>Ga0210043_1000936_pt1 | contig 28410 bp, 31 predicted proteins | sample CryGeymet201501t_FD_183990 | JGI IMG/M metagenome (GOLD analysis project Ga0210043, IMG submission 183990) | Groundwater microbial communities from Crystal Geyser aquifers in Utah, USA - Crystal Geyser metaG 2015-01t (SPAdes) (version 2) | ecosystem: Environmental > Aquatic > Deep subsurface >... | reverse complement strand
TAGTCTTCAATTTGTCGGCGAATGGTTTCGACTTCGGGGAGTTCGGGCATAAGTTACATAACCTTTTGAATATACTCGTTAATTATAACACAAATTCGCTTCATGCCAGCCCATGCCAGCCGTATGCCAGCCGGAAACTAGGAATTTGTGCCAGTTTTATAGTTTTTTAGTGAGACGACGTTCTCAAAGCTGGCATGATCGCCTTGATCTTTTAAAACAGTGCTTCGGATATGATCCATGATCTTCTCCGAAAAGTGTTTTTGGTCGTCCTCGTCACATTTAGAATAGTGATCAGCAAGTTTTAAATCCTTGTGTCCAGTCATTGCCAAAACGGCATCAAGGCCACCACCAATTTGACGGGCCAGCTTTGCCATTCCGTGCCTTAGAATATGTGTCCCTGTGTAAGGAACACCAGATTTTCTTTGAGCATCTCGATAGTTCATCTGGACTGTGCCGTAGTTGATAGGTTTTCCTTCCACATGAAAAACAAAGTCGTTACCCATAACTCTAAAGGCCTCTCGCTTTTTTAAGATTTCCATAATTTCATCTGTGATGAAAACTGGTCTGGACTCTTTATTCTTAGGGAAAGGTTTTAGCTCAAGGAAAGTTTTGTTCTCTGGATGGAAGACACAAGAATGTTTGATAAGCATTCTTCTATTTCTCATATCTATATTGCTCCACTGGATGCCGCAAATTTCACCGATTCGACCAGCGCAATAAAATTGCATCTGGGCCAGTTCTCGGTAGAGTGGAGGAAGATAATCAAAAAATAGGAAAGCACTTTGCAAATCAATCTGTTTCTTCTTATCTGGAACAGGTTTAACGAATCCAAGTTTTCGATGCTTAGTTTTGACTGGACAGGATAGAAGGATTGCTTCATTTTCAAACTGCTCGCTTGCTTTATACCAATTAAAGATTGTAACAAACATATTAAGTTCATTGTTTAAATTACACCTTCCTGCACGACCTCGACCTGAGCCTTGGTATTCATCACTCTTAAAGTGTTCAACATTTTTGTTTACCCAAGCAGTGATTTTAGAAGGCGTGATCTTATCCATTGGCAGATGCTCAAGACTTTTTAAAAGCTCGTAGCGTCTTCTCCAAATTGCCTTAGTACTTGTTGCAAGTGTAGGGAAGTGATGCTGTTGCATCACCTCCCATACTTCTGAGAGAGTTGAAAAATTAGATTCTTCTTCTGCTGATTCTGATGTCGTGGAATAAGAAATTCCGTCAAATGTTTTGCGCCACTGTTTAGCTTCAAAAATAGTCGTAAAAGTTTCTTGGTACTGCTTGCCATTGATTTTCTTCATGGCCAAATATGTACCGCTCTTTTGATATTTATAAATGCCTTGTGCGCCTTTTACTTTAACATAACCTTTCTTGCTCATAGTTCTCCTTTAAGCCATTTTAAGACTTCGCTAGGAATAAACCAGAGCCTTCCACGCCTCTTTCTATATGGTATGTCGCCCTCTGAAACTAAGTTGTAAATTGTACCCTTAGAATAAGAAGTGAAACGACATACTTCATCAATACCCCATATTAAATTGTCAAAGAGCTGGGCACGAGTGCTTGACGCCTCCATGCCCGAATTAGGGTAGCATTTTTGCTCTGAAATGTGATGTAAAATTTGATTTTTTACAGTCATTTTTTCTCCTTGAAAAATCGGTCGCTAGACATCGAAAGTAAAGCCAACGCTATCTGCTTTAAATTCGGTATAAAGCTTCTTTTCACCTTCCTTGTTGGTGTAGTCTCGTGTTTGATTGCGGCCTCGCACAAAAACAGGAATCCCTTTTTTTAGATAGACGCTGCATTGCTCGGCTTGCTTGCCCCAGACTACGACATTGTGCCATTTTGCTTTTACTTCGCCTTCGATTTGTTCTGCGACTGCAAGAAAGCAAATAGGCTCTTGTTTGAGTGTGTATTTAAGTTCTGGGTTTTTTCCAAGTCTTCCATAAATTAAAGTCTTATTCTGTTCATTCATACTTTGCTCCCTTCGTTTAATTTATTCCTAGTCGTTTAACTAAAAATTCTCCCATGGAAAGGTTCGTGCCTGATTTCTTGTTGTGTTCATAAAGGGCACGTTCAACCTTTTCCATTTCTGAGAGGCTTCCTTCTTGGATTTTCTCTATGTCTTTATCTGTTAGCTTGCTAACAGCATAAAGGCATAGGTCCTTAAAAAGGATTTCTTTCCCGAAATCCTTTTCATTGCATTTCCTTAGAAGGTCAAAAATCAGATTGAGACTTTCTTTTTCATGACTAAGATCGACGAAAAACTTTGTCTGCTCTTCTTTAATGACAAACTCCTTCTTCTGATTTTTGAGCCTTCCTCTTCCTTTCTTTCCTGTTTCCTCAATATTATTTTCCATTTCTTCTCCTTCATCGCTTGCCCGCTTTTCCTTTATTCAACTCTTCCGCGCGTAGAATGTGACTCCCTACACACAATTTTGTTGGGGGTGGGGAGTCACATTCGATAGCGCGCGTTTCCTTTGTCATTACGAGAGTTTAGCGGGCAAGCGAAAAACCTTATTGTTAAGCAATTAACTCTCGTTGAACGCACATTGAACTTTTACTTAACTGGCCCAAATACCTCGCTTAATTTGACAGTTTTATCTTTGAAGAATCCCTCCATTTCGATCAGATCAGTGGGATTGACGCTCATCGTTTCGTCGATAAAAAACATGAAGCGATTGAAGTCCTCTGCACTCACACCATTTTTAATAATCTCGATGTATTTTTCCATGTAGTTACGTTTGGAGAAAATATACATGACATAGTTGTAGTAGGTGCTCGCAGCGTACTGACGGGCCTTCTCTAAAATCCTCGGGTTACTCTTGCGAGACAATTCGACTTCAAGTGCAACTTTGTAGCTGACGTCTTTTTTTGTCCCTTCAAGTAATGCATCTGGGATGATTTTATAAGTAACTCGAAAGTTTCTTTTGTTATGGAGTTCATGCTCCAATTGAATGTTGTTCATCCATCCAAGATCAACAAAGCTCTTTCCAATCTCAGAAACTTTGATGTCATGGATCAACGTTTCCTTTGAAACGCTTGATGGATTCTCTGTAAGCGAGAGTTGGCCCTCTCCGAACGAGCTAAGATAGACGTATTTCTTGCGATTAAATGGATGTCTATAGCCCTCAAGAATTTTGGCCTTCTCAAGTGAGCGGATGATCTTGCAAAAATTAAAGTAGTTAGGAACATTAATACACTCCTGTCTTAAGCTTTCTAAATTCATTATCCTCCACTTCAAAAGTGGGTTTAAGTAATTTAAGTGAACATTGTTTAAATGATTTATTTGCACCATAGAGATTCCTTTTCTTTAAAGCGGTTGCTCAACTTTTACTGACTGCTTACGAGCATGATTAACTGCTGTGTCAAACTTTCGATTGCGTATGTTGAGCAAATTTAATCTTGCAGGAGCCTGACGAAGTAAAATACATTGGCCAATGTCGAGATTCTTAATGATGTCGGGATGGACTAGGAGTTCATGAACTTCTCTTTCACTTCCAGTAGAAAGTTGTTCTCCATTCTCAACACGGTATGTCTGTTTTTTACTTATTGTTGTGCCTATAGCCTCAGCAAGAATTGCTGCCGTTTCTTGTAGTCGTTGCTTTAAAATAAACAAATTCCCAGCATTTTCCATGACCTGTTTTGTAAGGTCTGGATTCACTCGATCAATATCAGCTGATGTTTGAACCGCTAGGGTTAGCTCCATTCCAGCGCCACGGCACTTGTTTTGAAGCTCGATAAACTCTGGTGTCACTAGGGAGCCAAACTCATCAAAGAAGATACTGATGGGATTTTTAAGTCCTGCTTCTGGATCAACGGGATTACTTAGCGTCTTATAAGAATTATGCAGTAGCTCTCCTAAAAAGAGTTTTCCAACTGCCGTTGCAGTCTCACCATATCCTTGAGTAGAAAGGCCAATATACAAACAAGCCCGTTCTTCTCGTATCTTTGAAAGAGTTAGCCCGTCTTGTTCAGCATTAAGAATCTTTCCAAAGTCAGAAACTAGAATCGCTTCAATTTTTGCAATGAGGCCGATGTTCTCTTTGCTCTCCATTTGCACTAATTCATCGAATGCTGCCTGTAATGTGAAGGCCTTCTTCTCTTTTTCCAGTTTTTTAAGCGCCTGAGTTAAGCTTCGTCTTGAAGCATCACGATAGTAAGGCTCAGACCAGTCAAAGGAGCGCATGATGCGATCAACGACTTGGTTAATGCTTCCCTCAAGGATTGGATTAAGCGAGATCGAGTTCTCGTAATGCTCAGAGAAGATATAACAAGGGCGTTTGTACGCTTTGCAGATATTTTGAAACGTCGTCAGGGCCTCCATATCTCCTTTAGGATCAAAGAAGATGATTGGCTTTTCTTGTCTCAAAGAATGTTCTTGTAGGATGCTAATAAGATTTGTTTTACCAAAACCAGAGGCTCCCACAATGAAACTGTGACGACGAAAATCAATGTCTGATAGCATCATTTCTTTTTTTGTTCTGGTATCAATTCCTAGTGCTTCTTTAATATTGGTCATTTTCTTAACCCCCAATGATTTACGCTCAATCTTTTCAAGTGGTGGTGCTTTGTTAAAAATCTTTCTAAAGGCAAGTTTCCCGAGTTCTTTAATAAGCTCTAGAATCATGCCTAGGACTTCGCTAAAGATTTCAAAGATGGGCGTAACAATGTCGATGTCATTTGATTTTTGATTACTTTTCATAAACGTGCTCCCAAGCCTTAAACGGGCTTATTTCAATGGTTCGATTGTCGATTTCAAGTGTTCGTCCTTCTGACTCGTACTCGATGATGAATTGCTTCTTCACTTTTCCTTGAAGCTCTGGGGGAAGCTGCTCAAGTGGAACCTCGAACTTTTTAAGAGGCTTAAAATTGACTTCTGGCCTTATGTCTTTAAGTTCTGGCGAGAAATCAAAAAGTGGGACTTCTTTGTGTGTTTGAACTGGCGAATCCAAGATCATAGGTGCCTTCTGAGTTGGTTTGCTACTTTCTCCACTTAGAAGATAAGCAACGCCTGCACCAACGGCAGAACCAATGATCCCAAAAAGATAAGCGTTTTTATCCCTTGAACCTGTATCAGGTGAGAAAATTGCACCGCCAGTTCCTCCAACGACTCCGCCAACTAATGCACCACTCATCATTGATCGCTTTAGAGTTGAGCATGAGCTTAAAAGCACGATGGCAATTAAAAGACTAATTCGCATGTACTGCCTCCATAAAATAAATTAAGACTTCTTCTCCGGCCTCAATTGTGACGATAGGCTCTTTTGTTTTCATGTCTTCAAGAAGGATGTCTGAGGTTGTTCTGCCTGATCCAACTAATCCTTGAAGAACTTGGTTTTTGACTGAATCATCACGAATGGAACCGAAAGGGCCTGCAATTCTGGTTTGAGCTGCTGAGAGCATCCCTTGAGCGAAGTCACTAATAACTGCACCAGCGATTAAGTCCTCTTTGGCGTCATCATAAACGCCAATGAGTCCGCTTGTGCCATCTCTGTTTAGAATTTGGGCCTGAATGACCGTTTCTTTTTCAGGTGTAATCATCTTGTTGCAAAGAGTGAAAACTCGTTTGTTTTGAGTTACGCCCTGACAAGAAAATTTTGTCTTTGGAACAAGACCTTGACCTTCATGCGCCTTTACTAAGACGGGTGATCCAAGATTTGTCGAATTGATTGAATTTAGAAGAGTACCACGGAAGACTGCCCCTGTGAGAATCGTGCTCCCTTGCTCCCAAATAACAGGAATGTTTGTACGCTTTTCCAGTAGCTCGTTGATTCTTTGATTGTTTTCCAAAATTTTTGATAAAAGTTCTTCATCTTCTTTCCTCCCAGAAGTTTGTTTTGTTTGCTTTGTTGTTGTCGCTACTTTTTTATTTTCTAGCCTTGTGATTCTAAAATCCTGTGCTTTTAGGTCAGAGAATCCCAAGACGATTAAAATAATCGTTAAAATCTTCATAAATGTTTCCTTTTCTAAAGTCTTTTAATTAAGGATGCGCAATCCCTCATAAATAATAGGGACGCCCTTAGAGAGATACTCCCGATGCTTTACTTTAAGTCCATTGACCATTGTTTCTTGTGACTTTCTGTTGATGAAAAGCATAGATGCTTCACCCTCAAGAATTTCATAGTCAGATGTTTTGATTTTCTTCTTAAGGGCATGGCTAGCGATTCCATCTTTAACTTCAATAAACTGATGCGGATTTTCTTCATCAAGGTTCAGGTCGAAGTAGTATTTTCTCTCTTTGGTGATAACTAACAAGTTTGATAATTTTCCTTTCATAAGTGGCTTAATCGCCAGCGTTCTATGATTGTTTGTCACTTGAAAGAAGACTTCTTCCTTGCTTCCTCCGTATAGATAACTTTGAACCTCACTATCAAAAGTGAGTGTTGTTAAAAGATTAAGGCTTACAAACAAAGTCGTAAGTTGATTAAGTAAAATATAAAAAGTCATAGTTCCTCCGCTTTAACAGGGATCTCATCAAGTGTTGTAAGTTTGTAATGAAAGGGATGATCGTCACTTACACTCATGCCAATCTTAAATGCCATGAGTTTGCCATTACTGGTAAAGACAACTTTGCAGGCATCCTTTTGAAGGGATTGCACCATGAGCATCTTGTCGATGGTCAAAATAAAAGGCTCTTTTTCGACAAGATCGAGAATTCCTTTTTCAATGACATGGGGATTTGGTGCTCCTTCCGTCAAGGTCGTAAAACTTAATCTGCACACTTCTTCTATAAGTGGTCGTTCTTCAAAAATGGGCCCGCCTTTATAAAGAAAGTAGCGTTTCTCTAAAAATGAACTGACACATAGTCCAGTGCTTGTTAGCAGGATGAGAACAAGAAGAATTTTTAGCTTCTTGTTCTCCTTCATAAAATCGCTTTGAAAATCATCGTAATTCATTGTTTGAATCCTTTTTGTTAGATCGTCTTTTTTGTTTTGGATGAGGCTTTTGCTCATTCCTTACTGGACGATGTACTTTGTGGGGATCAACTGTATTTCCATCAATGCCATATTTTTTCTTTATGGCTTCAGCCTTGTGAGGATTTATGTTGTCCCAGTATTGTTGGTTAAATTTGAAATTTTGTTTTTTTAGTTTCGGCAGTTCTTGTGGTGCCTCAGCATTTGAAAGTGGCCTTAATTCTCCAAGCGTCGATTTCTTCTTTGTCATACTTTCTTGATTGCTCGGAGTTCTGGTCTCTTTCTTCTCTGTTTGAGGTTTGAAGGGGAGACGTGCCATTTTCATAGCTTCGTCCTTTGTGAGTCCAAGTTCTTGTAATCTTTCTTCAAGTGGTCGATGCGGTTTAAGTGGATTCTTTAGACCACCTTTTTTATTAAGTTCTTGCATCTTTTTTAGATCAGGATTTTCACCTTGAAGAAGTTCTTTGATCGAAGGTTCGAGCAATGCCTTGGAACTGAGTTTTCCAAGACCTCCTGAAGTCCTTGTCATTCCAGCAGCGAGCATTGGATATAGGGACATGGCTTTCATACCTGATGCCACAACAAGAGAACCCATTTTTGAACCAAATGAATGGATGCCATCCCCACGAATAAGCCCATACGCAATCATGGGACTCATGAGCAGAAGTAGAGTGATGCCAAATAACCAAATGATTGTGTCAATCTTTGCAAAAAGAATCTCTCCGCTTAGAACCTTTTCCTCAATGCTATTTCCAACAAGGGCCAAGATCGCAACGATCACAAAAGGCATCACAAAGCACCATAGACTTGCCTGTACTGTTCCTTTGAGTGAATCCTTAGTCCATCCAAGAAAATAGAGAACTGCTGTTACACCTGAAAAAACGTATGTCAGATGATAGACACTGGAATAAATCAGCTTCAAAAGCCAAATAAAGATTTTTGAAAGCAAGAAAAATGCAGTAGCTAGAAGATCATTGAGATTGGGGACAGCAATTGATTCAATGAAACTCCATTCTTTTTTCTCTTTGGTTTTTACCTTTGGCTCATACCACTTTTTAACAAAGAGGTTTCTTGGACTGACTTTCTTTAAAGTGTAGCTTGCAGTATCGAGCGAGACTTTTACGCCTTCTGTGTGAATTTGATAAAAAGCACTCATAAATACTGTGACTAAGAGCAATTTCTTAACAACAGCACCAAAGTTTAGCTCACCAAAATATTCAAGGATAAGAGCAATCGTAAACACTGGCGCAATGAAATAGGATGAGATATTAATCATCTCTTGATAAAGCTTAAAAACGCTCGCTTCTTCAATCAGGAGCATTTCTTTTAAGATGTTTGTCATCTCTTACTCCTTGTCATGTTATAGGATTGCTCTTTTTGCATTTGCTCAAGGCGTTTCTCTTCCATCTGCTCCGCTAAAAGTCGGTTTGTGGTCGAAACTTTTTCAAGTATTTCAAGTTGAGTGTTGTGCATATCGACGTTTGACTCATAGATCATGGCGGTATTCTGGGCGGTAAGTTGAGAGGCCCTTCCACTTGTCTTTGCACCTACGGATTTATTGACTTGTGAGACTGCTATTCTTTCTTTGAGATCATTGGTTTTCTTTTGAGTCTTTACCTGTCTTCTAGTTTTATCTTCTTCGCCCTTGATGACAGCGTACTCTTTCATAAGTTCTCGCATATCACTCATGGAGTATTTGAGTTCCCTAATGGCATAATTAAGATCACCCAATCCTTGAACTTCTTTCTTTGCTGCCACTGATTCGGCTAAATATAAGACACGCTCGGCCCTGAAATACTCGTCTTGCACCAGCTCGTTATACTTTTGCATTTTCTCGGTGTATTTCTCTGCATTGCTGACAAGCTTTTCAAGTTCGTTGAGCTGACTGGCGGTGGTTGTTACTAGCTCCAACAGTACCGCTGTATCAGTGCTTATAAAGGCCCGACTTGTAGAAATGGTGGCAATAAGCCCGATGATGAATAATCTCATTGTAGGCTCCAAAAGGGATTCTTGATGCCCGTAAAGTTAATAATGGCGTCTTTAAATGGAATGAATCGACCTTTATCTTCTAGATAAAAGTCAAACTGCTTATGATCACTTTTGTCTGATGTAAAAACTTGGTACTCCAAAGGAGTAGGAACATAACGGACAGGCTTTTTAACATTTTCGGATAAGAATAAAAATTCACTGTATTCTCCTTTGATTGATTGCACGGAATCCAATAGGTTTTTGGAGTGGGTGTCCAAAAACTCAGATTCTTTGAGAGATTGTTTAAATAGAAATTTATAGTAAGTGTTTTGGATGATGACTCGACCAAGTTGAGTTTCAGAGAAATCATCTAGGTTTTGTGAAATTGCCACAGCAGAAGCACGATGCTTTCTAAAAGTTCTAAAGCATTCGGCGATGTACTGCGCATTTTTATTTAGAAGATGCCAACACTCATCAAATATAAATATTTTCTCTCCATCAAGATGCTTGAAATACTCAATCAAATAGATAATGAGTGGTGCTTTCATTGCATCGGGATAGTTGGTAAAGTCACAGTATGTGAATTGATTGAGTGGCAAAATCTCATCACAAAAGAACTCTTCAATCTCCTTGAAGTAATAGCCAATTCCCTTGAAGACTTTTTCAAGACCGACAATCAGTTCTTTAAATGAAATGACTTCAGAAGCAGAAATCAGATTCTCAATCGCCTCAAAGAGTAGGCCTTCGTCTTTCTTTGTGAACTTTTCATCAACGGCGGCAAGAATAAACTCTTTCAGGTAACGAGTTCCCTTAAATTGAAGTGGATTAAACTTGTTCGATAGAACGGCACCTTCATGAAATTTGGCATTCTTCACAAAAGAGTTTCCTAGATCAAGCACCACGGCCTTGGTTCCACGTCCAAGCTCTTGCCACAAGAGTTTATTGGCGATCATGGACTTTCCTTGTCCCGTTGATCCCGTTATGAGCAAGTTGTAGTTCAAGGCCTGTGAGTTAAACAGATCAAAATAAACGGGATTATCGCTACGAGAAGTCAGTTCAAAACCTTCCTCCATAACAAAGTCCTGATGAAATGGAATAAGGTATGAAAGATAGTCTGAGGGCATCTCAAGAGAGCGTTTAAAGCTAGCTGGAACCCCAGGAATAAGAGTTTGATAGAAGTATGAAAGACCACGCTCTTCAACTCTTAATATGGCCCCTTTGCCTTTAAAATCATAAATTGTCTTGTCTGTAATTCGGTCGAGCTCTAGCTTTGTCCTTGCTCTTAAAATGAAAAACATTTCAGCATAGAAAAGTCCCTTGAGGTCACTCGTTACGTCTTCAAAGAGATTTTCGGCCTGATAGTAAGCGTTTTCTGAATCTAAATCTCTCATTCCTTTAAAGAGAGATGAAAAGTGGAGCTTACGCTTAAAGTTGATCTTATTTTTGGCATCTAGCTTTGGAACTTTCTTGATGTTAAGAACAAAGTCGGGCCATGAAAGTATATCAAGCTGATTAAGGGTGGATGGAAATTCTTTAACACTTAAGACTCGTAGATATTCATTTCCAAGTGTTATAAAATTCTCGTAAAAATTTGCGCTATCTATGTCACCCTTTAGAAAAGTTTCAAGTGGGCAATCATTTGATGCGACAACTGCACCTTGGAGATTGACCTCACAAAAATTATTCAAATATAGATTAGTTCCAACCTTATATATTTTGATTTCCCCACTCGTGTTAACTAGATTACTTTCTAGCGTATCAAATACTTGTTCACGCTGAGTTTGATCCATCATTTCAAGATCGGGTGGAGTGATGTCGTAAAATTCGCTCTCACGACCATTTAATGAAGTTAATCTATGGTTATCAATTTTAAAAATTAGATTCATTGTTCCTCCAATGGGACTGAAAAGTGATTTCTCTTTTTCTTGGAAGAATGAGGGACTTAAGATCGAATCTCCTTAGGGCAAACTTCGTTAGTCCAATAAAGACCACTGCCATGACAATAACGAGGGTCGATGAAAGTCTAAAAACCATTCCAAGATAGAGAGTGAATAAAAGCGCTCCAATCTCAGGAGCACCAAGACCAAAGGCCTCAGGCATTGTTCTTAGAAATTTTGGATAGCGCTTCATTAGACAAGCCCCTTTATGAAGCCAAGAATGGCAGGACTTGCTAAGAGTACAAAACTTCCAAACAAAGCATGATTAAGCTTTATTCCTGCATCTTGCTTTCCAATCATAAAGTAGATTGCAGCGAGACCTATTCCAAAAAGGGCCAGCCCTAGTCCAATTCGAGTCGTTTCTGATGCCAGTTTGTCTGCTGTCGCTTTTAAACTTCTGGCCTCTGCACTGTTCATCGCCAATAGTGTTATAAAAAATAGTCTTTTCATGATTCCTCCTAATTTTTAAAGATACGTTTTGTTTTAAATGTCACATCGTGAATAAGATCGCCTGAAGCGTAGTGCTCTCGGATATGGGAGCTAACAAAACGGAAATTTCGTCCACGGTTTCGATGACCACAATTTGTATATCCCCAAAATCCGTACTTCACTTGTGGCTTTGTTTGTTTGGGGAGTTTAATCTTTATTGAAGTTCCGTAGTTCTCAATAAACTTATCATCGACACGAAATTGAACTTTCCAAGCCCCTGTTTCAGAATCTTGAATTGGATGGGCGTAACCAAAAAAATCAGAGCTATTTAATGGGATTGGATTGCCTTGCTTTTCTGCATAAAACTCAATTCCATTTAATTCCGTTGTATAGAGTTCTAGCTTATCGACTGCCTCGGTGTAATCAGTCCAGTTATGACCGCACCAACCACGATAATTATTTTCGTAGCATGGACGTTTATCAATTTTGTCTATTAAGAAATCTCTATGAGGAAAATCCCTAGGTTCACAAAAACGAACAAGTACATCTGCCTCACTTGAAATCTCACGAACGCCAGTTCGAGTAGGGCGTAAAATTCTTCCATTGATCTCAATTTCTACTGTTTCGCCAACTTTAAGATCATTTATTGGGTAAAGAGCCTCGACTGCTTTAATTGCACTTTCGTTTGTCGATATAAGACGTTTTCCCATCTTAGCCACATAGGAGTTTCTAAAGTGACCAAGCATGATGGTTTCACCAACATTTGGAACATCAGAAAGCTTGTCGTTTTCACTGAATAGATACCAAGCGGTTTGCTTTAGGTGGTTATTCCCACCAGCTTCAAAGACGATAGGATAGAAGCTATTTGAAATATGACCTTGAGTGGAAAGTAGCGTTCCTTCACCGTCACTTTCAACATCTTTTAATAGTCTCTTTAATGTCTCTTCAATGCTTTCTTTTCTCGCATTAAAAAAGAGATGTCCTTTGTCTGCGGTTGAGACTGAAAAAAGTGTTCCAACTCCTGCGGCTTCCTGCACCTGACTTGAATACTTATAAGTAATTCCATCGGTGGTGGTTGCTTCATAATCAATGATTTTAATGGCCAGTTGAAGATCGTTTTCTAGGATATGGGAGATGGTTTCGAGCGGGAGGCGATCAACATAGACCTGAGCCTCCATGTTGAGTTTGCCACTATCAAAGTCTCCGCTAGAGTTAATGACCGCCCTAGTGTTGGAGATAGTCATTAAGTCAAAAGTATTACCAAAACTTTTAAAACCTGAATCCGTCTCAATAAAGCCTAGTTCAACTTTAAACTGGCTTAGTTTTCTAATTCCAAGGATGTGACTGGCCTTGATTGAAAACCTTGAAGTGATTCGTGCAGATTGGTCATCAACTCGATCTTGGTTTGTAATCAGAAAATTTCTGATTTTCTGTGTTTCGAGGTAATTTAAGTTTGAAAGTTTAATTACTCCTAAATCATAAATATCAATGGGAGCCGGTCTTTCTCCTTGATTGATGGTTCTTAGGTAGGAATGGGCCGCAATCTTCTCTTTTACGGGTGTGTACTCAAGCCCAGAATCACTATCTTCTTTTAATTGATAAGTTACTTTGATCTTGTTTGTAGGATCAGAGAAATCAAAGATTTCAATATTTGTTTCTTTAAAATCAACAACCGAAAAGCTTGGAAATTGTCCCTGCATTGAATCAGTACCAAGAGTTGCTTCAATCTCGTCACTAATTCCATCTTTATCAGAGTCAAGGCGAACTCTTTGGGCATCATTTTGCCTCGTTTGGTTTGTTCCCGTCGAACTTGATGCTTGTTCATCCTCACTTTTAAAAGCACAGCTTGTGCTAAGAGCTAGAATTGAAAAATAAATAATAAGTAAAACATTTTTCATGTCGCCTCCAATTAGACTAGGTAGAGTTTTGTTAATGCGTTTACGGGAACTGTAAGCAGTATCCCTAGTGATAAGACTGTATGCAGTCTTCCATCTGTAAAATCACAGAGAATTGCTTTGAACTTCTCTCCCTTTTTTGTTATAAACTCGACCTCGGCACCTCTTTGGATTTTTACCTTTGTGCCGTTATTCATTTCTTTCAAAATACAGTTCCTGTTTTTTATATCGTTCATGTCTCTTCCTTCCTTTTTGGACATAGAAATCCCCATTGAGAATTGATCTCAAGAGATGATTTGAAGTTTTAAAGCTTCGTTATGCTAAAACTTGTTGGTTGTTCTCCACGGCAAATTGCTTTTGAATAAATTCACATCCACCATCTGGAAAAACTTTTAATAACTCTTCAAGAAAGACCTTCTTGCCACCGTCATTCCAGTTCTGATTACAGATTACTGGGAGTTTGGCCATTAACTCTACTAAGTCGTGAGCAAGCCCTTGGAAGACTTCCGCTTGATCTTTGATGAGTGTCTTGTGATAGAGACTAAAGAATGTGCAACAAGAGACTTCTTCAAGATAGACTTTTAGATCATCCTCTTCTTTGGCCCCTGTCAAAAGTTCAATGGCAAGATCAGTTAGATAAAACTCATCTCTAGGGTTTTTGGTAAATTGAATGTCAGCTTCCAAGGCATCACTTAGGGCCATCTGTTTGCCGACAAATTCAAAGTTAATACTTAAAAGCTTTTTGGCTTTTTCCTTTTTCTCTTCAATGCTATTCCAGTGGTGATCTGGGGTGAGCATTGGAATTTCACTGTTAAACGTTCGCATGATTCCTCCACGTAAACTGAGACCTCTCTCGGTCGATATATTTTGTGGAGCATGGATAGCTTTCAAATTTATTTAACGTAAATAGAAAATATGCCCATTATTAACAAATCCTCGTGAAGGTTTGAGCGAATTTTCATCTGGTTATAAATTGTCAATTAACAAGTTCTCGTGAAATTCACGAATCCTCGTGACGGTAAAATTAGTTAACTGGCAAGAATTTAAAGAATGGGTATGAAATTCTTTCACGAATCCTCGTGAATCGTTTTTTATGATTGCACGCATAATCAAAATGCGATTAAAGGGAATTGTTTAAATATAAAGAGGCTACCCTTGGTAAAAACAGAGCAACTCATTAGCGCCATTCAGAAGATCATCTTCACCTTTGAAGATGCTAGCTCTGTTACTGGTAAGATCACGACACAAGATATTGCTGATCGTTCAAAGAGTAGCTACACGACAATCAATGAAATCAAAAACGGCAAACTCAAGCACCTAAGCGTAAAGAAGGCCTTGGAAATCTCTAGTAATCTAGGTGGCCCTAAAGACCTGACTGAACTTATGGCCCTAACTGATGAAGCTGAGGCCGTAGCCGAGGCCCGTGAGTTTGCAAGAAAGTTTCCGCATCTTTACCCGTATGAAATGCAGTCTCAAGATCAAGAGCAATTCATGAACGATCGTGAATACTCTCGTATTATTTGGGCAGCGTTTGGAAATGGAAATATCACTCGTGAGGAAATCCGCTATAGATGGGGACAAGACGGAATTGATCGCCTTGAAATCATCCTAGCTTCTGGACTACTCATAGAAGAAGATCAGGTCATCAAGGGTGGCTCTTGGGCCGCTGGCTTTAGTTTGGATTGTACTTATAAACAGTTGAAACATGGTGTGGACTTATATCGCCCCCTTAACCGAGAGAAGGGCGAGAACTGGGTCTCTTTTCAAACTCAAAGCTGTAACGACGACTTTATTAGCTGGTTTAGAGGGAGGATTCAGTCCTTGTTCGTAGAATTTAACGAGAAATCAAATAGTTTTCAGTATCAGGGAAATAAACGGATGTTTTTTGGGATGGTTTTTGATAGATACATGAGTGACCTTGCTGAAAATGAAGGGAGGCTTCAATGAAACTATTAACCATCCTTGGACTACTATTTGCTAGCTCTGTGCTTTTTGCCCAAGAATTTAAGCTTGATAAGAAGTACCAAGAGTTAACTTTCAATTCTAAAAAACCAGCTCAATCTCGTGAAGCCCAACTTCTAAGAGCACTTTTAAATAATGCTGATAATATTCAACTCAAAGATGGAACGATCATTCGTATTCTCGATGAGGCTCCGGCGCTCGATGATTCTCGTCTTAATGGGGAGAACCTCGATAAACTTGATCGTCTGTTTCAAGTAAGGCCTGGCACTGGCGGCGGCACCGGCGGCGGCGGCTAAATCAGTTAATGTTCAAATATTTCAATAGATTAAGCCCTCTCTTAGAGGGCTTTTGTCATTTATTTAGGCCTAAAATAATGACAATCTTATTGTTTTGTCACTTATTTAGGCCTAAAATAGTGACATGAATATGCAGTACTCAACTGAAATAAGAAAAATTGTGGATCAGAAGCAGGCTGGCGGAATGCTTACTCTTGATGATTTTCCCGAAGAATGGCCAAGAAACACTGTCACTCAGATTTTGAGCCGAATTGTTGATGAGGGAAAGCTTGAGAGAGTTAAGAGAGGAGTTTATAGCAAAGTTACTGAAACACGCTTTGGGAAGCTAAAATCTAGCTCTATAGAGGTCTTAGCAAACGAGATCAAGGCAGATGATAATAAGTGTTTTGGAGGATTGTTTCTATTTAATAATCTAGGATTAACAACACAGGTTCCAACCACAATAGAAGTGTTAAATAACAAGTCTAGCTACAAGCTTAAGGTTGGTAGCACGCTTGTTCGTTATGTGAGAATCAGACCAAAAATAACGAAAGAAAATAAACAACTGATAATGTATCTAGAAGTCTTGAAGAACTCAAAGAAGATTCCAGATGGAAGTGCTAGTCGTACATATGAATGGTTAGAAAAAAGAATTGACTCATATTCATATATTGAAATTAAAAAACTTGTTGAGTTATCGCTTGAATATCCCCCAAGAGTAAGGGCAATGTTGGGCAGTCTGTTAGAAATGCAAAATCAAAACTTCGCTTACGAGATAGAAAGAAGTTTAAAAAATAATACACCTTATTCGATAGGTTATATAGCAGAATATTTTATGAATAGAGATAGATGGAGATTGAAATTTGAAACTTCACGAAAATCCAGATGAGTTTAAAGCGGCGATACAAAATGCAGCTGAAAGATTTAGTTTACCAGAACATGTTATTGAGAAAGACTACTGGGTAACTAAAGCTCTTTATAATTTAAGTTTGTATAAGCACAAGGATTATGTGATTTTCAAGGGTGGAACAGCTCTTTCAAAGGGATATGGTTTAATAAAACGATTTTCAGAAGATATTGACCTTGCTTTACATCCCGATGGTGTAGGGACTGGTAAAATTCATATAAAAGAGACAAGGGCATTGCATAAAATAGTTCAAGCTGTAAAAGATGCAAACTTTACGGATGATCCAAGTGAGAAAAAAGAGCAAGCCGAGAAAAGGTTTAAAAGAGTCTATCTGTTTCCAAAGTATGTAGATTATCCAGAGGGCTCTCCTATTCATTCTAAAATTATTATCGAAGCCAATTCATTTTCAACTCCTGTTCCAGTTGAGAAAGTGAAAATTAAAAGCATTGTAGGTGATCACTTATCAATTGAATTTGGAGTAGAAAGTCTAATTGATATAGGATTGAGTGAATTTGAAATATCAGTATTGAAGCCTGAGAGAATTTTTTGTGAAAAGTTATTGGCCCTTAGGAGAGCTAGCTTTCGAGGAGGAGATTTTTTTGCAGAAAGAATCAGGCATGTTTACGACATTCACCAACTATTTTTGAGTGCTCGGATTAAAGAATGGATTGAAAACGAGAAAGATTTCTTTCAGTTACTTGAATTAGCTCATCAGGATGATGAAATAAATAAGAAAATATCGGATGAAAATACAAGGGATTTTGCGAGCTACAGAATTTTCAAAGACCCAAGGGGACAGATAACGGAAATCATCAGCTCATATGAAGGATTAAAAGGAATTACTTTTGACAATGCTTTGCCTGAAATAGATGAGGTTGCTTCAAGTCTTGAGCAGCTGGCGAAAAAACTAATGAAATTTACATTCCGCTAAAGGGCAATTTTTTCCTGAAAATGGAAAACAATATGAATGACCACGATCATATCAATTAATCACCCTATATTGTGATGGCAAGTTTTACCTGTCTCTACTAAATTTATTAAATAAAAATAGAAAAAGATAAATTCTCCGAAACGAATATGCAAGGAGAATTATATGTTTCGAGAGTTATACAAGTGCTTTTGTAGAAGCCAAGGCATTTCTAAAGGTAAAAAATCTTTTAGCCTATTTTGTAAATTCCTAACAACTGTCATGTTAAATTGTGACGTCGAAGGACAAGAAGGCTCATTTATTGAAAAAGAATATTTAAAATTCATTCAAGATAGTGAATCTGGAGAAATGCTCAAGATTTATAATAAATCAGTTGATATTCTGAATAGTTTCTCAGAAGAAGATCTTGTTGTGGGACTTGTTAGTTTTTATGAATTAGAGATACTTGATGACGCTTCAAAGAAAAAAACTGGCGTTTTCTATACACCACTGGACGTAGCAGAAAGTATTGTACAAAGCAAAGGTATCCTGAAAAATAAAAGCTTTTATGACCCATTCTGTGGTGCAGGTATTTTCTTGGTTGCAATTGCTAAAAGCACCAAAGGTAAGAATATTGATCTTTACGGATCAGATATTGATGATGCTGCAATATCTCTAGCGCGATTGCTTGTTTTTATTTTTGGAGAAAGAAGTTTAAAAGAACTTCAGAAACTGTGCGCCAACATTAGAGTACTTGATACTTTGTCTATAGATTTAGAGAATGTGAATAAAGTTAAGTCAATTTGTAAAAAAGTCGATACCGTAATTACAAATCCGCCCTATGGTTTTGCAATATCAAAAGAAATGCAGTTCTCCATTAAAGTTAAGATTCCAGATCGAGAAGTATTCTACTTTAGCGTAGACAAAATTTCGAATTCTGGATGTAAACAAAATATTTACCTAATCCCTGAAACGATTTTAATTAATCTTGGAGCAACTAAGTTTAGAGAATACATGGCGGAGAATTTTTCTTTAAAAATAAATACCTTCAAAAATCAAACATTGTTCAATACAGCAACAGTCGATAATATTTTATTAGAGACAAATGATGCGAAAACAAAAAGAATCATCATAGATAATGGTACGGTTGATAGAGAATCATTTGTTTTGGGTAGAATTTCTAAAACTTCTATTTTTCAAGATGAAATTACTATTTCAGATTTATTTGAAGTTTCTCAGGGATTAATTCCTTATGATAAGTATAGAGGTCATACTGAACATCAAATAAAAAATAGAGTTTATCACGACACTGAAAAAAGAAATTCTTTATATAAGCCGGAACTGAAGGGGAAAGACGTTCGGCCTTTAACCGTTAGCTTCTCAGGTAATCATTTTGTTAAATATGGTGATTGGTTGGCAGCGCCTAGACATCCTAAATTTTTCAATGGGCCGAGAGTGCTTGTTAGGGAAATTACACGTTCACAGGATGGTCGAATTACAAGTGCTTATTGTGAAGACGAATACTATTTTACGCCATCGGTGATCAGTATAATTCCCAAAAAAGAATTTGGTTTAACGAAGAAAAACTTAATGACACTTTCAGTATTACTCTCAAGTTCTTTATACGCTGAATATCATTATGAAACAAATCCAAAAGCCAAAAAGGGGACATTTCCTAAAATATTGGTAGCTGACGTTAGGAAACTGCCACTACCAAAATCATTTCTAAAACTTGATTTATCTAGAGAATATATCAAACTAGCAACAAAGTTGATTTCTTCTACTGATTCAGAGAGCATTTTGGCAGAAGTCGATTCAATCGTTCAGAGAAAAACTTTAAGTTTAATCACTTGCGAAGGGAGGACAGCGTGAGTGGTTTTAATAAAGATGATACAAATGCATTTTTTAATGACTGCATTAACAGTATGATAAAGTTAAAAAACGATGGGAAGCTTACCGAAAGTACGGCTCTATTCGCGCTTGAGAAGTTTCACTATTTTACATATGCAATAATGTTGGAAGAACATAGTGGAGACACTCAATTTAGCAAGGTATTTTCCCTCTTCGATTTGGAAAAGATTACAGAGGGATTGGTTGAGATTGTTTTTGATGGAAGTAAGTATTATGCCTCAACTGAAACCTTGGTGAATTTAGTTATAAGACACGATTCTGGTGATTTTGAGGAATTAAACCAAAAATTAAAATCCAATAACAGCAGGACTACGTACACGGTTGATGAGTTATCAAGTTTGTTTATCGAAAAATATTTAGATGGAGTCATACAAAAGGATTTTGTCGTCGATATATTTAACTTGTTAAACAGCAGTGTCAGTTACAATAGAATTAAAGAAGCCATGAAATCCTATGAAACAGACAAAGTTTTTCATGGTGCACCACCATCACGACCTCAAGGGAACGCATATACTTCCATAGGTGAAAATTGGCAAAAGCAGTCAATATCTAGTAATGCAGGATGGGTTCCAAGAATTAAAATGTTGTTTGATTTTGGACGAAACTGGTTAGGTGAAAACGAAACAGCACCAGAAGAAGCTTTAGCTCAAAAAAAGTTTGAAAGACAAGCACGTGAGTTACCAAAAATTAGTGACCCTTCACTATTAATTCTACTTGGCCCCCCAGGCACAGGGAAAACTAGAGCAAGTAGAATTATTGCTAATTTGATACTGACAGGAAAGCAGGTGCCATTAAATATCAAAGACTTTCAACTGGGTAATGAGCCACTATCGAAAGAACTTATAAAAAGTGAAAACGTTTTCTCCTCGCAATTTCACCCAAGCTTTTCATATGAAGATTTTCTCGAAGGCCTAAGACCAATTCAATTACTAGATAATGGTAAGTCTGATGTGAGTTACGAGGTGGTGCCTGGAGTTTTTAAGATTGTTTCGCAATTGGCGAGAGCATACTTTGATAAGACCTATGGAATAGAATTTACTGCAAAATTTGAAAATGGGTCTATTGTGAAATGGCTGAATGATGAAGCATCGCCTATAAGTCCATACGGTATTAAAGCAAGAGAAGGTGTGTTTGTTTTTGAAGCACAGATAATTGCTAAGACAGGAAGTGATGTTAAGCAAATAAGTTCTGAGCTTAATCTTAATGGATTTTATCGAGTGAAATGGTATGCGGAAGAAAAGGATGTAGAAAACTTCGTCATTTTTATAGATGAGCTTAATAGAGGGAATCCAGCTAAAATATTCGGTGAAGCTTTATCACTCATTGAAAATTCAAAAAGAATGGGACGCAAAGAGGAAGGTGTATTAAATCTTCCATATAGCAAGGAAAAACTCCTTGTCCCTCCAAACCTTCATTTAATATGCGCTATGAATTCCTCTGACAAGTCATTGGCGCATTTGGACCAAGCCTTCAGGAGAAGGTTTAAGTTTTTATATTTTGAACCCAACTTTGATACAGTTACATCAAGTAATCTAGTTGCCCAGTTTGCTGAATTTGGAGTTGAAAAGAAAACTTTGGAAATGGTGAAGACGCACTTTGAATTGATCAACAAGTCCTTGGAGGCATGTGATATTGGCGTAGATAATCATATTGGGCACTCGTATGCACTAGACTTCTTGAGGGTCGTTTATTTTGAACTTCGAAATATTGATAAACCAAATGTCGAAAAAATTATTCTTATGAGACTTGAGCAATGTTGGAATAAGTATTTGCACAGCTTGTTGAGAGATATTTTGAGTGAATATAGAGTGAGTGACTTTTGCGATAAATTTACGGAGTTATCGAAGAAAAATGCAGAATCTCTGGGCATGCTGGCTACGCTAGATTCATTCGAGAAGAATTTTAAAACGTATCTTTCAAGTGCTTCGTCAGAAGGAAATGAGTTCCCATGGAAAAAAGCGGGTTAAAAACTATTATTGCATTTGAAGGTGATCAGATCGTTGAATCAGTAGGAAGCTCAGAGGGCAAGATTCAATTTCTTCAAAATCATGATATTTATGTAAAATTCAAGAATGAATATACTCGCTTTTATACTTCCGGTGTGTTTCAGATTTGTGGAGGCCCACCAATTATTATACTACCGTGGTTCTTGAAAAATCCTACCATCGAGAGGGATTTTGAAAATGTCGAGGTTCTTGATTTTTTTGACTCACTTAGAGAGATAAAGTATTTCCTCTCATCCATGTCTAGTTTGAATTCTAGTGGTTTAAATGGAAGCTTGAGAGAAGTTTTGTGTCACTCGTTTTTGAAAAGAATTCTAGATAGCTTGTCTTTTTTGATGCAGAAAAATTATTTTAATGATGCTACGGATAATATTTATTACATTAAAGGGAAATGGAATATTGGGGAGGATTTAAAAAAAACTCAAAAACCTACCAAGTTTAATTGCACTTTTTCTGATCTTGGCACTCAGATTATTGAGACTGAATTTGCAAAGTCTGTTCTTGGGCTTCTCGCAAAAATTTTAAAAGCTAAAAGAAATCAGATGTTAATTGAGGATATGTCAAAGCTTCTTAGAGATGTAAATGTGCCTATTATGACAAGACGTTTGCTTGAGGAGTTTAGAGGCAAACTGGAAAGAGCTAGCAGAGGAAGAGAATGGTTAGAATATGTTGATTTTGTAGATGAATTTATATTTGGAAATGAATCAAAGTCTCCAGAAGCTGGTATTTCCTATCGCTTTAAACTAGATCACTTTTTTGAAGAGGTTGTTTCAATGGCACTGGTTCGTACGAGTGGGTCAGTCACACAACAAGTCAGGGAAGACATATTGGGAGGCAGTCGTTGGATTTCTAGTGATGGGGCTACATTTGATTTAACCGATGAAAAAAAAGCGACAATAAATAGATCAATTCCAGATATTATTTTTTCATACGAGAAGTATCTGTCAGTTATTGAATGCAAGTATAAACCTTTAAGGGCGGGCTTTCTTGCTGGTGAAGATGATAAATTTTTAAAAAAAATTAGCAGAGAAGACAGAAACCAAATATTATCATTTGTATTAAGTATTAAACCTAATTTTGAAATAAGAAACAAGGAAATTGTTTTTAATGTTGTATATCCAAGCTATCATGTTGAAGATGTAGATTTCTCTGTGTTGGAGTTTCCTTTTGCCACTTTATCTTTAAATGCTGGAATTAAAAAAGTTTGCCAGAAAAGAAATGTTCAAGGTACTGAGTATCGTGGTGCCCTTAAAGTAAATTTTGTAGCAATAAATATTAAAACATTCTTAAAATCTTTAAAAGATTCAAATGCTCTGTCTTTTTCTAGAAAACTTTTAAATGCTGTAACAAAGCAAGAAGTTCTTGAAGAACAAGTTAACAATCCTGCGACTAATTATCAGAGACAGTTTAGAAGAAAACTGGCAATGTCTTCGATTCTAATTGACAAGCTTCATGATGATCCAAACTTTGGAAGGGTAAAGCATGCAAAAATATTATATTTAACAGATGCAAGGCTTGGTCTAGGTCTTGAAGACAAATACTATAGAGCTGCGGCAGGGCCAGTAAACATTAAATCACTAAAAGATGAGCAGTTTGGTATCGAGCCTATTGCAAAGAAAAATTCTCTTTTTGAATCTGTTCAAGCACAAGGAATTGAAAAGCGAAAAGTTCGTTACATCCCACAAAGGAATTTAAAAGACTTTATAAATAAAACATCAGATGAATTTGAAGAGTTTTCTGATGAAATTGATAGAATTATAAACTTTTTTAGACCTCTTACTTGGGAGCAATCAGAAATAGTATGCACTCTTTTTGCTTGCTGGAATGATTTAATCTTATCTCGAGGGAAAATTGACATATCTGATAATGATATTTTTGATGAATTTCTAAATAACTGGCACAAAAATAAAGAACGTTTCAACGAAAAAAAGGATGTTCTGAAAACTTGGCTTGATAGGATGAAGGCAAATAATATTGTGCCTCAGGGAATGGGAGTAGAAACAATAAAGCTTGGTGCTTAACGTAATTCCACAATTTTTTTGCGTTATTTAACCCAATTTAGCTTAGAAAGATAGTTTAAGTGACATTTTTATATCCCTTGACCCTTTTCTTATCCCCAAATCTGTTTAAATTTATGTTGCCCCTACGGAAGTTGATAAATATTTATTTGGAGAATTTTATGAGTAGTTCAAAAAGATACATTCGAGTAATGCTTGGTAAGGGCAGTGTCTTTGCAGATATTTGTTACAAGCAAAGTTTTATTGGGGCAAATTTTGGTATTCAGCAAGACTTAAAAAATGACCTTCCTGAAGATTGGAGAGAATTCAACAAAAAGTTCATTCCAATTTTCTTAGAAAGTAGGCCTGACAAATCAAAGGTTGCAGCTGGTCTCGCCTGTGGAGCCTTATGGACAATCTGCAAAGGGTTATCCGATGGTGATATCGTTCTTTGTCCTAAAGGAGATGGCACTTATCTTGTGGGTGAAATTATCGGTGATTATATCTATAAACCAAGCGCGGAGCTTCCCCATACTCGGAGTGTAAGATGGTACCCTGAGGTGATATCGAGAAGTTCTCTGAGTCAAGAATTTAGAAATTCTTCTGGATCAATAGGAACTACTTGCGATGTAACTAAATATTCTAGTGAAATTGAATCGTTGATTTTAGGAAAGACTCCAGCGGTCATTCACAGCTCTGATCCAACGATCGAAGATCCAAGTGTTTTTGCGATGGAGAAACATCTCGAGGACTTTCTTGTAAAAAATTGGTTTCAAACGGAACTTGGTAAGAAATATAACATTTTTGAGGAGGATGGCGAAATTATAGGTCAGCAGTATCAAACGGATACTGGTCCAATTGATATTTTAGCTCTAAGTAAAGACGGAAAAGAGCTACTTGTTGTAGAGCTAAAAAAGGGGAGAGTTTCAGATTTTGTTGTCGGTCAGATTCAGAGATATATGGGGTATGTTAAGGAAGAACTTGCCGAAAATGGCCAAACGGTCAAGGGAATTATCATTGCTTTAGAGGATGACTTAAAAATTAAAAGGGCGCTCTCGGTAGCAAATAATATTGAATTTTATAGGTATAAAGTTTTATTTAGCTTGGTAAAATCTTAGGTGGATTACGAAGCTTTTGTAATATTCATCTGCTTTGCAGAGAAGGTATGCTTAAAAAAACATGGCTTCTAGTTCATGTTTCCAATAAGGCTTTGGCTAATTTCAGTATTTAAAGTATTGAGCTATTTGATGCGTTTGAAGTTTTCTTTGAGTGACTTTCGTAATTCCTTGAAAGAGTCAGAATGATTATTGCTAATATCATCAACAATATTACCAATTTCAAGACTTTTTTTTTGCCATTAGCTACTATTGGGTCATTAACATCTGTAATTTCACCATGGCAAATTACCTTTGACGAAATTTCTAATGTAGCTATTAAATTTTTTATATTGGCCTTTAAAAAATTGATGGCATTAACAAAGTCTTCAGAATAATCGGGATGATGATCTTTTAAAATTAGAAGTTTGTTTATAATATCTTCATCTTTAGAAAAAATAATCGCAAAAGATGATTCACGATTCATTTTATCTTTTTTGAAAGATGGAAAAGCAAGAGCAACTTCTAAGATGTTCTCTGATAAATTGTAAGTAATCCTTGGCCTGTTTTTCTCTTGTGTACCATCAATGTATACTCTTAAATAATCTCGGCCTTCCTTTGCAGAGATAAATTGAAATAATGGGATGTGGCCTTCTTCACCTAATAAATTTACAGCAAGATTTCTTTTATTTGTTAAGTTGGGAAGAATTACTCCTACTGTCATTTATGAAGCCTTTCTCTGGTATTTATTGCGTCCTTTCTCATTTTTAATCAGTTCATCGACAAAGTTTAAGAATAAATTATCTAATGTTCTTTGTCTCAATGATTTGTCTGAGAGGCTCAAGATTATTGGGTTAGAAATCGATCTAGACTTTTTCCCCCAGATTTCATGGATAGAATATTGTATTTTTTCAATTTGTGGTTTTAGTTCTTCAATTTTTTTATTTAAATCTTTAGTTGTACACAAAAGATCGACTTTGTTAAATCCAATCGCAATCCTTGCGTTCGGCGTCAGTAGTTGATAGTTCTCGAAAATGAATTCGAAATCTTTAACAATACCCTCTAAGTAGTTTTCACCATCATCTGCTAGTAACTGTTCAATTGAGGCAATGTAAACTACAAAATCTGCATTGTTTAATACTTTTGGCCAATGTTGTTCGACGAAGTCTCCGCCTACATCATATCTTCCTGTTACTTTGAAGCTGAGTTTTACTTCCTCTTCTAAATCTTCCAAGTACAGTTTGTATATTGCTTTAAAAGATTTAAACTCTTCGATTTCGGTTCCATGATATTTTCCTGTGTCAATTACGATATTGGGATTTTTAAGAACATTAAGAAATGTAGTTTTTCCAGCTCCTGTCGGGCCAATGATTGCGAAATTTTTACCAATGAAATGATTTTTAATTTTTGAAATATAATATTTCGCATCGACCTTAGTTATTTTTTTTCCTATGTCTTTCGCAAGATCACTTCGTCCAATAACAGAATATATTGTCTTCACAGTTTTCCAGATCTCTTTGGTCTTGCTCATTAAGAATTCCCTTTTCTATCAATTTGATGAGTTGATAATTCTATGAATAAAAATATTCATCGCTATGTAGTAATGTACCGATACCTTATCGGAATATTACTGTATAATTTAAATCAGATACCGTGAGCTATGTTATTGATATGGTGGAAAAAAACAACTTTTTCGAAAAAATTCCACTTGTACCTTAGGGCGGGAATATTAAATTTGAGTTTAAGAATATTTATTCAAGATTTCTCATTTGATCATTCTCTTATTTCTGCGGTATTTATTTTGAAAGTAATCAATTTTTGGTCCTCTGCGTACATAACGTCTTTGAGGAATAGAAATAGAGACTTTCCTTGCAAGACTAGAATTTCTTACGGTAATTATATAATCATTTAAGAACTTCACAAATAGCTCTTTCTTGTGAGAGTTGGTTCCATTGAAAACTTCAAGGAACTCAGCCTCGTTGATAGGAAAGATATACGCTATATTTTCAGTCGAAATGATGGGAATTAGTAACCATAGTATTGATTGATTAAAATCTAAAAAAACGGGCACCCCCATATTGCTCCATTCCTTAATAAGAGATGACCCACTTGTGTTAACTTTTTTTACATGACCAATACTTATTCCGGCATTATAGGTTTGAGCAAAATTTGTCTCATCTTTAATAAGTCTCTTTCCATTTACTACCCAAATTATGTTTTTGTAAAAATCATTTCGAGATTTGCGCTCCTCAGGCTTTATAGGTGAGTGTTGAAACTCTATGACGATTCCATCGTTCGTTTTTACGTCAGCAATATGCTTTTCTCCTGTGATCTCATCTCGATGAACAACTTCTTGATTATCTATGTGGAAATTACCTTTCCAAGTCCGATGCCACTCAGTTTCATTTTCTCTCCAAGGATCACACTCAAGTTTGCCTTTATGTGACCAATGATGAATTTTCTTCTCACCACATTTTGGGATCATAGGGCTTTCGCAGTTTGGACAGATGCCACAGAGGCCTTTCTTTGCCTCACTCTTTGCGTCATTAACTATTGCATACTTCATAATTACCTCTAGTTATTGCATTCTTCTTTGTTACGGTATAAAAGCATGAAACCCGTTACGGGTTCAAGAGAGGATAAAATTGAAAAAACCGTTACAAGCAAAAAATGAGCAATTTTTCTTCTTGCCCGCTAAAGGCTCGATTTTTAGTTGGGGTTTTGCAGACGTTAAAAATGTTCTACGAAATGCGAATAAAGCTAAGACCAATCACTGGAATTTAGATTCTAGACTGACTTCACATGAAGAGGAGTGTGTTTATACAAGTGAATGGTTTGATCTATTTATTGATAAAGGACTAACTAAAGATGTCATTGAGGAACTGAACAAACCGATCTCTCACATTCGTTATCATCATCTCTTAACTTATTCTGCAAAAGGGCCACCACGCTGGCAACATATTGCAAATGGTAAGGAAATATATGATCCACAATTAGCAGTGGCATATGTTATCTCTCATCTTCTTGCCGCTGGAGCTTTTGCAGGATTGAAACGCTGTAAACTAAAAGAATGCCAGAAGTATTTTGTAGGGAAACCTAATAAAAAATGGTGCTCGGACAAATGTGGATCACATTTTAGAGTCAAGAAAATGAGAAAAAGAAACGATAAAGATCAAATTTAATTTGAATTAGAATCACTCTAAGAGTGACTCTAATTCATTTTTCCAGTAGTGTCTTCCGGCAATTTCAATGACAATCTCATCCTCTACAAGAGAATCTAGATGCTCAGATTTGGCCATGTCCCAAGCTATCGGGTCTAGCTCCTTGATGGCACAAGATGTACTGGTCTTGATGAAGCCTATCTGGATTTCTTCTTCGTAGAGGTCATCAATCATTTGCTCAAAAGATTCTTCAAGATCGACTTCTGAAAGCTCTTCTTCTAGGATGTTTTTGATGACCCAATCTGTGCCGTACTCAACGCCTACGCCTTCAAGATGCCTCATTAGATCGTCGCTACCGCAAGTTTCGCAGTAATCATCTGGACAGTCTTGATAACATGAATAACAAAATGGTGTGGTACGCTCAATGGCCAGTTCTGTTAGCTTTTCTTGGATTTCTTCTACATTCATTTTTAACTCCCTTTCGTTTTTTATTTGATGGAAGCGTGAAGTAATGAAGATGAGCGCATATCAAGAAAAATATCGGAGGTGTTCCTTTTAAGGAGACCGTGATTTTTCTTGATATGCAAGCGAACGAAATGAATTCTTACGTGAACATAATAAAAATACGAGGAAGGGATGTTTTCTTGTAGAAGGAAACCATAGGTTAAGGTGAAGCCCTTTGATATTACATCACAAGACTTGCAATTTTTGTCCCAAGCCAGATCACTTGAAGGAAGAGGATCGGCCTAATGAGTGGCCAAGCAAAGTCAATGAAGTAGGCGAGGGCCACTAAAACGATTTTAAATGCGATTGATGGAAGAAATTTTAAGTTCATTTGATACCTTTAAAAAAAGTTATAATTCATGCCAGCCCATGCCAGCCCATGCCAGCCGAGTTGGCATATTCATGAATTATCGTGAATTCAAATGAAGTAAGATGAAGAGATAGAGAGCGTGAAAGGCCAGTGTTTATCGCTAGTCTGTTGATTTTAAAGATATTCGCTTAGTTCGTGACTCAGCCTCGGGTAGTTCGGGCATGATT
>Ga0210043_1000932_pt1 | contig 28486 bp, 39 predicted proteins | sample CryGeymet201501t_FD_183990 | JGI IMG/M metagenome (GOLD analysis project Ga0210043, IMG submission 183990) | Groundwater microbial communities from Crystal Geyser aquifers in Utah, USA - Crystal Geyser metaG 2015-01t (SPAdes) (version 2) | ecosystem: Environmental > Aquatic > Deep subsurface >... | reverse complement strand
CGTCTGGACCTCGACAACGGCGCGAGCATCAGCTTCAAGTCGGCCCATGTCGGCGAGGGCAGCCTGCGTGGCGGGCAACGCAGGCTGGTGGTTGTCGACGAAGCCGGAAGCATCGGCGACCTGCAGGCGATTTGGGAGAAGGCGCTGCGGCCGGCGCTGACCAGGCACGGCGGCCGGGCGCTGTTCGTCGGCACCCCGCGCGGCCACGGGTACTTCACGCGGCTTTACTCGCGCGGGCTTGGCGGTGATCCCGAGTGGCGGTCGTGGCGCTACTTGTCGGCTGACAACCCGCACCTGCCCGCGGCCGACATCGAAGCGGCGCGGGCGAGTCTGCCGGAGGCGGTGTTCCAGCAGGAATATCTCGCCGCGATCATCGCCGACGGCGGGGCGGTGATCCGCCGGATTGACGAGGCGACCCGCGGCCACCTGCCAGCCGAACCCTACGATGGCCGGTTCGCGATCGGCGTCGACTGGGCCAAGCGTGACGACTTCACCGCGCTCACCGTGGTGGATTGCGAATCTGGCGAGGTGGTCGAAATCGACCGCTTCAACCAAATCGATTACGCTCTGCAGACGCAGCGGCTCAAAGCCCTTTCGGACCGATGGCAGCCGCAGGTGGTGTTGGTCGAACAGAACAGCATCGGCGAACCGCTGCTCGAACAGTTGGTTCGCGATGGTTTGCCGGTCCGCGGGTTCATGACCACGGCGCAGTCCAAGCCGCCGTTGATCGAAGACCTGTCGCTGGCATTCGAGCGCGGCGAGATCGGCATCCCGGCGGACGCCAACCTCCGGCATGAGCTGCAAGCGTTCACCGTTACGATGTCCACCAACGGCCGCCCGTCGTATGCCGGCGGCAAGGGCTGCCATGACGACACCGTGATGTCCCTCGCCCTGGCGTGGCGGGCTCGGACCATGGCGTCGCAGACCTGGGAGGTGTGGTGATGGGACTGCTCGCCGCCATGGCTTCCAAGGTCGGTGGGGCCGTTGGTGCCTACCGCCGAAGTCGAGACGCCAATCAAATCAGCGGGTCCGACACCATGGCTGGATGGGGCGCGTGGCGTTGGCCCGACGATCGCGGCGTCCGACCGTCCGAGCGTGTGACCTCGGACGTGGAACGCTACGCCAGCTCGGATGATGTCATGGCCGCCGTGGGGCTGCTGGCCGACTGCGCCAAGACCATCCCGTTTCGCGTGCTGGTCAACGGCAAGGAAGACCCGGAACACGACCTCGCGATCCTGTTGGCGCGTGGCAACAGCTACCTCGGCCTGGACTGGAAGCATTCGCTCTATTCGTGGCTGCTGCTGACCGGCGAATGCTACCTCAGCATATCTCGGGACAACCCGCTCGCGGCCGGCGCACCGTCGCAGATCTGGCCGATGTCGGGTCACCGTCTGTTCCCCGTCGCGGCGCCCGACCGGAGGGTGATCCAGTTCTACCTGTATCAGCCGCCAGGCACCGCGAGCGAGAGTCAACGTCTGCCAATCGACCCGGCGGACATCGTACCGTTACTGCTCTGGAACCCGATTGAACCGCTACGCGGCCTGTCGCCGCTGTCGAGTCTCCGCATGGGACTGGACGCCGAATGGCAAGCCAAGTCCACGAACCGCGACCTGTTCGCTAATGGGCTGATCGCTGACGTGCTGATCTCCGCGCCGGGCATCACGGAGGAGCAAAAACGGATCCTCCGCGCCGAACTTGCCGGTAGGCACCAGGGTGGGGGCAAGCGGCATTCCGTCCTGTTCGCGCCCGAGAACGTCGAGGTTGAGAAGCTGTCCCTCAGCCCGCGTGACGCCGAGTTTCTAGAGCTGGATAAGCTGACCACGCGAGATGTGGCGAAGGCGTACCGCATCCCGCCACTGTTCCTCGGTGACCTGGAACACGCTACCTACAGCAATTTTGAGACCGGATACCGGGCGCTATGGGAACTGGCCGTTATGCCACGAGTCAATGCCGTGGCGGCGGCTTTGACTGCTCACCTCTCATGGCAGTTCGGCGAGGATCTGGTCATTGAGGCTGACACCTCCGAAGTCCAGGCGCTGCAGGCCAACGCCAAGGAACAGGCCGACACCCTCGGCGTCATGGTGCGATCCGGCATTGACCGGCTATGGGCGCTACGTCGGATCTACGGAGACGAAATCCCCGAAGAGGCCGTCTCGAATCTCGTGCCGACCGTGCTGCAGCCACCGAAGGTTGTGTCGCCGGTGTCGCCGGTTGTCGGCGGGCCGGAGGCCGAGACGCCGACTCCGAAGTCGGCCACCAAGGCGATCCGCCCGGCGCAGGTCGCCGCGGCCCGCGACAGCCTCGCCCCGGCGGTGCGGCGGTTGGTCGGCCAGATGCTACAGGAGCAGGCGGACGGGATCCTCGCCGCGTGGGATGCCTTCTACGTCAAGGCCGCCGACCCGCCCGGAGACACCCCGCTCGATGCCCTTCCGTGGCAGGATGCTGTCGCGTCCAAGATGGCGCCCACGATGCGCGTGATCATCGCCCTCGGCGCGGAGGGCGGCGCCGAATCCACCGTCAACCTGCACGCCCTGCAGGTGCGGCCGAACTGGGCGGGGCCGGTGGTGGAACAGTTCGCCGATGCGACCGCGGCTCAGCGCGTGCAGTGGATCAACGAAGGCACCCGCGAGTTGCTCAACCGGGGCATCGCCGAGGCCATTCGCGACGGGCGCGGGTTGACGGGCGTACGGCAGGCGATCCTTGATGCCTTCGGCCGGTCCGACGAGCCGCTGCAGGTTGCGGCCTACGATGATCGGGTGGAGAACATCGCTCAAACCGAACTCGCCAGGGCGTACAACCACGGCAGCATGATGGCGATGCTGGAAGCCGGAGTTGAATGGCAGACCTGGCGCAACGTCGCCGGGCCGTACACCCGCCACGCCGACATCGACGGCCAGACGGTTCGCGTAGGCGAGCCCTTTAGCGTTCACGGTTACCCCGCCCTTTACCCCGCGGCCGACAGCCTGCCCGCGGGTGAGTCGGTCCGCTGCAAGTGCTACACCGAACCGGCCGCCGGCCCGCCGGAGGAAACGACATGATGAAGTTCGCCAGCCTGCCGGACGCCGTAAAGAGCATCGATGAAGGTCACCGCGCTGTTGATGCGTGGGTTAGTCGCGAGACGGTCGACCGGGACTCTGAGGTTCTAAAAGCCGATGGCGCGACCTTCGCCGACTTCCTTCGCAACCCCGTGGTGCTCTGGATGCACGACCGCAAGACGCCGCCCATCGGCAAGGCGGTGGACATCCGCGCTATTCCGGGCGAGGGGGTCGAGGCTACTACGGAGTTCGCGCCGACCGCACTCGGTGACGAAATGTGGCAGCTCTACCGGGGCGGGTTCCTCAAGGCATTCTCGGTCGGCTTCAAGGTCACCGACGCCACGCAGGAACCGGTCATGGACGGCCAGCGCGGGCCGACCATCTACGCATGGGACATTCAGGAATACAGCGGCGTCACCATCCCGTCCAACGCGGACGCGCTGGTCAAGGCCGCCGATGCGGGGTCCGACTTCGCCGGCGTACTGCTGAAGCACTTCTTTCCCGATGACAAGGACGCGATCGAGTCGGCCCGCATTGCCTGTGACATCCGGAGATTGACCGGCGCGGCGCAGGCGCTGGTCAACATCACCGCCCACTATCGCAAGCTTGGCCTTGGCTGCCCTGTTCCCCCCTGCGAGGTAGCCAAGGCCAAGGCCCTCATCGAACAACTTTCGCCGCCACCGATCCCGGAGACCCATCCGGCGCCCGGAGACCCATCCGAGCAGCCTGATTGGGCGGTGCTGACCGAGGCCGTTGCGGAGTTGCGATCCCTCGCCGACTCCGTGCCGAGCCGCGTTGCATCGGCGCTCAAGACCGAGCGTCAGCGTTACATCGGAGGCAGACATCATGGCTGATGAACTTGCCCAGATCCTCGCCCAGATCAAGGGCGTGACCGAGGGCATGAACGACAAGATCGAAGCGGCGGTCGCCGCGGCGGTCGCCAAGCAGCAGGCGGACAGAGAGCCGCCCGTCGGCCCGTTGGACCTCGCCGCCGTCAACAAGGCCGGCAAGCCGCTGGAGTTCGAGCCGGAAGTCGTCGACTACGACGACATTCATGGTCGGGTTCCCCGCGACGAAGCCGAGCTGCGGTTCCAGAAGGCCGCCGACCGTGTGTACATGGTCTCGGCGCTGCTCCGCAAGGATCCGCGGGAGTGCAAGGGCTGGCAGGAACTTCAGAAGGCCGCCAAGGCGCTCAGCACCAGCGGCACGGCCACCGGCGCGGAGTACGTGCCGACCGGTTACTCCGACCAGCTCCGCGCGGAAATCGCGCTGCTTCGCCGGGTGCCGACCCTGTTCGACCAGGTGACGATCCCGCGGTCGCCGTGGCTCTGGCCGGTTGAGGGCAACCTTGGCCTGCCGTACCTGATGAGCGAGAACGTCAACGACACCGCGGCGCTCATCCCGACCCGCACCCCGTCGACGAGAAACGTCACCTTCACCGGCAAGACGATGGGCATCCGGGTGCCGTTCAGCCTGGAGTTCGACGAGGACAGCATCATCGCCGCGGAGGACTACGTTCGCCGGGCCATCGCCAAGTCGCTCGTCAACGGGCAGGAGACGGCGATCCTCAACGGCGACACCACGGCCACGCATCAGGACTCGTCCGTGGTAACCACGGCCAACGACTGCCGGCGAGCGTGGGACGGCCTTCGCAAGCTGGCCAGCGTCGCGACCGCCACGACCTTCGATACCGCCGAGACCTCCATCGGGACCGCGGCGTGGGAAGAGGTTGACGTGGCGATGATTCGGTCCAAGCTGTCGGCCGGGTACGGCAACGCTGAGGACCTGGTGCTCATCATCAGCAACGCGGCCTACACCAAGCTGCTGGTCAACGCCACCAAGGCGACCTCGCTCTGGCCGAACTACAGCAGCATCGACAAGATCGGCCCCAGGGCGCTGAACCTGACCGGCGAGGTTGGCGCGGTGATGGGCATCCCCATCGTCGTCTCGGCCTACGTTTCCGACACCAACCACACGACCGGCTACGAGACGCAGGCCGGCACGGTGTCGGTCGCTGTCATGGCGAACCGTCGGGCGTTCGTGTTGGCGACGCAGCGGGCAGCCAGCATCGTCACGGTCTACGATCCCGAATCGCTTCAGTACCGGGTCGTGGGGAGCTGGCGCGGTGACTTCAAGCCCTGGATCACGCAGGGAACCACGACCGACCGCGCCGTTGCGGTGGGCATCAAGGTCGCCATCTGAGGCGAGAAAGGATAATGCATCATGCCGACCTTCGGCAACTTCAACCCGGCGATGTGGAAGGTAACCACGGCGGCCGGTGCGGCGAGTGCGACCAGCATCGCGATTAGCGGCCTGGCCGTCGATGACGTGATCATCGAGTGCCAGGCCGTCACGGCCAGTGGCGTGCTCACCGAGGATCGTACTGCTACGACGACCATCGACTCCGCGGGGAACATCAAGATCGAAGGGACCACCGTGGACAAGCTAATCATCCTGCGGTGGCTGGATGTGTCTGCCGCGGAGGGCTAACGACCATGCGCGTGATCGTCACCTGCGGCGACGAGTCGGCTCAAGTGGACCTGCCCGAGGGCATCGTCCGGGCGCTTGAGTCGGGGTCGCAGGTGACGGTTGCCCGCCTGCCCGCTGAGCGGCGTAGCTACCACACCAAGCCGGCGAAGGGGACAAGAACCAAATGACCGAGCGTGTAGCGATTGCGACCATGCTGGACAACGGCAAACGGGCGATCATCCCGACGATGATCGAACGATGGGCCGGGATCGACTGGGCCGGCGCTGAGCCGGTCATCGTGGCCTGCTGCTATGACGCGGACGCTGAGTTGATGGACGCTGCGCGCGCGGCGGCCAAGCGGTCGGGCATCCAGCTTCTGCCGTTCATCCCGTCGGCGCTCAAGACGGGCTCGAACACCGCGGCGGAAATCTCATCCATCGTTCGCGGGCTGGCCACGTTCGACGCAAACCCTCACACCGGCGGTCCGGCGAACATCGTCTACCTGCACAAGGTCGCCATTCTCCGCGAGGCGACCCGGCTCGGCGTGCTCAGCTTGGAGCCTGAGGTCGACTGGGTGCTCTGGTTGGACAGCGATATCGACCCGCGCGCTCATGCGTGGGTCTGCCTGCGGCAGGTGCTCACCGAGACGATCGGCCCGTTCGCACCGCAGGTGGCGGTAGGTGTTTACGCTACGCGGATGCACGGCGCGCCGATCTCGCAGATGATGGATCGTGACCCCGGCGAGTCAGGCCAGATGACCGACGGCTCGAACCGCTACATTCCGCTCAAAGCCGGGCGCATCGGGTACACACAGATCGCCGGGTTCGGCTGTTCGCTGATGCGGCGGACGGTGCTGGCAGACCTTGGCTGGGCGGAGTACACGAAGTACCGCGAGGATCGGACGTTGTTGTGGGAGTTGGTCGGCAATCCGAACATTGGCATCCTCGGCGAGGACGTGTGGTGGTTCCGCCGGCTCGAACTGGCGACCGGATGCCCGCCGATCCAAGACGGGCGGGTCCGCTGCCGTCACTACCAAAGCGACGGCAGCTTCTGGCGGTATGACGAGGGGCCGGATCGTAGCCTCAAAGTCGTGTTCGTGACCGACGAACAGGACCCGGCCGCGGCGGTGGCGGTTCGCAACACCGGCGACGCGCCGATGGAAGTTCCAAGCTACGGGCTCAGCATCGCGCCTGGCGCCGAGGCGCTGGTGTCCCCTGAGATTCTGCTGACCTTGCAGGCGACGTGGCCGCGGGCGGTCCAGCTTGTCCGAGAGGTGGCGTGATGGCGAAGCGCAAGCGGACGTTCGAGCCCATCCCGCTGGCCGACATCGTACACCGCCTTGGCCGGCTGCAGGTGCCCCATTGGTGCGGCGAGGCATGGCGGCTCTATGACCTGGCGGGCGGAACCGATTCCAGTCTGCCGGTCATCGAACTCGGATGCTGGGCCGGCTATTCCGCCGCCGTGATGGCCGCCGCTGGCCGGGCGGTGGTGACGATTGACCCGCACGACCCGGAGCTATACAACCCGACGCAGCTCGCCATCGCCGACGGCCGCGACATGGCGCAGGTGGCCCGCGATGCGTGGGAAGTCCTCGGCATCGCCGACCGGATTACCCTCATTGGGGCAACCGGGGCCGATGCGGCGAAGCAGGCGCCGTCCAAGACCAGCCTGTTGTACCTGGACGCCAACCATCACGAGGCGGATGTTCGGGCCGACCTTGAACTTTACGCTGGCCGCGTCGTGGCGCAGGGCTGTTGCGCGCTACACGACTGGGGCGACCGGGGCGACGAGGCAATCCCGTGGGGTGTCCGCGAGGCATGGCGAGACTACGCGCTAACGTATGACGGCTGTTGGTCCGATTACGTGAGTGTCTACGGGCATCTGGCAGACATCGTGAGGCTCGACTGATGGCCTTGAACGCCAACGCTTTGACGACCGTCGCCAACCTGCAGGCATGGCTGGCACAGGACACCATCGCCACGGCCACCGATGGTCGCTACGCCACGGCCCGGTGCGAGGCGCTCATCAACCGCGTTTCAAGCCATATCGAAGCGTACTGCGACCGGATGCTCATCGCTCCGGCCGCGGCCTATACCTACACCCTGGACGGCGACGGCGGGACGATGATCCCGTTGTACCGCGAGGGCGCATGGCCGATTGTGGCCGTTACCAGCGTCACCGACTCGGCAACCTCCGAGGTCATCGCGGCCCGCACAAGCATCTACGGCACCGGCTACACGATGAACGCCGCGATCGGGGTCATCAACCTGCATGGCTACAGCACGACGCCAGGCGTACAAACCATCGCCGTGGTTGCGCGGGCCGGGTATGACGCCACGACCGCGGCCCTGGCGACGGTGTTGGGCCGGCTTCACCGCCGGGCGCTCGATGACCTGGAGAACGCCTGCCTGCAGCTCTGCTCGCTCCTGTGGCACTCGCCCGTGCCATCGGCCGAGTCCGTCCAGATCGCCGGGACCGGGATGGCGATCCGCGAGTCTGCGATGCCCAGTCGCATCCGGTTGATGCTTGACCCGTATCGGAGGTTGACGCTATGACCTCCCGGATGGACTGGCGAAGCAACGGGCACATCGCCCGGCAGGCCGACCGGCTGCCGCGGGCGCTGCGGGCTGCCATGCTCACGGCGTTGGTTGACAAGGGCGGTGTCAAGCCGAACGCGCAGTTCAACTGGATGCACTCGCCTTTGGCCAGCAAAGGGAAAAACGACGCGACTGGCAACCTGTTGCGGTCGCCGCAGCCGTACGTCAAGCAGACCGCCTCCGCGATGATCGGCGGGGTCGGGCTGGCAGACTACTGGTCCGAAGTCGAGTTCGGCACCCCACCGCACATGGTGCCAATCACCACACCGGAGGGCGGCGGTCTGCTGCGGTGGGTCCAGGCGAAGCACCTCGCGGACGGTGCATCAACGCATCGCGGCCGACCGTCGGACGCCACGGGCGCCGCGCTCAAAATGTCGCTCGGAATGGCCCGGCGCATTGCCGACGGGCAGACGAAGGCTGGGCGCAAGCGACAGGCCGCGGCCGAAATCAGGCTGCAGATCGAAGACCGGTTCGAGCGGATGCGGGGCGGCAAGATCGCCAGCTTCTCGCACACCGGGCGGGAGTTGGAGATTGCCCACGCGGTTCAACGCGCTATCGCTAAACACGGCACGAAGCCATACAACAGGCTTTACCCGGCGATCGACGACGCTCTGCCGGTGCTGATGCGCGAGCTGGCCGACATCGCCGGGGGGAGGATCTGATGGGGCAGGTTGCGACCATCAAGGGCAAGCTCACCGCCCCGGCGACGTTGACCGCCATCAACTTGGCGCTCACAACCGCGGGGTTGGCGACCATTTCTGCCGCCTCCGGCATTCTCAACAGTTCGAGACTGCTGTTGCACTACGACAGCCTGCCGGCGATGGCCGTCGACGTGACGGGCGTGGAAGCCACCGACTATCACACCTCGCCGGCAATGGGCATCGCCGTGGCGTTGCAGGTGTTCATCGCGGTGGCAGACGACACCACGACCGACATGATGACGACCGCCGAGGCGTACGTCGACGTGGTGCGGGCCGCGTGTGAGACCGCCCTGTCGGCCAGTTACCCGCTCGCGCGTTGGACGCGCTCCGACCCGCAAGGCGAACCGTTCAATACCCAGGCCGGACTTCCGGCCCTGCTACTGACGCTGGATTTCGAGGTTCGGCACCATGCCGATATCGCCGGGACAGCCTGAGGAGGCCAACCATGTCTGACACTGCAACCTACACCACCGGGGCCAAGGACAAGCTGAAACTCGGCTCCGTGCTCTACAAGCTCCGCGATGGAAGCGGGATGACGGTCAACACCACGCCGAGGCTGTTCAACATCCGCGGGTCCGGTGACGCGGCCGGGCTATCGCAAGTCTCCGGCATGGCGGACGAAGCCGGGTTGGAAGCGACTATCATTTCTACCGATGACGCGATCCTGGCCCTGCTCGGAACTACCATGATCGGCTACTGGATGCGGGACAGCACGACGATCCTGTCGGCCAACGGCAAACTCATCGCCGCCGTGCCGAGCACGCAGCCTGACGACGTGCTGACATGGCAGCTGACGTTTCAATTCAGCGAGATCCCGTCGCAGGCCAGTGGAATCACGTACTGATGAGGATCACGGCACGGGAACAGGCCGAACCTCTGACGCGCCCGGCGGCCGGCTGGGGGTGGTGCGTTGGATTACTTCCCGACGCGCCACCCTCGGCGGTCTGCTGGTTGAAACCGCTTACCGTCGATGCTGCCATCGCCTGCCACAACGGGGCGGCAATCAATCTCGGCGCCGACTTTGACGACACCGACGGCGACCGGGCAATCGTGGCGGCCAGTTTGCATATCGACCCGGATGCGTGGCTGCTAACCGACGGGGCGGCCGAGCCGGAGCCGGCGAACCTCGCGCGGATGATACCCGTATTCGACTCGCCGGAGGAAGTTGGCGACATTTCCCTGCTGATGACCGACGGCGCCGTCGACGTGACGCCAGGGCTCGCGCTGCTCATGGCCGTGCTACAGGCCAGCGGCTATAGCGACGCGGCGGTCACCGAGCCGGACGGTTCCGACCCGCGGGCGTGGCGCGAGGCGGTAAAGTGGCGTGGGCGGTGGGTTGGCGACCTCCGGGCGGACTGTGCCGGCCTGGAAGTCTACGTCAGGCCCTACACGGAGGCTGCTCGGTCGGCCGCGAGCATGGCCTGCCGGACCCTCGGCCCGGTCAATCAGATCGCCGTGATGTCGCACCTGCTGGCCGGCTGCGTGACCGCCGGGCCGGGCGGGCCGCCACTCCTGACGCGCGAGCAGGTCAAGCTCCTGCCGTACGGCACGGCGCGCCGGATGTTCGTCGAAGCCACCAACCTCGCGGGAGGTGGCCGGACCGCCGGTGTGCGGTTTCGCGCCGTGGCACCACCCGCACTCGATGACGCAGGAGGACGAAGCGGCGCGGACGTGGTGGATAGTCGAGAAGTTGCACCGTCTGCCGTCGGAGATGATGGTTAGCCCGCTTGACGTAAGCGTCGCCGTCGCCGATTGGGCGGCACATCAGCAGGTCTTGACGCCGAAAGAGGCGAAGCCGTGAGAGGCCGAGAAGAACAGGTCGTAGCCTTCAAGGTCACCGGCACGGCGCAGGTGACGCGGGCATACGCCGGCATCATGGCCGGGCAACGCGCTATCTCAGCCGGTGCACACATGGCCGGGGCGGCGATGACCCGCATGGGTGCGACCTCAGTCGCGGCGCTCAAAAACATCGCCAAGGCCGCGGGCGTGGCCGCCGTGGCGTTCGGCGCGTGGGGCATCAGCGTCGCGGCTCAGCGGCAGTCGGTGGAACTCGGGCTCAAGTCCATGCTCGGTTCCGCGGAGGCGGCCAGCCGGGCGATGAAGCGGTTGCAGGCCGTGGCGCTCAAGCCTGGCGTGACCTTTGACTCCGGCGCGCAGTTGGCAACCAGTCTCATCGCCGTCCGCATCGAAGCGGACGTGGCGATCGATGCGATCGAGCAGTTCGGCAACGCGCTCGCGCTGGCCGGCCGTGGCGAGGCGGAGTTGCAGCGGGTCGGCGTGGCGCTGTCGCAGATTGTGTCCAAGGGCAAGGTCTCCGCCGAGGAAATCAACCAGCTCGCCGAGGCGGTGCCGCAGATCCGCGCCGTGATGACCGACGTGTTCGGCACAGCGGACACCGAGAAACTTCAGAAGGAATTCGCGGCGGCAGGGGTGTCGGCCGAGCAGTTCATCGGGCTCATCGTCAAGGGGTTCGGCGCGCTACCACGGGCGGCCGACTCCTTCGCGAACTCCATCACCAACCTGAAAGCTGCGTTCCGCGACGTGGCCGCGGCGTTCGGTGCGGCGTTCGCCACTGATGAGGGGGCGCAGGGGCTCCGCGACATCACCGCCGCCGTGACCGGGCTCGTCCCGGTGTTCGCGAAGCTGGGGCAGACCGTGGCCGCCTGGCTGCCGGGTATCGCCGACTGGATCAAGCGGACCTTCACGGTCGAGAACATTGAGGCATGGGGGGCGACCATCAAGCGCGTGTTCGCGATGTTCGGCACCGCCATCGGTCGGGCGAAGTCGACGTTCCAGCTCTGGCGTGACCAGTTCACCATCACGATGTACGCCCTGCCGGACCTCGCACGGGCCGGGTTCGCCGAGCTTCGCGTTGTGGCGCTGCAGGAGCTTGACCGGCTGGTTGACGACGCGCTGACCCGGCTGCAGCCGCTGATTGACCTGCTGGACCGTCTGCAAGGCGTGGGCGGAAAGCGCGGCGGCCGGGCGGTACCGCTGGCCAACCCGACGTCGGTCGGTGGCGCGGTCGGCAAGATCGCCGGGGGCGCCGCCGGCGGAGTGAAGCGTACCGCCGGCTCGGTGTGGGATTATCTGCGTGGCAACGTCGGTGACGCGGCCAAGGCATTCAATGAGGCGGACAAGGCTGCCAGCGGCGCGGCCGAGGCCGTCGACGATGCGGGCCGCTCCTCCCGTGGCACCGCGGACGCCACGCGCTCTGCCGCGGGTCAGACCTCGCAGTGGGCGCAGGCCCTGGACCGTCTCAACGCCAACCTCCGTGACGCCGAGGATAACCACCGCAACCGTGTGGCCGTGTTGGAAGCTGAGCAGCGGCAGGTGCAAGCCGCCACGGCGGGGACCAAGGCCCACAAGGATGCCATCGACGCCGAGGCCGCCGCCGTCAAGCAAGCCACGACCGCCCGGCAGGATTATCTCAAGCTGCTCGAAAAGCAGAAGGCCATCATGGCCGGGCTCATCGCGGCCAGCCGCGCGCAGGCGTACGCCGAGGCGCAGGCTGGCATGGCGCTTGACGACCGGCTCACCGCCGCCGGGCGCCGCACTGGAACCGCGCAGGGGCGTGCCGCCGCCGGCTCCGCCATGGCCGCCGCCCGACGCCGGGCAGGGCAACTCCCGCCGGCCGGTTCGCCGGAGGCCGGGGCCGCCCGGCTCCGCCAGCTGTTCCTGGACGAACTCGGCAAGGCCCTTCCGAACGTCAAGGCGTTGCAGGAATCCATCCGCGTGAACGAGGCGCGAGCCGATGCCTTGGAGCGCGAGGCAGACGCCAACCCGAAAATCGCCGACCAGATCAAGACCATGGCCGACCGGCACCGCGAGGCCGCCCGGCAGGAGCAGTTGCGGTTGGAGGGGTTGACCGCCGGGTTCGACCAGTATGCCTCGGCGGTTGAGACCGGGATGCAACGGCAGATGGACCTCACGGCGCAGTGGCTGGATTTCACGGCTCGCCGGTTGGAGGGGCTGACTCAGGCGTTCGGCAAGTCCACCGACGCCATGCTGACAGAAATCATCGGGTTGGCGGGCGAACGTGGCGAGCTCCGCCGAAGCATCGCGGAAATGATCGCCGGCGGGGCGGCGTCAGGCGCCGTGGCCGGGAGTCGCGAGGCACTCGGCCAGATTGAAGACCGCCTGGCGCAACTCGGTGTCGGGATGTCCGACTCTGGTGTGATGACCCTACCCGCGCCGTTCGGTGGCGCGGTGTCCCGTCTGCATGGCGAGGCCGCGGCCCGCGACCCGCGTAGCATATCCGTCCAGATGCAGGGCGGCCAGCAGGACCCGCGCCACGCCAGTTACACCGACTCGCTCGTCGGGACCGCCCTCGGCAACTTCGGGATCGGCGACGAAGCGATCTTGGCCCAGGCCCGCCTCAACCAGCAGGGGCGCATCATCGCGGACGCGACATCTTCGGCCATGATGCCGTTCACCCGCGTGGTGGTGCAGGCGATCCGCGAGGGCATCGGCCGGGCTACACGGTCGGCGCAGGATCAACTCGGCGCGGTTGAGGGGGCGGTGTGAGCGTCAACCTCTGGCTACAGGAACCGCGAACCGTCATCGATGAACCGGGCGGCGCAGTGTTCCTCGACTTCACGCCGGGCAGTCTGGACACCATCCGCGACCTCATCAAGCAGGGGCTGCTATCCACGTCGGGGGTCGGCTTCTCCGAGGTCGCCGGCCACTTCACCGGGCTTCCGAACTATGACCTTACCAGCATGGTCTCCGCCTCCTGGACGCAGACCGGCACGTGGGTCGAAACGCAGCCGGGCTTCAAGGCGGACGGCTCCCTCGTGACCTTCCTCGCGCAGAAGGCAGACGCCGACTGGGCGTTGGAAGACGTGACCGCGGCCGCGGCCGGGCAGGGCCGGTGGCTGACCTTCATCACCTACGAAACCGAGGCCGCGGAAGGTGGGGTCGGCACCGACTCGCCGTTGACCGTCGAGTTCGGCGGCGTGTGGAAGTTGGAGCTACACGACAACGGCAACGCCATCCTCTACGAGCAGAGCCTGGACACCGACACCGGCGTCACCTCGGAGACCGCCCGCGGGCAGTTTGAATGGATGGTCGCCGACACCTACCGCGGCACCATTCATCAACTCTGGATCCGGCAGGTGCAAGCCAAGCTCATCATCGCCAACGTCAACCAATCGCTAGAAGGTCGCCGGGCCGGGTTCGTGTACCGTGATGACGGCGCGCTGGCCGGCGAGACACTGGACGGCGAGGGCGAGAAGGTTCGCAACGCCATCCGGGCCGCCAAGTGGAAGGTCTCCGGCGGAGGGTTCGCCACGGTCAACGTGAGCAATCAGGCGTGGGTCGCCGGGGCCGCCTCCGTGACGATGAACCCCACGGCGCTTGACCCCGGCGGGTCAAGCTTGGAACTGGAGGCCGCCACGGTTCACGGCGCGAGCAACGGACCCGTCGCGGCGACCATCACCTGCGTCGACGAAGGCGGCTCGACATGGGTGGTTGGCACTGGCACCACCTCTCGCCGCTACGGGCTCGGTTGGACGGTCTCCTGGACTAGCACCACGGCCAACACCTTCGCCCTGGACGCCGTTGACGTGAAGGTCCCTCGGCTGCTACGAACCGAGGGCGGCGCCGGCACCGACGTGCTAGCCATCAGCAACGTCGCCGACCGGACCATCGAACTAACCCGCGAAGGCGACCTCTCGCGCGAGGCGCTGCGGGCCAACCTGATTTGCTTCAAGCAGGACCTTGCAGACTACGTGCAACCGCACATGACGGTACGGTACGTTGTAGACTCCGTGACCCGGTTCCGCGGGCTGACCTCGGACGCCAGGTGGCGGGTCATCGCCGACAGCAGCCCGCAGTCGGGCGAACTCGAACTACAGGCCGAGGGGTTGTTCCGCCGGTTCCGCAAGCAGCTCTGGCCGGGCGGCAAGCCTTTCGACGGGCGGCTGCTCACCGAGTGTCTGGCCGAGGTGTTGGAAGCCGGCGGGCTGGCCGCGGCAGACTACTCGCTGGCCGCGTGGCCGGTGCGGTTCGCCGACACCCCGGTCGGCGAGGCGCCGTCGTTCGTGTACCGGCCCGGCACCAACCTCGACCGCATCCTCGAAGACTTCCAGCGGAAGTTCTACGGGACCAGCCTGATCCACTACTTCCGGCTGAGCGACGGGCTGTTCGTCTTGGCGACCGTGACGACCTCCGGGACACCTGCCGTTGGATCCTACTTCTACGAACGCAGCCTACCCGCGGACGGCTACTTCTATCAGGACGCAAGGACCGCCGGCTACCCCTACCGGACCATCCGCGATGGCAGCTTCGTCGCCACGCTAGACGACTCCGAACTCTACAACGTGATCATCGTGCTGGGGCAGGCGCCCGACGGCCGGCCGTTGATGGCGCGCTGCGTCGACTGGCCGAGCATCCGCGATAGCAGTGTGGCGAACTACGTGGGGGAACCGTGGCCGATGGTCGTCACCGACCCGGCATTCCAGACGCAGGGCATGGTCAACTACGTCTGCCGGCAACTCTACGAACGCCACCGCCGGCCGAAGACCTACGCCTCCTGGGTGTCGCAGCGGGTTGACCTGTTCCCCGGTCAACTCGTGGGGCTGGTCGGCGCGAACTACGGTTTCACCTACCGCCTGACAGGCGTGCAGTTCGCCGGCGGCGGGGACATGGCGCCTGACGGGCTGGCGACGTACCAGGGGGAGCGGGTGGCATGAACGTCTGGATTGTGATGTCCCCGGAGCGACATGGTGACGAAATCGTAGCCGTAGCGGAGACGGAGGCCGCCGCGGTCGCCATCGCGCAGCGGCTTGAAATCTCTTCGCAGCACATCGTTCGGCACGAGGTTGTCGGTAGTGATGCTCCGGTACAACCGCCGAACGGAAAGGGATGGGTTTGCATGATCAATTATGCGACCGGAGCTATCGACCACTGGGGACTCAAGGATAACGTCAAGGACTATATCCCGCCAATACAATACAAGGCGTTTGCCAACATCTTCGCGGGTTCTACTGTTTCTGCGGAACATGCGGAACAGGAGGCTATCAAGGCGTTAGAGCGTGCTCGCCATCGGTCCGGGGAGCGGGTGGCATGATTAGGCAGGGAGACGAACATGGAGGATGCAACGCAACTCGAATGGCGGCTGCTAGATATGGCAGAAGCGCGGTTGGATTGGATTCGCGACGCAGGGGATTCTATTCGAACCAAGACCTCGGCGCTCGCCTCCGTCAGTCTAACGTTGCTCGGCTTGTTGTTGGCTGCGACTGCCATTCAGCCACCAACTGCGGCATCTGCATCATATGCTGTTGCGATAGCCGCATCGGCATTCGCGGTTGCGATCATAATCGGTGCGGCGGAAACTCGTCCAGTCGACATGAAGCGAGCAGGCACGCCAGGGGAATGGGCGGTTTACGGAGCGTCCATTGCCCAGCAGACAGCAGTTCGCGAGCTAATCGAGGACATGGAATCTGCGGCGGCTATCCAAGGAACGCGAAACCACCACGCCGAAAAGCCGTTGTTGGCTGTTCAAGCTTTGCTTGCGGTTGGCTTGCTAGCATGGCTGATAGCACTAGGACTATCGCTTTAACGCCTTGTTGCGAGTGCCAACGTCTTTCGGCGACCGCCGGTCATCACCAAGCGGAGGACGCTCCGGCTTTGGAGCGGGATTGTTCCGTGGCGACTTCGGTTCCGGTGTCGGTTTCGGCTCTGGCTTCTCGCTCATGCAGGGACTCTACCAAGCCGGCACACCGGGAGTCCATCGTTTGCTGGCGAGTCCGGGGGGCTTTGGCATGATAGGGACAGGAGCAGATTATGGCAGATGCTACGCCGCTCGAATGGCGGCTGCTGGACATGGCGTCCGAAAACCTTGCCTGGGAAGAGGCTGCGGCAGACTCGATGTTGGCCAAGCTCTCGGCCCGTGGAAACATGGCGCTCGGGATGCTCGGGATGCTGATTGCATCGGCGACCATTGCTCCGCCGGTTGGCGCAGGATCGTGGCTATTGGCAGTGGCAGCCGGTATCTTCGCGGGTGCGATTGCGATGTCGCTGCTTGGCACCAGCATTGTGAAAATTGTTCGGCCGTCGACGGCTGCCGCTTACCTCCAGCACGTCACAGGAGCGACCGAAGCAGGAACGTCCGAACAGCCGTTGGTGCGGCAGATCATCGAGCAACTGAGCGTCGGCGCCACGGAACAGCAGTCACGAAACACGAAGGTCAAGCCGAAGGTCGTTCTATCTGGTTGGCTGCTGCTCGTCGGATGCGTCGTCTGGGCGTTGGGATTGGCGTTCGTCCTGTCTATGGCCTAGCGACTCCCTCGGAGCCTTCTGGCTGTCACCGAGTGGCGGCAACGGTGGTGGCGGCAGACCTTGCGGAGCGGGGCGCGGTTTCCTCGGTTGCCTATCTCTGCTCATCCCGCGACTCTACCCTGCCAACCAGCCTACCGTCCATTGCCTGCGGGAGAGTCCGGCGATGAACGGTTGGCGCGTCCAAGCCACGATGTCCAGTGCCAACGGCGACGGGTTCGGCGTGCGGATCTACACCACCGCGGCCTACACCGTCGCCAACGTCTACGTCTCCGACACCGATACGCTCCGACTGGTTGTCTCCGGCAACAATCCCGGCGGCAACGATTTCGACATCGGCGACGGCGCCGACCCGACGGCCAGCTACACCACCGGCGGCGACATCGTGATCCGCATCGATTGCGACGCCGACTCGCCGGTCGGCGCAGCGACCAGCTACACCTTCTACGCGGACGGCAACCTGCTAGGGACCGTGGCTGGCAGCTACAACAACGGGCTGACACCGGCGGTCATCTTCCCGGCCGGCCGCCCCGAGCGCGTGGTCAACTGGCAGTTCGGCAAGACCACGCCGGCCACCGTCTCGGGCATCGTCGCATCACGGTGGGATCACGACGTCGCCAGCCCGGTCTATACCGGCCGGTTCACGCAGCTCTTCAACCTGTTTCCGCCACTCGGCGGCAACCCGGTGGCGACGCCGAGCGGAACCGAGTTCATCACGCGCCCCGGCGGTCGGACGCCGGCCGCCAATGCCGGCATGTCCAAGCTCTGGACCCGGCCGGGTCCGGGCTCCGAGTGGTCATACCTGTCGGAGGTAGACGACACCGTTGCCCGCCGCGTGATGCCCATCGTGGCGCCGCGCGCCGGACTGCTGTTCGGAAGCATCCGCGGCGTCAACCCCGTGACCGGCGCGTTCAGCTACTCCGTCGTGAGCGACCCGTTCGGCGAACTGGTCAAGCAGTTCTGGTTTGGCTACGGCGAGCCGCTGTCGGCCGAAGGGCTGTTCGATGAAACGCCGACCTATCGGCACTTCAACCGGCTGATGCCATCTTGCGTCTGCTATGACCGCCACGACGGGCAGGCCCTGGCCGTCAAGTATTCGCAGCACGATGACGTCGAGCGAGTCTACGTCGTGCCTGGCCGCGAGTGGGGCGACATGATCACGGGCGGCGGGTCGGCGGTTCGCAAGGCCCGCTACACCGTCGCCTCCGCGGTTCGCACGGCCGGGCAAACGGACAGCCGGCCGCACCCATGGGTGTACCGCGGCACCGACGGCCGGTGGCGGGTCGGCTGGTTCTGTAACGATGTCCCCTCGGAGTACGTCTCCGATGATCTGCTGGGCGAGAGTTGGTCGGCGCTGTCGCCAACCGCCGACTGGACCGCCGGGTACGGCAACCTCGTGGCAACGAACTTCTGGCGCGGTCGCGACGGGCGGCAGGCGGTCGCCGGCTACCACTTCGGCAACGAACAGTTCGTGGTGCTAACACGCGCCGGCGACGGCGACCCTTGGACCGGCCCGTACCTGTCGGTGGCGTCTGCCACGGCCGCCGCGCCCTACATCTACGAACGGCCAGACGGGCAATGGGAGGTCGGCTGGCTTGTGGCGGGGACCTGGACGCGGCACACGGCGCTGCGGCCGGGCGGGACTTGGAGCGCGGTATGATTTTCCCCGGCGACATCCAGGTCGCGGTTCGCATGTGGTCCATTGGCCCGGTTGTGGTCATACGAATGACCCCGGTCAAAGGCTCCGTGACGTATGACCTTTGCTGGGTCGGTTGGCGAGGCGGCCGGGTTATTCGGCGGTCGCAGCAGGAAGATCGCCATGAGACCTGACCCGATGCGTGGCGAACGCGCCCGCACCAACCTCCGCCGCCTCGTGCGCGAGCGCGGGCCGGACACCGGCCGCGACGTTGACCACCTCAAGCATCGCTCTCAGAACGGCGCCTCAGACGCGCTGCTTGCCGCGTACGAGGCCGGGGCCGTCCCGGTGGGGCAAGTGGCCGACCTGTCGGTGCGGGACGCCACAAGCGGCTATACGCTCTTCATGTTGGATATCTCGACCCTCGGCGGGTCGGACGGACTGGAGTGAACCATGGCGCTATCCGGACTGAATCTACGAATCACCGTGAAAACAGACCCGCGGACCCTCGCAATGCGGCGGGATCGATTGGGCATCACGCAGGTTGAGATGGCCAAGGCGCTTGGCGTTCGATCCGATGACATCTCCCGCTTCGAACGCGCACTCGAAAAGGGCGGCATGGCCGACCGGATTGCCGAGTTCTTGGCCCGCGCAGAAGGGTAGTGAACCATGGCTGTCTCTGGCCGAACCGGGCTCGGAGTCTACGGAGCGACCGGCGACACCCTCGCCGCCGTCGACTTCAACCAGCGGGTGTACCACGGCCTCGCCGTCTCCCGCTTCCTCGCCGAACGCCTCGGCGGCGAGGGCATCTACTCGGGCGGCGCTACGGTCCTTGGCGACATCGCCACCGGCACCAACTATCCCGCCTTTGACGCCATCGTCCTGGACGACTCCGGGCAAGCCTGGATGTTCCGCAAGGCGACCGCCACGGCGATGACCTTCTCGGACACCTCCGGGGCGTGTACCGCGTACCTCGTCATCGGGCAGGTGTCAGGCGTCTCCCCCGCCATGGCAACCGGCGGGCTGGCCGACTTCACCATCCTCGTGCAGCTCACGGCCACCGAGGCGCCGGCCCATAGTCTGCCGCTCGGGGCCGGTACGGTCACGGCCAGCGCGTTCACGACCTGGACGCCCGACGCGGGGGTGTTCGTCGCCGCGGCCTCCGGGGATTACCAGCCCTACCATGCCAACCTCGCGGCCCTGGCCGGGCTGACGTTGGCCGCAGACAAGCTCCCCTACGCGACCGGTGCCGAGGCGCTGGCGTTGACCGACCTGACGACGGCCGGACGGGCGCTGCTTGACGACGCGACCGCGGCCGCGCAGTTGACTACGTTGGGCGTCACCGCCTACGCTCAGACCCTGCTCGACGATGCGACCGCAGCGGCGGCCCGTACCACGCTTGGCCTGCCGTTGACCGTTGCAGCTTCCGCGCCCGGCACTCCGGCGGACGGCGAAATCTGGTATGACACCGCTGCCGAAATCCTCTGGACATATGACAGCACCACGACCGCGTGGTACGGACCGCGGGTGATGATCCCGCTGCCGCTCCTGCTCACGACGTTGACCACGGACAGCACATGGCTGGTCCGCCTGCCGATGTCCGACGATTACGATTGGGACATCATTGAGTTCTGCTTGGCGACCGTCGCGACCGGCACGTTCGATGTCAGCAACTATTGGGTCCTCGACCTGCGGGCGCTTTCGGCCGATGAGGTCAGCAACGCGGCGCTGACCGGCCAGATATCCATACAGGCGACGGGGACCACGGTTTCACGAACCGCCGGCACGGGCGACCTGGTTATGAGTACCTACGCATCGCTGGCGTCGATTGCCTTCAAGGTCGGGGCGCCGTCGGACCTGACCTTGCGGGGCGCGTCGGTGCTAGTACGGGCGAAGAAGGTGTGAGGGAGGCGCCATGCCATTTCAGTACAAGCCGATCGCGCGGGCCGACTTCGCCAAGGTGCTGGCGAAGCGCACCGCCGGCAACACTCGCATGATCCACGGGATCGTACTGCACCACACATCCTCGCCAAGCGTCGCCCTGTGGCGAGAGTACGGCAACGAGAAGACGATCCGGTCCATCTACAACGGCCACGTCGAGGCGAACGGCTGGAAGCATATCGGCTATCACTACATGATCCTGCCCGACGGCACCATCGCCGAGGGCTGGCCGGTCAAGGAGCAGGGAGCTCACGCCCGCGAGTGGAACCCCGGCACGATCGGCGTGAGCATGATCGGCGACTTCGACTCGGAGTTCCCGAGCTCCGCGCAGATCGCCAGCACGGCCACCGTCCTGCGCGAGCTGGCGGCGCGGTTCGCCTTGGACTTGTCGAAAGACTACCGGCCGGGCGGGCCGGAGGGGCTGGCCTTCCACCGTGACGTTAGCCCGAAGACCTGCCCCGGCACGCGCATTAGCAAGGCGATGGTGCGGGGGTGGCTGACAAGCACCACGCCCGCGCCCGAGGCCGATGCGGAACCGGAGGAGAAGCCCGCGGTATCGCCGTGGGCGGCCGAGGCGTGGGCGTGGGCCAAGGCCGAGGGCTTGATGGACGGCACCCGGCCGGGCGACCCGATCACGCGGCAGGAGCTGGCCGTGGTGCTGCGGCGACTGGGCAAGGCAACGCCCCCGGCCGGGTGACCGGAGGGCGTTGGTACGGCGTGTTACCACATGCGACACATTCCGGGTCCGACTTGAAAGGTCGGCCCGCGCTGGGCAAGCGCGGCGCGGATGTCGTCAAGGCTTCCGACCGCGACGAGACAGTCGCGGTCGCGACGCTCTCCGGTGTTGCCGCCGCGTTGGACGATGGTCCAGGCGGTGTTCGTCGAGTTCGGCGCGAGCAGCACAACTGCGCCTGTCGCGCAGTACGAAGAGTGACGGCCACTTGATATGGTCGCCTGCCCGGCCTGCCCGGCCGTGGCAATCAGGTTGTTGATTCGTTCGTTCGTCATATCAGTCTCCTTGCGGCGGGCCGGGGGGGGGCCGGCCCTGGGTGGTGTGGGTCAGGGACGCGACCATCGCTGCTCGCGCCGCTCATCCCCGCGAGCCTTGGCGCATTTCGCCGCGTACTCGTCCAGGCGGGCCGCAGCGCGCCGGGCCGCCCGCGTCCTGCGGGCATCCATCGCGTAGGCGGCTCGTTCCGCGGCCTTCAGCTCCGCGGCGGCCTCAATCGCGGGCTGCGCTAGCCAGTACGCGTCATACCGCGCGTGCTCCGCAGCGAGGAGGCGCTGGCCCTCGGCAAGCTCTGCGTCTGTCATCTCAGTCTCCTTGTCGGCGGGCCGGGGGCAACCCCGGCGGTGGTGGCTCAGGTTAGCAAATCGACGGCGCGACTCACGGCCGCAACGTGCTTGCAGTCCCGGCCGTGCCGGCCTGCGGCGCAGTTGCAGCTCCACAACGCCATGAAGTCTGGGTCTCCGTCACCCGATCCTCGGTACACCACCGTGTACGCGTCTTTCCCGTTCGACTGGACTGAGAACCGCCTCAGTCCCTCGTCCAGAACCGTCACGCCCGAGACCCCATAGTCCTCTATGTAGGTGGTCATCTCGCTTGTCGTCATTCTCGTCATCTCGTCTCTCCGTGCCGTCATTATACCACTCAGTAGGGGGCAATCAAGCGGTTTTTTATTGCAATATTATTGCGCCTTCGGAAGGTCGGGCGGCGCAAGTCGGAAGCAGCCGGCGCAACGAAAATGCAATATTATTGCGCTTGCATCCGGCCTGTTGGGTGGTATGCTGACCGTGACGAGGAGGTCGAGCATGGCTAAATCTGACGAGAGTGAGCGGATGTTGATGGTGCCGCTCACGGAGGCGCAGCACGCCGAGGTAGCCGCGCTGGTGGCACGGCTCAACGCCGGCCTGCCGCGCGGCGCGGCATACCAGAAGTCGACGATCTACGCCATGGCACTCATGGCGGGTGTGGCCGTGCTGGCCGCCCCGGCTGCAGTGACCGAATAACGACGCCGGGCGACCTGGAGGGGCCGCCCGGCGGGAGGAGCTGAGATGTTGAGTGAGATTGTACTGGCTACCGGCGAGGTAGTCAAGGTCTCGGACCTGGCCGCCGAGGGCGCGTTCCCGGAGGGCAACCCGTCATACGACGGCGAGCCGGGCCGGCCAGCCTCCGTGGCAGCGGACCTCGCGGCGCGCCGGGCCGCCCGCATCGCGCGTCAGGTCCGACAGGTTGCGAGGATGATCGGGGAGGCGACCCGATGAGTACATGTACGCCGGAGACGCCCGAGGAGGCGGCGCAGGTCGAGTATGGCACGCCGTACCGGCCCAGTGTCTATGACTCGACGCGCTGCGTTGCGCGTGTTCACGACGGAGGGCGCTGGCCGAGCTTCCACCAGTGCCAACGCAAGCCCGGTCACGGGACGGGCGAGTTGTACTGCAAGCAGCACGGCGCGAAGGCCGCGGCGCGGCTGGAAAGGCGGCGATAGTGGACATCTACACGCGGAACGTTCCCTCGGCCTGGACCTCGGAGGGCGGAAAAGCCCACCTGCCGCACCACGTCGACATGCAGTTCGAGCAGCAGTTGAAGGTCTTGGTGACGATGATGAAGGCCAACGGCTCGATGCCCGACTTCGCCGAGGTCGGCGAGTTCCGGCGCTACGACCTCGAATACGGCTACGCGCTGCAGACGGTGTTGGAAGTGGGCTTTGACGTAGTTCTCGACGGCGAGCGCGAGGCGGCGCAGGCCCAGTCGGAACGGGCGCGCATGATGGTGACATCGGCGGCGAGAGGTAGCAGCAAGGAGGCAGGACATGAGTGACAAGAGCACCGCCATCGCGGCGGTCGAACCGTCCGCCGCGACGCGGCCGGGTGGGATTGACATCGGGGGGGGGAACTTCGTGACGCTGGACAGCGCCATGGCCCTCGCCAATCAGCTTTCCGGGGCTGCGACCCTGCCGCCGGCCTACCGCAAGGCGCCGGACATCATGGCGGCCATGCTAACCGCAGCTCAGCTCCAGCTCCCGCTGATGACAGTCATCAACGGAACCCACGTCATCAACGGCAAGGTCACCCTCGGCGCTGACCTCATGGTCGGCGCTTGCCGCGGTTCCGGGCAGGTGGCGTCGTGGCGGGAAGGTCCGACGAAGGACGGGTACGAAGTCGACGCCACCCGCACCGACGGGACGCAGATGAAGGTAGAGTTCACCGACGCGGACGCCAAGGCCGCCGGGCTGACCGGCGGAAACTGGCAGAAGTTCCGGGGAGACATGCTCCGGGCGCGGGCGGTGAGCCGGCTCTGCCGCCGGCTGTTCCCGGACATCCTCGCGGGAGTCTACAGCCGCGAGGAGATGGACGGCGACGTGGCGCCGACCGCCCCGCAGACCGTCAACGCCGCGGCAACCGGGCCGGCCGGGTACGCCGGCTTCGACTCGCTGGCCGCGCGGTATCAGGCGATCGGCGAGCTGGCGGACGCGCTTGAAGCGCGCAACATGCTCGGCGAGTGCAACCGTGAGACGAAGGCCAACGTCGCGTCTATGACCGGGGCGCAGGTTGACGAGCTGACATCCCTCGCGCGGCAGGCCCGGTCCTACATTCAAGCCTTGGCGGACGCCGAGGTTTCGCAGGCCGCCGAAGACGACGCGATCGATGCTGAGTTCGATGACGCCGCCCCGTCCGACCTGGAGGGCTGACATGCCGAAGATCACGATGGACAGCGGGGTGCGGCTCGTCCGCACCCGACTGGACTGCGACTCACCGGACCCGCGCTGTGAGACCTGCGGCAAGGCCATCACCGACGGGCAGGTCGAGATCGTCTGCGGGCTGTCCCGGCTCGGACCGTGCCACGACGGATACCCAGTTGTGGGCATCGTCTGGCTGCGGTTCCACGACGCTGCCCGCTGCCGGCCGGAGGTCGCCGACCTGGCAGACCACACCGGCCCGGCCGAGGTCGGTCGCCTGGATACCGAGTGGCCCGTGCTGCGGTACCGCGAGGTCGCCGGCCGGCTTGAATACGAGGAGTGCTGATGAAGACCATGCGAACGCTGCCGCCCGCGTCGGTGGCACTCCGGGCGCGGCTACGGCGCCAGCAGCTCCGGCGGCGCTATGCCTGGGCGATGACCGCGGCCGCCGTGGCGTGTTGGACGTGGTTCTCGGTAGCGCCGCTCGCACAACGCGACGTGGCCGCCTCCTGCGGGCTCGTGGCGATGCTGCTGGCTGTGGCGCTGTTCGGATCGGACTGACAGATTGCCGCGGCACTTCCCCCCGGCCCGCGGCGATGACGAACCCCGGCCGTCGTCCCCCACCCTTGGCGGCGGCCGGGTCCGGCCTCGGTTAGCGTACCCGGCGCGATTCCGGGCGAGGCCATGCGAGAGGAGATTCGCCAGCAGCGACGTTCGCTGCTCCCGTCCAGCCGGGGAGGCGCTGGCTCAAGCAGGGTCCGTGTAATGTGCGGTATGAGAACGTCGGGAACCAGTAGCCCTGCAGACAGGCGTGACAAGCCGGGAGAGACCGGCAGCCCCGGCCGGGGTCATAGCCGGCCGGGGCAGTGCGGCGGGCCTGACAGCCACGCCGCGGCGGCTGGAATCGGCCAGCCGCGAAAAGATGACTGGCAGCTACGCGTGAACCCTAGGCGGGCCGGCTCGCATAGCGGCCCGCCACCCCGGACAGGACGCTCCGGGGCTGGCCAGCCTGCCGGGAACCGAGGCAGACCATGCATGACACCGGACTACACATGTTTGCGAGCTGCCCGGTCTGCGGGGCGGTGCCGATTGCCATGTGTCACGTCGACCGCACCGACAAGACGCAGATGAAGCGAGTGCGGCAGGCCGCCGGGTACGGCTACCAAATCGAGTATGTCGGCGATGACCGATTCGCCGAGTTCCGCGACCGGATTGGCAAATGCACCTGCGGCAAGCCGGCCGACAAATCCAAGCAGCTCGAGATTCCCGAGGTCGGCGATGACCAGTAGCACCGTCGGGCAGGAGGGTGCCGTCGTGACCGAAAAATCCAATGCCGTGGCGCTCTGCCCGCACTGCGGGGCGCTGCTCGCCTGGGCCGCCGTGGAAGCGCACACGCCACGGCAGCTTCGGCAGATCGTCGGCCAGTGGGCGCGGCGAGGCGACGAAGTGCGGTACTGGACGGACAACGATTTTGACGAGTTCAAGGCGCGGTCGGCCCGGCCGTTCGGCTGCGTCTGCCGCAAGCAGCCGGCCGCCGCCGGGGCAGTGCGGCGCGGCCCGAGACGACAATGACCGTTGCCACCATGCTGTCTCTGGTCCCTGGGATCCGACTGGTCGAGAACGACTACCTAGCCGTCGAGCAGATAGTCTTCGGGGTGGCCGGTCCCACCCCCTTGACCGTCTTCTGGGGAAGTCAATGGGGGGAGGCCCCTGGGGAGCCGACGCTTTTTGACTGGCGGGCTGACGACCACTACATCTTCTGCGCGGCAGCAGGAGCCTCCCTGGCAATGGAGGCGGTCCCGGCGGTCGTCGCCAACGTCGTCAGCTGTCTCTCCCGTCTCGGGCGGGTAGTGACAACCCCGAAGTTGGTCCACGATCTCTGCGAAGCTTTGACTTGGATCTGGTTTCTCTGGCCGGAGTATTTCCCAGGACCAACGAGCGATCCCCGAGACGCCGATGACCAGTAGCGCCGTCGGGCAGGTGACGTGCTACAATAGGGGCGGCCCGGCCGCCGTGGAAGCAGCCGGGCCGCAAAAGGACCTGCAAAGGAGGCCCATGTGAGTGATTGTACCACGCCTGAGCTGACCGCACACCCCGCCGCCGCCGCGTTTCCCATGATGGATCCGGGCCGGTTCGCGCAGCTTGTCGAGTCGATTGCCACGACCGGGCTGCAGGTGCCGATCCTGCTATGCGACGGCCAGATCCTTGACGGGCGCAACCGCTATGCCGCCTGTCGCGAGGCTGGCGTCGAGCCGAGGTTCGAGCAGTTCGCGGGCGGCAACCCGTTTGAGCACGTCTGGGCTTTGAACGGCCAGCGCCGCGACTTGGAGGCCGGCCAGCGGGCCGCCATCCGGCTTCTGATTGACAAGTCTAGCGCCGGGTGGGAAGCCGACCAGACCCGCCGCCGCGAGGCCGCCAACGCCCGGCGGGCGGAGGCTACCACGCAACAGCACGAGGCCGCAGGGGGCCGCCGGTTGGAGGTTGCCGCCGCCGACCGCGAGGCGCAAGTTGACGGGTACGGAAGGGCGGCCGTTGGTGATTTATCACGTGATAAACGACCAACCGAGAAGCCCGAACCGGACCACGAACACGCACGCCTCGCCGCCCGCGCCGCAGTCTCGGAGGCGACCGCCGCCCGCACCCAAGCCCTCGGCAACAAGCGGCCGGACCTGCTGGCCGCCGTCGCGGCCGGCGAGGTCAAGCTCACCGAGGCGACGCGGCAGGCCAAGCGGGACGAGCTGGCGGACTTCACGCCGGCCATGCCGACCGGCCGGTATCGCGTGCTCTACGCCGACCCGCCGTGGAAGTACGGCGATAGCCGGGGGCTTGACGGGTACGCCGGGACTGCGGCCGATGACCACTACCCGACAATGAGCGTCGCCGACCTGAGCGCGCTACCCGTGGCCGCCATGGCCGAACCCGACGCTGTGCTCTTCTGCTGGACGACCTTCCCGCTCCTCCCCGACGCTCTGGCCGTCGTCAAGGCGTGGGGCTTCACGTACAAGACCGCCATCGTCTGGGACAAAGGGCACGGCCCGTTTGGGCACTACCACAACGCCGCCGCCGAACTGCTGCTGATCTGCGTTCGCGGCAGTTGCCAACCGGACTCCGACAAGAAGGCCGACCAGGTGCAGGAGGTGCCGCGGCCTGGGCCGCATTCGGCCAAGCCCGAGGAGTTCCGCGCGCTGATCGACACCATGTACCACGGCACCAAGATCGAACTCTTCCGGCGCGGCGCGGCGCCCGACGGATGGGCCGTGTGGGGGAACGAGGTGGCGTCGTGAGCACCCATTCCAACTTCGATGACAACCTGCGGCAAGGCCGCGAGGGCGAGGCCATCGTGACCCGATGGCTACAGGAGCGCGGCTACGGCGTGATCCCGTCCTACGATTTCACCGGCTCCGACGGAGACGTTGCACCCAAGCTTAAGTTCCTGACCCGCTCGCTAATCGTGCCTGACCTGGACGTATGCCGGGGCGGCAACCGGGTATGGGTAGAGGTCAAACACTACAGCCATGCCGCGTTCAACAACAGCAAGCAGATCGACGTTCACGGCCTGAAAGCAGCCCACTATCGTCAGTACCTGCAGGTCCAGAAGGCAACGGGCTGCCCGGTGTTTCTGGCTATCGTCGAACGCAACACCGGGGCGATCCTAATCGGTCGGCTTGACGCGCTGCCGTGGTTCCCGTGCCAGTGTCGGCCGTGCCAGCTTGGACAGCCGGGTTGCAACGCGCCGATCGCCAAGTCCATCTACTGCAATCGCGCAGCTTTCAACGTGGTTCGGGAGGGTGCTACCAATGTCACCAGCTAACCATCCGCCCATCTTCGAGCTGACTCGTTGCGCGGACCCCGACTGTTCGCCGGCCTGCGGCCAGTGTCTAGGCACACGGCAGGCGTGGCGGTGTACCGCCTGCGGCAAGCATTGGCGCTACGTCGAGGGATGCCCACCGCCCCCGTCGTGCTACCACTGCGACGAGGCCAGGGCGGTGACCGATGCTGACTGACCTACGCAAAACACCCTTCGTGTACGCCGGAGGCAAGTCCGCCGCCGCCGGGGCCGTCTGGGAAGCCCTCGGCGATCCCGTACATTTTGTGGAACCCTTCGCGGGCTCCCTCGCCGTGCTGCTACGCCGCCCGCACGAGTGCA
>Ga0210043_1000929_pt1 | contig 28546 bp, 21 predicted proteins | sample CryGeymet201501t_FD_183990 | JGI IMG/M metagenome (GOLD analysis project Ga0210043, IMG submission 183990) | Groundwater microbial communities from Crystal Geyser aquifers in Utah, USA - Crystal Geyser metaG 2015-01t (SPAdes) (version 2) | ecosystem: Environmental > Aquatic > Deep subsurface >... | reverse complement strand
TTTTATTTGACTATATAGAAATCTTTTACAATCGTAAGAGAAGACATTCTACATTAGGATTTAACAGTCCTATGAATTATGCAAAATTAATTGCTTAATGAGTCTCCAGTTTCTTGGGGGAAGTTCATTGTAAAATAATGTATAAATAAATTGACTAATTGATTTTAAAAGATTTATATGATCTCAGTTCTTTCTTTACATTTTAATAAATTTATTATATTTAAATAAGTTAATTTAATTATGAAATTGTTTCTACAATTAATCAACTATTTATTTATTAAAAGTGTGGTCCTTCTCTTAGTTTTGTCTTTCAACTATTGCTCACCACCTGATTTTAATAATCCTAGTGACCCTAGCAGTGATTCCCATTTATTAGCTCGACTATTGCGTATTTTCTTAAGCCAAAATGCTAATGGCTCAGAATCTGATAATAATAATTCCCCGGCTCCTACTGCATCCTCATCAGCACCATCTGCTCTTTCTTACAATCCTTCTTCTATCACTTTAGTAGTGAATCTTGCTATGCCCAGTCTATCACCTACTGTAACAGGAACAGTGGTCTCTTATGCAGTGGTTCCTGCTTTACCAACTGGAATAAGTTTAGATGTCACTACAGGAGTATTATCAGGAACTGCAATTGGATCATCGGCAAGTACAGCCTATACGATTACAGCAAGCAATGCTGAAGGGGACACTACAACAATAATCAATCTAGATGTACGATTTAATAAACGAACATTCGTGACTGCCGTAAACTTATTACCAGGTACAGATTTTACTTCAGCAGCTACTGCTGATACTAGATGCAATAGTGATGCCAATAAACCTGCGACTGGATCATACAAAGCTATGATAGTTGATAGTACCCGAAGAGCAAGCCTAACTGCAAATGCTGGTGACGGACAATTGGACTGGGTATTTCTTCCCAATGTAGACTATGCTCGAAGTAGTGGAATTGTTATCGGAACGACAAATGCCCAGAGCCTACTTCCATTTCCCTTAGGAGCATCCTTTACAACTGGTGTATCTCGATATTTTACAGGTTTGAATACAAATTGGACTACCGCTGCGACTGGAAATTGTAGTAATTGGACAGATGGAATTACTGCTATAGCAAACTCAGGAATTACTGGTGATGGTTCTCAAAATACTACTTTTGCGCTAAGAGGTGGTGGGACTATGGCTTGTAATGGACCACAACTATTGCTATGTGTTGAACAGTGATAGAAATTTTTTAAATATTTAATAATAAAAGATAAATTAGTAGTAAGTTTTTGACCAATAAATTACTAACCTGTATAAAAAATTTAAAGTTCATTCACATAAATTACAGAATATTGAAAGCCAAATAAAGGAAAAATGATACTTAAAGTTATAAATATTTGAGAAGTAAAGAATTTCTTACTTCTCAAAGTCCTTATACAGCAAAGAAGGTTGGACTCCTTGGTTTGCCTGGTATTTTCCAGAGCTGTATTCTTTGACCTTTCCTTCGATTGTATGGTAGAATATTTGGCAGATTTGGACGCCTGCATAGATTCTCATAGGATGAATGACTTGGATCTCTAGAGTCCAGAAACCCTTAAAGCCAACATCACCAAACCCCGCAGTGATATGGACAAACATACCCAAACGGCCGATAGATGAACGACCTTCTAGCATAGGAACAAGGTTATGCGTCTCCGTAAATTCTAAGGTTCTTCCGAGATAGAGAACTCCTGGTTCGAGTAGGAAGCCTTCATCAGGAATCAATAATTTTTCCACAGGATTGGGCTTCTTCATATCCAAGGGAAACTGATTGTATACTAAAAGTTCATTGTGAAGTCTGAGATTGTAGGAATTGGGATTGAGTAGCGTTTCATCATATGGTTCAATGATAATATCTTTGCCAAGTCTGTCTTGAATAGCAGGTCCTGTGAGTATCAAATTATTCTCCTGTAAATAAGGGCTTTCGTTTTTCCCGAAAGGCAACTAGAGCTTCCGCTCTATCTTTTGTATTGATAGTAGATTTGTAGTAGAAACGCTCTAAGTCGAGTCCTTTTTCTAGCTCCTGCTCCATGCCTTCTTGGATTGCTTGTTTAGCCATCGCAAGTGAGATCGGTGCAGAAAGAATAATTTCCTGGACATATTGTTCAAGATCTTGCTCGAAATTTTCTTCTGAGAAAATATGATTCACTAAACCAAGTTCTTTTGCGGTAAGCGATTCGATCCTTCTGCCTGTAAAAATAAGATCCTTGGCTCTAGATTCGCCTATTAAGCGCGGCAATCTTTGAGTACCACCTGCACCTGGTATGATGCCAAGTTTTGTCTCTGGCAGACCCAGTATGGATTTCGAAGAGCAAATGCGAATATCACAGGCGAGTGCTATTTCAAGACCTCCACCTAAAGCTATTCCATCAATGGCAGCAATCGTTGGAATAGAAAGTCCTTCTAGCTTTAGTAAAACACCACGAAATTGATCCAAAAACTGCCAGATTTCTGCCTCGCTCATTACAGCTCGTTCTTTAAGGTCGGCTCCTGAGCAAAATGAAAGTCCACCTTTTCCTTGCAGCACTAAGGCTCGTATGGTTTTGTAAATTTCGGGCGCCTCGAGATTTTTAATTTGCTGAGAAAATTCATGGAGCAGGTTTCGAGAGATTGCATTCCTTGCTTCAGGTCTATTGAATTGCAAATAAGCAATTTTTTCTTTTACAGTAAAAAGGATTTCGTTCACATAAGTATTAATTTAAGGAATTTTGAATCCGACAATCATAAAAAGCCATGAAACCAACTCTGTTGAATCATTTCCTATTAATCGCATTCTTTGCTCTTGCTATCAGCGATTGCCACAAAGAAGGAACAGAAGATGCTCTGGCTGTGCTACTTGCTACCAATCCTTCAGTTATTTCCTCTGTGGAACCACGAGTGGGAACACCCGCACAAGCAAATTTAGATAGAAATTTTTCGGCTACTAATGTCATCATCAAGGGTGAAAATTTCGGGCTTACAGACACAAAAGTTTTCTTCAATACAGTGGAAGCTCCAATTCTTTACAATTTTGGCACAGAAATATCTACCTCCGTACCTGCTGGAGCCCGATCTGGCTACGTCTATGTTGTAAAAACGGGAGGCTCTTGCACCCAAGGAACGAAATTGGGAGTGAATTGCACTGGCTCTGAATTTTTTATAGATTGTTACAGTCCGTACAATAATGAGTTTGGAGCTGAAACTTCCATTAATCAGGGAAGTTCGAAGAATTTTGAATTCTCCGGTGAAGAAACAAAAGCAATTCGAGTAGATTTCCCGGCTCAAGCAGGAAATGTAACTATCGACTGCCCTGCAGCTGTAACAGTAAAATACTTTTCACCTTCTTGTGATTATACGAGTCTAGCGCTTGTGACAGATCCTTCTATTCCTGTAAGCAACAGTAAGGTCATGCAAATGCTCGTAACCGCAAGCGATGTAACTTGTACAATCTCAGGCTTCTAGCCTGCTGTCTTTAGAAACCTTTTAAATACAATAATATTTGCGGCACCCATCCACTGATTCATCATTTCACGAAATAATTGAACTCTAGGTTTTGAGTTTTTAATCTCTGGTGGTAGACTATCGTATTCCTTCATGGCATGTTTGGATACTTCTTTGTACTTATTGTCCACTATATCAATGATTTTCTTAAGGCCAGCGAGATTGTTTCTTTCCTCACCCACATTAGGAAGTATTTCATCTTTCCAGAAATCAACTATCAGTTTCTTGATTATTTCGTTAGGCAAAACTCGACTTACCTTTTTCCCATCAGCAAGGCGAATATGGAGGTATCCAGTATTTGCTTCTTGGAGAAATTTTCTAGCTATCATATAAAAATGCTGAGGACCTATATGATAGAAAAATAGGTTCTTGATAACATCTGGTATACCAATTGAGAGAATCAGAATTTCCTTACAGAAATGAAAATAACGCAATATAAACATATTGTATTCAGTTTCTATCTCTAAAGTTGATTTATCTTTCTTAGTTTTTGATGCAAGATTTCGGATCATCTCAGAACGTAGGGCTTTTTCATCAGCTCCCATATGAGTATCCATGCTGATTACAGATTTAAATAAGGCTTTCTCTTCTTCATATGCTGGAATCTCAAATCGAAAGTAATAATGCTGGTTAGAGTTCCATGGCAACTTGCCACCCGTATTCAATATATTATCATAAGCCTTTCGCTCGACAATCACGGGCTTAGGCTTTTGAATAATTGGCGCTGGACTTGAAGCCAGTGTATCCTCAGGTAAAAATGATGGAATCATATTATCTTCATCATGACTTAAGTCTACATTAAAAACTGTGGACAATTTGTACACTTTGGATTCAGAATATTGAGGAGTTATCGTTCTGGCAGTGAAGAGTTTTTCTTTCTCACGAATATTGAGAATGAGAGCCATACGTTTCAGCAAAATTTTTAAAGAATCAATCTTATCAAAAATAGGAATGATTCTATATTCTAAAATAACATCAGCCTTAAAACTTTCATCTTTAATGTCTGCAGATAGAATTGTTAAGCGAATCGAATTCCAGGAATCTTTGGCTAAATTATAGAATTGTCTAAGAGATTCAAAAGTCTTATGAAAAATTATAAATTCTAATTGGTGGTTATCTATATTTCCATTCTGGAAATAGCTTATAGAATCCTTTCTTGCTTCAGGTAATTGGTGCCTCTCATCCAATTCAACCATCAAATCTTTGGCGACTTTAATTGTGGAACTGATATCAGAATCAAGTTGCTTTCTATAAGGAAGTAGCTCGCGTTTTACCGAGTCATTCAATCCATTCGAGGCAAAGAAGTTCTGTAGCCCAGTTGCAAGACTTGAAAATTGTGTTAGATAAAAATGATAGCCTCTTTTGAAATCGGCTATCTTTTTAATTTCGTAATCGTCATCAGAAATAGAAATGGGCATCAATCCAATAGACTGAATTGCCCAAAGCTAAAGTCAACAAAAACTACTGTTGGTAAAAGATTTCTATTTGGTTTTTATCTGGATCAGCGAAAATAAGATATTCGCCTTTAGAGGAACCCTCAGGTCCCTTGACAATTGAAATTTCCTTCTCTTCCATTTCAGTTATTGCTTCCGTAAAATCATCTACGTCCATAATAAAACTTACAACGGGGAAAGGTAGTGGAGAGCAATCGCTAACTTTGACCAATCTCAATCTGTGAGAATCAAGACCCATCACTACCGCTTCAGCATCCTCCTCTTCAACTTCAAAATCAAATAATTCTGAATAGAATACTTTAGATGCTTCCAAATTGGTAACTGGAATATTTACGTGGTCCAGGCCTTCAACAATGATCATAATTTTCTGCGGTTCCCTTTTTAAGTCAGGATACTTCAAAAACCTGCCTTGTCCAGAATTTTTCTCGACATACTTTAAAATTAAAATAATTTTTCCTAAGAAGGATATTTACTATGAAAAATTTTATAACTATTTGTAATTTATTGACTATTTGTGTGACAGTAGGAATATCTTGCAGGAGCAAAGAATTTACAGAACAGGACAAACAGTCTCTAAATCAGCTATTGATGGAAAATGAGAAAATACATAGCTTTTTGATGAAAACGGAAGGCGGTCTACCCTCACTGCAGGGTGTCCAAGAAGCATTGGATCTTTTAGGTAAATCTGAAAATTCGGAAATCTCAAGTAAGGCAGAAAAGATGAAACTCAATCTAAGGGAAATCAAAGGAATTCAAAAAGAAGAGGATTTCAAACAATTCTCCCTATTCTCAGAGAACCTTTCTCAATTAGCTCAAGATCTGTCGATAGAAGAAATCAATAAATTCTACTGCCCTATGGAAGATAAATATTGGGTTGCAAAAGGGAGAAGAATTGAAAACCCTTATTCCCCTGAGATGAGGGACTGTGGGTCATTAGTTGAGCAAAACTAACAAATGCTTAATTGATACTACTGTTTACCAATCTTGTCCTAAGAGCTGCAAATCTGTTCTCTCAGGCAACACTTCCATTGTTCAATTAGCAAAATCATGTATAGCTGAAGAAAAATTAAATGCCTTCCTAAAAGGGGAAGTAACTTTCAATGTGGGAATCTCTGCATTCTATCAATCTAATTCCCTTATTTTAAATCGATTTACATCAGCTAATTCTGAAAACCAAGAACTGATAAGCTACTTTTTATCTATATCTGAACCAGGCACTGTAGCTGATATCTTAGAGAATTTTTCTATAAAAGTATTATTTGAACTATTTAGTTCCAATTATGAAAACTTTTTAAACCTTAAAGACAATTATAATAAAAAATTTGTAAATAGGAATTTCTTTCAAATTAAAGGAAACCAATTCTGGAAAGGAATTAGCTTCCAGAAAATCTGCGATCTTATCCTCTATTCCATTCGGGAAAAAAATGAATATTCTCTCGTTTCACAATTTATTGTTTTACTTCCTCCAGCTGTTGTATCAAAGCTGCAAGACTTCACTGATATAACAACAGAAGAAGAGAGAAATTTGTTTTTAGCCTTAGGTGATAGTATCTATGAATTACCAATTCAATCTCCAAGGATTTATCCACATATGATGAACTTATTCCAAGATGATCCAGAAATTTCGATTATCCTTGGAACTATGGAGGAATTGGTAAAACGACAAGAAACTATTTTAAATATCACCGCAAAACTGATTGAATACTACGAAGAACACAGCTTTGGCTTGACTATACAAAATATCTATTCCGAATTACGAGGATTGGAAAAGGAAATGATATCAGAGATCCTAAATCAGCTTAAGGAAAAGTCTGTAATCAGTGATTCACAAAAAGAAATGTTACAGATGGTTTTCCAACAGGGTAGCATTGATTTTCTAAAAAGCCTAAAAGAAGATATCCTTCGTTAAATTTTATCAATTTAGTCCACAATTTTAGTTTACATTTTTTATTTTAAAGCATATAATATCCTATATTCGAAATATTCTATTTGAAAGTCGAGGACATCCAAATATGCATCATCTAAAAAGAACACTTTTTCTAGCAGCTGTCGTTTTAATCTTAATTAACCTACAATGTAGCAAGATCAAACAGATGATAGGGATGGAATCCGTCCAAGAAAGTAACGTTGTTGTTATTTTTGTCAATGGAGATGTGAACATCCAAAGAAATGACAAGAAATTCAAACCAAAAGTAGGAACAGTTCTCGATTCCAAAGATATTATTCTAACTGAATCTGGTAGTCTTGATATTCAAAATAAATCTGGAGATTTAATTCGAGTTAAGTCCTTTTCTAAATTATCAATTTCAAGCTTTGAAGTAGGCGAAAGCTCCAAAACAGCTGTTGATATTCAATGGGGAGAGCTAATCGTAAAGACAAAGAAATTAAAATCAACTAGTGACTTTAAAGTTTTAACTCCGACAACTGTGGCGGGCGTTCGAGGTACGGTCTTTACTGTTGAATTACAAAAGGACAAAGTTCCAACTGTAAAAGTCTTCGAGGGATCTGTAGCTATAGGAGCTCGTTTCCAACCCATCAATATAGAAAAGGGTTCAGTGGATGAAGAAAGCTATGATCAAATGGTTTCTTTCCTAGAAAAAAATGAAATCATTTTAGGCGAAATGGAAGAATCAAATTTAAGTCCAAAATTACAAGAGTTCGTTCTTTTAATTAACAACAGACAAGCTGTAACTGAAGATTTTCAAAACTCAGATATTTCAGAAGAAATGACTGGAATGATGGAGAAAGAAATTTTTCCAAGTACTCCACAGAAACAAGCAGAATTGGATACCTTAGTTGGGACTGAAGAATCTTTGATTGAGCAAGCAATTGAAAAAACTGATAACTCAGAATCAACGATTGATCCAACAATTGCTGAGTCCATAGAAAAAGATCAAACTAAAAAATTAGATACTGTCATTACAAATCTAGAAGAAAATGCAAATAAGCAAAATCTGAAAACTGAAGCAGATATTCAGAAGTTCTATTCAGTTTTGGAAATTGTAAATACAAATGATGGCAATCATTATTCTGGTGCGATTATTACTCAAGTGTCGCAAACCATCATTCTTCATTCAACAGAAGGTGTAAAAATGCTAGATCTTAAAGATGTAGAATCTGTTGATTATAAAACTTTTAAAATGAAAACCAAATCTACTAAGTAAGAAAATTAATTATAAGCTAAATATATAATTAGGATTCAATTTGGTCAAATAAACTGGGTTCTGATTCTTCAAGGTTCTCTCGGTCAAGATTTCCTAATGCGATACCAAGCAATCGTAAACTTTTTGTTTGGTTCCACACCTGGAAGAAAAGATCTTTAGCTATACTGAGAATTTCTTCCTTTTGTTCTAACCAAGATGGATAGGTTCTAGTCATTGACTTAACAGTAAAATCAGAATATTTAATCTTTACTGTTAAGCTTCTCCCACGTATGTCTCGCTTCAATCGTCGTTGTTCCAAGCCATCCACAAGCGAATCTAATTTTGATTCCAAGAATCCATGATCTTTAGTATCTTCGGAAAAAGTATCTTCTATTCCTAAAGATTTACGTTCTCTCGTTGGATTCACATTGCGATTGTCAACACCACGAACTATATCAAAATAAAAAGAACCAGCTTTACCAAAATGAAATATAAGATCTTCCCTATTCCACATGTATAAATCTTTGCCATTGTGGATTCCTAAAGATTTCATTTTTGCTTCCGTAACCTTCCCAACCCCATAGAACTTTCCAATGGTAAGCTCATGCAAAAACTTGGAAGCATCATTGGGTCGAATCACAAAAATACCATTAGGTTTCTTCCAATCACTTGCGATCTTTGCTAAAAATTTATTGTAAGAAACTCCACAAGACGCTGTTAGATTAGTTGTCTGAAAAATTTTTGTTTGAATATCTTCAGCTAGCTTGGTAGCTATTGCCTCCTGAAAATGATTGCTCGTTACATCCAAATATGCCTCGTCCAAAGAAAGAGGCTCTACGAGATCCGTTACGCTATAAAAAATTTCCCGAATCTCCTGCGAGATGGAAACATACAAAGGAAAATTAGGAGAAACAAAGATAGCCTCTGGACAAAGTCTCTTTGCCATAGAGCAAGGAATTGCTGATCGAACACCAAATTTGCGAGCCTCATAACTTGCCGCACAGACAACACCTCTAGAATTCGGAGAGCCGCCAACAACAACAGGCTTACCTCGTAGAGAGGGATTCTCACGAATCTCCACTGAGGCATAGAAGGCATCCATATCTACATGTATAATTTTCTTCATTGAAAAACTACTCAACAAATAACAAGGTAAATAATTTCTTAATCGAGTCAATTGAATTCAATAAACTTTCAGAAAAAGAGATGATAGTGTAAAATTGAATTTTTAAAATGACTAGATACAAGATTCTAAAACCAGGCAACAGATTCATGAAACCACTAAACCTTAAACCAATTGATCACAAATTTCGTAATTTCATACTAATTATTTTAGTTACCTTTCTTTCCTCTTGTTCGGTATTTGAATCTGCTAAATTATCCTATCGAAAAATGAAAAGAACACTATTTCCATCCAGTTGTACTTTCGAAGTGGGAATAGATCTTACAGAATATACTTTCTTTGATGATAGATATAATATTAATTTTGAATTTTCGAAGGAAGTCGAAGAGGCTGAATTCATTCCTGCAATCAGATTTGAACCCAATGCATTCCATTACAAAGAATTCAATCAAAATAGCGAGTTAAACCGTTATGGTACGAGGTATTTTTCATTAGAATCTTGGCATTTTGAACCTGGAGTCGAATACAAAGCTATAATAGAACCTTTCTTTAGTAAGGAAGATTGCAAATTATCTTCTAACAAAGAATTTACAATACCTGCTAGAAAATATAGACCCAACTTTTGGTTAACAGGGAATAATGTAATTGAATCCGATAGCCCAAGAATGCTGCCGATCGAAATCAGAAACCTTGATAGTCTTAATATTGAATATGCTACTGTAGGAGCTTCCCATCTAGCCTCGGCAGTCTCAACTTATGAAAATAAATATAGCAATAAGACTGATGGAGTAAGCTGGAAGAAACTCAATTGGAAGGTAGATCAGAAATACAATTCATCCGGGGAAGTTGGATTTCCACTTAACTCATTGTTAGGAAAAGAGAAACATGCATGGCTTTTGATGCGAGTATCCCAGAAAGTTGTTGAATACAATTCTAAAGAGGAAAAGCTCAAGACGCAAAATATTCTTGTTCAATCTACTAACATAGGAATAACGAGTAAAGAAGACAACCAAAACATTTATGTCTGGCTGAATTCATTATCAAAGGCAGAGCCCATAGAAGGAGCTGAGGTTTCTCTATATATAACAGGTTCCAATTATGGAATATGTCGGACAAATAACGAAGGATATTGCTCCATTCCAAAATTTTCAGAGTCCATCAATACTAAGAAATCTGTCCTCATCGCTGAAAAAGGAGATGATAAGTCCTTTCTATATTTCGAGAACATGAAGCTCTATGAGCAATATTCCTATTACAACCGAACGAATCAAGCTGGCAAATTCTATTTTGATCGAAAGCTGTACAGACCTGGGGATAAAGTAGAAATCAAATCCTTGATAGGTGAAAGAAAGCAAAATAGTTTTCTTCCTTATTCAAATAAAATAGTAAATATCAAAATAACCAACACTAAAGGACAAGAAGTTCTAAATAGCAATATCTCATCCAGTGAACAAGGCGGGGTATGGCTATCTTATACGATTCCACCAGAAGCACCCTTAGGTCATTATACTGTGATTGCGAGTATACCAGGAAGCAAAGATTTTATCAGCTCAGATAGCTTCCAAGTTGAGGAATTTCGTCCTGTTAGCTTTGGAGTTAAGGTGGAATCGTCTTTACAACAGATCATCGGAATGGATGAATTCCAATTTGATATACAAGCGAATTATCTCTTTGGGACTCCAATGGGCGGAGCAAAATATAAATATTCTATTCTAAAAAAAAGCTATTCACCCAACATTGAAGAATTTAAAGATTTTTCTTTTGGAACAGGATACAATTCCTATTATGATTACGAAGAAAGTGATTATGAATACGAAGAAAGTTCAGGCTATATTTCTGGAGATGAGGGAGAATTAGATAAAGAGGGTCATGCCAAAGTAAATACATCTCTCACTGGACTAGATTATTATTTCCAAACTTCCAATGATAAAATTTCAATCAAAGACCCATATAAAATTCAAATAGAAGCTACAGTATCCGATGTAGATTCTAAATCAATCACAAATACTAACTCTGTTTACTATCTACCATCAAACCATCTTATTGGAATTCAATGTAAGGATCGTTATAAATCTATAAAGGATACTTTGAATTTTAAACTTGTGGGAGTCTCAATTAACTCTAAGAAAAATGAAACCTTTAAAGCAACCGCTTATATTATTCACAATGATTGGTCTTCTGTAGAATCCCAAGGATTCATAGGTTCTTTATTTCGATCCAATTCTTTAGAAAAGAAAACGATAGAGTCCAAAACTGTCAAATTAAGTAGAGATGAGATGAGTTTTGATTATAAACCAAAACACCCTGGAAGTCATACCCTACTCATAGTCGATGAAGATGGATCTCATTCCAGAATGGATTTCTATGTATACAAGAGGGACTCCTTCTATGCATGGGACTTCCGATCCGATGATACGATTCAATTATCAGCTGATAAACCAGTTTATGATATTGGAGATGTTGCCAAAGTTATAATCCAATCACCCTATCCAGAAGCCAGAGCAATCTTAAGTACACAACGAGATGGAGTTTATTGGAGTAAATCTATTCAACTAAAAGGAAACAGTGAACCAATTGAGATTCCTATCAAAGCTGAATATTTACCAAATGTGGAATTCAATGTAATCTTAGTTACAGGGAGATCTGAACCTCCTAAGGATCTCGAAGGCAAGGATAAGATAGAATTTGTATCAAGAGATTATGGTGTTCCTAAAGTTAAAACAGGTTCCATTCAGCTAAATGTTAATACCAGTTCCAAAATCGCTCCAGTAGAATTAGTGTTCAACAAGGAGACTTATTCACCAAGAGAAGAGATTACAATAAAAATCAAAACTCTACCTAAATCAGAAGTTCTTATTTCTGTTGCTGATCGAGGAATTTTGGACTTAGTGAATTATAGTTTCACTAACCCAGTTAGTCAATTTTATAAACTATGGAATAGCATAGTGAGAAGCTTCGATCTAAGAGATTGGATCGTTAAACAGTCAATATACGCTGGCAAAGGAGACAATCCAGGTGGAGATTATGGTGATGATCAATCCGATGGTGGATTTGGCAAGGAATCCGAAGATGGAACAAGAAAAGATTTTAAACCAACCGCTTATTGGAATCCCAATATAAAAACAGATTCCAATGGGGAAGCTGAAATCAATTTCAAGCTGCCGGACAATCTAACAACATTTCGAGTTATGGCAGCAGTAGCCAATAATGGAAACTATGGAACGGAAAATAAAGAATTCTTAGTAAAAAAATCACTCATCATCAAGAAGAGTTCACCGAGATTTGTTAGAATCAACGATGCCATTTCAGTTGGAGCAACTATTACTAACAATACGAAAATCAAAGGAAAATTCAAAATTAAATTTGAATCGGATGAATTGGATTTAAAAAATTCAAATCAAACGATCGAACTTGATTCGTTTCAGACTAAGGAAGTATCCAGTTCAATTAATGTTGATAGTAAACTCTACGAGAAATTGAACAAAAAGTTTTCTGGTAGAGAAATTGAAATCAGCTACAAGGTTGTGGCAGAGCCTGAACAATTTGATTTATATACTAAAGCCGGTATCTTGAAATCTGATATTCGAGATGCTTTGGAGGTTAAATTTCCATTTAAGAAACCTGAACCTGTTCTTACGAATCGTATCGCAGGCTATACCGATAGCAGCGAAAGCTTTGCTATGAATTTTCCAAGTGTAGATAAAGTTTTACTAAGAGAAGCTAGCCTGCAATTCAATCTTTCTGGGACAGTACTTACAGGTTTAAAGAATGCCTTTGATTTTTATGGAGCAAATCCTTATTATTGCATGGAACAAAGAACTTCAGCTTATTTGCTAAGTATTAGTTCTGGAAATTTATTAACTAGTTTTGGATACAAGCCACCTAGCCATGATTCTTATGATTTCAACAATATAGAAAAACTTTTTGTACGCGATATGCCGGACTTTCAGAACTCAGATGGTAGCTTTCGTCTATGGAAGGAAACATCTTTATTCGGACATGGGTATCCCTATCTTACGGCATATGTGATTCATACAATGCAAGCTGCCAAGAAGTATAAATACAGTATCAATGAGCGCTCTTACAAAGCAGGCATAAAGTATCTAACTTCACTAGTCAAATCTCCTAAAGAAAAAGAAGAGGACTCCTACCAAACCTTAAGTTTGATTTATTCAATCTTAGCAAGAGATGGTTTGGATACTTTAGGTTTGGACAAAACATTGATGAACAATTTCTCCAAATTAAATCCTAAATCTCAAGGAATCTTTCTAACTGCGATCTACGATGCCAAAGGCCTAAGTTCAATAAACCAGGATAAGCAACTAAAAAAACTTTACCAAGATTATATCTCTCAATTTAAAATCACTGAAGATTCTGTTCAGCTAACGTGGGTAACTGAATTCAAATTTTGGATATCGTATTACAGCAAAGGATCGGCCATTGCATCCTTACTTACAACTATGATGCATATTGAGCCTGACAATAAGTCAATGCCTGCCTTAATTCGATTTATTCTTTCATCTAAATCTGGAAATCTTTGGATGGATACCCAAAGTTCAGCAACCTTGGCACTTGCTTTAAGAGAGTATAGAGATAAATATGAAGCAACCGATTCTGAAACAGAAGGTTTAGTGAAGATAGGCTCCAAAAAATTATTAGAAGTATCTATCGGTAGTTCTGATAATTCAATACTTTCTAAAGAATCTTCTTTAAGTTCAATAGATTCCGATTGGAAATTCCCAACTAAGGATTTAGTCTTTCAAAGAACCAGTGATTCAGGAAGATTTTATTACAATGCCTCGCTAAATTATATTCCTACCTTTGATGAACAAAAAGCAAGTTCGAAAGGAATGGAGATTAGCAAGAAAATTTATAGTCTCCATGGAAAAGATAGCAAAGGAAATTTCATTCTAAAAGAAGAAAAAGGTAAATTGAAACGGGGAACTAGCTATCTTGTTAAACTTTCTGTTGATACAAGCCAAGCAAGAAATTTTGTGATGATACAAGATTTTATACCCAGCAACGCGGAAGTTGTAAATACCAATTTCAAAACGGAAAGTTCTGAATACTCAGAGTATGATGATAATGATGGGAATCAAGAATCAGAGTATTGGTGGCTTGATTCTCCCACTTACACTGAATACCGTGATGATAAGGTTTTATTTTCTAAAGACTATATGGATTCGGGTGAGTATGAATTTACTTATTTACTAAGACCTCTTTCCAAAGGTAAATCGGTAATGCCTGCGGCAAAAGTTTTTATGATGTATGATACAACTGTATATGGAAATACTGAAACAAACTATCTGCAAGTGGAATAATGAAATTAATTTCATTTTTAAAAAATAGAAATTACTTAGTAATTTCTGCAGTTGCGTTTTTAATAGTTAGTGCTTTTCATATCTACCTAAAATTTTCCCTAAGTGATGATTTACTTAGGGAAAATAGTTCAACAATTTATTACTCCCAAGAAGATAATTTGCTCTTCCACCAAGCATCACCTAGCGGGAAGCTACGCGAATGGAATCTCATTTCAAATTTCCCCGATCATTTAATCAAAGCTGTATTATATTCAGAAGATAGACGATACTACTTCCATCCTGGCATTGATCCTATATCGTTTGCAAGAATATTTAAGCAGTTCCTAATGACAGGAAAATTAATAGGTGGTGGTTCTACTATTACACAACAACTCGCCAGAATCTTGCACCCAGAATGGAGAGATGAGTCTCGCTTTGCTCGCAAAATCAAAGAAATATTTTTTGCACTCGCCTTAAACCTACGTTATTCCAAGGAAACTATACTAGAAGCATATTTGAATTCAGTTTCTATACGAAATAATTCGGAAGGATTCTCTATCGCCTCGAAGAGATACTTTGGCAAAAATATCAAGTATCTATCCCTTGAAGAATCTCTAGGTTTAGTTGTTCTCATGAGGAATAATTATCCTAACGAGGAAAGTTTTCATAGAAGAGTAAGTAGCTTATCAAAATCCTTAAAACTAAAAGAAGAAATTAATATAGGGTACTTAGAATCTAGGCTTCTTACAAATAAACCTAGTTCACTTCGTACGGAAGAAATAGGAGAAGAGAACTATCATTTTACGGAATGGATGAAAATTCAATTTCCAGAATATAAAGGTAACATTTTATCTACACTATCATCAGAACTGAATAAAACTATCTATGAAATTGTGCAATCTGAACTTCTCATTCTTGAAAGATATAGAGCAAGCAATGCCTCTGTAGTAGTTTTTGAAATAGATCCTGAAAATAAAAATCACATCAGACTCGTCAGCATGATTGGATCTAAAAATTTTTTTGATTATGATGCAGGACAAGTAAACGGTAGTCTTGCTTACAGAGACGCTGGATCTATCTTAAAACCTTTACTATATGCTCGCTCCATCGACCGAGGACTATTACAACCTAACTCTATCATTGAGGACAAAGAATTCCGCATAAGCTCAACTAGGTCTACTCAATCATCAGAAATTTTTATACCTAAAAATGCAGATTTAAAATTTTGGGGTGATTTAACCCTAGCGGAAGCTTTGGCCAATTCAAGAAATATACCAGCTTACCGAACAATTGATACTCTAGGGACACATGAATTCAGAAAATTTTTAGAGGAACTTGGATTCAATCATTTCAATCGTAGCACAGATTTTTATGGTCATGGTCTTGCTATGGGTACTGGTGGAGCTTCTCTTTTCCAGGTTACTTACGCATACTCGGCCTTTCTCTTAAATGGACAGTTGCCCATAGTTGATTTAGGAAAGAATGAAAAAGAGAATCTTAGTATTTTTAAAAACAAACAAGTTATGAAATCGGAAACTGCTGAAGAGATAATCTCGATTCTAAGAGATTCCGATTTAAGGAAGAAAGCTTTTTCAGTTAGAGGTTTCCTAAATTTTCCTTACCCTATTGGACTCAAAACTGGAACATCCAAAGATTTTCGAAATTCTTGGACTATAGGATTTAGCGATCGTTATATAGTTGGAACCTGGGTAGGGAATTTCTCTGGAGGATCTATGCACAATGTTACAGGGAATTGGGGTGCAGGTAGAATTTTCCAAAGTGTGATGCGCCATTTAGTAAATATTTCTGGATCACCTAAAAATATTTATTCAGAGACAGAACCTATGTCGATTTGTAGAAAATCTGGTTTATTAGCTTCCGACACATGCCCGATATTAACAATTCGAATGCGAAGTAATTTTCGACCAAAGGAAATTTGTAAATTACACAATGGGGAAAGTAAATCCAAGCCAATAGAAATAGTGTCTCCTTCTCCTGGGCAAGTCTTTTATCTTTCCTCGAAGCTACCAATAGATTCCCAGAAAATTCCAATTCAATTTCGAAATTCAAATGAAAATAAAAACTTTCAAATCTACTTAGATGGATCCGAAACTGATTACAATCAGAAAAATCGCTTTAATCTATCCGTAGCGAAAGGAACACATCGCTTGGAAATAAAAGAACAAAGCAAAACTATAGCCTCAGTCGAGTTCAATGTATTTTACAAAGACTAATATACTAATCATTTTTATTAGTATTGCATTTATAATTTTTTATCCAATACCTCTCTGGAGCAACTGGAGACCGTTTAACTTTTTTGCTTTTATCTTCTTTGTATCATTTTTGATATTGATAATAAAATTTCACTTCAAGGAAAATAGTAACCCATCTTTTTACAGCAAAGGTATTTTGACTGTAAATTTTATAACAATAATTTTCATTTTAGTATTCGGAATCGTCTCTTACTTTGAGGTGTTTTATCAAGTACAGATTACTACTTCTTTAGCTAGTTATTATCTAGAGAATATAAATTATTTACTTTCAGATACTTGGGAGTTTTTCCTTTCTATTCCTCTAGGGGTATTGCTACATTTACTATTATTTCTATCGAGTTTACTTTTAATTCTCAATAATTTGTTTTTTAAAAATCAGATTTATATTTTAAGCCTTACTTTATTCTTTGTAATTTTCCTATCCTTTCAGTTTGACAATTTCATGACTACTAAAGCTACTGCTAGTTCAAATAATTATAAAAACGATAATTTATCTTCAAATATTTCTCATTCCAATAATCCTTCAGTAAACAATCAGAATTTTCAAACACCAAATTTGCCTAAAAATACAGATGTGATTATCTTTTTAATGGAAGGAATTTCATCGAAACATTGGCAGCATTCTAACTTTTTAGATAATGATCTTAATTTACCCAATAGCAGTGTACATAATGTTCGTAATTGCTTCATTCCCATACCTCATAGCAGTAAAAGTATATTCACTCTACTTACAGGTAAGGTTCAATTGAATACCACAAGACCTAATTTAGAAACTTATAAAAGCAAAGATTCCCTTCCTAAATTTTTTGAGGCTTTGGGATATGATACTCATTTTATCTTTACACAACCTTTTGTGATTGAAAATATTGATGATATAGCATATCAGATTTTTACCCATAATATCGATAGCAAAGGATTGAAGACTTGGTCAACTTCCCAAGGAAAATCATTCGATACATTTGATTGGGGAATAGATGATGCTGTATTAATTGATTATATCAGAACTAACATTGTTAATAATTCAAAACCTCTCTTTGCACTTATTGGATTTTCAAATACACATAGCCCCTACTTTATAACACCAAGCAATCCAGATTTTAAGAATAAAAGGATGAGTAAGCTAGAAAGATACCAAAGTTCTATTCGTAGAACACAAACGATTATTAAAGCAATAGTAAATATCTTTCACAAAAAGAGAGATAGGCATCCTCTTTTTATAATTCTTTCAGATCATGGAGAATCTTTTGGTGAAAGAAATTTCCATAACCATAACTATTCAATCTATAATGAAGAAACCAAAGTTCCTTGTTACTTCATTCATGATGCAATTCATCGTAAAAAAGCATTTAAAACGGCTGGGCTTCCTGATTTTGCAAAAAGTATAAAATCACTTTTTAGCAAAGATAATTCTAATTCTGAAATAAATACTACAGCGACTGATAATATATTTTCTGATCAATATATACTCTCTCTGCCATTAAAGTCCTGGAATATCGATAATTTCATTGGATTTATAGAGAATGACAGGAAATTTATTTTAGACAAAAGATTCAACCAATTGTATGAAATGGATCTAGATGAATTTGATATCATTCAAAATAAATCAGCTAAAGATTTTGATAGTTTTTATAAAAAATGGAATACATATTCTGAATAATCGTTTTGTGTAGAGATATATTACAAATTATATGATTCGACTTCTTACTTACAATTCACAGACTAATAAACCAGAATATCTTCCAAATGCATCTTTGGATGATATCCCTATATCTAAAAATAGAATGTGGATAGATATAGAAGCAATTTCCAATGATGAAATCAATTATCTAGCAGATAATTTTTCACTCCATCCACTTGCTTTGGAAGATACAAAAAATCAAAATCAAAGACCAAAGATTGAAGAATATGGCGATTATATTTTTATAGTTCTGCACACGATTCATTTCACAAAACCACATAGCATAAAAATACGAGAAATTCATTTTTTCTTTAATGAAAACTTTCTGATTTCTATTCACCAGCATCCAGAGCAATCAATTGAAAGTGTAATCGAAAAAAATAGCATATCCGACTTTTGCCTATTAAGATCAGGAATAGACTCACTTCTTCATTTAGTCTGTGACCAAATTGTAGATTCTAGTTTTCCAATATTAGATGGGATATCAAAAGAAATTGCTAAATTAGAATCCTCACTATGGAAGGATCAAAATAAAAACTTAGTAGAATCTACCTTATCTATCAAAAGAGCCCTTCTAAAAATGAAAAGAACCTTATCTCCACAAAGAGATGTATTTCAATATCTATCAAGATATGATTCAAAATTTATTTCAGAGAAAGTTCGACTCTATTTTAGAGATGTCTTTGATCACTTAACACGAATTCATGAATCTATAGAACTAGAAAGAGACTTGCTGGGAAACTTACTTGATGCTTATTTCTCTCTTGTATCTCAAAAAACTAACGAAACCGTCAAAAATCTTACTCTAGTTTCTTTCATCTTTCTACCCTTGACATTCTTAACAGGATTTTTTGGAATGAATTTTACCAATATTCCTTTTGATAATGATTCATTACTTTATTTAACAATTTCATTGGTAGGAATTCTTCCTATTGGATTTTTAATCTATTTCTGGAAACGGAGATGGCTCTAGGTCTATCATTAATCGATTCAACCAATCTTTTTTAAGAAATCTATACGAATACAAACAACCTAAGGACATAACCATAGCAGTTAACATCCACCATGCTGATAAAGGACTAATTCCATAATTTAGTTTAAAAATGTAAATTGAAAAAGCACAGGTCCACATCACTATGTTTGACACTACCATCACCCATACTGTATCTCCAGCTCCTCTCAATATACCACCTAAAATATTATAAGTTGAATCGAAGAAAAAATATACACAAGATATTCTAAGCATTGTGGAAGCATACCTTTGAACTATTTGAAAGGATTCATATTTAGATTCTGGAGAGAATAATAATACAAGAAACTCATTAAAACTTAAGTATACAATAGTAATTAATAAAGAATAAATCCAAGCAAGTTTCAATGCTGAGTTTGCTGATTTCAAAGCGGAAATTTTATCTACCTCACCTAAATACTTACCAACTTGTCCTCCCACAGCTTGCGCAATTCCAAGAAGGGGAATAAAGCAAACCATATCCCAATTCAAAACTATAGTAGTCGCAGCTGCAACATCCGCAGAGTAAGAATACATTATCATAGTAAAAAATAAGAAACCGGAAACATTGACCATCATTTCTATACCTGATGGTAGACCGTAACGAAGTAGTTTGTTCAATAACTTCTTCACGAATAAAGGTTTAATTCTTGTGTGATAAATAGAATGAATCTCATTTGAATAGAATTTTAAACTTAAAATTAAAATAGGAAATAAACTTGCTATCAAAGTTCCTATTGCTGCTCCCTTAATTCCCATTGCTGGCATTCCAAATTTTCCAAATACAAGAATATAAGTTATTGGTAAATTGAAAATAACTGCACATAAGGATGCATAAGTAACGATTATTGTCTTACCAATACCGATAAAAAAAGATGCTAGTGCAGTTCGTACTGACATTGTTAGTATAGTGAAGCTTAGAATCGAATAGTATTCCATTTCTTTATTCATCAATGCGTCTTCATGTCCAAAAAATAAAAATAGTGAAGGAGCCGCCAATTGACTTAAAAGAATGAGAATCGGAGTTAAACCAAACGAAAGAATTAGTCCTTGGTAAACTGTTTGGATTGCTTTTTCATTTTGTTTTGCACCAATATATTGTCCTACAAGTGATGTGATTTGTCCCATTGTTCCTAGGACTAAGGTACTAAAAACATATTGCAATATCCCACCACTTAACGTTGCTGCCAAATCTTCAATGCTCAATCTAGAAAGAAAGAAACGATCACTGAAGATCATAAAAACATCCATTGCCTGGGAAATAAAGATTGGTAAGGCTATAGGTGTAAGCTCGAAGATAGAGCCTTTAGTATTTTCTTTCAAATTCAATAGTTTTTTTTGATTGGTAGAGGCCATTTGAACATGAAATTTTTTTGTGGAATTTCATGAAACATTATTTCATGTTATGGGGAAGAGACACAACGAATGTAATTAGCAGTATTTTTGCCGTTAAAATCATACAATGAATTGATTGTTGTGCCAAAATTCACATACCATGCATTGTTGGATGGTGTGACTGGAGCATAAGAAGTAGATGACCAATAAAAACCAGAAGTGGTACCTGAAGAAAATACTTCATTAATGGTCGGCTTAGAGCCAGTAACTTTAAAGTCCATTAAACTAACCAACTCTGTTCGATTCGGAAGTCTCCAACTTCTTCCGGCTAAATTCAAGCCGGAGCAGTAACTAAGTGCTACTGCCCACAAATCTGGTACAGAACTTCCCGTACAGTCTTGATTGTAGAATTTTCCTTTTTCGCATTTCTGCCAATAAAGTCCTGTAGTTTGATCTTGAACCGTACCATCTAAATTGTCTTTGAAATTTATTGCATCCGGTAACACAGGTGAAGAAACACAACGTGCGTGATAATTACTAATTCCATTGTTTGCATATGAATTTCCATTAGAAAGATCTAAATACCAACCGAATGTTGTGTTGGTCGGATATGGCGTAACGGACCAATAAGCAAAATTTGATGAGTTAGGGAAAGCAATAGAGTTTATCGTTAAGCTTCCCTTACTTGCATCATTCAAAGTTAGTAATTCCTTCATAGTAGGTAGGCGCCAATTTTTAGATCCTGCAAATCCTGCTCCTGCATTTACAGTATTGGCAGCTTCACATAATGTCTTTGCAGTATTTAAATCAGGGGATAGTAATGCACCTGATGTACAAGTTGCCCCCGATAAACCTTCTGAACAAGATTTCCACACAAGACCTGTTGCCTTATCTTTGGAAACATAGTCATTGGGATATTCTGAATTAGCAATTGGTGAATAGGAATCAAATTTGATACCTTTTTGGAGATTGCCATCATCCCCTGAAGCATAAGAAATAATTTGTCCTGTTTGTAAAGGTTGGTAGGAATATATTCCTCTCAGATTCAAACTATTTTGACTACCTGATTTTGTACCGATCGCATTGAAGCTATGGCCAGCAGCTGACCAAATGGGAAATGGTTCTTTGAACAGAAGTGAAGTCTCTCTAGGGTAAGTATCATCTAAAGTAAAATAAATAGACGTGTCTGGTATCCTGGATAGTATCAAAACATTCTGTGGGCTTTCATAATACTTTGCTGCAGGATCAAAGAAGAGTGTTACACGACCAAATAAGGAATAACCACAATGAGGCGTATAATCATTGATTAAATATTTAGCGGTTAGAATTTCATGGAAGCCAACAGCAGTAGAGTCACAGGGATTGTTCTTTGGCCCAGGTATACAGACCTCAAAATTAAGAAAGACTAGAAGCAATAAAATACAATCACTGGGTTTCATATTTATTGCTCTATAGATAAATCTAGGTTATTATTACATTATTATTTTAGTCATTAATTATTTGATCTTTTCAAAATAATTAATAATGGATTTTTGGAAATAGTTTTGCCATAAATTAGGATCCATACTATTCCCATCTTCGTCTTCCCACTGGTATGTATTGTCCGAATATTTTGCAAGACTCATGTAAAAAATTGGATATTTCTTCGCATCTAATGGACGAAGCGTAACCGAACCAATATTAGAACCAATAATTTGAAAATTTATTTCTTGATTACTTGAAATATCTTTTGATTTTATAGAAATCGGATTTTGCATTGTAAATTGAATTTTTTTTGGCCAGTCATTGATATCTAATTTAGGATTAGTCCAACCTAATTCAATATCGGATGAGAGCTGCGATATATTTTGAAATCTAGATTCAATTCCATTCCACATCATGGATGAAATCATTTGGATATCCTCTAGATCATCTAGACTTGTTTGGATTCTAATTTTTTTGCTTGGTTCCATAACTCATCCATTTCAGAAAGATTCATTTCTTTGAGTGATTTTCCTAGTTCTATACTTGTTTTTTCTATGTATTTAAATCTAGTAGAAAATTTATTGTTTGTTTTGCGAAGAGATGTTTCGGGGTCTATGCCAAGATGCCTTGCAACATTAATAATAGAGAATAGAACATCGCCCATTTCATTTTCAATCTTGGATTTCAAATCATTCGGAATGAGTTCTTTAATTTTCTTTTTATTTGAATTAAGTTCTGATACATTTGAATCCTTCCAACTCTTCAAAGCTTCGAGTTCCACTTTTAATTCGGAAACTTCTTCCCACAGCTTGTCAATGGGTTCCTGCCACTCTTCCCAATCGAATCCAAGTTTTGCGACCTTAGATTGAATCTTCTCTGATGTAAGAATAGCTGGAAAAGCCCTTGGAATAGAATCCAAAACAGATTCGAACACATTGTTCCCATTTGATTTAGATAATTTTTCTTTAGATTTTATATCTTCCCATTGGGTAACAACTTTTTCAGCTGAGTCAACCCCTGATTGATCACCAAATACATGAGGATGCCTGCGAATTAATTTTTCAGAGATTCCATTGATCACATCTTCTATGTTGAATTGACCATTTTCTTCCGCTAAGCGAGCATGGAAGACGGACTGAAATAATAGATCGCCTAACTCTTCCTTAAGTCCATCTGTATCATTCAGCTCGATAGCATCAACAACTTCATAAGATTCTTCTAAAAGACATGGAATTAATGATTTATGATTTTGTTCCAGATCCCAAGGACAACCATTCTTTCCTCGAAGAGTTGCCATGATAGATTTTAACTGATCCATAGGATGAGAATTATCTTTATTCTTTTTTTGTTCTTCCATTGTCCCTTTTTTACTTACTTTTATTTTAATTTACCGGTTCTATTCAATTATGGAAAATAACTGCAGCAATAATCAGATAAACTGAGGACTTTCATTTTAAACTTTGATTGAGCAGGCACATCAAAATTATCACCAGCAGTTATCTTCTTCCAGTTAGTGGATCCTGGCAAAAGAACTTCTAATTCGCCTTGAAGGATATCCATATTCTCAGCTGCATCTGTACCGAACTCATACTCTCCTGGAAGCATAACGCCCAAGGTTTTCTTCTCGCCATTAGCAAAAATTACAGTACGACTTGTAACTTTTCCATCAAAATAAAAATTAGCCTTCTTTACTATAGAAACATTTTGAAAATTATCATCCATTATTCATTCTCCAATTCTCTAGAACTAGGATTTCGAAATGAAGCTACCCGTAAATAAGCAATTTCAAAGGAATTAGACAATTTACTATTGAAATAAAAGTATCAAAAACATTAAAAGGCAAAGTATAGATTTAAAAATTTTAAAACTGATACCCCGCTCCTATATAAGTTAAATCTGTTGTAGCAACTATACCTTGAAATTCATCTGATTTTATTATTTGTTGTGATTTTTCATATTCGAGAAAGATGTAGAATTTTTCAAAATTATAACGCAAACCAATAGAAAAAAACGATCGATTGGATGAATTTGAACTTTTCCCTAGTATTCCCATCCCATAACCCACAGATATATAAGGATCTATATTATTCCAAGGAATGAAGTGAAGTGTAAGTCCTGCGTCTAAGTAAGTTTGGTTTACAACCAAAGTTCTAAATTGGCTACTCAGTAAACTTGCATTTACTGCAGTATTTGCAGTTCCTCTAGCTGAAGGAATGAATGGTAGTTGAGGATTGTTGAGTGCACTATTGAGTATTAGTATTCGTGAATAATAATTTGTACTTTCAGGATCAAATTTAGAAACAATATTTGAAACACCTGCAAAAAATCCAAAATATCCAGAATCGGTAAGATATTCGCCTCTTCCTCTTACAGATATAGACTCGCCCTTATCGAAAATATAATCCACCTTGCGATTGTTTAGTGCATCAAATAACTGAGGGAAAGTTGTTAACAAAGTTATATCACTGTCTTCTAATCTTGTACTTAGAAGACTGTAAGGGATAACCAAGCTATCTCTTTTAAGATAAATTTCAGAGGAACCTATTCCATAAGCCAGGTGAAAATTCCATTTTGGTCCAACAAAAGCAGAGGGTTCCGTTGGTTTCTCTAAGACTTGCTCTTCTGTTTTAGGTAACTCAAGAGGCTGGAGATTTTTAGGAGGAGTAGGAATTTGAACTAAAGGACTAGTCTTTGAAAAGCTGTTAGGTGATTTACCAAACACTCTCTCACGGATTAAGTGATGAGAAGATGCCTCTTGGCTCCCTAGTTCAGGTACTAGCACATCATAAAATTTTCGTTCCTCTAGGAGAAAGGGACCAGAGTATCCTTCTATTGGATGGTAAGGAAGCGGATGCCATGTTTTTAAAGCAGGATTGGTGTGACGAGACTCTTGTTTCAATTTTGCAGGTAGCTGTTGAGGTTTTGTTTGGTTCTCCGGAGTGATTTCAACCTCGTCTGAATTCTCAGTAGAACTAGGAGCAGGCTTGGTTTCTATCCCAAGCTGAATGTATCTATAGATTCTTTCTTTAAAGCGGTATTTGGATTTGTCTTGGGAATCAAGCGAAATGGGAACATCTGGTGGAAATAGATAAAAGATTTCCTTCAATAAGAAAACTTGCGGTAGTTTTTCAGAATCAGCTTCGGGAAGAGATTCAGTCTCCTGCCAACCTTTAGGGTATAAATTGAGTGGTTCTGCACTCTCTTGCTTCTGGTCTTGGATAGGAGAAGCTTGGGGCTCTCCAGAAGAATCAGTAGGAATGGGGGATTCTTGTTTGGGGGATATACTTTCTTGGGGTAGTAAATTACCAACGCTTCCCAGGCAGGCTATGATAAATAATATTCTGACTATTATATCCTTATTCATTTAACCAATAGAAATGGAAAAATAATAAGAGTCAAGCAGAATGATACTAAACTTATACGACAACTAACAGTGGATTTTTAGTTCTGTTCTACATAAAAAATCTACATTGTAGAACAGAACAATAAAATAAGAAAATCTAAAGTCTTATACTCTTTCTACAACCATAGATCCAGCAATACCACCATGCGCACAAGCTGTAACTAGAACTTTCTTAGCAGAAGGATCTTCTTCAAAATCCATAATCGCATTGTGAAGTAATCTCACACCAGTAGCACCAAATGGGTGACCAATTGCAATAGAACCACCGTTAGGATTGATGTGTTTCTCATCAAATTTCTTTTCCCAATCTAGTCCTGTTCTAATTTTGATTTCTTCCAAAGCAGCAACTGCTGTAGCAGCAAATGCTTCGTGGATTTCTATAAAATCAATATTTTCGATTTTTTCACCTAGCTCTTCTAATAAACTAACAGTTGCTTCTGCTTGTCCAAGACCCATAAGGTTAGGATCAACACCTTTCATTTTAAATCCAGAAACAGATGCTAGTGCTTTTAAACCTAATTCTTTTGCCTTATCTTCAGCAGCAACAATTAGACCAGCAGCTCCATCCGACCTTGGGCTTGCATTGAATATAGAAAGTGTAGGGCCATGAGATTTCTTTAAGTATTTAGCATACTTTTCTTTGAACTGTTCGAATTTCATCTGTGGGTTTTCGAACATCAACATCGCTCTTCCCATACGAGTAGGATTTTTAACCAAACCTTCTCTTAGAAGAACCGCTTCATCAGCTTGCAGGGTAGAACCATCATCATCTTTGAATTCCATAATGTACGGTTTGTATTTACCTTGTTCAGTAGATTCAAATGCTCTTTTGAAAGATTCGAATGCAACCTTATCTTGGATTTCACGAGATAGACCATAATTTTGAGCAAGAATTTCTGCTGTTACTTGCATACCAAAAGAAGTCTCTCCATCACCAAGACCATCTTCTAAGGTGTCTCTCAACTCAACGCCTTCTGGAAGATTATCAGGTAATACTTTTTTAAGAGAATCAAGGGAGTTCGTTTTTTTATTAAGCCTAGCATTCTTAACAACAAAAGGCATAGAAGTCTGAGATTCTTCACCAATCACTAAAAATACTTTACCTTCGCCAAGCATGATTCTTCTAGTAGCTTCAGCAACTGCTTCAAGCCCAGATACACAGTTGTTAGCAACTGTTAAACAAGGGATATCCATAGGAAGACCTAAAAGGTTTGCAATCACACGTGCGGAATTAGGAGCATTGGAAAATCCTTCTCCAACAATAACGCCATCGATATCCGCAGGCTTTAATCCGCTTCTCTTCATAACTTCTTCACCGACCAATTTTCCTAAATGATGGCCTGGGTATTTAGCAAGTGCCTTTCCAATTTGTGCGAAAGGTGTTCTTGCAGGCGCTGCTAAGATAATTTTCTGATTGATTTTCATAATACAACACTCCTATGGCTTCGATTGAGCCAAATTTATTTTATAGCGATAAGATAGGCTATAAATTTCAGACTTATTTCTGCACCTCTTTCGTCAAGGAATTGAAATAATTGCCAAGATTAAAAAGAGAACAAATATCAGATTGCATCAACTATTGCTACTTTAGATCTAGATTTTTAGGATGAAATTTTTCATCATCTCTGAGAAAAAGCATTGTTACATCATCTTGGAACCCAGTATCTGCAACAAAATCGAATAAGTATGTATAAACATCGTTGAGCTTATCTTGCAGATCACCTTCTGTTTGCTTTTCTAAAATATCCCGGAAACGTTCTTCTCCAAAAACTTCTTTCTCATTGTTGAAAGATTCAAAAATTCCATCCGTAAAGAGATAGAGCGAATATGGCTTTGTTATGCTAATCTCTTGCGAAAATAATTCAGTATCATCATGAATTCCTAAAATTCTAGATTGAGGCACTAAGACAATAGTCTCTTCTTTAGTTATCAAGTATTGGTCTGGATGGCCGGCCGAAGCGTAACGGAGTTTCTGGTTTTTTCGGTCAATTTCTACAAAAATTGCAGAGGCATAGAGAGGAGAATCTGAAAAGGATGCGATTATCGTTCGATTTATCTGTCTTAAAATTTTTTCAATAGGCATATCTCTTTTCTTAATTCGATCTAGTTCCGCGCGAATAGACATAGTTACTAAGGCAGCCTGAATTCCATGTCCAGTTACATCACAAACGAATGCTCTAATCCTTCCATCATCCATTATAGATAAATCATATAAATCACCACCCACTCGATCACGTGGGAGGAAGGAACCTGCTATTTGAAAATTAGGAATAACGAAACTCTCCAAATTAGGTAAGGTGGCAAGTTGTATGGAACGCGCAAGTTCAAGATCATTAGAAAGATTTTGTAAATTGAGTGATAGTTCAGAAGTCTTTTCTTTAACTTTTCTTTCTAGGTTTCTATTGTATTGTTTCTGCTTGCGAAGTAAACGAAGGACAAAATGGTCTCTTTCCGATTTATAATTATAAACTTTTCGACCCATTCCCGCAGTAACGATAATTAGGATAAAGGATGAACTAAAAAGAAAAGAGTAGTAAGAAAAATCATCTCCTACATCAAATCCTGCTAAAGATAAAATGATAGGAAGAAATCCTATAAATAAAATTGATAAAGCAATAAAATAATATTTAATTATATTATCTTTTTTAAGAGTAAAAAAACTAAATCCAGTAAGTGATAAAATTGAAATCAAATTAAATGTGTGAGCAAGATTATAAATTATATATTGAGGCTGATAAATATGTAAAGCCAGCAGAATCAGTAAGGAAAACTTTAAACTAATTAAAAACATTTTTATCTTAGGTGAATTTTCATTTAGAGCTAAGATTCTCGAAAAAAGATAAATCATAGAAATATTCGT
>Ga0210043_1000928_pt1 | contig 28548 bp, 46 predicted proteins | sample CryGeymet201501t_FD_183990 | JGI IMG/M metagenome (GOLD analysis project Ga0210043, IMG submission 183990) | Groundwater microbial communities from Crystal Geyser aquifers in Utah, USA - Crystal Geyser metaG 2015-01t (SPAdes) (version 2) | ecosystem: Environmental > Aquatic > Deep subsurface >... | reverse complement strand
ATAACGCATCATACACGCCGTCAGGTATATTCCCATCTTTAATAAGAGTGGGGAAATTAGATAGGTTAGAGCTACCAGAGACTTTTGTGTTGTCGATGGTTACTTTTTTTGTGCCAGTCCAGCCTGTAGGAAATGAAATATTAGTACCCTCCTTTTAGTGATTTTTCTGTAGGAAATGCCATAAATCAAGTATATCACGACAATAAAGCACTATATATGAGGGAAGCTGAGACACCATGTTGGCATTACGCCTAAATAGTTACTTCCCCCATATGTAATGCTCTATATCTCGATTATACCAATTATTGGATCACGATACATGGGGTGTTTATTACCATTCTCATCAGTCCATTTTCCCCAAGGATCATAAGACTGTCCATTGTTCTTTTCAGGAGGCCACAAAGAAGTAGTATCAGCCCATCTTAATTCTTCCATAATTGGTAGCGATTTTCCTTTATGTTCAGCAGTATCTTTAGAGCTTCCCCACCAATGCCACACCCAGCTCTTAGTAGTTCCAACCATACGATATCCTTCTCTGTAAACGCGGGCGTTCATATCATAATCTTCCGCTCCTCCTGGGTAAAATCTTTCTTCCCACATACCAAACTTATAGAATGACTCTCTTTTGAATACCGTACACCAAGTAGCAATAGCATCAATCACTCCATTCTTCTTATCTGGGAAGCTCGCAGGAAATCCTTTTTCTTTTTTAATGTGACTAAAATCACCCTCAAGCAACCAGTTATATTGATCATGATCATAAGATTCTTGATAGTCAAGTAAGTCTAAATATTTTCCATGAGGTAGTCCATAACCCCACCCTGGTTCTCTAGGACTCATTGGATTAACTGCCATTATTTTAGGATCTTGTGCAAATGTTTCTATTATTCCATCCCACCATCTAAGATCAATAAACTCTATATCATCATTCATACAAGTAATATATTCGCTTTCCCATCTAAGCCCGTGAATAATTCCTTCGTTCATAGACTTTGAGAATCCCAAGTTACGATGTGGTCGTAGTACTAAATGTACCTTATCCATATCCAACTTCAAACCGTCCATAGTTTGATCAACTACAATTACTTTACAGTTAGTCATATCAGTATGTTTATATAAAGTCTCTAAACAACGCTCTATATAATCAGGTCTGATCGGGTTAATAATATATGTGTTTAGGATCATAGCCATTCTTTCTTGCTTTATTGATATTAAGTATCGACTCTCTAATTTCTTCTTTAAAACCACTGTTAATATAATTATTCTCTGGATGTAGTGAATAAAACAGCTCTTTAATAGTAGTACCTACACCAGTAGCCACATTATACGTTCCCTGCCATTTTTGAGGCTCTAGTACGCTTCTAAGGATCACGTTGACTACATCATCTACATGAACAAAGTCTCTAACACTTTCCCCATTGTTATTCAGTTCGTTACAGCCATTTAACATCTTGTGCACAATTCCATGATCAGTTCCATATCCATATACATTACCAAGTCTTAAAATAGTGTGTTTTGGGATTAGAGTTCTAATAATTGCTTCCTCAACTACTTTAGAATAACCATATTCTCCATATGGTTTTAGTTGATCATCTTCCCTAGCACCATGAGTGTTTCCATAAACTGCTGCACTTGAAGTAAAGATAAACTGTGCATCTGGTAGCATATATACTAACTTCTTAGTACTTCTAATATTCTCATCAAAGTTATCAAATAGATTAGCAGCACAATGAATTACTACATTACTATGAGCGTGAAATAATTTTTGTATATCGTAACCATTCTTCTTATCAACTCCTTTAGCATCAAATCCAAGCATCTTTAATTTGTGTAAAACGTGACTGCCGATAAATCCAGAACTACCAGTGACTAGTATTTTTTTCATATAACCTCGCTTACAAAATAAAACTTACTATTCTCGTCAAATGGTACTCCTCTATCAATAATCTGCTCTATGCCATTATTATACTCTGGTTTTGGGTTGTTAAGATTCCAGGTATGACCATGAACACACATTGGATGATCAGTAAAATATCCTTTAAGTCCTTCTGGATGATTAACTCTGTTATCTGGTAGATCTGCACAAATCCAGTTACGTTTCTTTAGTTGATCATAAGTAGCTTGGTTATAGTGCCAACCAGGAGCTTTAAATACTTTAACAAAACAATCCATTTGTTCCATAGCTGATAAAACAAACTCTGCCCTTGACCCATCCCAAGTAGTACACTCGTTTATTGGATCATGAAACATTCCATGAACTGCTAACTCTATCCAATCAAACTTAGAAATTTCATCAAAGAATGTATAAGAATCTTCGTTTCTCTCTGGTATTGTAAACAATGTAACCTTGAACTTTGGATACTTATATTTCAAGTAGAACAACTTATCTAGTCCATTAGCTTTATAATCTGGATAAAAGTCATCAAGCGAACAAATAACTTCTGGTAGTATTTTTTTAGGCACTAAGTATGACATATTTATCCATTAATTTTCTTGCTACTTTATTTCTGTTTTCGTAATGTTTTCCACTAAAAGATTGACCAACTCCTGCTTCGCTAAGTTCAGATACATCACTTTTTTCATTGATACTCACCACATAATTATCCACATTATTTAAGTACTTATTCCCCAAACAAAGATACATATCATCAAGAGAAACATCTGGAAGATTAGGATTAAGAGCTTGAAGTTCAAAACCCTTACTCATAACCACTCTAGGAACAAAGTAAGTTCTAAGTACAACATCTACTTTGATCGCCTTACCATCTCTATTTTGTCTCTTGATTGAAGTATCATCTGCATATGGATTAAGAGTATCACCTAAGATACTTCCTTGTAATCCTAGTATAGCTTTAGGTTGATTAATTCTTTTAGCGTGTTCAATTAGGTTTTCTATAGTGTGAGATCTAACAGTTAAGTCATCATCAATAAAGAAACAATAATCTGTGTCAAAGTATGCACCGATTGCGAATCTTATTCTTGGTAAAAAGCTATAGTTTGTTCTAATAATAATTGCTCTATCATCTTCAAACTCTATTTCTGGGTTGTCTATAAATACACAAATATTCTCAGGCACAACACTACCAGCCATTAGATCATCAATAATCCTTTTGATGTTACCTTGTCGCTGCGTATAATGAGCTAGTATAATTGCTGTGACTGTCATATTAGAATAATTCTGGGTTAAGTACTTTTCTACTTGAGTGACTATTGTGAGTTACTTTAATGTTTTTATGTCTATAGAATTTTAGATGTGGAGCTTGCTTCTTAATCTCCCTACCAATTAAAATATCAAAATGATCTGGGAAGTCAGTGAACTTCCAATCAAGTTCAAGTGCTTCTTTAGAGAATAATGTACATTGAAAATCAGGAGATCCTATTTCATAAACATCTAAATCCTTATTGTGTAAATCATGAATATTATTTGCTTTATTCTCATTGGTTGGATACGCTGGCTTATCATCTTCATAAGAAGATACAACATCAAGTGTCGCCCATCTATTAACTTTACTTGCAGCTTCAAACTGTAACTTATCCCAATCTTTCCTAACAATCACATCACTCTCAATCAAGAATAAGTTGTCGAAATCCTCCAGTGGACCTTCCCCACGATGCTTGTGACGAGCGTAATCTAAAGCTATCTGCATGGCTCTACCCTGGTTGTTTTTAGTCTTTTTTACCGTATCTCTCATTAAGATCCATTTACGATTCTCGGTTACTTCCATAGGAGGTAACTCTGGACTATTATCATCAACTAAGATATGTAGAAATGGCATTGTAGAAAACTCATCAATAGCATCACACATATTTTTAACCTGGTCGAAAGCCATGTACACTGGAGTGATAATCAAATTCATTTAATCCTTTATAAAGAAAGCACATTTAATTTCGCCAGCCTGTGTCTCTTTTTGAAATGTCAGTTTATGTTTAGATGGCACTAGTTCATCAAAAGCCTGTCTAACTCCAGGACATCTTGGATGTTCCCAATCATGCAAGAACACATACCCACCACTTTTAACCATTGGCAACCAACGATCTAGCTCTTTTTTAGTAGTTTCATATGTATGGTCTGAATCAATATTTAAAACATCAATCTCTTGATCCCACTCTTTTTCCAATGATGATTCTCTAGTAAAAGTAAAATTCTTAGCTCCAGAATCTTCAATAAACTTTATAGTTTCTGCCTCATATTCATCTTCTGTGCATGTTTGATTGATATATGGAAATCCTGGATCAAAGGTATAAACATGACCCTGAGTACAAGCTAGAGCCAAAGAAGCAGCACTCTTACCATGACCAGTACCAAAGTCAACAATGACTGGATTTCCTGGAAAATACTCTAGTTCTTCAAGCCACATATTTTGTTCTGGTGCGTGAACTGAACTAGGAATGTGTTTTGTTCTTTCTAAAATTTCGTTAATAGTCATATCTACCACCCCTTCTTTATACATTTAGTAATATAGTAAGCATCCTCAAGAGTCATTTTAGTGTTGATAGGAATCGAAATATATTTACCTTCAATCTCGTTCATTACTGGAAGATCTTGTCTAACCCCTCCAAATATCTGGTAAATATCGTTTCTCATTTGTACTAAGTTAGTTTCAATCCTACACTCGTTCATCATTCTTGAAAAATCGTCACGTCTCTCTACTAGTAAAGTAGCTAACCAATACTTGTTTCCATCACCATCTATAAGTTTCAATCCATCAATACCTCTGAGTTCTTCTCTATAGATATCAAATATAGTCTTTCGGTAATCAAGTATCTTATCGTACTTTTTAAGCCCTTCAATACCCATAGAAGCGGCAATATCAGTTGGTTGGTACTTATACCCTAAGTACTCAATATCAAACGTCATTTCTCGTTCTTTATATGCTTGCCAATCATTAGCTTTCTTTTTATCTCTATCAATTCCAAACCATCTCTTTAATTTCGCCTCACGATATTTTTCTTTATTTGGTAAAGCCAATAACCCCCCATCAGCAGTTGAGAAATGTTTGATTGCCTGAAATGAGTAGACTATATAATCTCCATTTTTGTAACCAATACCCTGAGCAGCATCATGTACCACTGGAATCTTATATTTCTCAAAACTTACCTCATCAATTCCATGATTAATACCTCCCAAGCTAACAGCTACAACCGCCTTAGTGTTCTCATTTACTTTTTTCATGACATCCTGATAATCAATACAAAGAGTATCGGGATTAATATCAGCCCAAACAAGTTTTGCTCCACGTCTTAGCAGGGGTATATTTGTGGCAGTACAAGTAAGTGGAGTTGTAATAACCTCATCACCTGGTTGTATATCAATAAGATCATAAGCCAGTTCAAGTGCAGAAGTTCCCGAGTTAGTCATTAAAGGATAATCTAAATTAAACTTATCTCCAATGGCTTGTTCAAACTCATCTACTCTTGGTCCCTGACCAATCCATCTACTTTTTAGAGTATCGGTTACAGCTCTAATAATATCTTTATCCATGTAAGGATAAAACAAAGGAATCTTATATTGCACGATACCCTTTCAAAAATCTTTCTATTACTATAGATAAATCTTTTATTCTTTGATCAACTGTAAATCTCTCTCTTCCAATAAACTGACCTCTAATTTGGACTTCCCTAAGTGAATTTGGAGAATGTAGAAAATAATCTATCTTCTCATTTGCTTCTTCTACAGATGAAAAATACTCAACCCCATCTCTTAAAAAGAGTTCCATTCCTGGAGCGTAACGGGCAAGCAAAAAACCACCTAATGTAAGAACTTTGCCTACCCGATTACTCCAATACCCCCAGTAATGATCGTTTACAGAAAACTGCAATATAATCTTACTTTGAGCAACAACTTTAGAGAACTCATCACCGTATACTGCGGGATAAGCAGTCAACCCTTCCTTCTGCCATTCCTGGTAGTTCCAAGAAAAGATTGTTACATGGTTCTTTTTGTTTATATCTTTTATCCATTCAACCCTATCACCTTTTTTCATGTGACTTCCGAAGAACACTACATCGTATATTTTTTCTGTTTGAAAGTGATCAAGGCTGCCATCAGCCACATCAAAAGGAAAGTAATGGTGCTTAATATTTTTAGGCACTCTTCCAACTCCATCATTTGTCAAAAGTAAGTCACAAGCCTCAGCCATATTATAATGAAATCCATCATAATCCATGAAATCCCATGTCCAATAGAAAACAGGAGCGTCAGACATCTCTCTTAACTTACTTATATATTTACTATCATTGAAATGATGCCATTTGCAAATAATGTTAATATCAGATTCTATTGGGAGCACCCAATCAGCGTTTGGTTCATGTCCATCAACAAATGCTTTCCACTGATCTCTTGGAACAAAATTAACTTTGTAACCAATCCTTCTAAAAGAATCAGCAATAAGAAGTTCATCGCATTTTTCACCAACATATCCGACAGTGTTACCACCAACTATGTTAATAGTACGATTTTGAGGCATTACAGATCCTTTTCCCCTGGTAGAATAGCCCATTTAGGTTTGTATTTTAGCTTATCGTAAGGTATTTCAAAATAAGTAGTCCAGATTTCAGGTTGTCCGATTCTTTCAAACCCCCATTTTTCAATAAAGTATTCCCAATTCTTTTGCCAGTAACTTCTATTGTCTGGATGAAATGTTCCACTTGTATTAGAGAAATGATAAACTGGACAGTTAGTATTTTGGTACATCTTAATTCCAGCTAGTTTGAGTTTGTATTCTAAATCACTATCAGAATTTGAACCGAAAGGATCATAAGCTAAATCATAACCACCAACTAACTCAAACACTTCTTTCTTAATTAAGAATGGTAAATTAAATCCTGGTCGTAGTCCTTGTCCTTCATGAACATACTCTAACCATTTTCTCTTATTCCAATCTCCACCTACTCCGCCACAAAAATATTTAACAAACGTAGGTGCTCCATCATTAGGTTCTACAAGTTGAGGAGAGACACACAAAACTTCACTTGGTAATCCATGAGTTAATTTTTCAAACCAATCTGGTTTATATATCATGTCATCATTAGTCACCATAACCCAAGGAGTAGTTACTGTAGCAACTGCCGCATTAACAGCTCTGCACTGACCCTGAGCCTTTAATGTTATATCTGCACCAGGATGAAGTCTATATTCATCATTGTTGGCAATAATTATAATTTGTTCTCTAGGAAACCCAGATTCTTTTAGAGATAACAAACATTCTTTTATAGCATAGAAATTACGATCACTCCAAAGAGTCGGTATTACAATAGTTACGTCAGATTTTTGTATCATTTTTTATCCCACGTTTTCTGATCAAGTTGATCTTTTATTTGTAACTTAATTGGAGGAGGCCAAATTTCACCTTTTTTATCTGGATCTGTAGCAAATCTTCCTCCACCTGGTATTCTGTGGCCATGTTCGTGAGGATGTATTTCTTGATATCCCCAATTATCATCATCTCCAAAATCGTGATAACAAACTATATTTCCTGCATATCCAGTCTTTCCAGTTATTGATTGAATCCTAGAACATATAGTTTTTTCTTCGTGATTACGGTTAGCGTTAAAATGTCTATCCCAACCACCAACAGTTCTAATAACATTTGTTCTCATCATCCTCATAACTGCACCACACATAGGAGCATCAAATACTCCATCTTTAGAGTTTTCTAGTGCTTTAGCCCCAACAAACACATGAGGCTGACAAGCAATAGCAGAGTAGTTTTTATTCTTATCCATTAACTCAACTAACTGCGTAAGCCAACACTTACCATCCCTTTCTCTAAGATCTGGAACATAAATATCATTGTCCGTACTAATACAATAATCGGAATCGACAAGAGAAAGACCAATGTTATGAGCCATATGAATACCGATGTTTTTAGATAATCTAACAGAAAGAAAAACCCTCCCATCGAGTTCCATCTCATCAAGCATTTCTCTGGTTCCGTCAGTAGAGTTATTATCAACAACAAAAAGGCGATAAGGGTAATCAGTCCTAGTATAAAGATAATTAATTGCATTTTGAGTTAATTCCTTTCGCTGGTAAGTGACCATCCAAATATCTATTGGCTTATTCATAAAAGTTGTTCCCAATTATTCTTATATTTTTCATATTTTGATGTAGATTTATTTTCTTTATGTTTTTTATAAGTTCTTTGACTCTCTGGAGTTGGCACTACTATTGATGTTTTTTGACCTATTTCATTTTGTGGTATTATGTAAAATAGATCGTGCTTTACACAATAAAATATAAAATAATCTATTATTCCTTTATAACTATCTTTTGTATACTTTTTTTCATATAATCCGTTTCCAGCATTTCTTACTTGAGGAGTTCTTATTGAAAAAGAATACCTCCAAGAATAAGATTTTTTATCGTTAAATGGTTTACTAGATGTTTTAACTTGTATTTTTTTTCCATTTTCTAAAACTATATCTATTCCAGTATCTTGATCAAAAACTGCACAAGATATTCCTCTTAATAAGAGTTCTGCTCTTACTCTAAGCTCTCCAGCTTTACCTATCATCGGTGGGTTGTTAGTATAATCCATGAGTACATTATAACCCAAGTATTTCTATTTGTCAATCATATGTCCGTCATTTTCTAATTTTCCCTCTCCATGTACTATGTACAGGGGTATATCATATGGCTTAGACCAATACCTCCTAGTGTACTTATAGAAAAGATAATAGTCGTTGCCATAAGGATTACCAAGCTCTTTAGCAAGTTTCTTTCCTTTTTCCTCAACTGGAACCATAAAATATTGTTCTATTTCTGGAAACTCAATCTGTGCAGCAATAGAGAAATCCCAAGGATTAGTCATATAGAGAAAATCCCTATTGCCACTTGGATCTGGTATAACCCCAGTGAGAGGATACCCACCTAATTCTTCGTATAAACTTCTATGAAACGCGAAAGTACCATTAACAATGTTGCCACCGCCAAATATAACATGACCCACTTCTTCCAGTTCTGGTTTAAATGATCCTCGTATTGATGCTTCATAATTCTTCCTTACATGGATAGATCCATAGTTAAACAATTTATATTCTGGGTTATTCTCGATCATCTGATTGAGACACTCAAGATAATAACTCATATACTCATCATCACTATCTAAAAATACTATCCATTCACCACTAGCTATTTTAAGACCCTCGTTATAAGCAATAATTCTTTCATAATGAGGTTGCTTAATTAGTTTAGCAAATTTTGGTAACGTAGGTAAATCAATTGTGCTTCCATCATCAATCAAAATCCACTCAAAGTCTCTAAACGACTGTGCTTTTAGAGATCTCATGGATCTAATAAGCTGTTTTTGTTTTAGCTTATGAAAAACATGGACTGGAGTTATAACCGAAAATTTAGGCATGTTTTGCGTATCCTAGTATTTCATCTACTTCTTTTTGAACTTCTTTTGGTTGATTAGCAATATACTGTTCTCTTAAATCTAACTTATCTCCTGGTTCATATTGGTTAAATTCTTCTTGAGTAATAGTTTGAACATCTCCAAAACCAAACCCTAATACAGATAGTGTTTCTGGATTCATCACCCAGCAAACCTCGTCATTTTCATTGATATAATAAACCTTGTCTCCAGATCTATCAGTTCTTACAACGCTACCAAGATATTCTTTTTTCTGTAGTTGAGGTAGATCATTGTCATGAACTTTTTTAAACTCAGGAATACCGTATTCATCTAATTTATGTTTTTCTTTTGTATACTGTTTGTTTTGATCCATAATATCTGCAAAATTAATTCCCTGTTTACCAAGAGAAGTACCAGTAGCCATTCCTACATGATGTGTGGCAACTCTGCTATCTGATTTAGCAACTAGTCCTAGCTTCTCCATTCTTAGTTTAAAATCAACATCTTCTCCATAACCAAGTCCATAGTTCTCATCAAAATACCCCACCTTATCAATCAAATCTCTCTTAAACATAAAACATGAGAAGTCTGTAAAATCTTTAAGATGTTTATCTGGATTGAGGTCTGCAACATATCTACATGATTCTTGGGCTCTCCCATAAGGCTTATCATACATTGGAGTTGCCATTACTAGATCAACATGTTCTAAAGACTGAACCATTTGTCTGTCCCAAGAATCAAATACTTGAACATCGCTATTAAGTATCGCTATATAATCCCCTGTAGCTTCTTTAATTCCCTGATTCCATGATTTTGCTACTCCTAAGTTCTCGTCATTGCAGACATATTTATCAACTACATCTTCCCATATTAATCCCCCAAGAGTTACAGTTGAAGCGTTGTCAATCACAATAATCTCATATTCTAAATCAGTAAAATATTTAATTGACCCGATACAATTTCCAGTATAATGAGCTGGTGGATTATCAGTGTTACAGATTGGGATACAAATACTCAATTTTATACTTGACATATGGTGTTCCTATTTGTAACATATACTCTATGAAGTGGAAAAAAAGAAACTTCTAACTTCATTTATTTCCTCCAGATAATAATTCCTCATTGATAATGTTAATCTTCTCAAATAACTTGCTAGCTGAATAGGTAGCAAGAGCTTTAAAATCTTTTTTAAGACAATGACCTCCTGCTCCCCTACCTCCCTGGTGAATCACATCTAGGTGATTCTTTCCAATCCACTTACGCTTATACATTGCTTCTTTAACTACATCATATTTAGCACCTGTTTTTTTGGCGTAATCATATATTTGGTTGGCATAGATCACCTTAGTGGTATAAAAGCCGTTTATAGCCAGTTTAATAGTCTCTGCGGTAACATTATCAGTCTTGATGATGTCAGCACCTTTGAATCTAGCTTTATAAATACCATCAACATCTTGGACGTAGTTTGGTTGTCTGCCACCAATGACAATAATATCTGGGTGCATTGAATCATGTTCAACAGTTTTCTCAGTGATAAACTCGGGGTTACTAACAACATTATTTATCCCTAGTGTGTCCATAACATAATCTGCATATCCTGGATAAACAGTAGACTTAATGATAAAGACGTTTTGTTTACCTTGGGAACTAATAGATTTAATTAGTTCAGTAGTTGTATCAAGTTGATAACGTCCAGACGAATCAACACTACTAGGCAAACAAACAAAAATATAGCGATAATCCCCAACGTCTTTAAGATCAACATAAGTATATCCATCAACTTTTTTAAGATCATGATAGTGTTTTATTCCTAATGAGTCTGCTAATGATTTACCTACTATTCCAAGACCAAGTACTAAAGCGTTGTTCATTTTACCTCTCCATAGAAAAGTGGTTCTAATTCATTTTTGAATATGTAATCTAAGTTTCTTTCTTTCCTAATTCTGATCTGCATAGCCATTGAGATATCGTTTTTAAGTCTATCTACAATAAGTCCTGCTGTATCTTTGTGATACCCATCCTCATTACCATATTTAGTGCTAGTGTTAGTGTTCTCTCCCATAGCTTCTTCATATCCAGTAGCTACATCCCAATTACTCGAGTACTTCCTGAAAATAGCACTCTTGCCAAATATATCTCTAAATGGTGGGTAGTCTTGGTTAAGCACAATCACGTTTTTTGTCAGTGCTGCTTCCTGGGTAATATATGAATAACTTTCAGATACAGATGGCATCACAAACACATTACTCATTCTAAAAAGAGCCAATACATCTTTGTGAGATATTGAGTGTTCCCATTGTTCATGAAACTCACTAGTGAACAATAACTCTTGAGTGTTAAGTCCTTGATCAATTCCCATTGCTTTTAACTCATCACGATAAGTAACCTTATCTCCGCCCGTGGAGTGAAAATCAACTACAATCATTCTGACATCAAGACCAAACTTCTTTACTTGAGCCATTGTCTTAATTGGAAACTGAACTTGCTTACCTCTATCAAGTCTAATCGGATAAATACAAATTGCATCAGCACTATAAATATCGTGTCTCTTAATAAACTTCTTGAGTAATCCACTCTCAACTCCATATACCTCATCGAGATCAGATGGGTGATGAACTGTTCTAACCTGTCTTTCATTAACACCAAAGTTCTTAGCAATCACATACTTTGAGATATCGTTGAAAAATACATAAAAAGAGTTAGGAAATGGTATCTTCATTAGAGCCAAGTATTCATCAGAGAATATACCCATAAGCCTGTTTAAGGTGATTGGAGGGGTTGCAGAGTTAATCCAGTGCAACCATTTAACATTAGGAAATTCTTTAACTAAAGCTCTTGCAGCGAAGTTATACTTTAACTCACTTGGCTTATATACAATATCCTGGGTAATACAAACATCAACACCTTTAAGATGCTCTCTAAGTGCCGACTTAATCTCTTCTATATCTTTATCAAAAGTCTCATCTTTTCTCACCTCATTATGACAAGGAACATTAGGAATCTTTCTTAGATCCACATCCTTATGTGCAAAATAACCTTCTGGTTTGAAACTATCTGAGACAATAACTCTAGGCTTGTAACCGTTACGGACAAGCATCTTAATTTGATCTTCAGCAACTCTAATAAGAGAATATGCCTCATCATATGAAAAGAAATTAGTAAAAATACAAACGGATTTATTTGGTGTCTCTAACATTACCTATTAAGGTAGCATAAAAACGGTAAAATGTCAAGCAGATGACTGTGGTAGATCGAGTGCTACACTGACTGAGTGAAGAAAACCTTCTCCATCAACTACATCAATATAGACTCCGTTAGGAAATAAAATTGGTCGATCAAATGACTCTGATTTAGATCCAGCGGAAGCATCAGCTTCAGCAGACCATAGTATCTCACCAGATACACCATCTTTAAAATCAACAAGTACATCACCACCTAAAGCAACAATCTCGTAAGCACACAATGCTGTTTGAGCCTCATGAGCTGCACCAGATTCAGTTACTCTTTTTGCAATTGATAGTGGTCTTGTATATCCTGACATATTAGTTGGCTAAGAAATTGCCCCCTCCTGTTTTTTTACCTCGCATACTTGCTGTTGGAACATCTTCCTCAAGTCCTGCTCCATACCATCCATCTCTCTCTCCTTTTGGAATACCCTCTTGAAAGTCAATGCTTTGATCAACTGGTTTATTAAGATATTCAATCTCTCCTGCATCAGCAATAGAATCCATTATCTCTTGTGTTTTAGCAGTAATCTCATGTTTTGTAGTCATATGAGCTTTTAAAGCAGGTTCAGAATTAGTTTCAAATTCACAATGTTCACATTTAAGCTCTTTAACTTCCATGAGTTTTAATGTCTTTTGTATATCTTCTGGTTTAATCTCTCTTAGAAATCCATATCTATTGAGCAATTCTGTTGCCACAATATCTGGAAACTTAGCCATTGTATTAACAGCTAGTGACCAAGGTTTTTGACTCATCCACCTAAAATCTTTAATTGATGCACCGTTCTTTGGGTTATAAATTATTTTTTTCATGTTTTACAGCCTCCTAAACTGTTGTAGTAGTCGATGTAGACGTACTAGTTGTAGTCACCGATGTAGATGTACTAGTTGTAGTTGTTGATGTGCTTGTTGAAGTAGTAGTACTTGAAGAAGTTGAAGTTGAGGTGGTTGTGGTGCTAGTTGATGTACTAGTGGTAGTCGTAAAATTAACTCCCCACCATTTTTCATCAGATGCACTATATCTATAGTAAATATTATCAGTAGTGTTATAAAACTGTTCACCGTTAGCAGGACTTGTGGGGAATCCAGAAGTGCGTGTTGCCATCTTGCCTGCATATTTGCTAAAATGTGTTCCTGTGCTTCCTACCATATTTATTTCTTTATGTTGTAGTTGTACTTGTACTAGTTGTTGTTAATCCTACTGCTTTCCAAACATTGTCTCCAGAATGAATAGAAACTGCTGGTACAGTTGTATCGTAATACATCTGTCCACTACCATCAAGACCTGCCACACCCTCATCTGTAGGAGGTTCTGCTAATTCCTCAAGTGTTCCCTTGAGTTGTGAAACGTGTGTGTATTGATCTTTTAAATTTGACATATTTTATGTTGTTGTTGTACTTGTAGATGTAGTTGTTGAAGTACTCGTAGTAGTAGAAGTTGAAGTAGAGGTCGTAGTTTCAATTACTACTCCTCTCCAAGTAGACCCATCATATCTAAACCAAGCATTAAGAGTTGTGTTGAAATACTCATCACCCTCCACAGCTTGTGAAGGATTACTTGTTGCTGTTCTTATTTTACCTGCAAATTTAGAATACTGAGTCATATTAATTTTACTTTACACTATTTGGGGGAGAGTGTAAATAGCTCCACCCTCCCCCAATATTTTTAACCTGAGTATGCGGCTCCATCGCCTAAACTACCCCAGACACCTCTCCAGTCGGAGAATCCGTTGGAGAATCTAGTTCTAGTTTTAAACAATGCCATACCTGTATCAAACGCATTATCTTGCTTGAATTCTGGTTTAATTCTCCAGAACCATTGCAATTTATGTTGTGTTGAATCAAGTAAGAACCACATGGTGTTGTTATAAGTTAGGTACTCCCATGAAACAACCTTAAACTTACCTTTGTAAGTGTTCATGTCGTTATCAGCAGTACCGGCTCTCATAGACGAACCAGTGATGATCTCAGCATCTTTCTCTAGGTCAACAGGAACAAGGATAGTATTAGGCATAACCTGAATCCTTTGTCCTTTGTCATCCAACTGTTGTCTAGCTGCAATTCTTCCTGTTTCTAAGTTTGGTTCAGTTAAAGTAATACCAGTTGAACTTGCATTACTTTGTGAAGAACCACCATCAGAACGAGGATGAGCTGTTGATACCAATTCTTGACCATCACCACCTAGATAGCTTGAGTTAAATGCCCTGTTAAAGACATTAGCTGCACTATTTTCAGAAGTTCTACGAGCTGCACGAGCTAACTGAGCTGGTTTCTTTTTGATGACGTTATATTGATCATCTTCAACCATCTCTTCACTCACTTTAAAGCCTTTTGTGTACTTTTGATGAGTGTACGTTACATCATACATCTGGATAGGATCTTCGTAGTCGATTTGTTCACCTTCACTAGTAAGCTGAAGCAAACCAAACCCTGTGATTCCTGAATCCTTCTCGTCCTGTTTATCAGAACTATCTACATTGAAAATTTGCGGGAACACTAGAGGCATTTCATTATACGCATCATCAAAGATGGTACGAAATCCTGGCTCGAGTAGGTCACCGAAATTTGATCTAAAAGCTGCCATATTTTCTTTCTTGTATAGCCCACCCGATCAAGAGTGGGCTACTTTTATATTATTTTACTATTAAGTCTCTGGTTCAAAAGCGTCACCCTGCCATGCAACGATTCTAAAGATACCTTTAGAAGCATCAGCATCGCTATCAGGATCTCTTTTCCAGAGTTGTAACTCGCCAACAGTTGCACTATTAGTGTCACCATCAACCTGATCTTCATCAATCAGTGAGAAAAATTCCATGTCCATAGCTGAAGTTAAACTTGCATCTGCATCATTATAAAACAATGCGTATGGATCACAAATCATCTTGACTTTGACCTTTTTATCAGTTTGATTATCAGACGTTGCAACATATGTTTTAGCACTTGATGTCCAAGTTCCATCATAGTTGTCGCTTTGTGTACTATCTAAATCAATACCGTTAGCGTCTGTGATTCCTGCCACAATACCCATGATACGATCATTCGCATCACAAACTTGTGCAAAACCATCAGTCATTTTAACTGCATCACCAACTGTTACTGTTTGACTGTTACCAACAATCGCATCCCTGGTTACGGGGTTTGCGGCACCAAGTAGGTGTCCTCGAAGTGAAAAACCTGCCATAATTTCTTTCCAATAAGCTAGTTACCCAGCTTGTTTCTTTTTACTTTCTAAATACTTTTCTGGGCTTACACCCAATTTTTTAGCTACTGCTAATTCGCTGTCCGAGAGTTTACTATTGCTAGAATCTCCTTTCGAGCTACTAGACGAAAATCGTCCTATAGAGGCAAAGTCAGCCATATCTTTAGGATCTGAAGATGTTATTTTGTCCATATTAGATAAGAAATAAGCCTTCTCTAATAATTTAGGTAATCTCTCCAAACTAACGCTACTTAAAACATCAGCCATAGATTTCTTACCAGATGGATCAATTAAATCCGCAAGTTCCTTACCGACCTTCTTTAAAGCACTCTGTTTTTCCTCTGGTTTTAAATCATCAAAACCAAAATCTTTACTAAAATCAGAAATAATCCGATTCTCGTGTGAACGCCTTAGATCAGTGAGCCTACTATCCTCCACGCTTTCTTTTTTATCCGTACTTGAATCGCTGTCATCACCAGTTAGTTTTTTTAATTGCTTTTCTACTTTTGCAGTTAGGTCAGGATCAGAATAAATAGCTTGTGCTAATAATTCTTGATTTCTCTTCAACTGTTTAGCTTCTGCAACTGTATGAGATTGCTCTCCGAACTTTCTCTCAAGTTCTCCATACATCTTGACTAAATCTTCTGTTGATTTTCCAGCAAGTTTTTCAGGAATATCGTTTGAATGTGCTTGTGATTTACTTCCTGCTTTATCTTCCCCATCACCATCGGAAGGAGCTACTTTTTTATCTTTATCCTCTAGTGAGGGAGACTTATCTTCTGTCATTTTGACTTTCTAGGGCTGTATTGATACAGTTATCCTCTTTTACTAAAAAACACCCGTTTCAAGGTGTCTCAGTTACTATCATGTATTATATTACTCAACTTGTCAAGTTTACTTTTTTTTCTTTGGCCTTTTAGCAGCTCTTAACATTGAGTACGCTGGTTTTTTAACATTTTTCTTTTTAGGCATAACTACCTTCCTATTAAATCTAATACTTCCTGTGCCCTATTTGGAGAACCCTTATACCTCGTTAAAGCTGAGGCTGTAGCATCCTGAGTGTTACCACTATCTACTTGTCTTTGAATCAAGTCATTAAGCATTGCTGCTGCTGCTGGAATTGCCTGTTCTTGATTAAGAGGATTAAACTCTTGATTAACAATCCCTCTATCATATAGATCTTGAGCAGTACTTGGTAAAAACTGCGCAATGCCTTGAGCTGTCTCTCCAGTAGTAACTGCTGGCATATAACCCTGAGCATTAGGATTAAAACTACTTTCAGTTCCCAATAAAACTGATAATAATAACTCATCAACCCAACTAATAGATTTATCAGTCATTTGATTATTAGTAACAGCATTAGTAATTGTTGGACGTAAATCTTGAGGAGTAGCTGGAACAGATGCTCTACCTGGAAGTTGACCACCCTCGAAAAACTGTGGAACTCTCGGTTCTGGAGTTGGTGGAGCAGAAGGAATAACCCCCTGTCTACCAAACATAGTATCATCTAATTGTTGTGACTTTGGAATGGGTGATATCAGCTCTCTTGGTTGTCCAATATTTCTAACCTTACCCATAACATTCTGTAATAGTTCTTGAATACCACCTAAATAATTAGACACTTTTTCTTTCCCTTTTTTCTAACTCAAACTCAGCGTTTTTAAAAAGTGCATGAACTAAAACAACCATATTTATTCTACCTCTATAGAAGTTACCCTTAGAAGTTATCTCAAGGGCAGTATTATTATCCTTAATATCTCTAAACAGTCCAACTGACTTTTCTTTATCAAACGTAATGATATGGTTGAATAAACTAACCAAATCTTTAAAAGATTCATCTCCTCTAAATTTATGTAGGACACTTAATTGTTGTACATCTAATGATTCAAGTAGTTTTGTAGCTTCAGTGTTTTTAACCATTTCCTAAAACCCTTCCTTCTGGTACTTGACCACCACCCTGCATAAGTCCTGGAACTACCTCACCACCACCCTGAGCCATCTGCTGTTGTCCTCCTGGTTGCTCTTGTACTCCAGTACCACCTCTTTGATTGATAGCTTCAATCTCACCTGTAACGTGTTGAGCTAGAGCATCATACTGCTCTTGAGGTGCTGACTTCATCTGATCAGATCTTAAAAACTCTATGTGAATCTGGGTATGAGCTGGAGGAGCATATGGAGTTCCAACTGGAGGAATTGGTTTACCTTGAAGAACCATCTCATTTTCTTGAGAAGCAAGATCAACTGCTAAAGCTATTCTGTTTCCCTCAATGTTTTGTTCCTCTACCGCTTCCTGACGTTTAAGATCCTCTGGATTAAGTTCTGCTGGTATGATTAATAACTCATCAACTAATTTTTCTGGGTCGTAGTTTGTTAATCCCTCTTCAGCATATTTAATAACTCTATCAAATGTTTCTGCCATTCTTTGTTGCATGAGTGGTTTACTCACTGGCAAACTTGGTCCTGCCTCAAATCTAATATCATACCCCTCAGAAGCAAGTGGCACAAAGAACTCTGGTCTAGCTTCAAAGAAATGAAATCCTGGTTCTTTCTTTTTCTGAATTCCACCTCGCTCGTCAAATACAAGTTTCTTGCCTTCCATTGTAATTTGTCGATATTGTTTCTTAAAAGCATCTCCGCCTTGAATCTCAAGAAGTCCTTGGCTTGAAAGTCTGGCTATCTCACGTTTAAACTCAGTAGTACCTTTTTCTCCAACGATTCGTTCCATTTTAGGTTGTGGGTAGAATTGCAGGATGTTGCTAACTCTTTGTCTGCCAATATCAACTAAGAATCGTTTCTCAAAATTTCGCATCTTCATTCTGATACGTTTGAGGGTTGATTCTTTTAGGATTGCAGCCTCAGTAGCAGTACTTGGAGCTTTTTGTACTGACTGGAATCTATCATCAACTCCAGTAACCCCAATCTTATCTTCGTTAATAGCTCTCATTGTTCTCTCAACAGAAAGTGGTACATCACCATACTCAATAGCTCTCACATCTCCTGGATTTTCAGCTTCAATTAGACCATGAGGTCTAGCAATTAAATCTTCTTCATCCAGATTGTTGTTAAGTCCAGTAATAAATGTTTTATCAATATCAAGGTGATGGCGGTCCATCAACATTCTTCTAAGACGGTTAGACTCATCCTGAATACTCTCAAGTAATTCTGGCTCACTCTTGCCATAAAATTTACCAAGTCTTTCCACGTCAATAGCTTTTGAAAAAGGAAGCTGTTTATGTTTAAAGATGTTTGGTCCCATACGAACCACTACATCATTAATAACAATCACCAATAGATCTTCAGGAGAACGTGACCAATACCACAAAACCTCAACTTCTTCTGACTTATCTATTCCCTCAGGTGGTTTATAGTACTGATAGTAGTTAGTATCTCCACCTGGCTTAACAAATCTAAAGTTATTAAGATGATCCCAAGTAGGATCTCCTTTAAAGAAGTTTTTAGCATCACGATAGTTCATGATGTAACGTCTGATACAATCTCTTGCTTTTTTAACTCCCCTGTTGAAATCAGTAGCAGATTCATCAACTAAAACATCTCTTGGATCTACCCACTCCATCATCACATCGTCATACTCGACTATCTCTCGTTCATCTCCCATGAAATCACGCTGCTTACGTTTGTTCTTTTTGTCTAACAACCCAACAATATCTCTAACCATTCTTTTGTCTCTCAAGTAATATTCTTGAGCAATAGCAGTACCATGAATTAGAGTACCCCTCATAATTTTCATCATTTCATCGTCACCATTAGCCACATCCCAAGAATACTCAAAGATTGCTTGCATGACTCTGGTTCGGTGAAGATCTTCTGCACCTCTTGGTAAAATGAGGGGTCTAGGGAGTTGTTCTATCTCATCAGCCAGAATAGACTCAACAATAGAAGTAGTAAGTGGCACATAGTAATCAGATTGCCATTCCCATTCCTCTTTTTCTTTTCTATATTGTTCCCACTGTTTCTCTCCAGCTTCCCAGACTTTAAGTGCACGTTGTCTCTCAGGCGCATCCTCCATCTGTTGCTTTCTCTGGTACACCCACTTACGCATCTCCTGTTCTCTGTCAGATGGTTTATAGTGGGTATTGATTTTAGGAATGTGTAGTTCAGGCATATAAATACTTTTTCTTACGTTTCGATCTCTCTCCCTTTCTTCGTTTAGGAGCATATATTGGTATATCAAGTCCGTAAGCTAGTGCATCAATCACGTCATCATTCTTACCTCTGGGAAATCTTAGTAACTCATCTTCAAGATATTGAATGTTTTCAATCTCTTTATTATGTAGGATCTTCCCGTTGGCATACAAGGGCTGTAGACCCCTGATTCTCTGGTCTTTATTTCTACCACCAGGTCTTAGTGGTTTTAGCGGTAGATAGACGTTTCTTTTGTGCATCTCCTCAGTTAAACTATATTGCAAACTGACCTGAAAAGCAACATCTTCTATTCCGATATAAATCGGATGATATATATTATACAGATCAAAGATAATATTTATCATTTCATCAGGCTTCATACGCTTTCTAACAATATCTAAAATATAGATACAATTAAACTCATCTACACCTACAGTTATAATTGCAGTAAAGTCAGCAGTACTAGCGGTACTGATAGCTGGATCAATCATAATGAATTTATTAATCAATCTACCCTTAACCTCAGTCTTATCATAGTATTTAAACCACTCCTGCTTGAAGTCAGCATCGTCCATAGCAATGGGATTATTCATGTACTGCGAGCTAAAGAAATAGGGACCAAGAACTTCATAGAGTCTTTGAAGATGTTTCTTGTTATGTTTGTCAGGGAAAAGCAACACTGGATCATTTGGATCGTCTGAAAAAAGATTACCCTCATAAGCCTGTCTAATAAATATTTTAAAATCCTGAAAGACGTTATTATCTTTATCCATGATCCAACCATATAAATCAGAGTCATGCCAACGAGTACCAATGATAATTACCTCTCCATCAGGTTCGAGTAAGTTAAGACACTCTTTATAAAAATTAATCGTTTTCTGAATCTGATCCATTGTATTGACAGTCTTATCATTAACCAAGTCATCCATAATAATCATGTCATAGTGCTGCGAGGTTAAAGAACTATCTACTCCCATAGCAGTTACAGTCGGTTCTTTCTTAGATCCCACCACTCCAGACTTAGAAAGCATGATCTGACTCTCACTCCACTTCTCAGCATCTTTGCTTAAATCTCCCCAAAACATATGCACCTTCTCATTGAATTTAAGATGTCGTTTTACCTCAGTAAGAAATGAACAAGCGTTAGAGTAGTTGGCGTTAGCAATCAAAATACGAATACTGGGGTCTTTAACGATTGCCTGAACACATCTACTAACGGTAACTACAGTAGACTTTAAATGAGCACGAGGAATAAGAAGTAGCTTCTTTTTCTTTTTATCCTTGTCAATAAACCCACATATCTCTTTGTGAACTGGAGCTAGTGGCACATTCCCCTTACCCTTCTCAACTCCCATAACGTGACGATTGAATTTAAAAAGATCGTTTTCAAGTATATTTCTAGCTATAGGAAGGTTAGTCTGATACTCCTCAGCAATCTTATTTTTAAGCTCCTCTACATCTATGTTCATAACACAAATCCCCTACTCTCGAGAGATTTCTTCTTGGAAACATAATATGTGTCTGATGTATCAAGTACCTGAGACAAAAGTCCTACAACTGCGTTAAAATCTATCTCTGGTTCACCACTAGGTTTAAAAGCCCTAGCATACTTCTTCCCATCTGGATCAGTAACCCTAACTACCACCCCACTTTTGTTAAACTCACTGTGAGCTTTAAATCCATGCTCAACATCAAGTTCACTTAGTCCCTCATTAATCATTCCTGAGAGAACCTCGTGATACCTCTGACGAGTAAACTTTCTTCTCTTATCTAGTAAATTAAGATTCTCGTGATCTTTACCTCGTTGCTTTTGATCCCACTCGTTCATGAAATACTGAGTCCACTTGACTCCTTCTTTCTCGTTCTCGTGTCCAATCGCTTCCAGTACCTCTGTTGTATTAGTAGTTTTACTCATAGTGTCTCTCCTCATATCCTTTAAGTATAGCATATTGTATTTTGGTACTTGCAAAGTTATTGTAAATGTAGTTTAGTAGTAATTGAGAAAACAACTAGTAAAGTAATGTTTATCCCTTTAGTTGAGGGTGGTTCTATCTAATTTACTTTATTAGGTTTTCTCACCCACCTTCAACTAAGGGGATTTTTTATGACTATAGATCTGGAAACAAAACTAGCCGAGTTAAGAATTGAGTGGGTACAAAATCCTGAAAGACGTGATACTATTGAAGAACAGGTAAAGATAGCTATGATGAGCAAGAATGCACCAACCCACATTGACCAAGACACATATAAATCACATGAATCCGTTGAGGAATTTATGTCATCAGTACAGGAAGCGTTACTAAATAAGTAGCGTTTTTTTATGCAAGTTATAAATACAAGCCAGTCACATCCTCAACATCATAGAAGAATTAAGATACTATCAAAGTTAAAAGTTCTTTGGCGTACATCTCCAAAAGATATGAAAAAAATAAACGAGTTACAAAAAGAACTCAACCAATTAAAGAAATCCGTAAATATAAAACCTAAAACGAAAGGTCAATACGGATGATTATTCCGACTGGGAGTTAAATCATAGCGGTCGGTCCACAGAAAAGGCTATGAACTAAAAACCTGACGCGATCGGGACGGAAATCCTGATAAACATACTGATAAGTTTTTAGACAACAAGAGGGGGAAAGAAGGAGAGTCACCTTTAAGATAGTAAATGAGGCCTCTCTCACCTGGTGGGTGCACGGATAGAAATATCTGTTCTTCTGTAAGGTCGCTTAGATCTAAGTTACTAAAAGGACTTAGGGAGCGTAATGCAACTATCTACTGATGAGGGAGATAACATCCCACTAATCATCTTTTAATTTATATAATTCTTCACACACTGGGGGGAGACTTTCCCGTACCAGAAACTCCTGATAAAGTTAGTAATCGTTGAACCAATACTATAGGACTACCTTAATTTACAAAAATATATTGCGGATTGGTTTGGGGGTCAACCACTAAATAAAAAAAAGGTTTAGGGGTGTACCCCCCCCTCTCGAGGTACCAGGCTAGATAGATAGTTATGTCGCACAATATGCACTTTGCGACACAAAACACACTAAAATACAAACAATATACTATAAAATACCAGACGGGGAGCTATTGTATTGGGGTAAAATGGGCTTTAGTTGTTATCTGTGACTACACCATCGAAGAATGATTGTAACTCTTTCCTACGTTCTAACAGTTCAACAGGTGTTTTGTTCTCGAGGTGTAGATGCTGATGATAGGTGTTATTTAGTCTACCAACCTTATCTTCACCAATACGCTTCATAATAGCCTCAATACCCAGTAAATGAGAGTTAATATCCTTTGGGGACACTTCTACATCTTTAAAGCCGTTTTTGGGTAGTTTAATGCCGTTACGAGATTGGTTTAAACCTTTGTCAACGAGTTCTTTTCTAGTCTCTAGCACATACTTATAATTTATGCCAGTATCTTCTAGTGCAGTAATAATCTCAGCTTGAACGTCTGGTCTTTTTAGTAACTGATTACCTCTCACTTTGGCACTATCAGGTTTATAGTTAGGATTAGCAATTAACGCTGCTTCTTTAGCATTTCCATTCTTCGCAACATAAGCACGGGCAAACTTCTTAATATTAATCTTATCTCTCACTTTTTTGATGTCTTTATTTAATTTTGGCACATATTTAGTATACCATAAAAACGCTACTCGATATAACTGATCGTTGACAACTATACTATACTATGCTAGACTATAATTATATACAAAGTAAAGATAGCTAAACCCAGTTACGACTGAGCGAAGCGAGGAAGTGAGACACCATGAAACAACCAAACTTTCAAAGTCTTATAGAGGACTTACAACAATTTGAAACAGAAGATAGAGAAGCTATCCAAGATTTAGAGATGTTTAATGATTGGGACAATGTACAGGAGTCAAAGACAATAGAATCAGTATTAAGTATTTATAACATAGGGGAATAACATAATGACATATCAAGTATTTACACGTACATGGTGGAAGAGAAACCCAAGATATCCAAACGGGCTAGAGCCAAGCATGGGAAGAAAATATACTATTGGACAAGTTGCAACCGAGGAGGAAGCTAGAGAGATGTGCAAGGAATACAACACCGCGCATGAGGCTGGAGAATTATCAAGAAAAGCAGAATATCAGGAGATTTAATATGACAGAAGTACAATTTAATCTGAAACCAGGACAGGAAACAAACGAAGCAACATACTATTATTTCTTGGAAGTGTTGCCACCGATTTATCACAAGGGAAATAGATTCCAAGTTAGTGAAGCCATAAGCCATAATAATGAGGGTTTCGCAATGTATGACACTTACAACCGAATAGATCAAAAATATATCTATGAGGGCGTAATGACCAAGAAACAAGCAAAAGAGTACCAGGATTGGCAAGAAGCAAGAGAAAAATATACTAAGCATCATTACAGAAAGACACAATAAATATGCAACTAAAAAGAACACAAACAAAAAACGGCTGGATTGTAACACTTACACAAGATAATACCAATTACGTAGGCGAGGGCAAAACACTCAAGCAAGCCATGAAGCAAGCGTTTATGTTATTTATATTAAGATGGGCTAACATATGAAAAAATACGTAATTATTAAATCAAAACACGATCTTGGTAAAGATGAAATGTATTGTAGTTGGTTTGAGTGTCCAAATTGTAATCAACACGATATTATGACAGGAACTAATTTTTGTCCTGATTAGGGATGTAACTGCAACATATAGATTTTAGTTACTAGCTAGTAGCTCATGGAATTAGTGCATGAGCTACAAGGTATTAATTAAAGCATAAGAAAGTGAATATGCCAAAACAATCACAAAGGTTGTTAGCACTAGAGTTGTTAAAAGATAATGCTGCTGACTGGCTACCTGCTTGGGCTTTTGTAGGTGAGAAGTATATTAATGGTGAATATCACCTACTCAGCTACTCAGTGCCTAAAAGGTTGAGCGAGCTATACAATGATGGTCTACTTGATAGACAGCTAGTTAAGGGTAAAAGTGGGGCGTATTACTATGAATATAGGCTCAAGATACAAGGTAGTGAGCTATAGAGTATATATTGTACTATTCCGCGCGGGAAAGAAGTTTAGTGATTGACAACCCATCACAACTATGGTATACTATAAACAATTAAACAGCAAAGACAGAAGGAACTTACGCAGTAAGGAGCTTTAGCGAGTTCTTAAAGTGAGTTACGACTGAGTGGAGCGAAGGAATGAGACACCATTATGGATATTTTCAACAAGAAACGTATTGACGAGCAGAATAAGAGAATAAACTATTTGTATCATTTAGTGATAGCTTTGGCACGTCTGCAAGGAGTAAAAATTAGCGATTTAGGCAAGTATGCTGATCAAACAGCAATAAACACAGTATATTTGCTGGAGTTATTAAAGGAGAATATAAATGACTAACATAAAAGATTATCTTGAAAACTTGGCAATAAAAGCATCAGAAGCAAAAGAAACCGCATATAGTGAGTGGAAAGATGCAGACGATGCAGAGATGCATTTCTTGGGAATGATTGAAGAGATAGTTGACGAAGCACATCAAAATATAAAGGATGCACTAGAAAGGGTGGTGGGAGAATGAATGGTTCAACATACACAGACTTTTTACTCTTTCAGGATGCACAGACTAGATATGAAGAAAGCACACGACTCTTAATTATTGATAAAACAGTAGAACCTGGAACACCAGAGTACAAAGAGTTAGTAAACATTAGGATACAAGCTAAACGAGATCTTACGGGGGTTAGTAACTACACGACACCATCAGATAGTAACCGATCAGCAAGACAAGATTTAGCGTATGAACAAAGTAATAATTAGCCAATTAGTCAAGAAAGGATATCATGGCATTACCAAAAGATTTTAAGCAGGAGCAAACAGGGGGTAAATACACCCTTAACAAATTAAAGAGTGGAGATAAGGTCAAATTCCGCGTGTTAAGTGATTTTATTGATGGTAAATCAGTTTGGGGAGATAAAGATGGAAAAAGAGTTCCTACTAGAGTTAAGTTAGGACAACCAATTCCTACTGGCGCAATTGGAGTTAATAAATTCTCTGGAAATCCAGAATCAATTAAACAGTTCATTGCTGCGGTTGTATGGAACTATCAAGATGAACAAATAGAGATCTTTGAAACTGATAAAGCCACAATTATTGGACAAATTGTAGCTATTGAAGAAAATGATGACTGGGGGGACTGTAAACAGTACGATTTAACTGTATCAAAAAAGGGAGAAGGTATGGATACTGAGTATAATGTCCTTCCAAGTAATAAAGCCGTTTTTAAGTGTCCAGAAGATCCTAAATCAGTAAATCTACAGGCACTTTATAGTAATGAAGATCCTTTTGCTCAGGTTGAAGATACTGAGGACGTAGCCCAAGATGCTATAGAAGCATTAGCTGAGGAAGAATCTAAAAAAGGTGACAAAGCTCCATTTTAAAGAAGGGATTATATGAATGAAACAAAGAAATGGTTGCCAACGAGGTTTTTATATAAAGCACTCAGAGAGTCAGGAGCATCATTTTCCAGTTACTCACAACTGAGACAATTAGAGGATAAAGGCAAGATAGAGTTACCAAGAATGAGTAACAGTCGGGGGGATAGGATGGTAACTCAGGAGATCATTGAGGAAATTGTCAAAGAGTTTACACCTGGAGGATCTGGAGAGTGGTATTACAAAAAATAAAAACCTTTATAGGTGTGAGGAGTAAGGTATGAGAGAAATAAAATACAAAGTCTGGGATAAAAAACATGAAGTAATGTTAGAACCAATAGAATTAACAAAATTACTAAGTTATTTATTGTTTCAGAAAATGCCCAACTCTACAGTTTACGACATGATGAAAGATCAGAACGATCAAGATGTATGGCTATTGCCAGAACAAACCTTGAAACCACGATTATGTGGCCTATTAAAGGCGTAACAGCTTAGTTATATGAAATACCCTGGCTTACCAAAAGAATTAGACTCAAGAAGAAAACTTAATGAAGTTCAGATTAAAGAAATAAAAAAGTTGTATAGCCAGGGTTGGAGTCAAAGAAAACTAGGTAAAGAGTTTGGCGTAAGCCAGACAGCAATTAGGTATCATGTTATTGATTCTAATACCAGAGAGGAAATGAATAAAAAAAGGTATGAAAGAATAATGGAATTGGTAGCAACTGATAGTGAGTACGCTGAAAAAAGAAGAAAACAAAAAATTAGGAATAGTATTGATTTGATGAAAAAAACACCAGAGCTTAGAACCTGGAAAGCTAAAGCAACTTATAAATGGAAGAAGAAAAAATATCACTCAGACGAATCTTTTAGAGAAAAAACAAAACTACAAGCTAGAGAGTCGTATCATAGAAAACTTGAAGTAGTAGAAGGATAATGTATGAATGGCACATCAACTCACGAAAAAGATTGCAAATGTGTTAGATGTTTAGCAGAAAAGATATTTCGTAACCACTTAAAGTCTATATGAAACAAACAATCACAATACCAGATTATAAACTACCAAGTAGAAATCAACTCTATTCGTCTGGACATTGGAGAACTAGTCAAAAGATTGTGAAGCAAGCTCATGAGATTATATCCGCTTACATACCAAGAAAGATGATAACTGGACTAGTAGATATAACGATCCATGCACATTATAAAACTAAACAACGTAGAGATAGTGATAATGTTGAGGCTAAATTAGTTATTGATTGTCTTAAAGGTAAAGTAATAGAAGATGATGATTATAGATTTGTTAGAGATGTTACTACTAGAGTAGTTGTGGGATCAGATAGTGATAGAGTTGAGATTTATATAGAAGTTGTGCAGCAATCTTAACACCTCGTAACAAAAGTCTGGACAGGCCAGAGGTGTTAAAAGCAGGGGTGCGACTGCTACAACAACGCGCAAGTACATTAAATAGACTATTGAGTAGATAGGAGTGGTTTATTGGTTACGGTAACACCATGCGTTCCGCTCCTATCTACTGAGTAGTTTATTAAGTAATAAAGAAAGAACAAAATATATGAACATAATTCGCCAAGGAGACATTCTCTTTAAAAAAGTAGAATATAGTGTTTTAGGAAAATCAGTAAAAAAACTAATTATAGCTGAGGGTGAAGCAACTGGACACAATCACGTATTAGTAGCTAGTGGATCTGCAAAGATTAGTGGGAACAGAACAAAGTTTACTATCACTGGTAAAGCTAAATTAGTACATCCAGAACATGACACCATTAGTTTTGAAAGTGGAACTTATATCGTTATTACCGAGAGAGAGCATGACTATATTGAAAATCAAATGAAAGTTGTAAAGGATTAAGCTCATGAAAAAATCACTAAAAATAACCAGAGATCAAAAAGAACTAACACCAGAGCAACTAGAGATTGCCAAAGAGTACGCTAAAAATCAAATAGAGAAGTTTCTTTCAACAAAAAAAGTAAATAAAAAAGAAGTTGAAGGCTATGCTTTAAATGCTTATAAAATAAGTGGAACTAAACTTCCTAAAAAAATAAGATGGTTTAAGTCCCCTGAGTCTATGTGTTTATTCTGGGCTTCAGTCAGGGATTCAGTCGGGGCTTCAGTCGGGGCTTCAGTCAGGGCTTCAGTCAGGGATTCAGTCTGGGATT
>Ga0210043_1000926_pt1 | contig 28614 bp, 39 predicted proteins | sample CryGeymet201501t_FD_183990 | JGI IMG/M metagenome (GOLD analysis project Ga0210043, IMG submission 183990) | Groundwater microbial communities from Crystal Geyser aquifers in Utah, USA - Crystal Geyser metaG 2015-01t (SPAdes) (version 2) | ecosystem: Environmental > Aquatic > Deep subsurface >... | reverse complement strand
TGTGTGATTTCATCACACAGAAAAGAACAGAAAAGAATTATAAAATGTAACTGAAAAGAATATATTGTAATACTTTGTTGTAATTTGTTATAGTACAGAAAAGAACAGAAAAGTTAAAATAAAAATAAAAATGTTACTATTAAAGAATTAATAAAATAAGTTTCCTAATTAACATTAATTGAATTAATTAGGTCTTGTTTTGTTTCACCATAAATATAATTACTGTAATAATTGTAATTACAACTGTAAGGAGAAGAACCAGTATAATCAGATTCATAAAAACAATACATGATATTTAAATGTTGTAATTCTCTAGTATTAGGATCTATAATTAAAAAAGCTACACCTTTTATACTCTTATCATAATTATCTTTAGATTCAAATGTTAAAAAAGTATTCCAAGTAAAACTACATAAATTACCATGGCTGTAAATCTCTTTAAATTGTATATTGTAAGCGTTTTTATCAGCTGATATTAAATAATTACTTGCTAAACTCCTTACTTCATCAGTATCAGCAATATTTTTTATTTTGTTTAAATCAACACAATTAGATTTAATGAAATTATTTTGATAACTTAGATTTTTCTGAAGTAAATTTATTTGGTCTTGTGTAGATTCTTTTAAAAAAGCATATTGAGAAGCAAAACTACTAGAAGTATCATATTCATTAGAATACATATTATAAAATATTATATTTAATAATAAAAGAAAACTAATTATAACACTAAATAATATAATTACTTTTTTCATTTTCTACCAAATAAGTTTTTAACAAATCTACCAACTTTACCAACAAACCCAGTAACACCTTTTGGTTCTACTTTTACTTTTTCTACTTTAGGCTTAGATTCAGGGATTATATTTTGAGATTCTAATTTTTTAATTTTATCAGCTAAATCACTTTGTAATTTTTTTAAAGCTTCTAACTGGTTTTCAGTATTTTCAGCTTTTTCTAATTCAGCTAAAGCTTTTTTCTGATCTTCTTTAAATTGTTTTAATTCCTTCTGATCCTTAAAAGCATATTTATTATCATAATCTCTTTTATAATCACTAATAACACCATCTTTATCTTTTACACCAGGTAAGGTTTCTAGTTTATCTATAAAATCTTCTAATGTTGTAAATTTTTTAGGATCTACATTTTTTTCAATCCAATCCCTAACCCTTTGATAATCAGCCATTTTTAATTAATAATTAACTCCTGTTCTTTTTTATTTAAAAAACTACACACATTGATTCTAGTTTTAAAGGGTGTACCTATTATATCTATTTTGCTATTCACTACCAAACAATAAATATAAGCATGTCCTGAACTGAAAAACCTTTTTTCAGATAGATTAGAAGCCCTAATATTAGTAAAATATATTAAATCTTCTGATTCTGTACCTTTTCTAGTAATTCTTAATGTTTGACCTTCGAAGGTTTGATTATCTGAAGTATCTAAATCTTTTACTTTTAAAATTGTAGGATAAGTAGAAGGTATAATTTTATTTAATGATTTTTGTATTTTCTCTATTTCAAAAACATCAAATAAACCAAAGTCTACTAAATGGAAACCATTTAAAGTTTTAATTACATGTAAATCTAAATTAAATTCTTCTACTAAGTCATGTAATGATAATGGTAAACTATGTTCATCATAATCCCAAAATAAAACATGACGATTATTATAAACGCCTGTTTTATGAGATAAGCCACGCATAAGTTCAGCTTTTGATAGTAAATTTATATGTTCCTTCATTCTTTATTACCTTCTGTAATCCTAAAACAACCTTTAGATATATTTTTATTTAAAATAATTGGGATAGAATGAATTTTTGAATGATTTTTTAATAATTCATATAAATCTTCTGAAACATGTATTTCATCACTAGAATAACCCCCATCTATTCTATATTCAATTTCTAAAGCTATAGCTTCACTAATATCTTCATAATTCATTTCAAGCTTCACCCCACGCTTTTTTTATTTTACCAAAGAAACCAACTTTTTCAGTATAAGCTTCAAAGAATTTTTTAACACCTTTAGTATTACCTTTTCTAGTTAGTAAACTCCTATTCATTAATTTAAGATTCTTTACACAGTAATCTATTTTCATTTCATCTACATTAAAGTTTTTTAATTGTGATCTATCTAAAGGCAAAGCTACTAAATCATAATGTCTTTCAATACTATAAGGTACTTTAAAAACTCTACCAATAGTATAAACTTCTAAATCTATAGAATCTAATTTTTCTTTATTTTTCATAAATTCTACAATCTTCTTAAAATATTCAGGTCTATCTAATACAGCTACATCTTCAGGGATAAATGAAGTATCTACAGTAAAGTTAAAGCCCTTATTCCCTGAAAAGATTACATAATATGGTACTTCATAAGAATCTAGTATTTCAGCCACTCTAACAGCTTCTGTATGGGCTTGAACTAGATTAGAATTATCAATATCTATTTTAAGATCATAACCAATTACATATTTTTCAAAGTTTTCATTAATAGCTTTTCTTAAATCTTTTTCTTCTACTCTATTAACAATATTAATACCTTCAAATGTATCATTTAAAGTAGCTACAGAACAGTAAACATTTCTAAACTGTTCAACTACTTCACCTTTTTCTATATTAAAATCAATTCCTGTAAAGGATTTAATATTAATATATCTAAAAGCACTTCTCTTAATTTCTTTTTCTTTAACAATTTCCCTAGGTGTAATAAAATCTACTGTTCTATTTTTTAATAAAGGAAATATGTTATATTTGATTAGTTTATTTTTATACCAATCTCTTATTTTAACCTGGTTTAGTTCTTCCATTTTTATTTAGAATCTTCTTTTACTACATACTTTTTAAGTATTTCAGCTTTTGCGATTTCCTGAACTGCTAAGCTGATCTTTAATAAATCATCAGCTGTAAAACTATCAGTATATTTTTTTTCGTCACTATCTTTTTCTGTATATACTTTAGAAATCTTGAAACTTTTAATTTCTATAGCTTCTTTATCTTTATTCTTAATGATATTTTAAAACCTGGAACTGCTAAAAAAGTTATTATAGAAATTATAACAATAATCCAAAATAATAAATTACTAGTCTTTTGTGGTTTTTGTAGTTTCATTTTAAAGTAGGTTTTGTTTCTTTTTTACCAAACAAAATTTTAAAGAATCCTATTAATAAATAAAAAAATCCTTTCAAAATATAAAATGGTGTTTTTATTCCAACAAAAATTATTAATCTAAATAAACCTATAAATAATAAACTTAACATTGTGATCACCCACTATTATTTAAAGCTTCTAAATAAACTTCATTACATGAAGCTAAAGCTTCACCTAACTTAATTTCACCTATCTTTTCATACTTTTCTGGGAATACGCAAACTGGCATTTTAAAGCCTTCAATAGTACCACCATAAACTTTACATATATCCTCTTGTGATTTTACATAACATGTTATAAACTCATTTTCAGCTTCAGACAAACCAAAACCTGTAAATTTATAATCAAAACTTTTAGGATAAATATTAAATACCCAAAAAGTAATTATACCAATAACTAATATTATCACTAAAACACTAATAAAATTATTTTTCTTAATTGGTTTTTTCATGCTTGTTTTCATTTTTCTTAACCTGAACTAACCCCACGCCTTTTAGGTGATGAACCACCACTTACTAAAGGAATACCTACCAACATTACAGCAATTAATATAATTAATATAGTATTTTTAGGATCGCCGTTAAATAAAGGTTTCAAACTATCAAAAGCACCACCAAACAAATCACCAAACCATGTAAAAACTACATCAGTAAATTCCCAAAATCCACTTATATAACTATTAGTATTTGTTTTTGTAACAGTATTAGTTACATTAGTTGTATCAGTACTTGAGCCTAATAAATTACCAGCTAAACCACCACCGCCTGAACTTACTGTTTCACTAGGTGTTTCTTGAACACTCCAAGCAGTTTCACCGTTAGCACCATCAACTTCTATCTTAAACATTCTTTCAGAAGTTACATTATTAATAGTAATTCTTAATACATCTTTTTTACCATCACTATTAGTATCTACTGTAGGATAATCTGAAGGTGTGTTACCCCAGTGATGATAAGTTAATAAGTCCTGGTTAAATACATCAGTAGTTATTTCTGTCCATTGATTACAAGTTTTTAAAGCCCAGTTTAAAGTATCAGTACATTCATAAATATCAATACTACTAGAATTACCATTATAAGTAGTTCTTAATGGGATTTGTAAACTAATATTTTTTGGAATATTTGTTAAATTATATGAATTAATATAAAATAATCTTGTATCAGATACGCCTGAATTTTCCCATTCAACACCTAAAGCATTTTGTATTAAATATGAAACATAATTAATTTTACTAATAGTATTATTAAATGAATCACTTAACCAAGATAGATTTAAAGTGTTATTACTAAATGTTCTAACTGTACCATTTTCTAAAGTAACATTAATATTTACAGGGTTTGTATCTGAAATATTATAACTACCATTCCAATCAGTGATATAAGCTGTACCAATAGCTGAAATAGTTACAGGTATTCTAAATGTATGATCATTATAACTAAAAGTATCACCAACCGAAATATAATTAGTATAATTAAATAATGGGTTAAAATTCCAAATCCCTATATTTTGTGTAATGTTTGAAACATCTACATTAACATTATAAGTATCAGTTTTACCAACTAAATCATATACAGTAAAAATAACTGAATTAATACCTGAAGTTAAATAACTGAAACTTAAATTATAAATATGAGTATTACCATTACTAGAGTTTAGAGATAAATTATAATTAGTACCGTTTACATTTACAGTAACATAATCTACATTTTTTTCAGTTAAATTAACTAAATATTCTTCAGATTCGCCAATATAAGAATTTAAATTTAATGTCACCGAATTTAAAACAGGGTTAGTACTATCTATTTCTACTTCAGGATCATTAGAAGAACTTGTTAATGTTGCTTCAGTTGTTGTATTTGCCTGGAAACCAAAACTATAATTTTGATTAACATTAGGTAACTGGTAAATATACATGTGAGTATAAGAACCAATAGTTTTAGTAGCTACAGCATTAGTATTTAAAATTGTACTCCCTGATTCATTCTTTATTAAATTTAATACAGTATCTAAAGTTTCAGTAGTAGAAATATTAGCATAAGCAATAACCCAAGAACTATTACTTAAAACATTATTTGAAATATTTGACCTATCACCTAAACCAATATAATCAATAAAAATAGTTTCACCATTACCGTTAGAAGCAGTAATATTAATTTCATTTACTCCTGAATTTAGATAAGCATTATTAACATTATATACTTCATAAATCCAATCACCAGTACCTGAAGCGTAAGCTGGACTAGTACCAACACTATTACCATTAACATAAACAGTAAAAGCACCATCTAATTCAGTTCTAGATAATATTAATGTTTGATCACTTATATCATCAACTACAGTAAGATTAAATATATGAGATTCTGAAGAAGTAAAACCAGTAGAAGTTTTACCATAATTTGTACCATCATCTGATAAATCTAAATAACTAAGTTCTGATAATTGTAAATTTGTTATTTCTAAATTTGTTTGTTCACTTGCAAGTGAGATTGAAAGATTTGAATCAGAACCCTCAAAACTTAAAGTGAAATTAGTTTCATTTAAATTACTTGTTGATAAAGTTTGGGTTGAACTTGCTAGTGTTCTTATAGATGTTGCTAGTGTTCTTGTAGATGTTGCTAATGTGCTTGTAGATGTTGCTAATGTTAAAGCACTTGTAGTGTAATTGAAACCTGGTGGCGTTGTTTCGTTTGCTAGATTAGAACTCCAATCATTAGGAAATTTAGAAATTAGAACATCATCACTTCCTGCACCCTCACTTGAAGTAAAACCTGTAACATATGTATGAGTGCCATCATTGTACATAGAATATCCAATATCACTGCCAGTGCCACCATAAACTTTTCTTTCTACAATGTTCAGGGAACTATCAAGTTTCAAAATTAGAACATCATTACTTCCTGCACCCTCACTTGAAGTAAAACCTGTAACATATGTATGAGTGCCATCATTATACATAGAATATCCAACATCACTGCCAGTTCCACCATAAACTTTTCTTTCTACAATGTTCAGGGAACTATCAAGTTTCAAAATTAGAACATCATTACTTCCTGCACCCTCACTTGAAGTAAAACCTGTAACATATGTATGAGTGCCATCATTATACACAGACCGACCAATATCACTGCCAGTGCCACCATAAACTTTTCTTTCTACAATGTTCAGGGAACTATCAAGTTTCAAAATTAGAACATCATTACTTCCTGCACCCTCACTTGAAGTAAAACCTGTAACATATGTATGAGTGCCATCATTATACATAGAATATCCAACATCACTGCCAGTTCCACCATAAACTTTTCTTTCTACAATGTTCAGGGAACTATCAAGTTTCAAAATTAGAACATCATCACTTCCTGCACCCTCACTTGAAGTAGAACCTGTAACATATGTATGAGTGCCATCATTATACACAGACCAACCAACATCACTGCCAGTGCCACCATAAACTTTTCTTTCTACAATGTTCAGGGAACTATCAAGTTTCAAAATTAGAACATCAGCACTTCCTGCACCCTCACTTGAAGTAGAACCTGTAACATATGTATGAGTGCCATCATTATACACAGACCAACCAACATCATTTCCTGTGCCACCATAAACTTTTCTTTCTACAATGTTCAGGGAACTATCAAGTTTCAAAATTAGAACATCATTACTTCCTGCACCATCACTTGAAGTAAAACCTGTAACATATGTATGAGTGCCATCATTATACACAGACCAACCAACATCACTGCCAGTGCCACCATATAACTTAATATTATTTTCAAGACTTGATGATAAAGTCAAACTTGCGTCACTTGTGTCACTTGCAAGACTATTATTATAATACATGTAAAAAGTGTTTGAACCATTTGTCAAATTAGATTTTAAATAAAGTTCTGATGTTCCACTACTATTCCATAAAAATCTTCTATAATCTAATTCAGTATCTTCAGCACTATTTAAAATTCTAATATCTGTACCATCTGTTTTAGAATAATCAAAATTACTAGAAGTTAAATTAACCTGAAATACATGATCTGTATAATTACCATCACTAGTTACTGTAATTTCTCTTTTATAATTCCAGCTACTATTCCACCATGGATCCTGATAGATATAAGCACCCTGACTAACAGCTTGATCTAATGTTAAAGATGAAGGTTTACCGAAAATATGAAACTTACCCGTTTTATTTGAATTTTGAGGAGTGTAAACCCATTTAGTTGAATATTTTTGACCTGAGGTAAATTCAATATTATCAATTGAATAATATCTAAAACCTTTCCCAAATAAATTAAAGCCCTCATAATTGAATTGATTAGAAATATCAACATATTTCTCAACAATATATGACACCTGTTCAGAGTTATAAGTTACATTCTCATAATTGAATGTGTAACTTGAGCCTGTAACAGAATAATTAATATAACTTTGTTCAGTGTAATTATTATTAGTTTTGAAATATGCCCTATAATATTCAGGATTTTGATAATCTATATTATAATAAAAATCTGAAACATTGTCATAAGTGATTGAGCCTGATGTTATTTCTTTATCCCAAACTGTTTTAGTTTCAGTCACATTCCGTAAAACTGAAACTTTACCACTCTCAATAGCTCCCTCATAAGCAAAGATGAAATCTGCTGTAAGTGTTGAACCACCATTCCAAGTGAACTCTATTTTTTGCTCAATGTTTTTTCCATCAATGTCTTCATTTAGACAATTAAATGTTTTTATCATGAAATTATTTTTAATTGTCTGACAAACATTTGTGTCAATGTCATAAGTAGTAGGATCATCTAATCCAAAAGGGTTACTTTCAAAAGTAGGAATAAACGCAAAACTTGAAACTATAGAACCTAAAAACACCAATACCAACATTATAAACTTTATATTTCTTACCATCTATATTACACCCTTCTTTATTATTTATAAATATTATGTTTTATTATAATTTGTTACCTACTTCAAAAACCTAAATTTACTATCACCTAAAACATCTGGACTAATTCGAATAATCTTAAATTCTTTAAGTAAATTATTATTATTATTTCCTTTTGGATTAGTGCAACTTGTTAAACCTTTATAATCGGAACCATCAGGACAACTCTTTACTTCTTCAAAAGTAACTATATCTTCACAGCTTCTAAACTCACCTGTACCACTACAAACCCTTTTAGTGCTAGTTATTTGTTGTATTCTAGGTTCAGGTACACCATAATCATTAAACACCCTTACATTAACTATAATAGGTATATCGCGAACTTCAGAAGTAATACCTAATATGTATTCATCTTTAAGTTTACCATTCTCTACACCAAAACTTTCAATAGGTATAGATAATTCAAAGTTACCAGCTGGTAAGTATAAAGCGTTCTTGTTAAACTCTATTACTTTTTTACCTTCAGGCGTTTCTATTTCAATTTCTAAACCAATAGGTTTTTCAGTTTCTATATTTCCATCATTAATTAGATCTAAATCTAACTGATAATTAAAACCAGCACTTAATATATCTTGACCATTAACATTAGGACAATTTAAACACTGAAAATTAGCATTTATTATATCAACATCATAAAATAAAGCTGGTGCTAATTCACCCCTAATAGTACTAACTTTTCTTGTAGTCTTAGTTGTTGTTATTTTATATGAATTACCGCTATCATCTCTAATATCAGTACTACCACCTTCAACATCTGAAGCAGTATTAGAAGAACCAGGACTTTTACCAAAATCTATACCTGAACTTTGACCAATACCCCAAAAACTAACACTTGAACTAGATTTAGGTTTATCAAAATTAATTATATTTTGTGTAAAAAAATTAGAACTTTCTGTAGCTTGTGAACCACAAGTATTACCAACACCTAAAATACACCAACTAAACGCACTAGGCACAATAAAACCAAACATAAGTAAGAAGATTAGAGATAAATTAACAGCTTTCATTTTTATCACCTTATCTTTTACCTATTCTTTTACTACTCCTTTTATTTAGGATCATACCAGTTACTAAAAAGAAAACTATAGAACCTATAAACGAAGTCACTAGCCCTAACATAGCTTTCTGTAATAATATCATACCACCAACACTTAAAGCGAATAGAACAGATAAAATTACAGCTATAATAAATAACCATAACGCACCTGACCTAAAACTTTTAGTGAATCCTGTTTTTAATGTATTTACAACCGCCATTTTTATCTTCTCCTGGTTACTAAGTAACCACCCAAAGCACCAACTAAACCAGTAGCAAGTAACACTAAAGTAACACTACCAGCTAAATCAGGTGCTAGTACAAAGAATGTACCACGACCTTCCCAAATAGGCTCACCAATAGTACTTACACCTGAAGCCCTACTTTTAACACAATCACCATAATCAGTATTAGCACCATTATATAATTTATTAAAAGCACAACTACCAAGCGTTAAACTATTAGTAGCACCATCAACAAACCAAGTAAGCAAATTACTAGTTTTAACTGGGAAAACACCAGCGTAAATAGTGTGACAATTTAAAGGAAATTGAGAATCTAAACAGCTTTGCGAATAAGTTGTAAACTCTAAAACTTCACCTGAACTATCTAAATTATCTGGGTTTACAGCTGGTGTATCTGAAGGTACTACAGCATAAAACCTTAAAGTTACAGATTCACCAGGGTTTAAACCATTAGAACCAATACCACACTTAACCACATTTTGAGCAAAGAAACTTACAACAGTATTACCCCTAACAGCTTCACAAGTACCTTTAGGAACATCAGAAACCAAAGCTACTACTGTATTATCAGTTAAAGCGTTTGTACCACGATTATTAATTTTAGCTAAACATGTAGAACTATAACCTTCATCACCACAAACATCTTCTACAGTATCTTTAAAAAATTCTTCATTAGTAGCCCTTAAACAATCCCAAGCAAAAACACCATCAGGGTTTTTACCATTATTTCTTTCAATAATATCTTCTTGAACTGATTTAGGTAAATGTTTGTAAATATCAATAAATTCACATTGTCTACCTGTAAATTCACTACCTATTTCATCAGCGATTTTTACAGCACCTAACCTAGAAGTAGTTAAAAACTTCTCTATACCATTCATTTTTTCAAAAATATCTATTTCCCTACCGTCTGAAGTTCTAAAATTCAGATCAGGATCTATAGCTATCATTAAAGCGAATGAATCCGCTGGTAATGGAATTTGATTAAAAGGAAATTCCGCACCTACATTACTTAAAGTAAATTCTATCATCACTGGCTGACCAGGTGAAGCAAATGGATCTTGAACAGCTAAAGTTTGAGCCGTGGAACTAGGTAAAAAGCTTCTGCCAATAGCTGTTACTTTTTGTTCTACTTTGAAGGCTTGATTAGTGAAGGCTAATTTATCTTCTTCACTAAGATCATCATAAGTAGGTACAGCAAAAGCACTAGACAAAAGCATAAATACCAGTAAAACCTGAATTATTATTTTTTTCATTTTTATTAATTTACCTTCTTTATATTTTATAAATGTTTGTAACAATTCGTAATAAATCGTAATTCAAACACCTAACCCAGCACTTTTTAATACTCTCTTATGTGTATCTTCATTTTTATTAGTCCGAATAGCTATAATATCTAAAAGCACAAACACACCAAAAACTACAAATAAATAAGTTATTGGTGAACCTGTAGATAGTTCAACTAATGAATTTTTTACTATATGTGAAGCAATAGCACCACCTAAACCTAAAGGCGATAGGGCGATAAAGGCAAAAATGAACCAGCTTAGAATTTGGTGTAATAAGTAAAAATCAAAACCTATACCTACATTTAGTAACTTAACACCCACGGAATAATGAATTAAAGCACCAAATAAAGCGATAAAAATTAATACTAAACCAAAACGCTTTTCCTTTCTTGCGTCCTTACCAAAACCTGAAATTATCCTACTTGTATCTTTACTATTTTGTCTTAGAAAAAACACAATAATAAAACCAACAACTACAATAGTTTCAATAATTGGAATATAAACACCCTGGGTAAAAAAATTAACTAAATTAGCACCAAACAAATTTACTAACGCACTTTGAGAATCTAAAGATAAACTAGTACTACTAGGAATAGGAATTAACGCAACAAGTAACCATAAAGGAATACTAATTAAACCTGTAAGTGTCCATGTAGGAGTTCTTAACATTAAATTCTTAAAAAGTCCTGTAGCAAACGCTATAACATATATAGTAACTACAACCCAAGTTAGAGTAAAAAATAAATCAGCTAAAGGATTAAGCCAACTTTGACTAATAAACAAAGATAACAAGCCTACAATAAAAACTAGTAAAACATCTATATAGTTTACTCCCTGTTTGTATATTGTAGCCATGTTTCATTTTTTGTATCTCTGTTATAAGAGAGAATTAAAAAACAATAAGGGTAAACCTTACTGTACTTCTACCATGAAACCAATTTGTAAACCCTGTGGGCTTGTAACTGTTTCATCTAATCCAACTGTACCAACTCCTTCAGCTGTTTCATGTTTGTAATAATCGAAATTCATATTACCATCTGAACCTTCAGCCCAAGCACCATCTAAAGCAATAATACCTGCAAAATCACCAGTATTAGCTGTAGGATCAGTAGAACCAGCAGTTATGACTAAAGGAATTTCATAACTTTCCCACTCTTTTAAGTTTACAACTTCATTAGTATTAGGTTTGTAAACATAAATAGCGTCATAGTCACCTGTAAACGCTGTACTAGTATCATTAGTAAATGTTACTGTAGCGTCTTTAATTTCTTTAGTCATAGCTACTTTAACCCAATCTGAACCAACAGGTTCTAAGTTATCTACATCATTTTCATAATAAACACCAATAGCTTTTAACTGGTAAGAATTATCAGAAGCACCTACTTTTAATTTAGCAGTAATTAGCGTTTCTTCATCAGCACCTAGACTAATTGAATAATCAGCTGTATTTTCAGCGTCATCATCAGCTGTTAATGTATTACCATCTTCATCTTTAACTGTCATTGACATTTCAGATTCAGTAGCGATAGCGTGACCATCTAACCTAATTGTATCTACAGCAGTAGAAACATCATAAACCGCTATAGGATCCATATAATAAGTAGAAGAACCACCAAAAAAGGCTAATTGCTGACCAACTGAAGCAGTTGTAACAGTAGTACTAGTATTATAACTATCAATATCATTTAATTTCTGTAATGAACCTTCAGCGTCTAAAATTCTATAAACACCCACTGGTAATTGAGAAATCAAAGTTTCACTATTAGCTTCCATATCGTAAGCATTCAAAGTTAAAGTAGCTTGATCACCAATATTATCATTAATATTAACTGTAGCCACACCTGAAGCTGTACCTGTAGAAGTAATTAATTCTGACGCTGTAGAACTAGAAATAAACCCAAATTCTTCAAAACTCCACTGTTTACCAGTAAATTTTTCAACAGCTGCAACGATTCCTAAGAACGCACCCGCACCAAGACCACCATAAACTAGCCCTGTGAACACTAAAGAGCCTAGCCCTTTCTTTTTTTTTCCTGTATTTAATTGAACAACACCCATTTTTTATAAGTTACCAGGTATATTTTAATTACCTTTAAAGTAATACCATTCTTTATTATTTATAAACATTTGTTACAATTCGTTTTAATTCGTAACATAATATTTTATTAATTGGGCATTCCTGAAGGTGACCGATAAACTTTAAATTTATCGGCATAACCGCCTAAACCATCAGTAAACCTATTAGGGTGAAACAAACAAAAACTAAATTTAGGTAGTCTTACAAAATAATTAATTAAATCATCATCTAAAGATTTATATGTATCTTTCAAAAGTTCTCTATCGTCTTGTGATAATTTAGATCCTAAAAAAATACCGTCCGCTTCCATTCTTAAACCATGATATAAAAACTTACTTTTTTGAGATATTAAAAAATTAAATTTATGCCCCTGTTTCCTTCCTACTTGTTGTGATATTTTCATATAATAATCTATTACTGGGAAACTTGTTAAAGTTGTAGAAGTTGTATTAGGAAAAAACTGGTGTGCTTCTTCAAACAATAAACTAATTTTATAATACTTTAATAAAAATTCTTCATCAGGCGTTAAGTTGTTTTCTATCATACCACTATTAATTTCTGAAGCTTTTAAGAAAACATCAAAATATCTATTACTTAATTCAAATAACTTACGCAACATATAACCACCTACAGCCTGATACATATTTTTATCTGTAATGTTACCGAAACTAATTATAATTGGCTTTCTTTGTTTAATATAATATAACCAATCAAAACTACCATAAATATTTACATTAAAAAAATCATTATCATTTAATTTAGCAAACACATAATAAAGAGAATCAGCAACACCAAAAAGAATTTCTACTAATTGTAAAAAATCTTTAATAGTATAATCAGGGTTAGGTTCAGCTGTTATTTCTTCCTGGCTTCCCTTCTTTTTTAATGTGTAACCTTCTTTTAACATGTTAATTATTTTTCTAATCTTACCTAAAGCTTCATTAGTTTTAGCATTAGCAAAACTACCAATATCTTCTACAGTTAAATCTTTGAAATCAAAAGCGATAATTTTAAATTTAGTAGGGTTTTGTGGTCTTGACATCGTAAAAGTTAATTGTATTGTTTCTAAACTTTCAGGTTCTCTAAAAGGACTTAAATTATTTTCTTTAGAAGGAACGCCTAAAGTAGCCCATTCAAAAAAAGGACTAAACACAATAGGTAAACAACCATATTTACCTTCTCTTTCATAATAAAGTTTATACATTTCAAAACATATATTCATAAGTAAATTAGTTTTACCTGAACCTTGCTTATCAAATAATAAATAATTTCTAACTAAATCAGGTTTATTTTCAGGAAAATCAAATTTAAAAGATTCCTTACTTTTAATATACTCACCAATAACTGTTTTTACCATTATCTACACCTAAATTTTATTTGCTTTAAAATAATTTCATCATTTTTAGTATCAATATGTAATATTTCAAATTGAGTAGATTTATTTTTGCCACGAATAACAAACTTACTTAAAGTTTTTTTCAATTCTTCAATATTAATTAATTCTTCTTCCATTCTCTATATTTTATAATACTATATTTTGTTATATTAAATAATGTTATATAACCAAAACCAGCAACACCAACCAGAACAGAAAATATAAAAAATTCTGTTAAATTAATTAAATCTTTTTTAAAAACTAAATCTACTAAAAAAAAAGAAAAGCTACCAAAAGCCCAAGCCCAAACAATACCATTAATTATATTTTTAAATTTCATTTCTTAAAAACCCCTTTTATTTTACTTACTAAGCTATTTTCAATAGGGGCTATTAATTCAATAGCTTCAGCTGTAGCTTCATCACTCATTTCTTTTACCTTAGTTTCTTCATATCTTAATTCAATATTCGTACCATCTACTTTAAACATATCAGGGTAGTATGTAGTTAATTTGGTTATAACAGCCTTATTAATTCCTAAACCTTTCATTAAATCTAAAGTAGTTGTTTTACCACCGATAGAATTAATATAACTTACAGCCTGTACTAGTTGTGGATCATTAATATTTTCAGTGTAAATTTTTGAATAGAATTTTAATAATTTTGTATCTAATAAACTTTGAATTAAAACTTTTTTCATGTGATCTAAATTACTTTCAGCTTCAGCCATGGCTTTTTTAATTTCAATATTTTCTTTTTCAATTTTAATTAATTCATCAGTAAGTTCTTCTACTTTATTTTTTAAATCAACATTACCTACTACCTTATCATTATGTAAAACTCTATCAATTAAGTTTAAATTGAAACTAAAAAAAGGTTCATACATTTTACTTTTTGTATAAATTTTTTTATAGTGCATAGCTAAATAAGATAAATTAGTAATAACGCTTTTAGTGTCGTAAAGCTTCTGACCTGTAGCCACTTCTTTTAAAATCTGATCTTCAGTTAAATCTTTGAAATCCCAGCTGTTTTTATCCTGGTTATAAGCCAAACCCCTAATAGTTTTCTTTTCATTTGAACTTATTTTAAATTCACCTAAAATACGCTGGGCTTCACCGTACAAAATTTTTAATTTGGTTAAATCAGGATCATCAGAAGTTTCTATACTTTGAATAGCGTTAATTACCCTATTATAATCATTATCAGTATCAATATCTAATTTAAATTTTAAATCTTCCATTTTATTTAACAATCACCCCTAAAACATATTCAGCATATTTTTCCTTATATTTATCAGGATTTTTACAAAACTCTCTTATTTCATCTTGACAACCTGAACTATATTGGTAATATTCAGTATAAATATTATCAAATAAATATTTAGGAACAACAAAACACCAATGTAGATACTGACCAACTCTTTCTTTTCTAACTAAACCTATTAGTTCATCTTTATTATTAAATACTTGAAATGTTTTATTACTAACATAAGCAGTTTCAATAAATTTTAATCTTCTTTCTGTAACCATTTGTTTTTATTGTGTTATATAATATTATATTTTATTATATTTATAAATATTACTATTCGTTAATACCTGAAAAGAAATTATTTTTTTCTTTTTTGTTTTCAATTTCCACAGCGCTCATTAATTCCTTAATTGCACCATAACTTTCAGCGTCTTCAAACTTTTCTTCTTTTCTTTGCTGAACAGTGTGTTTTAATCTCATTTCCCTACGCTGTTCTTCATTAATATCTACAGATAAATCTAAAAGTTCTTTTAATTCTTTAATTTTTTGGTTAAGGCTTTCAAATTCTTTAGGTCTTGCGTCATTATTCCCTTTACTATCCTTCCAACAAATAATAATACCATAATATGTACCCCAATTTAAAATATTTGGGTTTGGTTTAAAATCTTCAGGATCAAAAATATAACCTGTATTAACTTGTTTACCTAAATTTTGTGGGTATTGTAATATTAAAGCTATCTTACCTTTAGCGTTTGTATCAAATTGTAATACTTCAGCTTCTTCTGTAGAACCGCCTACAAAATCTATTCTTACTGATTCAGTAAATATACCTTTAATTCTATTGAAAAATCCCATTTTTAATTACTTTTATCCCCCTGAAGTTTTTTATCTATTAAAGCTTCAAAATTATCTAACATGTACTGGTTTCTGTTATCTCTATTCTTAATAAGAAAAGTTTTAATTACATCAATGTTTTTAGATTCTCTACCCTGACCTTTACCAAATTGTACAAAAGGTTCACCATCATTATTTATAGCCCACTTTTTATAAAATTCTATAGGATAATATAACTTACCACCTTTTCTACTGTCCTTAATCATTAGAACAGTTTTATAACTTAATTCATCATCAACAGTATCATAAATTTCATAATTTTCAGGAATAGTTATTTTTAATTCTTTTTCCAAGTATTTAATATAAGCTAAAACCCCTTCTTTAAACTCTACATAAGTTTCAGGTATTTCTAGTTTGCTAAACTTCCAAATAAATAAACCAAATATGAACAAAAAGAAAAAAGCCACGATTAAATAACCTGTTTGACCTTCAACATTATAAAAGTAAAAACTTAATATAGCACCACCCAAACCCAAGATACTAAAAAGTATCATTAATACTTTTTGTTTTTTTGCTGGGTTCATAAGAACACCACCACAACAATTACTATAATTATGATTCCCATTAAACCTAATATTACATAATTAGGTTTACTTTCTATTTCTCTACTAGTGCCTACTTCTACTTCAGGCTGACCAATAACAAAAGGGAATACTGACCTAATCCATCTAACAATAGTAAACGCTTTTTTGCTTTGTCTTAGTGTAATGTATAGTCTTGTTAAAAAAACCCCTAAAATGAAGGTTACAACAGCGAAAATACCTATAAGTAAAGGTAATCTATCTACTTTGTTTTGTAAGTTAAGTAAATTAGAATTAGCCGTTTCTATTTGTTTGTCTTTTTTATCTAATAAACTTGAAAACTCACCATATAATTTATTATTCTGATCTAGAGCAGTAGCCAGATTTTCTAAAGTATTTAAACTTCTGTTTTCTTGCACTTCTCTATAAATTAAATATCTCTCATTTAAATCAGTTCTTTCATTAATAGCTAAAATTAACTTCTCTATATCTTCAGAAGTCGCATTACCTAAAAACAAACCTTCACCTGTTATAGTATCTTCTATTACTGTATCATTTTTAATAAGTGAATCAGGCGGTGTAGCGTCACCACCAATAATTATAGTTTCACCATTAACTAATGATAAGTTCAAAGTTACAATTAACATGAGTATCCAAAAATTTTTTATATTCATTTTCTCCATATTCTAACCAATGTTTATTTAATTTATAAATTCTAAATATTCTAGAAGTACTTATATTAAAATCCTTATCATGTATTAAAGCTGGGTAAACATCACTTACATCTTTAATACTTACTATTGGATAAGTAAGTTTAATAATTTCTTCTCTAGCCCTAGTTCTACCTATTTTTACTTTTTCAGAAATTTTACTAATTAATTCTTTTTGTTGTAAACCTTCAGGCGTATCTTTTAAGATCCTGAATACTACTAATTCAAAACTAATTTCCTGTACCATTTTGTATTTTTTCTTCAAACTTAGCTAATAATCCTGGGCTAATAGCTTTTAATTGTTTTTTAAAATCATTAACTAGGTTAGCTACTTGAATGGCTTGTAAATTTATGTTATCATTTCCTATTTCATCATATACATCTAGTAATAAACTAATTGTATCAGAATATGAACCAAAATTACCAGCTAAATAAAGATTATGAAACCTTACACGATCTTCTTCACTAACATAAGGACGAATGAACTTAGGTATATTTCCATTATTTGATCTAGCCATTAAATATATTACAAACTATAACATTTATAAACATTTCGTTTTAATGTAATAATATATTATATTAATTCAGAATTAAAGTAAAGTAAAAAAGTATTTGGTTAAAATACTTACTAAACCAGGTGCTAAACCAGAACCAGCAAAGTTAAGGAGTAGCGTAATATAATATTATATTCTATTATTTATAAACATAACTACCAATTTAAGCCATTTTTAATAAAATAATTATCATTATTATCATAAAAAATTTCTAAAAATAAAAATCAATGGTAAAAAAAGATGATAAGTTGATAAGTGAAAATAGTAATTTATGTATTTTTATCAATTATTATCAATAAGTATGATAATAATTATCATAATGATAAGTGTGTGTTGATAAGTAAATATTAGTTCTATACTATACTATACTATACAAATTTAAACATTATTATCAACTTATCATAAAAAAAAAGTAACGATAAGAGTAAACCTTTATTTTATTATACTTATCAATGATAATAATCTTGATAATAATTATGATAATGATGATAATAATTTTGATAAGTTGATAATAATTTTAGTAAACCTACTTCTAAGTTACAATAGATTATTTATATAATGTTAATTTTTTTCAAAAAAAGAATAGCAAAGTATATAAATAAATTGTGTGTGTGTGTTAGTATGGCTAAAAAAGTAAGGTGTCATAGATGTAAATATGTTTGGGATTACACAGGTAATAACTTTGTTGCTAATTGTCCTAAATGTAGAACCCAGGTTAGAATTAAATATTATAATCCAGAACCAGCAAAAGAAGAAGGGGTAGCTAAAGATGAATAAACAATTTTTTAATGATTACTTTGAAAATAAAGTATTTAAAGAAGAATTTGGTGATAAGGAAATAGTTTATGATGAATTTAGTGATTTTGTTAATAAACTTAATTTGCCTGATAAGATTAGATTAGCTTGTTATAATAAATATATGAGTTCTAAAGATATTTGTAATTTAGATCCTGATAAATCAGAACAATATATATTAGTTGCAATTAGTAGATTAAAATTAGATCTTAACATTAAAAAAGAAAATGGTTTAAATTATTACATAACAAATAAAAAAGGTTTGAATCATTTATTTTTAACAATAAGTAAATTTATAGCTGATAGTAAATATATTCAAACACAACTAAATAAAGATGGTAATAAAATTAATTATTTTGATAGTAAAGAGATAATTAAGTTATATTATAACTTTTTTAGTACTTATTATGATGTTCAAATTAGAAAAGCTATTAATGAAGACGCTAAATTTTTAGATGTAGATTGTTCTGAAATATTCCAATATGATTTTAAGTTAGGTGATGTTTTAGAACAAAACGCTATAGAATCTATAAGTATTATGGAAGAAGTTTTAAAATCTTTTTGTAGTATTGGTGATAATCATGTTAAAGTAAGATTATTTAATTTACCTAATTATTTTCTTAAAAAAATAGGTCACCATAGATCACAAGATTTAAATAAATTGGTTCAGTTTGAAGGTATAATTAAAAGAAAAACAGATGTAAACCCAATTTTAAAATATTTGCATTATATTTGTAGTAATCCTGATTGTGTTTTTTCAGGAACAAAAAATAAAATAATTGTACCACAATTTGAAGAAAAAGCCAGGGTTTTAAAATCTTGCCCAAAGTGTAAAAGTGGTGTAGAAATGATTGATAAAGTATTATTAGATTCTATGTTTATGTTATTAGAAGAAGATTATAGTAACTCACCTGAAGATTCTAAACTTAAAACAGTTAATTTAAGTGTTCAGGGCGAATTAGTACAGCCTATTTTAGAATCACAATATAAACCAGGTCAAAAAGTAAAAGTTATTGGGATTTTAAGAGAAAAGCCAATTTTAACTAAAGGTGGTGTAAAATCTGTTAATTATCATACTATGTTAGATGTTAATAATATAATCTGTGATGATAATAGTATTAACTTTGTTATCACAAAGGAAGAAGAAAAGAAAATAATAGAATTAGGAAAAAATAAAGATGTGTTCAAATTATTATTAAGTAACTTTATTCCTGAAATTAAAGGTTATAAAAATATTAAAAGTTCAATGTTGTTACAGCTTGTAGGTGCTGGGATTGAAAATAAAAATCAGCGTTCAGATTCTCATATATTAATAGTGGGTGATCCTGGTGTAGCTAAAACAAAATTAGCTACATATTATTTAGACTACGCACCAAAGGCGGTTTATTCCAGTGGTACAAACACTAGTAAAGCTGGTTTAACTGGTGCTTGTATAAAAGATGAATTTACTGGTGATTGGGCTATAGAAGCTGGTGTTTTACCTAAAGCTAATAATGGTATAGCCGTAATTGATGAACTTGATAAAATGAGTCCTGAAGATTCCCAGGTTATGCACGACGCTTTAGAAACTCAAATAATACCAATTAGAAAGGCTATTAGTGTAGATCTTGTTTGTAAGTGTGGTGTTTTGGCTATTGCTAACCCTAGATATAGTAGTTTTGATGATCATACTGATATAATCAAACAAATTAATTTACCTGGTAGTTTACTTAATAGATTTGATTTGATTTATATTTTAAAGGATAAGTACGATAAAAAAAAAGATTCTGAAATATGTGAACATATAATTAAAAGCTGGAATGATGAAGAAGTTAATTTTAATGAACCTGAATTTAAATTAGAAAAAGAATTTATTAGAAAATATATTTACTTCTGTAAAAATAACATATTTCCAAAAATTTCAGAAGAAGCTAGTAAAATATTTATGAAAACTAATAACGATTTAAGGCTTAGAACCCAAGATACTTTATTTAAATTTAACCCAAGACAATTAAACGGTATTATAAGGTTAGCTATAAGTTATGCCAAACTAACTTTTAAACCTAAAGTTGATAAAGAAAGTGCAAATTTCGCAGTAGGTTTATATATAGATTTTCTAGAAAAATTTGGCTTTGATAATTTAAATTCTATTGTAGCTTCAGAATTTGATTTAACATATAGAAAGATTTTAGATTATTTAACACAAGTAAGGGAAGCCACAATAGATAATATTTATGAAAATTTTAAAGATATTAAACCTGAAGAAATAGATAAAGAAATTAAAAAACTTAAAAGCCAGGGTCTTATATTTGAGCCAAGAAAAGAAACATTAAAACCTTTAATGTAACAAAACATAACATTTATAAATAATAAGATATAACAATTTATTATAAAATGGAAAACATAAAAGCAAACACAATAATTACTTTAATTGTAAGTAATAAGTTAAAACAAGCAGATAAAATTACAGCTGAAGCCTTAGAAGTAACACTAAAAAATTTAATTAAAAAGTTTAAAGTAAATTCTTCTAATATAATTGAACCAGCTATAGATAATACTGAAACTAGTTATACTGGTCATATTGAATTAGATATTACTTTTAAGAATTTAGAAGAAATGTTTAATTTCGTTTATGACTTCACGCCTAGCAGTTTTGAGATTTACAGCCCTGAAACTTTAGTTATTCCATCACCTACTTTTACAGGTGAGTTAAACGCTTTAACTGGTACTATATTAAATGTAACAAACATGAAACAAAGTTTAGAATTTAGTTTAAAATCTTTTTGTGAAAATGTTTATACTATACTTAACAGTACTGAAAGTAAACCAAAAAAACTAGAAAAGATTGAAGAACAATTAATAAAATATTATGTTCCAGCTAGAAAAAAATGAAAAAAAATAAAAGTCTAATTAAAAAGTTTGGCATACTATTTAAGGGCTGTACTATCAAAAAACAAACAGCATTAATAATATCAATTTTAATCTTTACTTTATTGTTTAGTGGCTGTGAGAGTTGGGAAAGTGCCAAGAATAAGGTAAAATATGGCACTGATGGCATAGATGTAAACAGCAGTAAAACAATAACTATAGATCCTGGTGTTTACGCACCTGAAAAGTTTACTTATTATTTTAATAATCAAAAAGAAGGTATTTTAACTTTCATAAAATATAGTGACGAGTTTATTTATTGTAGTATTCCTGATGTAAAAGATAACGATCTAGCCACAGCATATAAAACTAAGATAAGTGAAAAGAAAGATGTAAAATTATTGTTTGATAAAAGTACTAGTATGTCTAATTGTCAAGTATCATGCGTACCTAGAGTTGATAGTAAATTTAATACTTTATATTCAGCTGGTATAGATATTAAGGTAAGCGATTTAAATACTAAATTCTGTGTTAATGAAAAAGGAGTTTTGTTTTTTAGTAATAATGAAAAAGAAATAACTGAAATTCATATTTTCTATAATGAACAAATAAGCCAAATCTATAAGGATCATTTTATAGATATTTTTAAATAATTCTTTTTATAGTAGTAACATAATTTATATATAACATTGTGTAACAAATTATAACATTAACGATAAGTTTATAAATAATAGAATATAATGTTATATTACAAGTTGTAACAACACAACTAAACCAGGTTAAAAAATGATTACAATAAAACAAACAAGTTACTTTAGTGATAACTTCCAGTTATACAAAAGTGAGAGCAAAGTAAAAAAGCTAATTCAAGTAATTAGAAAAAACACTACTGTAGATTTAGGTGGTGTTATGTTTGGTGCTATTAGTTTAGTAGCTTTAATTGTGGGGCTTTGAAGATGGGATTTAATTATAATTGTGGTTGTAGATTATCAGGTAATGAGTTTTATTTATGTGATGATCATAAACAGCTTATGTTTAATTATTTAGAAATCACTGATAATTTAAATGACTTAGATAATTTAGAACTTCGTAAAAAAATTGAGTTACTAGGGCAAATTAAAGACACTAAAAGAGTAAATTATAATATTTATTATAGTTTAAAAATTGGTGAAGATAAAGTTAAAGATTCTATTAGAGAAGAAAATAGAAAAATACATTTAAGGTAAAATGGCTACTAAGATAAACAAACAAATACCAAAAACTATAGAAATAGTTAAAAAGGCTATTAAATGTAAAAATAGTAGATCAATTAAATTACCAGGTGTAGATAAAAGTAAATTTAAATCAATATTTGAGAAGGAAAAATAAAATGGGTATTAGATTAGATCAATTAAAAGAAGAATGTACATGGTGCGTTTTTAACTCTGTTAATGGCGTTGTTAGAAGTTTTTGTAGTATTTCTAACTTAGTAGAAGAATGTAATGAAGCTTACGGTTTAAAAGCTTCTGAAGTTCCAGGTTATATTTCAAAAGAAGATATTTTTGAATATTTAAATAAAACTGGTGATTTTGAAATAGAAGATATTAAATATTTTAAGGATCTTTGGGAAGTTTCTAGATTTGAATTTGAAGAAGCTGGTTATAAAGATGTTCATAATGATTTTTGGGAAAAAGAATTAGATAAAATATTTTTAGGTGATAAAGATGAATAAAAAAATAATCTTAGATTTTGAAACCAATAGACCAAACCCAGCTACCGCTGAACCTATTGAAGCAACATTTTTATTTATTGAAAATGATGAAATAGTAAAAGAATTTAGTAGTAAATTATTTAGTAATTTATACTGGGAAGAAGTAATTAAGGATCAAGAATTATATGATACTTTAGTTTTTAATGGTATTAAGTCTGAATCAGATTTAGAAAACCACGATAGAGAAGCTAAAAATGTTAATCAATTCATGTTAGAAGTTATGACTTATATAAAAGAATTTACTGGTGGTTATTGGATAGCTTTAACAGGCTGGAATAATAGCGGTTTTGATAATTTAATATTTAGGCGTATTGTAGATGAAATTGAACCAGGATTTTATAAAAAGTATATTCAATATCAAGCTAGGGATATTTACCATAATTTCAGAGTTTTAGAAAATTGTGGTGCTTACGAAGGTAAATTAAATTTACAACATGTTCACACAAAAATTATAGGTACTTTATCACCTTCAGATTTTCATAAAAGTAGAAATGATTGTATAGCTGTTTTAGATTTGGATAGATGGTTTACTAAAGTAGTTAAATTTGATATTAGTTTACAAACTATAAAAGGTGATTAAAGTGAATACTAGAGAAGAATTTAATGAAGAATTAGTAAAATTAAAAGAAAGTTATAAAAAATCAAAAGTTTCAAATGATTTTAGTTTTAGTGAATATTGTGTTATATATTATAATAAATTACAAGCTGATAATATATTAAGGATTGGTGATTAATATGGTAAAATTAGATAATTTAAAAAATAAAAAAATTATTTCACAATTTGATTTAAGAGATAATTTAGATAAAGTACCTTCTCATTGGAAATTAGAAGATTGGGAAATAGAAGAAAAAATTAAAGATTTAAGAAAAGAAATTTATGAACTTCAAAATTCAAGAAAGAAACAGCCAAAATTATTAATTTTTGAAAGTTTAGATTCTAAAACTGATAGATGTAGAATTTTTGAAGGTTGGGCTGTTAGATTTGATAATATTCAAGATAAAAACCCTGTAATGATTGCTGATAATTGGAGAATAGCAACAGAAAAAGATTTACCTTTGATTCAAAAAGAATTAAATTGTAATGAAGCTGTAATAAAATTAATAAAAAACCAAAAATGAAAGCTGAATTAAATATAAACTATGCGTTAAGATCAGACTTTGAAAAGTTTGTAGGTGAGAATTACAAAGAATTTAAACATGTATTCATGAACTTCAATAAAATCTTATTTATCAAGTCTGAAGAAGAAACTAAAGCTGTTGAAATATATAAAGTAGATAGTATTTTAAGTGCGTTATTACCTGAATTTAAATATATTATTGTAGCTAGTGAAAAATATAACTTTATTGGTTTATATAAAGCAAAATTAATTTATCACACTATAAAACATATTCCTTTAGAATTTAATGGTGAATTAGTAGAACATGATGAAGAAAAATTTAAAGGTGAAGAAAAATATGGATAAAAAAACTATATCAGGTATGGGTTCAAGTATAAAACAAAATTGGGAAACTCCTGTTCAATTTTTTAATGAGTTAAATAAAGAGTTTGGTTTTACTTTAGATCCATGTGCTGAAGTTAGTACGGCTAAGGTAAATAAATTTTATAGTAAAGAAGATAATGGTTTAATTCAGTCGTGGGCTAATGAAATTTGTTTTATTAATCCGCCTTATAATAATCAAAAACAATTTATAGAAAAAGCTATAAATGAAAAAATAAATGGCTGTCTGTCTGTCTGTCTTATTCCAGCTAGAACTGATACAAAATTATTTCATGATCTTTTAGTTCCAAATTGTGAAATAAGATTAATTAAGGGAAGAATTAAATTTAAATCAGATGGCGAATTAAAGAATAGTCCATTTTTCCCTAGTATGTTAGTTATCATTGGTAAAGATATTAAACCAAAAATAACAACTTATAACAAAACATAACATTTATAAATAATAAAATATAATATATTATAACACTAAATTAAAATGGTAAAAATATTAGTAAATTTAGATGAAGAAAGCGATAAATTCGTTAGGGGCTATATGGTTAAGAAGGATTTAAAAAACAAATCTGAAGCCATAAAGGAAATCATTAATGATTTCAGTAAATTATATAGGGGTAAACTATAAAATGTCAAAACCAGTAGAAGTATTTACATTTCGTGATATTAGTATTAGTTGTTTCAAAAATATCATTAAGAATAAAGATAAAGAAGCTATAGAAATTAAAAGTTTCAAGATTTCTAAAGTATATACAGAAAAAGATAGTGACGAAAAAAAATATACTGATAGTTTTACAGCTGATGATTTATTAAAGATCAGCTTAGCAGTTCAGGAAATCGCAAAAGCTGAAATACTTAAAAAGTATGTAGTAAAAGAAGATTCTAAATAAAAATGGAAGAACTAAACCAGGTTAAAATAAGAGATTGGTATAAAAATAAACTAATCAAATATAACATATTTCCTTTATTAAAAAATAGAACAGTAGATTTTATTACACCTAGGGAAATTGTTAAAGAAAAAGAAATTAAGAGAAGTGCTTTTAGATATATTAATATTAAATCCTTTACAGGAATTGATTTTAATATAGAAAAAGGTGAAGTAGTTGAACAGTTTAGAAATGTTTACTGTTCTGTAGCTACTTTAAATGATACATTTGAAGGTATTAATATTGTTAATAGAGTAGAAGAAAAAGATTTAAGAAAAGCTATTAATGAAAACTTTGAAAAATATGTAATTGGTTATGATCTTAAAATAGATATTGATAATTCTAATCTAGTTCAAGCCCATACAGAAGCTGTTAGAGTGGCTGAAATACTAGATTCTTATGAAGTACCATATTATGTAATCTTTTCAGGGAATAAGGGCTTTAACTTTACTGTAGATACTTCATTTATCCCTGAAGATGTAGCTGTATTAGATAGACCTGAATATTTTAAGAAGATTGTAGAATTTATGAAAAATAAAGAAAAATTAGATTCTATAGATTTAGAAGTTTATACTATTGGTAGAGTTTTTAAAGTACCTTATAGTATTGAAAGACATTATGATTTAGTAGCTTTGCCTTTAGATAGATCACAATTAAAAAACTTTAATGTAGATGAAATGAAAATAGATTACTGTGTAAAGAATCTTAAATTAATGAATAGGAGTTTACTAACTAGAAAAGGTAATACTAAAGGTGTTAAAAAATTCTTTGAAGCTTATACTGAAAAAGTTGGTTTCTTTGGTAAAATAAAAAAAGCGTGGGGTGAAGCTTGAAATGAATTATGAAGATATTAGTGAAGCTATAGCTTTAGAAATTGAATATAGAATAGATGGGGGTTATTCTAGTGATGAAATACATGTTTCAGAAGATTTATATGAATTATTAAAAAATCATTCAAAAATTCATTCTATCCCAATTATTTTAAATAAAAATATATCTAAAGGTTGTTTTAGGATTACAGAAGGTAATAAAGAATGAAGGAACATATAAATTTACTATCAAAAGCTGAACTTATGCGTGGCTTATCTCATAAAACAGGCGTTTATAATAATCGTCATGTTTTATTTTGGGATTATGATGAACATAGTTTACCATTATCATTACATGACTTAGTAGAAGAATTTAATTTAGATTTACATGTAATTAAAACTTTAAATGGTTTCCATTTAGTAGACTTTGGTTTATTTGATGTTTTTGAAATAGAGAAAATACAAAAATCATTAAATAAAATTATACCTTCTACTTATCCTACAATTTTAAAAGTAAAAGATTTAGATACTTCAGATAATCAAACCTTCGAAGGTCAAACATTAAGAATTACTAGAAAAGGTACAGAATCAGAAGATTTAATATATTTTACTAATATTAGGGCTTCTAATCTATCTGAAAAAAGGTTTTTCAGTTCAGGACATGCTTATATTTATTGTTTGGTAGTGAATAGCAAAATAGATATAATAGGTACACCCTTTAAAACTAGAATCAATGTGTGTAGTTTTTTAAATAAAAAAGAACAGGAGTTAATTATTAATTAAAAATGGCTGATTATCAAAGGGTTAGGGATTGGATTGAAAAAAATGTAGATCCTAAAAAATTTACAACATTAGAAGATTTTATAGATAAACTAGAAACCTTACCTGGTGTAAAAGATAAAGATGGTGTTATTAGTGATTATAAAAGAGATTATGATAATAAATATGCTTTTAAGGATCAGAAGGAATTAAAACAATTTAAAGAAGATCAGAAAAAAGCTTTAGCTGAATTAGAAAAAGCTGAAAATACTGAAAACCAGTTAGAAGCTTTAAAAAAATTACAAAGTGATTTAGCTGATAAAATTAAAAAATTAGAATCTCAAAATATAATCCCTGAATCTAAGCCTAAAGTAGAAAAAGTAAAAGTAGAACCAAAAGGTGTTACTGGGTTTGTTGGTAAAGTTGGTAGATTTGTTAAAAACTTATTTGGTAGAAAATGAAAAAAGTAATTATATTATTTAGTGTTATAATTAGTTTTCTTTTATTATTAAATATAATATTTTATAATATGTATTCTAATGAATATGATACTTCTAGTAGTTTTGCTTCTCAATATGCTTTTTTAAAAGAATCTACACAAGACCAAATAAATTTACTTCAGAAAAATCTAAGTTATCAAAATAATTTCATTAAATCTAATTGTGTTGATTTAAACAAAATAAAAAATATTGCTGATACTGATGAAGTAAGGAGTTTAGCAAGTAATTATTTAATATCAGCTGATAAAAACGCTTACAATATACAATTTAAAGAGATTTACAGCCATGGTAATTTATGTAGTTTTACTTGGAATACTTTTTTAACATTTGAATCTAAAGATAATTATGATAAGAGTATAAAAGGTGTAGCTTTTTTAATTATAGATCCTAATACTAGAGAATTACAACATTTAAATATCATGTATTGTTTTTATGAATCTGATTATACTGGTTCTTCTCCTTACAGTTGTAATTACAATTATTACAGTAATTATATTTATGGTGAAACAAAACAAGACCTAATTAATTCAATTAATGTTAATTAGGAAACTTATTTTATTAATTCTTTAATAGTAACATTTTTATTTTTATTTTAACTTTTCTGTTCTTTTCTGTACTATAACAAATTACAACAAAGTATTACAATATATTCTTTTCAGTTACATTTTATAATTCTTTTCTGTTCTTTTCTGTGTGATGAAATCACACA
>Ga0210043_1000925_pt1 | contig 28630 bp, 38 predicted proteins | sample CryGeymet201501t_FD_183990 | JGI IMG/M metagenome (GOLD analysis project Ga0210043, IMG submission 183990) | Groundwater microbial communities from Crystal Geyser aquifers in Utah, USA - Crystal Geyser metaG 2015-01t (SPAdes) (version 2) | ecosystem: Environmental > Aquatic > Deep subsurface >... | reverse complement strand
GGCCATGCCCGTCGTGTCAGGCACCGTCAGCGTGTTGCCGACGACCACTCCGGCGACGTCGCCGAAGGACGCCCCTGCCGAGGTGTCCCACAGACGCACCGTGCCAGTCGTCAGATTGTGTCCACCGGTGAGGGTGCACGTGGTGCCATCGTCTACACTGGCCACGGTCGCATAGGGCGTCGTGCTCACCTTGGTGAGGTCGAGGTCACCGAACACCCACTTCGTTCCGTCGTGCGCTGCTCGCCCAATCACCTCGTAGGTGCTGCGATTGAGCAGGACGGCGCCCCACTTGTTGGCGGGACTGGCGACCAAAGAGGCCAGGTCAGTGAAGACGCGCACAGAATGCGGTGATGGATGAAAATGGAAGTCACTCTGCATGGTAAATCTCCACTGGTCATGGTGAGGTGGGGGTGAGTGGACTGTCAACGACCAGGCCTGAACTCCGCACTGACCAGCACGCTGGCACCGGTGAGACCATACAGTCTCACGGGGTTGGCCTCATCCCACCTGTATGGCCCCGCCGAAAGGGTGTCGCCAGCAGGGACCTTGAATGGGGTGATTGCATCAGCCTCATTGGCCGCATTGATGTAACAGGTAGCCGATCCGATGTTTTCGATCACCAGGTTCAAGGCCCCCTCTCCCTTCGGCACCTCAGGCATGGTTGCATTTGCAGCCATGATCAGGGCAATGAGATCGATAGTGACATCACTGGCAAATACGTTGGCCGCCACCTTCAGTTGCTTGAATCCTGCAGACATAACCTCACCCCTCAGATGTGACCCCAAGGGGGGTCGATGTAGTCTCTGATCCTTTGCCATCGTCGCTGAGCATATCCACAGGCCAATCCACTGTCACGACCAGACCTGCCACATTTCCAGTGGCCGACCCAAGTGTGCTGGCTGTTTGGCCCGCAGTCCTCATGGCGCTCGATTGAGTACGAAACAACAGAGGCAGCCACGTGACTGGCTGCCTCAGGATCCAACAGGGTGGCCCTGGCTGATCCTGCCACCAGCTCACCCCCTCTCTCCTCCCACCTCCATGCCCACGGCTTGGTGACCTGATACAGTCCAAGGGCTCCTGCGGTTGACTCTGAGTCATCCCCATAGCTGCCATGGTGCTCTGAGATCAACAATGCCCCCAGGTCGTAAGGGTCAATCCCCTCAGCCCTGGAGGCACCCCAGACGTCGAGGCCGTACACCGGTGGTACACCGGCCATGGCCCACAAGTGTAGGGCGAAGATGATGCCCTGAGCGCTCATCTACTCAGCACCTGAGTCAGTGTGCTCAGCAGGTAAGGGACCGCTGCCGCCACCACCTGTTTGAGAATGGGCATCAGGCTCACCAGAAGGCTGCCTGGTGGCTCCGACTGGTAGGGGGGTGGTACTGAGCCTGCCCAGACGAAAGGGGCCAAGGCTGCCATCCTGGTAGCACTCAGGGGCACTGGGTGGCACTGCACCAGAGCCCAGCTCAATCCCGTCGATGTTGACTCGCTCGACCACGGCACACCCCACCACGCCGTTGGGCGTCTCCAAGGCATACCCACAGACCCCAGTGGTGATGGCATGTGTGCTGCCATCGTCCATCACCACAGCGCCAGTGAATCCGCCACACCCGTGAGCTTCAACGAACTTCACCTCGGCGAATCCTGCCCCGCATCCCACCATGCTAAACCCCAGCACGACGAGCAGGCTGAATCCAAGAGCACTCAGCAGTCCCGCCAGCCAGTTAGGTCTTTTGGGTTTGGCGACCTGTAGCCGCCTGGCTTCCTGCAACTTTTCCAAGTCGACTCTTGGCCGCCCATCCATGCAACGCGTGGCACTCAATCGGGCATGCGTTGCTGAGACCAAATGATCCCTGCTCCTTTCCATGATCATCTCCTGTTGGTGTTACGTGTTACGATCCCAAAACCACCTTGATCAGCACCGTCACAATGGCTGCAAAGCCACTGATGACACCAAGCCAGATCTTGAGTCTTGCCGCTCTCGTGAGCTGGCCACTCCGCAGGATTTCAAGGCTTGAAGCCATCGCAATATTCGACTCAGCCAAAAAATCAACTCTTTCGTCCAGCTTCGTGAGGTCGGTAAATCGCGCCTTCTGCTCCTGCCGATCCTCAATCCGCCCAAGGCGGGCATCAATCTGGTCGAGCCGGTACTTGAATTCATTCTCATGTGGGCAGTAAGCAGTGCTATTAGGCGGACGCATCATTGACCTCCTGTTGGCGTTGTTTGGCAATGGCCTTGCCCTGAGCTCCATGGTCAGCAATCCCCTGGCCCACAAGCCAAGCGGCAATTGGGGTCAGCACAGCCCACACCTGGTCAGCTGGCACTGGCTGGCCTGACAGGGCGTTGATGACCAGAGCCAACACGCTGGCCAGCATCACCATCAGTTTTCTGCTCACTGGAAGATGAACCGTCATCACACACCCCCTGGCATAATCGCCCACTGTCTGACCCCAGTGGCGGCCCTGGCAGCAGCGCCATAGGACTTCTGGGGGTCTTGTCCCTGCAGGATCAGGGCGGCCACCATCAAGGGCCATGACCCATCAGCGTGCCCACCGATCTGCTGGTGTGCCCAGATCCCTTTGTTGGTCTCGCCGGCCTTGGGCTCAACATCAGTCAGCGCCCAATGGTGAGGCTCACCATCACCAATCTTGAGGCCATGCCAAATCGGCTCAATGTCCAGCCGCTTGATGAGGTCGGCAATCACATCAGCCAGGGCCTCACACTGAGCCTGAGTGGCCAGCACGTAGCTTCCCCGATGAGCCCAAGGCGCGTTGATGTACTCAACCCATGGGCAATCCTCACCCATGAACCTGGGCTCATACGGGTTGACCACCTCGATGCCCACACTATTGGCATTGTGTTTGGGACAGTGGCTCATGATGTCGGTCAGCTCGCCATGCTGGCTGACCATCCCATCCTCGTGAATCATGAGGTGGACACCCAGATCCCTGTTGGCCAAGACACGCTGAGTGCTCAGCCAGCTGGTGGTCACCGACTCATGGATCACCAACTCAGTGACATCGACCAACTCCCTGGTCCCAGTGCGGTGCAACCGCTGGATGTTCTCGCTGGTGTTCCACCTCAGCGAGGAGTCAATGCGATCCTGGTTGCTAGCCCCCGCCTTCATCGCTGTGAGCGTCTCAGGGCCCACCATGCCGTCAGCGCTGAGGTGGTGGTCTGCCTGCCAGGCCACAACCGAGGCCACGGTCCTTGGGCCCCACAGGCCGTCAGGGGTGGCACCAACGGTGACCTGGATCCTCTTGGTCTGCGACACGCCGTGGTGCTTTCTGTTGTAGATGATGGCTTTGGTCAACATTTCTTACCTTTCAGTCGTAGGAAACAAACGGGGTGACCAAGGCAGTGGCAGTTCCACTTGTCACAATTTGGCCGAGGTCATCAACCCCGTAAACCTCTGTGGTCAGAGTGCCGGCTGACATGGGAATCCCAACGGTCGCACCAACCTCGAAGGCCGACTGCAGGTAGGCGGAGCCAGCACCAGCCACGGTGATCCTCAACTTGATGGCCCTGACATCGAGACCAGGATTAGGGATCATGCTGGCGATGGTCTTTGTGGTGCTGATAGCCACCGTAACAGACGGAAGTTGCTTGAACTTTCTCATGACTCGTCACCTCCAGGGCCAATGACCGGGGTCACCAGACCATTGCCGCCAAGGATCTCGACATAGAGTCTATCCAGACCAGCGCAGTTGACTCGTTTGGCCTGGTTTCCAATCGCCTCGTGGGTAGCACCACCGTCAATCACCACCCAATCAGTGCGGCCACTCAGGAGCCCCCACAACGACCACCTAACCCAACTCGCCTCGCGGGTGATTGTCCCAGTGCCGTCACCAGTGCTGCCGCCCTCGATGACCCATGGGGCCGGCCTGCTCACCCCATCGACCACACCACGGATTTCAAGCGTCGCGTCGTCTGGGGCTGCCTTCTGTACCGCTTCGAAGTTGGTGCCGGCATTGATCTGAATGGCCATCAGAGCGGCAAACTCAGCTGGGGTCTCTGTCCCAGCGGCAGTCACCACATAAGATTCTTGCGCCGCACCAAGGGGGGTAATGTAGACCTCCCAGTCATCACCAAAGCTTCCTCCGCTTAGGATAGTCAACTCAGCCAACTGGCTGCTTGGGTCAGCCCTCAGTACCAGGGCGGCAATGGCGACGATGGCATCAACCACACTCACCCCATCGCTCACACTCGATGGGGGGCCATTGCCAACGCTTGGGGTTGCCAGGTCAACATAGGTGTCAACCTGGGGCTGCTCTACCCATCCGGGGTCTCTACCCTGTGACCTCACGGCCAACTCGCTCAACAACTCATAACTACTCATGGAGTCACCTCACGCTGGGATTGCCAGCTGATAGAATGGCCGACGGTGTTTGTCTGACCCATCAACCATCTGGAATGTTTTAGCTGGTCCACCACACCAGAGCACCATCAACCCTGGAGTTCCCAGCTCCTCACAGAACACATGAACTCCATTTGTTGAACATCGACCACCAATGGTTAGCACTTCTTGTTTTCCAATCAGGGCACCACTCACCTTATCAACCTGCATCAGATACCCATCACCGAGGTAGAGATATCGGTCATCCACACACAGACCCTCTGGGGTCGCGGTTCCAACTGCCACAGACCATACGACTGAGCCATCGTAACAACTGAGTTTGTGCAGGGTGTTGCCGCCTGCATCAGTGATCCCAGCCACATAGAGATATTGTCCATCACAGGCCAACTTGGCTGTAGCAGCCGCCGGGTCAGCGGCACCAAGCGTGATTGCCCATGAGTTACCCATGTCAGAGGTATCAAAGGCGCTGACATCCCGGCTTGAGCCGTTCCAAGTCCCCACCACAAACACCCTATCGTGGTTGAGCGCCATGTCCTGAATGGTCCCACCGTGGGTGTTGTTTCCTGAGCTGGTGAGGTCAGGTAGGTAGCGGTAAACGGTGCCGGTCGCCGTGGTTCCACCCACCATCAAATATTCACCATTGCTGGACAAGAACCCAACGCTGACAGCCATGGTTTGCTGATAAAGGGTGGCCCCATCAGTAGGGTCAAGGGCCCACAGCTCATAGGCTCCGGCTGCCCCATATCCCACATACACTGCAGAGCCATCACAGCACAGAGCCTGTGGTGCTGTGGTTGGATCAAGGTTCTTGGACCAGTTGGATGACAGGTCATCCACGCTGCTGGACCTGACGTAATACCCACCAGAGTTGTCCAGCCAATAGACTGACGGACCATCGGTCACGGGGTTCCTGGTTGCCCCATACGCACTGAGCCTCACCTTGGACGCCAGGGGCTCCCTGAGGTTGCCACCATCAGGGTACACATCAAACCGGTCACCAAGAGCCATGTGGGCATCAGCAAACGGGGCGGCAAAGTCGATGTCTGCAAACCTTCTGACCTGGTTGCTCATGATCCAGAACACAATTCTCGAAAGCCGGCTCATGAACCAATTAAAGTAAGCCCTGGGAGGCTTCTCCATGGCAGTCCAGCCCGTCTGGCGCTTGCTCGCTCCAGGTTGGGTGATGGTGGCCAGCTCGGTGTCAGGAGCCGCAGAATCGAACCCCCAGTAAATGTCATCAGGATCAAAGGCTGTGGGCTTGAGGTCACTCATGGAATCAACTCCGTTGCAAATACGCCGTCGTCGAAGCCCAGGGCGTCAGGGTCTTCCTCAAACCCAAAATAGCCCGTGAGCTGTGTGGTCTCAGCAATGTGGTCCAGTGTAACGCCTGAAGCCTTGGCATCCAACAGGACGTCCAACAGCACGGCCTGCAGCCCCGTATCACCTGGGCTCGGCAGTGAGTACTCGACCTGAATAGCTGCCGGATAGAGGTCAGTGATCCTAATCGTGCCAGATGGCTGCATGACACCAGCGATAATGGCCAGCAAGTTGTTGGTGAGCCCCTGACTCCTATTGGCCAAGAGCCGCACGCCAATCAGCCGACGATAGACCATGTCGCTCAGCCCACCCCTGGATTGCCCAACAAGAGCGCCCCACTTGTCGAGGCTGTCACCCACAGCGTTGGCCAGGGTGCGGTCACGGTACAGGCTGACGGCGGCCACCTCAGCCTCCTGCACCTCGGCCACCAGAATCTTGATGAAGGTCTCCAGCTGGGCTGTGGTCAAGTCCTTGAACTGGCTGAGCATGTTGCCCACTGCCCGCTCGATGTGGTCTGGTATCAGTGTGAGATTTGGCATGCTTACACCTGGGTGATGACAACGTTGACGGGGTCAACGGTGGCAATCTCAAGATTGCTGACAGTGATGTTGGCCACATCAAGGGCACCAGGAGCCGAGCCGACCTTAGCCCTGATGGTGCCCCCTGTGACGCCATCAATGCCACCGATGTCAACCAGCAGCCTGAACAGGTTGAGATCCTCGCCGATAGTCAGGCTGCTGATGTGAGCCACAATGGCCGCTGTGCATTGGTCATCTCCGTCAATCGGATAGTCGGTGTCGACGGTGATGAGTGCCTCAACCCAGACATCCAAGGCCGTGGCCTCTGAGTAGGCAATGGCGTGCTCAACGCCCTGGTCATCGGTGACCGTTCCGCTGATGGCCCCCACCGCCTTGATGCCCGCTGGCTTGCTCAGGTAGATGGCCTCAATGACATCGGCGATTGCGGCTGCAGCTGGGCTACCAGACCACACCACCGCCAAAAAACTGTGTGCTGTCAGGCCATCAGCATCAACGGCGTCCGTGTCGTTTTCCAGCACCAGACAGGCCAACACATCCTCATTGGCCAGGATGCGTGACCTGATGGCACCAGTGGGGCCAGTGCCAACGATCTGCAAGCTGGCCTCACGTCTCAGCCTCAGGGCTGTGTCAACCTCCACAAGCCGACCAAGAGCTCCATCAGCGGCATTGGTCACAGTGTCCCAACCCACCACTGGGGTAACAATCTCCGTGACGGTCCCTGCATCAGCAGCCACTGGGCCCGTGATCTCTGCCTCTGAGTCGACGTCAACAGGCGCAGCGCCAATGGTAGCAGCTGCAATGGTGATGAACCGTGCCCCCAGTGGAATCCTCACAATCGAACCCAGTGGCACCACAGTGCCGTTGGTACCATCAATGGTGAGTGTGACCTTGGTCTTGGTCTCACCGAACTTGCTGACCCCTGTTATGGCGCACAGGTTGGCCAGTGCATCATCTTGGGCATCGTCAGGGTCCATCGAGGCATAGACCTGACCCATTGCCGCCCACACGTCAGCGAGCTCCACAGAAAACAACCCAATGGCCTTGCCGAGCGGGTTGTCATCACCCGTGTCAATGCCAGCACCAAACCCGTCAGGGGGGGGCTGGTGTGCAAGATCAATGAGCGACTGCCGAATGTCAGCCAATCGCTTGGTCACAAACCCTGTCGGGGTCAATCCGAATACAGTCACAGCTCACCTCCTCAGAGAACAAATGGGCCCAAAGCCTTGAAGACCAGTACTGACAATACGGCCAAGAGGTTCTCGCCCTCAGCTGCAGCCGTGATGATGTCGCCCTCATCAGTCCGCACCCTGAACGACACATTGAGCCAGCGCTGCCCCCTGACAAACTCAAGCGTCAAGGACTCAATCACCTTGACGCCCTCAGTGCCCGTGAGCAGCTCGACGAACAGGGCCCTGATGATCCCAAGGTCTGGATTGTGGACCATGATGGAGCCCAGATAGTCCATCCCCATGGTCTGGTCTAGCAGCCACTCACCGCGCTGGGTCTGGAATCTCCAGTTGAGGCGCTGGGCTACCAGAGCAGCACCACTCACCAGATCAAAGATCCCATCGGTGATGCTCAGGTCATTGGTGGCAGGGTCGATCTTCAACGCGTACATCTGAGCCTCACTGTGTGCCCCAGGCGGGGTCTTGAACGTCTCCACCCTCACAACCGGGTGGGCCAGACCTGATGGCCTCAGATGAGGCGCTAGAGACCCTTGACCACGGTGGCCGCCGTTGGGGCAGGAACGCCAGCAGAGGAACCCCAGAGTGTCGGTGGGGCAGCTGGAGGAAACGACCCAGGGAGCAACCCGTTGATGAGTGTCTCGACCACCCTGACCCATGCCGTTAGAGCTGACCAGTTGGCGTCGTTGGCCGTGCTCAGTGCCACCGGGTCAATAGCCAAGGCCCCGCCAAGCTTGATGTCAGTGGGGCTGATCCTAATCTCCGTGGTTCCATCGAGCCTGCCCAGCACCAGGTCAGTCCCCGCCAGCACTGCTGACGGCCTTGGCTGGCTGATGGGCTGCACGCCGGGGATGGCCCAAGAATCGCTGAGGTCATGCCGTCTGCTGCTCTGAGGCTCTATCTCCGTGAGACCCAGGCTCAACCAGGTGTCCATCTCGTGGCTGCTCACCACCAGCTGCACCCAGTCACCAGGCAACGGGGTCCACACAATCGCAAACCCACCACCTGTCGGGAAATACACAGGGACGCTGACGATGGGCAAGGAGTCAAACGGGAACAGGCCTGTCACCTCATCGCGCTCATCGCTCAGCCGAAGCTTCACCGCGGGCTTGACCTGGGCCACCTGAGTGGCTGGGTTGTAGCTGATGATCTGGCCAGGCATCGAGACGTGAACACCAGACACAGCCTTGGCCATGACGTCCCTTAGGGCGTCCACAAGACGGGGGGTAATTCCATCATCGCTCATGGCTTGATCTCCTTGGCTTCAATTTCGGTGTACCAGGACCCACCATGGGTGTCCCCATCGTGCTTGACCTTGTGGGCCTTGTAGAACCCAGACACATCCTGCGCCACCACCTGCAGAAACGACCCAGGCTTGATGGTGCCATTGAGAAGAGTCTTGAAGTTCATGCCGTCTTTGGTCCGGACCGGGCTGCCAATCATCCCAGTCTCTGAGGTCAGCAGCACAGCCCCATCAGCCCTGACCCCGCCAGGGCTCAGGATCTGGACAAGACCGTCCTGGATGGACCATCCCTGCCCCACGTCCTTGACCAGCCGATCCAGGGCATCAGCAGCAGTGCCCATGAAGGTCACCCCGTTCTGATAAATCAAAGGAATCAGTGGCTCTGCTGGGGCCAACCCCAACACCATCACACCCAGCAGCAGTGGCAAGATGGTGCTGTTTGGTGTGCCGGGCCCAAACGACTGGATGAAGCGCACATCCTTGTGAGCAATCTCACCATCCCCCGCCTCGATAGTGGTGATGATGTCCGGCCCCTCCTTCTCGATCTTGAGCCCCCGCTTGCTGATGTCGCCGGCGAACAGGAGACCAGGGAACAGCCCATAACCAGCACTGAGCAGGATCACAGAACCGGTCTGCTGAGCAAGACCGCGGCTCACCGAGTCCATGTTGTAAATGCTGATCTTGGCCTTGTTGGGGTCCCGCTTGGTGTTGCGCTCAACACTAAACGTGGTGCGGAGATCCGTGTATGCCTTGCCGAACAACCCAGGCAGGCCAATCCTCACACTTACCGCTCTGCCAAAGTACTGCTGAACAGGCATCATTCACCTCAGGATGGGATGTCAATGGTGATCTGCAGGGGGGTCACAGCGTCAGCCACCAACTCACCAGGCTCGAAGTAAACGACCATCACCACTGACCCCAGGTCAGACTTGACGGCGATGTCCCTCAGCTCACCATCAAGAGCCACTGCAGCGATGATGCCGGGCGGCAATCGCGGATCCCTGTCCCTGGCCAGGATGTTGGTGGCCGTGGTCACCCGCCTGCCCATGGCCAGTGGCGTGCCGTCTGGCTGCATGATGTCGAGCTCCCAGCTGGCTGACCGCTCGATCCACGTCCAGCGCAACAGATACTCACGACCTGTGAGGGTGATCGTGTAGTCGAACTGAGGGAACGACTCTGGATAGACTGGCAACCTCGTACCCATCACACACCCCCTGCCAGGAGCCCCTGGATACTGACCCCGCCAGAGCCCTTCAGACCGTCTGTGATGGACTTGGCCAGGGTCTTCTCTACCACTGCCCCATCAGCCTCAGTGCCCACCTGCTTGCCCGCTGAGGCCTTCGATGCGGCATCAGCAGCATCAGCCCTGAGGATCTCTGGTGGAATGGGTACCGTGACGGATGCCACGATCCGGATCTCCTTGAGTGCCACCTTAGGCCTGACTGACTCTCCAGTCTGGCTGTCTCGCTCCAGGTCCACCGACTCAATCACCATGTCCCTCATGACCCTCAGCCCAGTGACCACCACCAGCAGGGCCTTGGAGTTCTTGAGGTCGAGCAGCCTCTCATAGGCAGCCCGTGCCCGCTGTGGCAATGGCAACCCTTGGGTGGGGAATGGGGCATCAGTAACGATCCCGCTGAGCACGATCCGGTCCGGATTGATGACACCGTGGTCAGTGATCTCAAGCCCTGACTCAACAGGGTGGCTGGTCCAGTCCACGCCACCCTCGTAGGTCTCTGAGGTCACCACATCGAAGGCCCATGTGGCCAGCAGAAGGGGGTCAATAATCCTGGCTGTCATCACTCACCTCACCACGAAAAGAGAGAGGACTGGGCATCACGAAGGGCCTGGTTCAGGCCGTCCTTGACGCCACCGCTGACACCTCGACCGATGTCTCCGTTGCTTAGAGGCCCCGTGTCACCTGGCACTATCACGGTAAGCCCCTGCAAAATCAGACTGGCGGCTGTATTGGCACCAGCGCGAGCTTGAGTGTCAGCTACGCTCTTGGATACGATAGAGGTAATGCTTACACCATCAGTAAGCCCCAGCATGTTCATGACCTTTTCGCCAGCGCCCAGCACAGCGCCAAAGCTGTCTGTTGCTTTCTTGACTAACTTGTCGATGAGCCCGGTGATGAACCCGATCGTGGCATCCCATGCCTTCTCAATCGGATTGATGACCCAATCCTGTACCAGGCCAACAAGGCCTTTCCAGATATTGCCAATCCCATCAATCATCCCCGTCCACTTTCCTGTCATCCATGTGCCAATGTCACCCATCATGGTGGTGAAGCCATCCCAGAGATCACCTAGCCATGTGACAACAGCATCCCAGGTATCACCCAGGGCCGCTGGGAATGTCTCAGACCAGAAGATCACATTCCAGGCGGCGATATACCCGATGTAGTCACCGACAGTGACCAACAGCTGGATGAACTCAGCCACCATCAACACGGCAATACTGATGGCCGCCGTGACCAGATCCAGCACACTGATGTCCCACTTCCCCAGTGCCCGCTGCACACCTTCGAAGGCGCTAGTAAAGGAATTGACGATCTTGGTGATTGACGCCCTGAGCTTGTTCGCATCACCAGGGCTCAGCAGGGAGCCAATCAGGCTGTCCTTGCCCTGCATGAACCCGATGATGTCCTCAACGGCCAGCATCAACAGCAACACTGCAGCCGCCATCAGGGTGAACTTGAGGGTTGGTCCAGTCAGTGCCCCACCGAGTTCCTTGAGCCCTGAGCTGAACACACTGAATCCCTTGACGACCTTGATGATCTGCCTTGTGCCCAGCACGGCCAACACGATCCCCAGCTTCTTGAGCACGGACAGAACGTCATCAGAGTGCTTTCGAAGCCAAAGGATTGTGTTGGTTAGGCGGTCGACTTGCCTCGCCATAATCCGGCCCAGCATCACTGCCAGCGGCTCACCCTCCGCGGTGACACCGATGAGTGTCCTGATGAGGGTCTTGAGCGCATCGTTGAGCCCCCCCTTCTTTCCCATCGTGAGGAAAAACAGACTGATGTTGTCCTTGAGGTTGCTGAACAGACCAGGGAGGGTGGCTATCTGACGGTCAAGGGCTCCAGCAAATTGGTTGTTGCCGAGAGCAAACAGGTACTTCTGGATCGAGGCACTGTCCTTCTTGATCTTGGTCTTGACCCCCCTGAAAGTGAACTCAACGGTGTTGCCTGCCTGCTTGGCAACGATTCCAAATTCCTTGAGCCGTTCCATCTCGCCAGTGGTGGCAGCGACCGCAGCTCCAGCAAAGTCGGTAATGTCCTTGCCAAATGCTGCAGCAGTGTTGCCAACGCTGTTCATGACCTCTGCCGTAGGCTCAATGCCCACATTGGCCAACTTGATCCACGCCTCTGTGACATTGCCCAGTGAAAATGGCGTGGTTGCCGCGAAGTCTGAGATCTGGCTGAAGGCAGCATTGGCAGCCTCTTCACTGCCCGTGATGGTCTGCAGTGAGGCGTTGAGCCTCTCGGCCTCGAAATTGCTGCTCAGCAGTCCCCTAGCCAGGCCCAGGAGCATCCCGGCACCGCGCTGGACCGCATTGGCCACCAGGGTGCCGATAGCCACACTGAAGCTCTGGCCTACGCCAACAGCCTGGCCCATGCTCTGCTTGACGTTGTTGACCGCTGCCCCAAACAGCTGGACTGACCTGACGTCTGCCTCCACTCCCAGCTGAGTCAACAGCTCTCTGACCACCAACTCACCAGCCATGACTCACCTCTTTGCAGGCTTCGGTTTGGGGCTCGATGCCCAGTCAACATAGTCCTGAAACACAAGGGCCTTCACTGCCTCGATGGTATCCAACACGGTCCACTTGGTGGCAATCACCTCAGGAGACCAACCACCGCGCAATGAAGGCCACCAGAGCCACAGGTTGAGGCCAGCATCAGCCCCAGACTGCAGCACAGCACTCAGGTCCCCGTTTGTGGTCCCTGCCCTGGACCTTGCAGCGTGCTCATAGCCGTCTGGAGCTTGGGGGAATTTCCAAGTTTCTTGAGCAAAAAAGGGCCGAAGTTGAGCACCACTACCTTGCCCAGCGCCTGCATCAGCTCGAAGTAGTTGGCCTGATAGGCAGTGTCAAACACAGCTGGATTTGTCAGATCCTGCCCATCGCGCTGGGTGTGCTCAAACAACTGACCCACCAGATGCGGGTCAGCCAGCAGAGCCGTTGCCAGCTCACCAGCGGCATAGCCCAGCGTGCCAAGATTGAACGACGATCCACCGAACATCTCACCAGCACCCTGCTGGATGTCAGCGGCCGCCTTGACAACCTTGTCCAGATCTAGGGTCAGGCCAGTCATGGACTTGCCGACCATCGGCCCCAGGATACTGAGGACCTTCAGGGCTAGGGGCCAGCCAGCACCAGCACCATGAGGGATCACCTCGTACTGGTGAGCCGCGCCACTATCATCCTTGAGCGAAAACCTCTTGAAGATACCGGTCGTCTGCATGTCATCTCCTCACACCCTTGTGGGGCCTTGGTTTGGTCACCTCACCACCAGGCAAGGTGACCTATCGTCAGTGGCTAGAATCCGCCCTGGTGGTCGATCTCAAGCAGGTCGGTGTCATACACCCACTCTTTCTCCTGCACTTCACGGCCGAAACTCACACCAGGATCCTTCCGCAACCAGGCCTGCATGGCCAAGATTTTAGTGCCGCCCAGGGTGTCAATCACCATGATGCTCACGGGCAACATCTTGGTGAACTTGTCCAGCTTGGCGAACCCATTCAACACGGCGTTCATGGGGCTCGTGGATGCCAACCGAATGGTCACCATGCCCCCCTCCTGGGCCATGTAGATCCGGCTGGTGTCGCCGTCGGTGCCCCTGTGAAACGTCCAGGCATCCTCGTTGAACTCGACGCTCACCATGTCGCCATCAGCAAACCCGCTCATCGGGATCGCATTCACAATCACCTTGACCGCTGTTGGGTCATACGTTTTCAGAGACATCCTCAACCTCCTCTGCCCTTGGGCTTTATCTGTCAGGTCATACCACCCAGGGTGGCCTAGAGATCCACTGCCACAACACCAGAAACGGTGACACCCTCAATGGCGCCAGCACCCTCAACGCTGAAGCTCATAGTTAGTCGTCTGCTCTGCTTGATGACAGTGGACACGTCAGAGGCCCTGGGAGCCACTACAGTGGCCGTGCCCTGGGTGAAGTGACCAGCCCTCACCCCCTGAGCCAGCACAGCCTCAACCAGGGCTCTGAGACTCTGGATACCGGCGTCAGTGTAGGGGACCTTGCTGTTGATGTTGGCCAACCTGAGAATCTCAGTGCTGATGGCCTCATCAATCCTGGCAGCCACCCAGTCCGTAGTGGTCAATAGGTCGATGGGCAACCCATCCACAGTCTTGCCAGGACTCAGCACAGGGGTGCCCTTGAAGGGCAAGTAGGCGTTGGCGTGGTTGGCCAGGATGTTGGTCTTCTCGGTGGTGGTCATCGAGTCGACGGTGATCCCGCTCAGGTTGGTCTTGTCCCAGGTCGTTGTGGTGACATCAGGGTCAGCCTGCAGCTTCTTGCCGGGGAGTGCCATGTCCAAAAACTGGGCATCCGTGGCATGCCAGCACAAGGCCGTCCTGCGGTAGCTGAGCCCATTGAGGATGGTGCCGAGGTCGGTGCCGGCAGCCGTCTTGATGTCGGCGTCACTGGTCTGGGCGATGAACAGTCGCTTGTTGCTCTCGGTCCATCGAGACGCTCTGGTGATTTGTGCTTCAGCTCGGCTGTAGATGGCCAAGGAATACCAGGCGTCAGACTCACTCAACACAGCATCGAGCTCAGACTCGATGCCCACCCCTGCAGCCGTGACGGTCTCAGCGATGACAACGGTACCGGCGTCAATCGCGATATAGCTGCTGGTGTAGCTGAACGGCTCACCAGCCACGTCAGCCACCACCGTGATATGAGTGGTAGCGCCTCCAACGGTGACAGGCTCAGCAGCCAAGGCAGTGATCACCAGCGCCTTGAGTGCCGCCACCTCAGTGGCCAGCACCGCACTGGTAGCCGTGTATGACGTGGCGATTCCGTTGACGGTGATGCTGATGATGTCATCGACCTCGATAGTCCCCGTGAAATCGAAGCTGATGTCCTGGGCAACATCGGCCTCGATCCGTGCCACCCCAACCGTGCTGATGTGCAGCTCTTGAGCAAACACAGCAGACACGGCGGCAATCTCAACAGCGCTGAGGTCAGTATCAGCGGCGGCATCAGCGGCACTGGTGTAGTACCGGATCCGCTCCGTGAATCCCACGTCGAGGTTAGCCGCATCAGCGGCGTACACCGCAACCCCAAACCCGGCGGTGGGCACCGAGGTGGCATCAGCTACCACGCTCACTAGGACATCAAGATCAAAAGTCGCTCCCATGGTCGTCTCCTCTGGCCTCAGGTCTCAGTGACGGTGGCCGTTTCGATGCTGTAGACCCCAACTGTTCGCTGGGCTGAAAATGTGAATCTGAAGTCAATGGGCGTGAACCCATCCCACTTGGTGCCTAGTGCCGCCCACTGCGTCGGCAGTCCGCCAATTGGAGCCAGCACCCTCACTCCAGTGCCGTCAAAAAAGCTCTGGCTGTCATCGTCGCTGATGGCCAGCTCGAGCTGTTGAGCCAGCGCCGCATGGGCTTGCCCATAGACCTTGACCGCGACAGTGCCAACCCTTGGGCTGTGGGTGTGCTTCAAGAATGTGAACCCCCCTGGATCACCAGCAGGGGTGTCGGTCACCTCGTCAACTGGCATCGAGGTGGCCACGTTGCTCAACACCTGCACCGTGGCGTAAACGGCGGCTGACCTCGGTCCAGACCCGTGCTCAAAATAGGCAATGGCTGCAGGATCTTCACCCTGCAGCACCATCTCTACCCAGGCCCTGATGGCCTCCTCCCATGTGGTGGGCTCCATGCTCATAGTCTGGCCTCATCGAACCCTGGCTCAGCCAGGATGTATCGGTGGTGCCTGACACCACCACGGTGAGCTGAGTCCCAATCACTGCCACCGACCACCACCAACTCAACGCCGCCATCACCCACATCAACGGTGTCAGCCAGTTGGTTGTCACCGGCCTCAGTGAGTGTCGCCGTCGTGTAGAGCTTGTGTTTGGCCGATGTTCTGATCCCCTCTGGAAGGTTCTGCCTGTCCCTGTCGCCGATGGGCTGCACTGACGCCCAGACCTGAAGGGTGGTGGACGCAAGAACGGTGTAGACCCCAGACACGTACGCGCCTGAGGTCACCCTGGTCACTGTCACTCTACGAGCTCCCAGCAGCCCCATTTAGCCACCTCCCTTGGACAGCCCCAGCGAGGACCGCACCTCGAAGGTGATCGCCCTCTGCATGTCTCCAGTGTCCACCAGGGGGTTATCCACACCGCGCTTCTGAGCCATCGTGCTTGGGGCATTGGGTGGGGTGGTCCATCCGACGATGGTCCGGATCATGTCCGAACGGACCACCAACCCAAGGGCGGTGAGGTGAGCCATAGTCGCCTGGATGCCACCAGTGATCCCAGCCCTGGCCCCCCTCCCAAGCAGGCCCGCGTACTTCTTGGCGTTGGTGTCGATGGTGGTCCTCATGAAGGGGCGACTGGGGATGGTGTCAGTGCCAAACTCATTGGCCGCTGCGTAGGTGGCAATCTCGCCCTCGACGATACCCACTGTCAGCCGCTGGTCACCCAGCTGCCCCAGCAGGCTCTTGAAGGCCAGCCACTTCCCCTGCTTGTCCACAACCCGCCCCTTCTGAGCCATCACACACCTCGTCAGGCCAACACGCCAGCCAATCGCTCCTGCTTGAGGGCATCATCGCTGGCCGCCGCAGCATGCACCATGGTCACGGCCGCAAAGTCGGTCGTAAGCACCTCAGCGACCTCCATCGTACCGCCACCGGTCAGGGTGATAAGGCTGTCGTAGGTGAATTCGACACCCGTGACGTCCGCGGTCACGATGATGACGTTGGTGGCACCGCTGACGGTCACTGCCTCAGCAGCCAGGGCGGTAACCAGTGCAGACCTGAGCGCCCCGACCTCGTCATTGAGCACAGCGCTGACGGCCGTATAGTCTGTGACTATGTCGTTGACGGTGATCGACATCACGTTGTCGATCACGGGATTGTTGGTGAAGGTCCAGGTCACCACCTGAATGTCGTTGGACCGGCGGATGGTGATGCGGGCAATGACCATCCCCAGTGGACTGGGTAGGTAGTCGGCGTCTCCATACAGCTTCAGGGCCAGAGCACACTGAGCGGCGGTAGGGGGAACCGCAGTCCCAACAGGAGCCTCAGCGCCAAAGATCGTCCGGAGGGTGATGACGTTGGTGTTCTCGATGACCAACACCAAAGCCGCCTCGACGTCGTATTCATTGAGGCTGATGGCCTCAGCCAACACGCCATCGAGGCCAATGGCGCCAAGGTCTGCAATCAAGTCCTGGTCATCCAGAGCCCCCACGGTGTCATAGAGACCAGCGACCATGGCACCACCAGCGGCGAGGTCGACCTGATAGACGGCCTTGGTAAGGCTGGCCCCGTTGGAGGTCAACAGGGTGGTGTCAGCACCAGTCACCCTGGTCAGGGCTCGAGCCAGCTGCAGGAGCTTGTTGTACTCAGTGCGGCTCTTGTCGGACGAACGGTTGGCCTCGGTCCTCAAGGCCTTTTGAAGTTGCGCGTAATCACTCATCGTGGGGTTCCTCCGTCGTCTGTTGTTCTGGCTCGACCACCTTGGTGATCTCTGGCCGCACAACCTTGGTGTGATTGGGGCCAGGTTGTGTCCCTCGCCTCAGGTATCTGCTGAGCCACTCATCAGCTGTCTGCCCTGGTGGCCTGCTCAAAAAGTCCCGTCTCACTCGTCGTTCTGTCTCATCCATCACTGCAGCCTGTTGCGTCTGTATGGCCTCCACAGCGGCTTGACCGCCGTGTGGATCATGTCTGGGGTGATCTCGCCACCACCCATCCTGGATCCGACGGCATAGCCCTCTGACAGGTCACCCGTCCTCACCGAGGTCAGACCGAAGGGCCTTGGTCCCCCGTTCTCGTCACCACCGTACACCTGCCAAGCCAACCGAACCCACTCAGTCACCCCCATCACCACATCAGCTGGGTGAGGGATGTCACCCCCCTCATCCACATCAGCGCCGATGATGGTGTCAACATGGGTTGGGGTGCGGCCATCCAGCTTGATCCAGAAGTGGTTGAGGTAGCTGTCACCAGCCCTGACTGCGGCAGCCAACCACCCAGCCAGCTTGGCGTCGTAGTCGGTCACGATGATACCCAGGGCGGTCTTTAGCTCCGCGCCAAACAGATCCCAGGTGTATGTCTCAGTCAGGGTGGCCATGGCGCTCAGTCCTCATCCTCAATGTCGGAGTCATCATCGAGGTCAATCGGCTCATACGGGTCATCGAGCCCAAGCTCTTCACGATGCTTGAGTGCTGCAGCCCTGCACGCGGACCGAAGCGCGGCAATGCTGGATCGCATGTTGAGCCCCTTGGCACCGCCCATGTGGCTCAGGATCTCCAACAGCTCAGGCTTGGTGTACCTGAGCAGCTCAGCCTCAATCTCCCTGGCCCTGTCTTTAGCGATCTTGTCCTTGACCGCGGGTTGCTCCTTGAGCTTGTCAGCGGTCTGCTGGGCCAGGTCGATCTTGGGTGAAGGTGCCTCCTTGGTCAACACGCGCCTGGCCACCTTGGGACCGCTCTGGGTGAACCCAATGGGAGTGGGGGCCTTGCCCCCCACATAGATCGCCTCACCCAACCGCACCTTGGCGGCGCAGAAGTTCTCCTGGGCCGTGCAGGTCTCACCTGGCATCACCTGTCTGCTGCAAGGCCCCCTGAATCGCTTCAGTGCTCTAATCTCAACCATCCTTGCCATCTCACACCCCTCGTGTGCAAAGGCCACCTGAGCATTTCACCCAGGTGGCCTTGAGTCATCAAGCCAAGCCACTCAAGCCACTAGGGTCAGGCGGGCTCGCCGTCGAAGGTGCCCAGGACGAAGCTCTTGGGCCGGATGACACTCATGTCACCGCGCTGCTCAACACGGATGCCAACCATGTTGCGCTCCCACCAGTCCTTGTTCTGGTCGCTGACATCCATGGTGCTCTGCTGGCGGTCCCAGAGGATGGCACCGAGACGGAACGCACCAGCCAGCCACTGGCTCAGCACCATGGCCGCCGTCTCGATGACGGTGGCACGCCAAATGGTGGTCACTCCAGGAGACACCTGGACCTGATTGAAAATGTAGTGGCCGTCGCTGCCCTTAAGGGTCTCGATCTTCTCCCAGTCGCTGGGGTGGAAGATGACGCCATCGACGGGATAGAAGGCCAAGAACACCTGGGTGAACGACCGCCGAACCGCGTCCAACACCGAGTCACCCGTGAGGCCGCTGCTCATCAGGTAAGTCTGAATGTCGGGGTGGTTCATGATCCCCAGGTACTGATTGGACGTCCCATCTCCCCTGAGGATCTGGCGCTCCTCACTCAGCTCGATCATGGCCTCCATGCGGCTGCTGAGCAGTCCCTGCACGGCGGTGCTGTCCATCAGCATCTGCTTGCTGAACGGGATGATGGTGGCCAGGGTCTTGACGGCCGAGACGATGGTCTCGAATTCGATGCGGGCAGTGGGCTTGATCTCTGCCTCAGGGGTCGCCTCGAACTCGGTGGCGCTGATAGATCGCCCCACCACATGGGTGTTGCTGAGGTTGCTCACCAGGGTGATGGTCCCCGTGGTGTGGTTGAGGCTGGCGATGACGCCATCCTCCTCGTTGGCCTCACCAAGACTGACGGTGACGGTCTGTCCGACCATCCACCCACGAATCTTGGACCGACCATCGGAGTTGACACCGACCACCAGCGCCTTCTGGGCGGCGGCGGCCTCAACAGTCAGCTCGCTGTAGATGGCCAGCGTGACGTTCTCAGCCACGTACTCAATCGAGTCAGAGCTGATGTTGATCCTCTGGAGCAGGTCCCTGACGCGGGGGGGTCTGAGTGGATCCTGAGTCACCTGATCCCAGCGGAAACGCTCGACCAGGGAACCGATCTGGGTGCTGGTGAGGTCGACACTCTTGGTGATCAGCTCACCAGAGACCATGAGGCCCTTGGGGGTGTGCTGAATGCCACCGGTGATGTCGAATTTCTTCGACGAATACTGGCGCTCAGCGACCATGCTCTTGTATTGGCTGGACGAGACGAACGCCAAGCCAAGGGTGTTGAGCCCCAGCATGGCATCAGGAGCGAGGCCACTGAATGCCTCACGTCCCTGCTTGGCGGCCATCTCAGTAATCTGGCTCTTGAGGCGATTCAGCTCCGCCTCAATGCCAGCCCACTTGGTGCTGAGCCCGTCCATGCTGCTGCCCAGCTTGTCACTGACGCTGCCGTGCTGCTTGATCTGGAGCTTCTGCTCTTCGATCCCCTTCATGACCTGGATACCCAGGGACTGGAAGCCCTCACGAATCTCCGCCATTTCCTTCAGGATGCTTTCAACGTTCTGAGACATGTCTCAATCCCCTTTTGCTTGGGTGGTCAGCCAGGTGGTCAGCTCTTGAATGCTGGCCTTGATCTGGCGGGTTTCCTGGCTGATCCCAGAAGGGATAGCCGCCTGATGTTCTGTGTTCTGGAACGTACTCATGACCGACTTGAACGCCTGGCACTCAGCAGCAATCGCTGCCAGCTCGGCCTCAGTCAGCGTCATCTTGACCAGCCGGTCACCCTTGACCTCGATGACCTCGATGGGTGCCGCCTTGCCGCCGTCATCTGGGTACTTGCACCCAACGGAGTTGCCGGCGTCCAGTAGCATCTGCTCAGCGATCCCAAGGCCCCTTGCCAGCCCCTTGACGATGGCCTCCGTGGGACAGGTCACCTCGCCGCTCAGGATGGCCCTGAGGTCATCGGGCTTGATGCCAGCCTCTGCCTGCATAGCGAGCTCCAACTCAGCCCTGTTGCCACTGGCTTCGTCGAGGGCGGTGTTGATGACATGGGCGATCCCGTGTCCCTCAGTGGTGGCCTTCAGGTGTCGCATGTACTCAGGGAGCCAGAGCTTGTTGACCTGCTGCACCCTGGCGTGGATGTTGGCCGGGAAGGTCACAAGACTGATCTCCCACAGGTCAACCTCACTCAGCAGCCGATAGCTCTTGAGCCCACTGCCCGCTGGCGGCTCGACCCAGGTGTGGGTCACAGGGTTGATGCCTACAGATATCCCGTCGATGAACTTCTCATCAGCGAGGTTGAAGGCGTCAATGGCCAGCTGGGTCTTGGTGCTCAGCAATGCTTCAAACTCAAGGCCGTGCGAATCCTCAGCCAGGTGGATGGTCTTGCCGATGATACTGTCAGGCCAGTGCTGCCAGAGGAACGGGACCCCATCGGGCTTGGCCTGGATCGTCTTGGCGTAGGCTCCCAGAGCTATCATCTCATCCTGGAGGTCGAGCACATTGGCCACCGAGGCGTAGCCCTCGATGGTGTTCTTGGCCTTGTCGGCCTTGCACTCCAGCTTGAAATCAATGGTCTTCGTCTTGGCCGCCATGGTCTCACCCCGTTCACGAGCATTCAGCGATTAGACTGTCTGGTGACACAATCAGTGTCAAGACCGACCGATTGTTTTGTCAAGAGAAACAATCACTCAAACGAACAGATCATGATGGTCATGGCTCTCAGAGCCCCTGCAGGGTGATTTGGGGTCTCCGACCAGTCACCCACCCACCCGGCCAGGTCAGGGACGTCTGAGCCCCACAGCAGCCCCCTGGACCCCATCTCCCTGATGCTACAGCAGTCGGCCATCAGCTCTGACCGCCCAACCCTGGCCAGGTGGCACCACTCGTGGAACACCGAGAAGTCGTGCTGCAGGTGGGACATGGGATCCCAGGCGTCTCGCTCGATGTAGATGGTGGGCACCAGCAGCATGGAGCTGGCGGCTGGTGAGCCGTCGTTGTCAGCGTCTAGCTGCCACATCACCCGCTGACCCTGAGCCACCAGTCTGGGCCAGTGATAGGCGGGCTGACAGCTGGTTAGGCAGACCAAGACCAGCAAACAAAAAAGAGCCCCCAGCCATGTGGCCAGGGGTGTCAGTTTGATACGACCAGGTAGACCCTTTCGAGGGCGACTCTCAGGGGTTGGCTCCTCGTCCTCCTCGTCCTCCTCGTCCTCGTACAGCGCCGCATCCACCTCAGCCCTAGACCAGCCTGGATGCAGCTGCCGCATACCAGCTCGAAATCTCTCCAACGATGCAGACATCAGAGCCTTATTCTTCCTGCGCGTCATCGAGGTCATGACATTTCTCCCTTCAGTCTCGCCAGCCCCAGGCCACCATAGCCAGGAGCGCCAACACTCCGACCACCGTGGTGACCAAGAGCACCTTCTCAGCCACCCTGAACATCACATCAGCATCGACCATCATCCACCCTCCAAAATCAGAACTGCTTGTTCTAGTAACCTGGGTCTCAGCCCCGTGAATTTCGACACTTTCAGAACAAGCAGTTCTAGTAAACCACCTCAGACAGGTTCACGGGGATCTCATTCCCGTGAATGTCGAAGGTGGTCCCTGGGTCATCGAGCACGGCAGTCGGCTCCATACTGCTCTTGAGCTTGAGGTCAGTAATCAGACCATCAACGGCCAGCTGGCTCAATGCTGGGGCCAACCATCTCTCTGAGCGCTCGAAGCCACACCATGCAGAGCCAAGCTCTGGGCTCCACGCCCGCAGCCCTGACTCTCCCAGGTAAAGCATCAGGGCATCACCAGCCTCGCCATTGACCATGACAACCCTACCCAGCGCCTCAATGGTCCACTTGAACCCTAACCACTTACCGCTTGCTTTAATCATCATGGCTCCCAGTCGGTTGGTTTGTCTCTGCCCTTCAGGCCTGGATGGCGATACCCAAACGACCCCTTGAGCAAGGCCACGGCATAGGCGAACATCTCTGGATCCTTCCGGGCCAGCACCAACATTTGTTCAGGGCTGACGAAGTGTTGGAGAGCCATGCTGCTGACCTCGGTAGACTGCCAGGCGTCATAGTGCTTGCCGACATAGGCATGGATGAACTTGTCAGGGTCAGCCTTCTCGTTGGACTTGTACCCATGGCCAGGGAAGATCTTGCTCAGCTGCTGTAGCCCCTGCCCGTCTTGCCTGATCCTGCGCTCCCTGAATGCTCTTGCGGCATCTGCAGCACGACCATTCTGGCCCTCGATGTTGTGGCCAAGCTCGTGGAAGATCACTTCTTTGAACCGCTTCGGATCCTTAGCGTCGTCCTTGCTGGTGTTCATGATCTGTCTTGGCTTCGGCTCACCGACAACCCCAGCAGGGAACGAGACCTGATTGGTGTGAGTGTCATTGTGCTTACTGATAATCGGCATGGCCTGAGACCACGCCTCATCGTTGGCATCGGGGAAATGCTCAATCAGCCTGATAGCTATCTGAGGGTTCCTGTCTGAAATGTCAGTCCATAGGGCTGCGAAGTCGTTGGTTTTCCATGTCCCGTCTGGATTGAGTCTGGGGTGAGACGGGTCCAGCTTCGCCCATCTCTCAAGCAGATCTGGTGGCACGGTGCTGTTGTGCTCCATCGCGAGATGGAATTTGAGCTTCCTGAGGAACGGATTGTTGCTTGCCGCGTAGCCGCTGGTGGCATTCCACAGCTCTTGGAGTGGACCTTCAGCGAGGGTATCAAGGTGCCTGGCCATCTCGTCCAGGTTGACCTTTGGCGGCAGATACCCTGACTGCATTGATGCCCTGACCTTGCCTGCCCAGGCCACATCAACAGGACCATTGGCTTTCTTGGAGCCTCCTAGGGCTAGGTCATACAGCCTCATCGACTCATTGACTGCATCCTCAGCCAGCTTCTTGGTCTTCTTGGGGACACTCTTGATGCCTGAGTGAATGACCTCTGGATCATCCTTTCCTGACAGCTTCATCAAAGATTCTCTGAACGCCTTGATGTCCTCAAAGGTCTGGTCATCCTGCCTGTTCTGCCAGGCCATCAGCGCCTGAGTGTCTGCCTCCAACGAGTCGATGGTGCCTGGCAGGGTGGCGAAAAAGTCAGACTGCTGTTGCTGGTAGGTCTTGCCAATCCATGGCATCCGCTCCTTGAGGCCAGCGAACTCGGTGTCAATCACCTCCCATGCTCGGTCCTCTGTCAGCCCCTTGTTGCCTGGCACGGGTGACCCTGGCAGCACAGGTGAGCCTGGTGTGATGGTCGGTGGAGCATTCTCAACCTCAACCTCGGTGGGCTCGTACAGGATCACGCACCGGCATGCTGGGTGAGCTGGAGGTACCTGGGTATTTGGCAGCAGGTCAGTGGCACCTGGGAAGGTCTCCTGGAGGCCAACCTCCTGATCATGCAAAGGAAAACAGAAGGGACAGACCCTTTCATCTATCTGGGTGTACCACACCTTCCGGATCCTGAAACCATCGAGCACCCCAGAGTCAACAGCTGCCACCACACTGTTTTGTGTCCCAAAGTTGTAGGCAAAGGCCATCTCCGTCCTACCAATCAGATAAGCTCTGTTGGCCCTCCTCCTGGTAGCGATGGTGTTGGCGACCTTCAAAGCCCTGTCAGGGTCCACACCCTCAAGCAGGAGCTCCAGATAGCGATTGTGGACCATGGCAGACTGCCTGGGGGTCAGCCCCACAGCAGCCCTCACCAGCCTACCCAGGTTCCTGCTGCCCAGCCTTGCCCCATCTGGATGAGTTGTGTTGACCCTGATGATGGACCTGATGGCTCGGCGGTCGACCTCGTTGATCTGCTGGACGAAGTCTGCCCCCCTGTGCTTGACCCACCGATCCATGTGGCTCTGAAAGGCAAACTCTTGCCTGGCTGCCATCTCTGGGCTCACATCGACCATCCCATTGAGCCCCCTCATCACCAAGCCATCGCCCTTGTCGGCGGCACCAAACCACTGGGGCGACATGTCCCTGTCAATCACCTCGGTGTAACGGTGCTGCCACTGAGTGAAGGCGCCACCTGGGTCCCACATGTCCCCAGGGACAGTGCCAAACACCTTGGCAATTTCCTCAAACTTGATGTCCTCACGGTTGGCATTCCACGTGTTGAACAGGATCCTCTGGAGCACGGGCGTCTTGCTCAAGAGGATCTTGTCCAACATGGCGCTGGTGTCCCGCTCTGAGACTATCGACCTGGGCCGCTCAGAGATTGGAGTTGATGGCAGCTGTGGCATGTCAGGATCCCACTGGGGTGGGATGGCTGATGGGATGTCGCGGCCATACGGGTCACCGGCTTTGGTTATCATGGTTCACTCCACAGTCTCTGTGAGTCACGAACCCTAGACCATCGAGCCGTCACAAGAGTCCAGGCCTGGCCATACACATCATCAAGGGCATTCTCAAGACCAAATTGTTCTTCGATCTCGCCATTGACCTCAATCAGGTCAGCCAACAGCTTAGCCATGGTCGAGACGAAGTCCCGTACGGGGATGCCAGCCAACCCACCCAGGTTGACCATTACGGGGGCACCAGGCTCACCCGCTGTCACCCCTGCCCAGTCTGGGACCACCAGTAGGTTGGCGTCACCAGCACCGCCACCCATGACCACATCGAAGGCGCTCCACTGAGGCACATCAGCGAGGAACCCATTGGCCGCCATGCTCATCACGATGGTGCCGCCCTTGCCCACCGCAGCCACCAGGTGGCCGACGTGCCCAGCACGCTGCAGTTCCATAGCCAACTGGTCACAGTCCGCAGAGGTCAACCCCGCAGCCCCCTTGACGCGCTCTAGAATCCCCATCACTCACCTCCCCTGGCAGTCCTTTTACGAGCAGCGGACAGGCTGAATGACCTTGTCTCTCCGACCTCTGGCCTTGGGCCATACGCGAAGATAACCAGCAGCCGCTCACCATCGCAGTCAATCACGGCCTCATGGTCGCCGAGTGTGGTTGTCCTTACGCTCAGGATCTTACCTGATGCTCTGTCCTTGTCCTTATTCCTCATGCTTCCCCGCGTGACCTGATAATGTTTCGTTTGTGTCCTCTCTGCTACCCTCGAAGGTCACAGTGCGGGCAGATTGGGGCGTTGGTGTAGCACCACTCTTGATTGACCTGAGGGTGATGCTGTCACCTCCAGCAGTGACCACTTCAGTGACGACCTGTTTGAGCATGAAGGGGCATTCCTCGACGTTACAGGGCACACAGTGGATTTCACCCACGCGAGGATCTTCGATCACGATAGACCCCACATGACCCTTTCCACATCCAGAGCCCCAGCAGAGCTGAGCGACCTCCCTTTTGAGTGGTTCGATCGGGATGGCATAGAGCACGCTCATAATTCACCTCCAGAATTGAGAAAGCCAGAGCTTGAGGCCCTGGCTTGATGTTTAAGTGGCCTGCCTGGGTCATCCCCCACCCAGGCTGAGCCAGTGGCTCACACAGGGCTCACAGGCGTTTGGGCTATCATCGGTGCACCTGCAGCCTGCTGGCCTCTGTTGGGGCTCCAGCTTGCCCTGAGGTGGCATTGTGACGGGCTTGGGGGGTGTACTTCTCGATCGCCTCGGTGAAGGCGTCTCTCTCCTCTGGGGTCAGCCTGTCGTGGTAGATGTTCTTGTTCTGGAATTCGTCCAGTGGCTGCCAGTTACCGAGTGGCTTTCTGGTGAAGACGCCGTGTCGACCGACCTCAGCCTCGATGGCTGTCGGTGACACCTCACAGCCAAGAACCTTGGAGAGCCGATCGATGAGACCTACCAGTGAGTCAGGTACTGGGCACCCATCACACAGCCCCTTGAGACGCCTGACCTCCTCCTCAATGCCCTCAGGGGACACATTGAGCAGGGTGGCAAGGGTGGTCTGCTCATCCCTCAAAGACTTGAGGTCATCGAGCAGGCCGTTGACGGTGGCCTCAGGGTGTCCTTGGACTGGGCCCCTTGTTCTGTTGGTGTCTGTGATGCCCTCAGCGATGGTCTCCAGGCCGTAGAGGGACTGGGCGATCATCTCCTCAGCCTTCTCCCACTCGCCCTGGCTGATGGCCCTGGCAGCCTTGCGGAGGATGAAGGTTGCGCTGGTGACCATCATGGTGATGTTGTCGATGGCCACCTCACAAGCCAGGCTCAAGCGTTCGATCATCTCACTTGCTGCCGCCTGATGGGCCGAGACAGAGTCCTCAGGGACCGTCTGAGACCTGACCCATGTGGGCCCAGTCTCGCCCCCGGTGCCTTTGCAATACGCACAACGGTCTTTATTCATCATTCACCTCCATTGGTGAGTTGGGCTCAGTTGTTGAGCCATTGCTTGAAGCGCTTGGCCGTTGCCTCTTCAGATTCAAAGCCCTCGATGGGGTCAGCCCGGTCGGCCGAATCAAGATCGTCATCGACAGTCGGTGGTTGAGCATCTGAGAAAGGGGCCATGTCGTCTGATATGGGTCCGCCGAGATCAGAAAGTGGAACCATGTTGGCTGGCAGGTAGCCCTGATGGCCGCCGGGGATCTGCAAGGGGATCCCCACATACTCTGCCGCCGTGTTCCATGGAGCTCCGCCCTTGACCATCTCGTTGACCACCTGCATCTGTTTCAGCAGGTGATAGAGCAGGGCTGGCACCTTGGACGTGTCAGGCCAGAGCCTCATGTCATCGCCCCACTCATTGGCCAGCTGGATGGTGTACATGTCACCCAGCGACGCGATGAGAGGCAACAGAGTATCCTCCCACCAGATGGCCCTGGCCGTTTCGATGTTGTTGTAGGTGGCCCTGTCCAGGAGCCCCACAACGGGGGGGGGGACTCCGAACACGGATGCGATCTCCTCTCTGGTGAGCTTTCGCGACTCCTTGAAGTCCAGCTCAGCCGCTGTGGTACTGAGCTGCTGCCACTTGACCTCACCGCCGAGCAGCAGCGGAGATCGGCTGTTGAGAGCTCCCTGATACTGCTCAGCCATCATGGCGCGATGTTCGTCGAACTCCTCATCCAACATGGAGCCCTCGATCGTGAACACGCCAGGCGGCACCATGTGGTTCTCAAGCATCGACTTTTGCCAATCCGCACTCTCACGATCCACGTCGATGGATCGTGACGCTGCCTGCATTGGACTCAGACCCCAGTATGGGCAGGACGGGTCTGGTAGCATGTGATGAATGGCATCATTGCTGCCCAGCACATACCGCTTCCCATCAGCCGCCAGCACCGAGTAAGCGCTGACGTGGATGTCCTTGGTTGGGATAGGCATGATCCGTTGCGGACGGACCGTGAATAGGTTGATGGGCACTTCGCCAGGCTTGAGCCTGACCTTGCACACCACGCTATTGCCCGATAGCAGCAACTCCATGACGTTGAGTGTGACCAGCCGTTGACGAGTCCAGAATGGGTTGGGCCGGTCAATCAGTCGCTGCAGCTGGTGCTCAGGGACGTGCACCCACTTGCCGTCACGGCTCTTGCGCTGAGCCTGCCACGGGATTGAGGCAATCGCATTGGCGTTTCGCATGATGCAGGTGTAGACGATCCCGCTCGACTTGAGCCCCCTGGTGATGGCAGTGTCTGTGTCCCACTCAGACCAGATCGGCTTCCCGCTCATCCTGACTGGCAGGATGGTGCGGGGGGCCATCTTCATCTCGCCGGCGGCAAGGGCCAGCATGTCATGATGCCCCATCATCATGGGGCCACCTGGGTCAGGCTGACCCGCCAACCTGGACTTCGCCAAAGCCGTTGATGATGGTGATGAATTCTTGAATGGGTTGAACCGGCTGAAGAATGACATGCTGCCTCCTAGGGGTGGACAGCCCCAAAACTATCAGCCGCAATCACCAGAGTCCACATCAGGTGAATGGCACTCTCCGCGCTCCTCGTGGATCCGCGACCCTACCTCGTCTCCATTCGCCAGTCTGCACTGTGCCCCAACCTCAGCTCCGCACACCGGGCAAGAAGGTAGGTCGGTGTACTCCCACCCGCTCACCATGTGCTTGTCGGCTAGCTCCTTCATTGGTAGCTCGTCCCTCAAAGTCCAAGAGCTTGGCGCACTCAGCAGAGCATGCTACCAGCTCAACCACGGTCCTGCTGCAGAGTGGGCATTCAAGAGCCCCGTGGAATGACCACGT
>Ga0210043_1000922_pt1 | contig 28693 bp, 44 predicted proteins | sample CryGeymet201501t_FD_183990 | JGI IMG/M metagenome (GOLD analysis project Ga0210043, IMG submission 183990) | Groundwater microbial communities from Crystal Geyser aquifers in Utah, USA - Crystal Geyser metaG 2015-01t (SPAdes) (version 2) | ecosystem: Environmental > Aquatic > Deep subsurface >... | reverse complement strand
CTATGCGCTCTCCCACCCTCAAAGATTTACCCACCCCCCCCCTCATTAAACTGGCCACCCATCAGCGCCATATGTCAAAACATTTTTTCCTGATTCTTCTCTGGCCTTCACGCTATCGTGACAGAACTTGCATAGGCTTTGCAGCTTGCCATGCCAAAACATACCTTCGTCACCCTTATGGGGTATCACGTGATCGGCAACGCTAGCGGGTGTTATCTTGTCCCGCTTTGCGCAGTAGGAACATAGTGGTTCTGCCCTTAGTTGCGCAAGCCTATTGGCCTTCCATTGTCTGGAGTTATACCATGACTGCACCTTACTCCGATAGGACATTGCGCTTTGCATCCCGTTTAAGCTGCGCCTGCTTTTCCTTTTCCTTGCGCTTGCTGTCAATAACCTTGTTTGGATAATTTCGCAACGTGCCTGGGTATCTGGTTGGGTGTGCGGCAATCACGCAGCATATGCCTCACCCCAGACTTGCGCCTCAATCGCAGCCGTCATCGATACCTTTTCCCCAATCGTCATTTTCCGTTCCTTCTGCACTTGCCGGGCTGGATTGGTAACCAAGGTAACCACCCTATAGGGTGTGGTTACCAATGGTTACCAATTTTCATCAATGCCTTCTCGCTTGGTTACCTATTGGTTACCAATGGTTACCGATAGCACAAGCGCATTGCCCATTTTTGCTATTTTATTCTTTTTTATCAGAGACTTTCGTAGTTTGAAAAACTGTGCTTTAATGCTGTCCTCGTGGTTACCTTTTATGGTTACCTTGGTTACCAATTGATCTTTCCATGCAGCGGGCAAAACGGGCTTGGTAACCAAGCCGATTTCGCCTGTTTCGGGGTCAAATTCATCGCTTTGAGCAAGGCTCAAAAACACGTCAAATGCCTCTTGTTCTTGCGGGCTAAGACCGCCCCTGCGGGATAGTTCAACCGTCTCATCAGGCTCCAGAACGACGCATGAAGTGACGGGTTTGCCGCGCCGATTTGTGCCTAGGTCGACGCTTTGCAGCGTAAAGGCGAAAGGTTCATCAGCTTCCAGATCGCGCTGTTTGACGACCTTGACCACGCTGCGGGTTAGCTCTGGATCGCGTTTTAATTCTATTTCGGTATCGGTCGCAGCGCGCAAGCTGGAATGGCCACGAGCTCCTCTGGCCTCATCTTTTCCGCTGTGATGCACTATGCAAACGTGCGAGCCTGTTTCGTGCTTTATGCGGTCGCAGTTGCCAATTATGGCTGTCATATCCTCGCTGCTGTTTTCGTTTCCGCCAGACATTGCGCGGGACAGCGTGTCCACGATAACCATGCGGACGGGCAATCCGGTTTCAGCTGCGATGTAGCGCACCAGTTCGATTACTGCGTTAACGTCGGCGTCTTCGTTTAGTAGATTGATGGGCTTAGGCATGGCTATGAAAGGCAAGGGGCCACAATCGTGGTGTTCCTTGAAAGCGCGCATCCGGTTCTGGATGCCTTGCGCGCCTTCAAGTGATAGATACACCACCGCGCCTTGGTCCACGGCTTTGGATCGCCATTCCCTGCCCCATGCCACATGCAAAGCGAGATCAATCACAAAAAACGTTTTGCCGCAGTTTGATGGCCCGTAAATGACACTCATGGAACCTGATGTAAGCAAGCCTTCAACAAAGTCGTTTGCGTCAAGGTTTGGCTTTGCGTCGTCAAACCAGACAAAGGGCAGGGCTGGTAGAGGAGTGCCAGCGCGCTCGACAATCGCCGCCAAATCATCGGCGTTGCCCTCCCAGTCAAGAATGTCGCCCTTTTCGGGTAGCGCTGGCAGGGCTATCTCGATAACGCGGCATTGCGCTTGCTCAAGTAAAGCGCAAGCCTTGCCTGCTTGCTTTTTTCCGGGCGCGTCATTGTCTGGCAGGATATAAACAACGCGACCGGCGATGATTTGGGAATATTCCTCGCACCAGTTTTTAAGGGACGTGGCGGTTAAGCCCCAATTGGCCAGCTTGTTTGCTTGCGCTTCGCCTTCGACAAGATAGACAGGGCCGTCACTAACGAGCAATTCCGGCAACCGATAGGGGACGCGGGTTTCGCCTGCGTTGCTGATCCAGCCGCCGCTATCGTCTGGCCTGTCCTGGCGAAAGGTTTTTTTGGCCCCGTTGTCGCCCGGTTCTATGCGGTGGCTGCGGTATATCAGCGCGCCGGACCCGTCGAAGTAGTTGAATGTAGCGACAATGGATTGACCGGGCTTTAGCTTTATGCCGTGCGCTTTGGCGGGCTCGTTGGTTATCCGGATATCCTTGCCGCTGGAATTGATCCAAAAGCCGCGCAATGATCGATCGATTACGTTGGGAGCGCTTTCGCGCAAACCTTCCGATTGCAGCCATTTGATTGCGTCGGATGCCTTGCAACCGCGTTCCCGTTTAATAAGATAGATCACGCCGCCGCCTTCGCAAGCCTCATGGTCAAAGAACGTGCCTTTCTTGAGGTCTATGGATAGGCTGCCTTGCCGCCCATAGCGCAATTCATTGCCGCGCTTTTGCGTCGGCTTGCCTAGCAAGCGTGTGGCGACTTCCTGCATCAAGGGTGCGAAGTCTGTATCCACATCTTTAGCCATCACTCGCCGCGTTCCCTCAATACGTTATTGATCTGATAGACGCGCAATTCGGGAACCGTGCCGCCCCACTGGTGCACGGCCTGCACTGTAATGCCTAAAGCATCTGACAATTTGCGCGTAGAACCGCCAAACAGCTCTTTTGCTTCTTCCGTGGTCATAATTTTACCCTATATTTAAAGCTGGCTTGACAATCCAGCTTTAGGCGGCTTAAGTCAAGCCCGTCCGGTGTTGTTAGCTGTCCCGGCCAGCGATACCCAATGAGGTAAAATATGAGTGTCCTTGCGACAATCTCCACACCAGCGCCAAGACCGCCAATCATTACGATTTGCGGCGATGCGGGAACAGGCAAGACAAGCCTTGCTGCAACCTTTCCCAAACCAATCTTTATTCGCGCCGAAGATGGCGTAGGCCGCATTTCAAAAAAGCTCGAAATGCCCGACGCATTCCCCTGTGTGTCAGATAGTGACGCGCTGTTTGACCAGCTTATTGCGCTGCTCAAAGAGGATCACAGCTATTTAACTCTTGTCATTGACACCGTAACGAAGCTGGAGGAGATTTTTATTCGTGAAATCCTCCAGCAAGACGGGCGCGCCAAGGGGATTAATCAGGCTTTAGGAGGCTATGGCAACGGCGCTGTTGCGGTCGCCGCGCAACATGCTCGCGTCCGCAGGGCGGCTGGCATGTTGAACGAAAAAAAGGGCATGGCGATTATCTTTATCGCCCATGCCGATCTTGAAACTATGCGCTTGCCTGACACAGACGACTATCAGCGTTATTCGCTGCGCATGATGCCACGCGGTATCCCGCACTATGTAGATGACGTTGACCTTGTTGGATACGTGAGGTTGGCGTCTGCTTTGCGTGGCGATGAAGGCGACCGCAAGAAAGTAATCAGCACTGGCGAACGCGAGTTTGTGTGCCATGCTACTGCTGCAAGTGTCAGCAAGAATGGCCTTGGGATTATCGAACCGTTGCCGTTCCCGGAAGGGACTAACCCGCTTGCCGATGCGCTGGACATTACGCAGCGCATGAAAGCCAATGCCGTTAAGGCAGAAGAAGTAAAGGAAACAGAATAATGAGTTTTTGGAGCACATCGAGCGGCACAAACCTTGCTGCACAAACCCGCGAAGAAGCGCAAAAGTATGATCCGCCCACGAACGACATTGAGCTGATCCCGGCGGGGTCTGTTGTTCGCGCTTTTATCAAGGAAGCCAAGTGGAAAGATACCCCGAACGGCGAATGGTATGTGGAGCTACGCTGGGACGTGGTGAAGCCTGAAAGCGTGGCAAATCGCGTGGTATTTCAGAAGCTATGGGTCAAAAGCTATGATCCGAACGCCAAAAAACCAGATGAAAAGAGGGACAAGGCCAAGCATCTTTTAATCAAGATTGACGCGATTGCAGGCGGCAAGCTTGCTGCAAAAGGCACCGAGCCGACCGACGACGATTTGGCGATTGCGCTGCAAGACAAGCTGATGGTGATCGTGCTTCAAGTTTGGGAAATGAAAGGCTCAAACGGCGAATTAATGTCTGGCAATTGGGTGCAGAATGTCCTGCCATGTGAAGGCACGGAATTGATTGTCAAGGACGCAAAGCCGCCGAAGCCGACTAACAGCGCGGCGGGCGACTTGGATGATGACATACCGTTTTAATGGCATCCCCTGCGCGCAACCTTGCAGTTGCGGCGGCTACGCGACTGGAATCAGCCTTCAATGCGACGGGATGTGGTCCTCAATAGGGAAGTTAAGTGATGGAACAACGAAGCGAAGCTTGGTTTGAAGCGCGCCGGGGCCGCGTTACTGCCAGCAATGTCGGCGCTATCCTAGGGCATTCGCCCCACCGCAGCCGCAAAGATGTTATGCGCGGTATGGTTCGCGAATATCACGGCGCAGATCGCGAATTTCAAGGCAATGTAGCAACCGATTGGGGAACGCAAAACGAAGCCGGGGCGATTATCGACTACAAACTGAAAACCATGCACGATGTCAAAGCTATCGGCTTTGTGGAACGCGAGGATTGGGCAGGTGCATCGCCTGACGGGCTTGTCGGCAAGGACGGCGGCATAGAGATCAAATGCCCTTTCGGGATACGCACGGCGCATTGTCCCGTGCCGTTCAAGACGCTTGCCGAACAGCCGCACTATTACGACCAGGTGCAATTCACACTATGGGTGACGCAAAGACAATGGTGGCACTTCTTCCAATGGACGATTAACGAGACAAAGCTGGAAATCGCCAAGGTCGATCAAGATTGGGTTGACAGCAACATTCCCCGCTTGCGCCAGTTTCATGCCGAGTTTTTGAGCGAGATTGACAACCCCGAACACCTTGAACCTCGCCACCCGGTGATTGATACGCCAGAGGCAAAAAGCCTCATTGCCGATTGGGAAAAGGTCAATGCGAATATTGAGGCGTTGTTGGAACGCAAGCGTAACTTGATAGATAGCCTTGTGTCACTAGCAGGCGATCGCAATGCGCTGATTGCAGGACGCAAGCTAACGCTTGTAGAGCGCGAAGGGGCAATTGCATGGGCGCGTGTTGCGAAGGACCATTGCGGGGACGTCGATTTTGAGCCTTACAGGGGCAAGGCTTCGCGGTTCTGGAGGCTGTCATGACCGAGATTGAAAGATACCGCGCATTTATTGCATCGCGGGCCGTGGCATCGCGGGCCGTGGCATCGCGCATGCAGGGATTTGAACCCCATGAAATAAACCCTATGGCCAAGGCTCACCAGCGAGCTGCGCTCGACTTTGCGCTGCGCCTGTCCGTTGCAGCTTGATACGATAGAGAATTGCCTACGGCTCTATAGCAAGCCCGGTGACGTAGTGCTTGACCCGTTCAATGGGATTGGCTCGACTGGCTACGTCGCTCTTAAGATGATGCGCAAATATCTCGGCTTTGAACTCAAGCCGGAATACGCAGCTATCGCAGCACGTAACTTGCAAGAGGCTGACAAGAGCCTTGGCGATATGTTTGGAGTGGCGGCATAATCGAAACGCATCCCGGCTTTCACAAACCCCCGGCGCGTTCCCTGACAATTTGCCAGAGGGAACGCGCCTGGTGGTGCAATTTGCCAATGGGTGTATTGACAAAAAGCACACCGATATCGCGCATAATCTGCGCTGGAGCCTCACATGTCACGATTGGGAAGTTTACGCGGTCAAGCTGGCTTAGAGAACCAACCCCACGCCTCAAGACGCGCCACAGCGCCTTGCGCAGTGCGAACGCAGGCAACATTAAATCCGTTTGCGTCCAGCCAATTCATCTGATCTATTTGATGATTTGCGGGTTTCCTCTTGCCGTTCTTAAACTCAAGGAACGCCACCCGGTCTTTTTCCAGAACAATTATATCTGGGAAGCCCCATGACGCCCCTTCAGCTTTTGCCCTATTGATAGCTACTTGCCCCCGCTTTCCTGCATTGGGAACAGCGATAACACGGGCTTTTGGCATGACTTGGCGCAATGCTTTGCGGAACGCTACGACTCGTTCAATCTCGGTTGCATGACCATCATCAGGCGGCTCTATGTAAAATGTCGCATCCGGGTAAAGCGGGGCTTCCAAGTCATCCCAATTCATAGTGAATGCTCGCTAACGAATTTTTCAGCTTCGCTTTGTGTGAATCCGTAGGACGCAACAAGGATCGCAACTTTATCGCTATTTGGCTTTTCGGATAAGATCACGAATTGAAGCGCAGCAATGCGTTTGTCTTTTCGGGTGCGGGTTTTGTTCCCATATCGCCTCAAGGCTTTTTCCCTATGGCGCTAGGCCGTTCGTCCATCCCGAATCGCCGCGCTGCCGAGCAAACAGAAGCGCGGGAACGGCCCATTATCTCTCCAATCTCGGTGCTAGTCATGCCAAGATCATTCCAGAGCCGACGCAGTGTCTCGACATCGCTAGTGCGCCAGTGTTTGTGCTGTGCGCTGTAATAGCGCCTTCGCTCAAGGTTAATGTTACCCCAATCGTTTGGGTTGTTTTGGCGCGTATGATCGCAGCGGCCATAACGTGCGCCGCACTGAAAGCAAACTTGCGCATGTTTTGTGCTGAAGTGCGAATAGCGGTGCGTGTTCATGGTTGACCTTTCAGGGATCGGGAACCGCAGCCGAAGGGGCGGACTACGGCTCCCGAAACTGGTTGGGGCGCGGTCATGGGAGAGGGGTTTGACCGCGCCCCGGCACGGGAGGAGATAGGCCCGTGCGCAATATGATTGGGCAGTGTGCCCGTAACGAAATCGAATATGATTGAGGCGCTCACAGCTTATAGCCATCCATGAAGTTGCGCACCTTTTCATAGGTTGAAAGCGTTGGTTGGCGACCGCGTGAAACCTTCCACCAGAATGACGCATCGCCTACAGACAATTCGCCGAACTTAGCGCCGCTAATCTCATTGGCTTTGCAGAATGCCTCTATGTCGGCAACGAGCTGTTGGTGCATATTCATACCAGCTTGATAAACAAACACCCTAATGCCTGCAAGCAATATTTTTGCACAAATGCTATTGCAAGGGCTTTGCTAATGTGCAATATCATGCGCAACACAACGGCACTAAAGGAGGTTTTTAATGTCCGACATTCTCACCCGCGCCGAACTGGCCGATTTTTTCCAGCCCTATGCCGAACGCGCGCATATGGGCAGCGAAATGGTCCATATTCATTGCGCGCAGCCGCATGAATTGGGAGATCCTGCAAACGAGTGGGCGCACTATTGTGCTGGCTATATATGCAGCGTGACAGACACCAGCGTGACGAAATACGTCAGTGGCACCAATTCCGAAAAGCCCATCCCGTTCGACACGATCAACCGCGTCACTATTCACGACTTAGCTGGCAAATTGCTGCGCGAATATCGCGTTCTCCATGCGGAGTGCGTGGCATGATGCGGTTTTCATTCACCGTTGAAGAAACGCGCAGCCCATTGGCGGACTCGCGATTTGTCGCAACGCTTGGTGATTATGTCCTAGACGCGCTCTGTGGTTATGGAACCAACCCGCAGTCTGCCGTTCTCAATTGGCTGGAAATGTGGGGCGACACGCTACTCAAGGAACCGCACGGCCACATTGCAGCCGCCGAGCGTGATCTCCGCCTGCACAAGCTTGCGCGTCCCGTGGAAGCGTCTGATGCGGACAAGTTTCCGAACATCGCAGCGGCTTGCGATGAACTGGCGGCGATGCCCAAAGAGAAGCGCGACATAATTAACGCAGAATGGGAAGGTGACGAATGAACCAAGAAATTGAAGCGCGGCTGATTATCGCAGCCATGATTGCAATGTTTGTCCTGTCCGTTGTCATCGGATTGCGCGCTGCTGACAAATTGGGGCTGATGTGATGACCATTCGGGAAGCCTTTTACCTGCTCTGCACCACCCACCGCAGCGAGCTGTGGACCGTGCCAATCACCCTCGCAGCCTTCGCGCTCGCGTTCGGGCTGGCGATTATAGGAGAATGATGATGACTGACACTGATACCAGCACTGGCGACGGGAACACAGGCTACTTGAACACTGGCGACGGGAACACAGGCAACGGCAACGCTGGCAAATGGAACACTGGCGACCGGAACACAGGCGACGGGAACACAGGCAACGGCAACGCTGGCGACGGGAACACAGGCAACGGCAACGCTGGCAGATGGAATGCTGGCTACCGGAATACTGGCTACTGGAACACTGGCGACCGGAACACAGGCGACTATAACACTGGCGACTGGAACGCTGGCGACTGGAATACTGGCAACCGGAACACCGGTAACTGTAACATGGGCGACTGGAACACAGGCAATTATTGCACTGGTTTCTTCAACACAAAAGACTGCATGGCGGGCGCATTTAACGGCCCTGCACTTAAAAGCGTAAAAGATCGTCAAGCGTTTTTGAGTGCTTGTCCCGATTGGTTGTCCAGACCATCGCCTGTGACGTGGGTTCCTGTCGCTGATATGACCGACGACGAGAAGAATGATCATCCTGATCACAAGACTACAGACGGCTATCTACGCAGGAATGACTGGATCGAAGAATGGCGCAAAGCAAAAGCCACTGCCACGCCAGAAGAAATCCAGCAGGTTCGTGACCTGCCAGGATACGATGCAGCTGTATTCACCAAGATTACAGGGCTTGATCTGGGAGCCAACCAATGATCGACCACCGCTCAACCCGTCAGCCCTCTCGCTGGCATCATGGCCGCATCGAGCCTATGTGTAAATACGAAGCACGATCTCAGGAACTGACGCGGCTGCGGCATCCTAAATGGTTTGTGAATGAGCAACGCGATGACTGACGACGAACTGATTGCCGCAGCGCAGGGGGAAGGGTGATGGCTGATATTGTTAGCTTCGATGCAGAGCGCGCCTCGCGCTACATAGAACATGCGTTTCATGGTCGCGCAGGTATTCGGCAACTGTGTCCTTCCCGTGACGCCCGTGACCAAGGATAAGCAGTTTCATGTAAGACGCTCTCGAAGCCACCGGTGCAGAATCATCGACGCAAGACAGCCCAAACCTGATCCGAAACCCAACGGCAGGACGATCCAACTCACTCCGTTGGCGGCTGCTTGCACAATCAGATAGACCTCACACACCGATAAACAGAAACTGGTCGGTATGATCCACCAGATTTGATGGTGAACGACATTGAGTTGCTGCCAAGCCTTCAAAAAGATGAATGCAAAACTAGTGAGAAAGATCGCCAATGCCTGCTCGATCATATCGCTCTCCGTGGCTGATACAGATCACCCTCGTCAGGTGCTGCAACCATGATTTGTCGGCGTGTTGTCACACCGTGGTCAGGGTGAATATGCAAGAGCCATTGAACTGGTGCGGACGGCTTGGCCCTTATCTTAAGTCGTGCATATTCGCTAAAACCAGGCAAGCAGCCGTTACCGAAACCATATTCCGTTTCAACCGCTGTGTGAAAGTGTCCGGTGAGCACGTAGTCAACCGGCTTGCCTGCTTGCAGATATGTCTCGACCATTTTGCGATGCCCTTTTGTAATCGGAGCAACCGCACCAATGTAGCCAGTGCCACCACCTGTCCCCATCATGTCACCATGAGTCAGCAGGAAGTTGTAATCATAAACTTGAAAATACGCATCATTTTCAGCAGGTATGAAAAACGTAACATCTGGATCATTCTCGAACAACATCTCAAGGTGCCATGATATGATTGTGTCGAGACTGTGTTCGTTATAACCCTTGTGTCGCGGTTTCTTGGTGAGCCTGTCGTGATTACCCGGCACACGAATCACACGGATCGGACAGCCCAATTCTCGCTTCAGTGTCTCAATGCCCCATCGGACATGACTGCAATAGTCCTTGACTGCCGGAATGCTTGACAGGTCGTTCGTTTCAGCCAGTTCTTCATGGATCGAACCGGACAAACTGTCGCCGCCCATCAGATAATAGAAGTTTGGTGGTGCGGACGCACTGTGTGGTGGCAGGCAGCATTTGATAGTTGTTTCAATGAGACGTTTGTATCGAGCGGACGCAATCTCTCGGTTGTATGCGTTAAGACCGCCCATTTCCTCCCGTTTGATCACTTCACCCCATTGTTCATCGCTTTGAAAAAGCAATGCGATCTCAGCACCGTCGGCGTCGTCTCCAACGAACGGTAGGGGGTAATCTATTGGTTCAAATGCTTTGCCAAGACCAAACACCTGAGTTCGTAAGTCCTCTGCTTGGTTTGCTTCACGATTGGCTTGGTCGCGCTCGCGCTTCAACCGCGCCATTTCGTCACGTAAGCGTCGTTCTTGACGTGCAGCAAGCGGTTCTTGCGATGGAACTGGTGTGTCGCTGGGACTGGTAATGTTTTTGTCGCGTTTGGCGCGTTTCTTAACTTGAGAGAGTTTTTTTCAACAGTAACCGTTGTTCTTGCCGAGTGCTGCACTACCGGCACGAGCGGTGCCGTGTTCAATGATAGCGTTAAGTGCGATACGTTCATTGTCGCTGATACAGAATTTGAAAAGATCGGGTTCAACTATGGCGCGCTTAGCCGGGATTATCATTTGAATACTCCGAAGAATCGAGAACGCGCGCGTTGGACGGCCTGCTTGTCGCGTTCTTCGCAGCGTTCAACGATACCAACGGCTGCGGAGTAGCGGTCGTTGGACTTTTCCAGTTGTCCGGTCTGAGAGCCTGCGAACGCAATCCAGTCGCCAACGGTGGCGCTTTGCGGCAAGTCCGCGCCCTGAACCCCCTCGCGCCATTCAGTCGGCAGTAGCGTCGAACACGCAGTCGGGGTGCTTAAGATAGACGGTGTAGCGGCACAACCGCTCACGAGCAAGAGCGTCAAGATCAGGATTAACGGCGTCACCCGCGCCGGGGGCTTTTCGTATCGCATCAGAGTTGCTCCTTGTTAAGGCATCCGTCTGGTCTTCGCGGCCAGACTGATCACCCAGGGTTTCGACTGCATCAGCCCCACTTGCCAAAGCGGCTTCGCTCTGGTTCTCCGACAGGCGGGCTTCGGTCTTAGCGGTCTTAGCGCTGTTGCACGATTGGACGGTAAGGATACCGACAAACAGAAGGGCCAGAACAAGCCCGACGACAAACTTGAAGGCAAGCGGTGTAAGTCCTTTAAGCATCAGTATCTCCTGCATTAACATCAATGTTGTGGCTGTCATTGATCGTCACGCCGTCTCGTCCCGCGTTTACGTTCAATCTCCGCCCCATCGCCCAACCAAGTGCAGTCATTCCGACAAGTATCTGAATGTGACCGGCAAGGCCGAGATAGAACAAGAATCCCTCGTGGTTGCGAAGCATCCAAAGTATCCAGATGTTTATTGCAGTAAACACCATCGCCCCGCCCATGACTGCAAGGAACGCCCAAGCGCGGCGACCAGCTTCTGTGGCGATGTCGGGGAACTTCATGCCAGCGCTCTCGCCATTTTGGTGTGGTAGTCGTTCTTGGCGTATCCGCCGCCGTTGTAGCCCTTGGCAAAGGCGCGACAACTATCGGGATCACCGGCTTTGCATACCTGTAGCGCCTCTCTGAGTTTGTTGACGGTGATGTAGCGCACCATCGCGTCCAGTTGCTCCGGCTCACCGTCCGTCATGGCCGATGCGAAGGCGTTAACGCTCGCATAGCCGAGCGCCTGCCAGTGGAAGCCCATAACTTGAAATAAGCCCCACGATGCGCTTTCCAGCGCGGCCACACGGTTGCGGGTTGCCGCCGCCTCTAGTTGCTGCCAGCGCCCGTCAAATGACTTGGGATAGGGTTTGCCCCCCCACTTGCTGTAACTGTAAAAGGAAGGCGACCAGACGCCCCCGGTGCGGCGGTGAAAGATATGCGGCTCAAACAGGATGATCGGACGGCCTTTGTCATCAAACGACTTGCCCCCGCTTTCAACTTTCAGCAGCATGTTAATGTGATTGATCGACACACCCAGATTTTCAGCTGCCCTGATCTTGTCGGACGGAGACAGAGCTGGCGCTTGCAGGTTAACGAACGAAGTGCGCTGCGCCGATTCCGATGGCAGGCCCATCGCCGCGAGCGTCTTGGGGCCAACATAGGATCGGGCCTCCAGCCCAACCGATTGTTTGAAAGCGATGATCGCTGCATCGGTCTTTGGTCCCCGGATTCCGTCAACCGAACCGGGATCAAACCCGCGCCGTTTCAGCTCGAGCTGCAATTCTCGAATGTTCATCGCCTGTTCCTTTCGCGTTGCTCCCGCGCTTGTTCGGCCAGAATTTGAACGTTGGCGTCAATTCGCTCAATCCGAGGAATCAGCGCCTCACTTTTTTTTTCTTCGGCAACAATCCGGCGCTCGTGATCTTGAACCGTTTGCCAGAACGCCCCGCCGCCAAAGACGAGCGTGAGGAGATTGAGCGAAATTGCGATGGCTGCGATCCATTCTGCTCGAACCATACTTTTTCTTTCCAGTTCCGGGGGCATCACGGGGCCTGCGTGAAGTTTGCGCCAACATGCCACGCATCGGCGTTGGCAGTGGCTGCGTTGTTGCTGATAGCTTTGCGCTGAGTGCCTTTGTAATTTTGGTATTCAGTTTTCATGCGTGTCTCCCCAGGTGAGCAAGGCGGTTGGCGATCGGGGTCATGCGACCACCTGCCCGAAAGAAACGGGCATCCACTTGCCGTATCCAGTCAGATAAACGAAGGTAACAGAGCGAACCTGCCCTGTCGTGGCCCCGATGGTAATGGACGAGCTATTTAGCCCTACCAGCGTCGAACCGTGAATTATTTGCACACCGTTCCCGCCCAGGTTGGCGACAGTAAGAAGCTGGCCGTTAGGAATACGTGTCCCGGCAAGCCAGCCTGAAATATCCAAAGACAAAGTGCAGCCAGTGGCAAGCGAGCCCTTGATGTTGTTAAGCTGGACCACCTGCGGATTTTGCCCGTTTAGTGAAATCGGGATTACCGTGCTGTCAGCACTGACGTTAAATATGTAGGGTGCCAGATCAGGCCCTAGAACCAACCCCGCATTGTTTAGGTTGTTTAGGTTTGATGAGAAAGTAACCTTCGCATCATCCAGTCGTCGGAGCGGTTGGGCGTGGGTCGATTGCGTGGCGGGTGCGACGAAAGATTGAAATCCGTTTAGCCTTGCAATACCGCCGCGAAGATTAACGGCAGCGTTGGAGTGAAGGTTGTCCACTTTCCAAATCTCACCGACAGGCACGATTGAGGATGCTGCGTTGGTAAACCGGACATTCGCGCCAGTTAACTGCCCGCCTTGCCCATCATAATTACCGGAAAACAGGACAGGCAGGGAAGTCGTGCCAGTCATGTCTATAAATCCCCCGCGAGATATAATAGTGCCGGTGCAGGACATCCCGCTTGCAAGGCTGATAATACCCGCACCGCCCGCGCTAACATTGCCTACAGTGGAAGTCCCGGATGGAGCCGCCATTTGAACAACGCTGTTATAAAAGGCGGTTGCATCCGCGACGCTGCCCGTTGCGGTCACATTAATGGATTCCAGATACCCCCCGGCCTCGGCCACGAGGCCAAGCTGCGCAATGCCGTTTCCATCGCAAACCGTGTCACGAACGTGGACGTAGGAACCGCGATGCGCCACAATCAGGCTTTCCGCACCCGCCGCCGCTTCGATTTCACCGCCGACAATGCCAACCGATCCAGAATGGCCGGTAACGTAAATCCCGCGCGGATAGGTCGCGTTCGGAGTGATCTTAGCGCCCGCTGCCAGTTTGATAACCAGCCCGCCTGACAGCGTTGTTCCCGATTGCGCCGTGCGCTTGCCGATCTTTAACCCGTCGATGTAAACCACAGCAGGGCGGTCCATGCTTGCGGCAGCACGCGATGAGGTGCTGTAAGTGCCCGCCGCCACTTCGATCACTGCGCTGGTGCGCCGGGTTAATTCTGCAAGAGAATCCAAAGCCTTTTGAGGGGTGGCAAAAGGTGTTGCCAATGACCCGGTTCCGGTCGTGTCGTTGCCCGCAGGATCGACATAAAGCGTGACATCCGCCGATGCTATAACGTCTGCAACGGTTGAACCGTCCCGAAGTCCAATCATTGCAGCACCATCGGCGCTGGCTAGGTCTGTGGAAGTAGCCAGTGATGCAGCGACAACAGAGCCTCCCGCCGTGCGCTGATACCGCGTGTAGGTGCGGGGTGTGTCGCCGTTCGATACGCGGAAGAAATGGCCGGTCGTGGTCGCCGCTTCGCCGTTCGCAATAGTCTCATACGCGGGACCGGAGAACTCCTCTGCGAATGCACCCGCTTCGACAGCAACCGCCGCAGCGCCCGAAGCCGTCGCAGCAAAAACAGCAGCAGCAGCAGTGCTCTCACCCAACTGGACGCCAATAACTGTGCCGTCGATAACAGAAACTGCGATATTCGCCATTATACAGACTCCGTCACAAAACCAGAAACAGTAAAAAGACCACCTGCGATGCGTTCCGCAGATCCGCCCGCAAGTGTCAAAATCAAATCGTAGATCAGAATTTCTAAACCGTCACCGTCGTTGTCAGCAGGAAGTATGCCAGTCGAGTTAACACCATCACCCGCAGCAAGGCTAAACTCCCACGTCGTCACGCCATCAGCGAAAACCGGGACGCCAACGGTGAAAACGGCCAACTCCGCCGTCGCATCAGGGGACGACTTTACAGACCCTTGTAGCGTGGCGGTTGTGACGTTGGCTGGGTAGGTCAATGTGTGTGACATTCGCTGGCCGCGCACAGCAGGGGGCAAGTCGGCACGCCGCGTCCCAAGTGTCAAAAGCCATTCGGGAAAAGGGACAGTCATGTGTCAAGGCTCCTGAAAGTTAGGGTCATAAGTGCCACCAGCAGGCGGGGTAGGCCCGGTAGGGAACGTGCCGCTTGTGCTCGTCGATTGCGCCGATACGAAAACGTAACGCCTGTTAGTCATCTGCGTTGTGCCGGGGGCTGGCACAACGAGATATACCTCGTCAATCAAATCCCAAAACACCGAAAAGAACGAATTGGCCGTAAGGCTGCTTTCTGTATGGGCGGGGAAGCTAACAACACGTCCGTCATCCAGCGTTCCAGAAAACGCGACGATAGTTATGCTGTCATCCCCACCAGTGACAGGGAACGCCGGGACATAGGTGAGAATGCGATACGCACCACGCGGGTTAATCGTGTCTGATGCCACCGCGTCCCGTTCTTCACCAGTTTGCCCAATAATAGCAGTGGGAGGCGGGAATGCAGTCTTGCCCATCGCAAAATTATGCTTGGCCGCTGTCTCGCCTTTGAAGGTAAACGTCACTTTCAAAGTGCCGGGATCAAACGAACGCGACACGATAACCAGATCACCAACAAAGCCGGTTTCTTCGCTTTGCCACCGCAGGCAATCGCCCGGTCGATATTCACGCCATGCAGGCCCGAACGTAAGCGTAATAGGCCCAACCTCTCGGCTGTCCGCTAAAGCATATGTTGCCACCTGTCCGGCCTGATCCTTATCAGCCACCAGATTAAGCGGCCAAGCCCGAACCTTCCTTTCCCCGTCCTCGGTCTGATAGGTGCTGCCATCAATAGCCGAAGCCGTGACAAGCTGCCAATTGCTCGCAGGGTCAGTGAATTGAGGACGCACGGCATTAAACCTATCGCGGTGCGATTGCAGCGTGATTAAATCGCCACCATCCTCGTCAATGTCGCTGTCGGTAAACGTGGCCAAGGCCACACGCGGGCGCTGCCAGTCGAACGACAATACCGCCCCAGCCATAAGCCACCGGCCTGCACCCGCCGCACAAATGTCATCAAGGTTGCGCTTGCGCTGTCCCGGCCCAGCATCCGGCCCGCCTTCAAAGATAACGCCAGAACACGTCCAATTGTTTACATCGCAATCATTCGCCCACGCCGCCACAGATACCCAATCAATCCCATCGTCAGGGACGCCAAGTCCCATGACCTTTACGCCGTTATTATAATACCCGAAGGCATAGGTGCCAGAATAGAGCGCCGGGGAAGGGTCATAGACATAAGTGCTTTCGTCACCCAAGCGACATAACCCCGAACCGCCGGGGCGAGTGCTATCCAAGCGTGGGTCATATACAAGGTTACCATCCCAAATTGCCCCGGTGACAGGGATACCGCTGGAGTAGCGTTCCCCGTCTTTGTCAAACAGCAGGTTCCAGCCGATAGCCGCATTACCGCTTAACTTGTGCGCGCTTGTCCAATTGCCAGCAGGCGCGTTCAATGGAGGGACGAGTGCCGTAGCTTCAGGCGTTGCGCCTAACTGGCTGTCATAGCCAAAAAACCCGTTATAATATAAACCGATAGGCTTAAAATCGAATTGCGGCTCCACCAGTGCGTGAACTGGCCCCACGCCAGAATAGACGTCCACCATCCAAAGATAGGGGTTTGGCACCTTCTTGCGGGTCGCGCCATATCCCGTTTGATGCCGCCTCACGCCTGCAAAATACGTGCGCCCTAGCAAAAATGGCCTAGGCGGTTCCGCTGCAATGATTGTTTGTGTGATAGAGCCCCGCGCAACAGGCTTAGGCGCTGTAAGCTGTGTGCCTATATTGGCTACGCCGGCAGCAAATCCCGCAATCGCTCCAATCTTTGCACCAGCAGCAAGCACACCAACAGCGCCAAGGCCCGTCGCGGCAAGGGCAACAGCGCCAAGCGCAACACCAACCGTTCGAAGAACCTTACTCACAGTCGCCAAGCCCCTATAGCCGCGCTCATGTCGGCACTAATTACAGTGCAACCGGGCGCGTCCTCATGCCACCCGATCCATTTACTCACCCCCGCTCTTATCACAATTGCGTCAAAGTTACCATCACCGGGCAACGCCATAACATCGCCAACCCGGCAAAATGCAGGCGCGATACGTTCAAAGTGCGCATCCATAAGTGACACAAGGCTATCATGCCCCATGTCGTTCAAAATCCGGCGCGCAGTCAATGCGCTGCGGAACCGTGGAACCGTTGGCACACTATGCCCCATCTGGCGGGCATGAAACCGCACAAGATGAATGCACGTTGCGGCTCTGGTCCAGTCGAACGGCTTGCCCTCAAATCGCGATTGCGTATTCCTGACAGCAAGAGCGCGGCGGTCCAGCTCTTTCATCGGGCATTCTCCAGCGACCTACCGCCCCCGCCTCCGAAACCACCGCCCCCGCCATTAACCGGCCCCGCAATGCCCCACGCGGTAGCGACCTGCAAGCCCGTCGCATTGGCATGGCCCAAATCACCCGGATAGCGTTCCTGATGCTCCGTATCGGAAAGCCCGTTGCCTGTGTCCAATTCAAAAAACCACTCAGCTTGCGATACGCAGCTAATCGAAATGCCGTATTCCGTCCGAGAATATCGGATCGAAGGTTGGTCAAGCTGCCCAAGGAAAAGCAGGTCATGAGTGCCGACAACCGCGTTCGTAGCCACGTTATATTCTGCCAGCCAAAGCCGAACTTGCGAACGCTGCAAAGCCCCTGCGGTCAATGCCGTAAATGCCACCGGCCCCGGCGGATTGAACGTTATATCCAGCGCCGGGATTTCTCCGCTTGCACCCTCACTCATACTGTCAATGCTGGCAATCGAACCTAACACGCTATCCCGCGCCGTGAATGTCCCGCCGTCGAACGTGATAAAGCCACCATCACACAGGCGCACGGTGCGATCAGGAAAGTCAATCCGCAGAAGGCCGATAAAGCCGTTCATGCGCTTTCTTCTATCGTAAACCCAAGCTGCACAAAATCACCTAGAAGCATGTCATATTGAATGTCGGTAACGTAGCCTTCAATAAACGGGTTTTTGAGATTTACCGGATCTCCATCGCCGAGCACTGCGCGAAGCGGAGGCCATATAGTCAGCGTCCCTTCGCCGCTCGCACCCAACCTAACGGGCGTAGTGACATTGTGTAGATAAACCGGCCCAAGCGCAGGACCGACATTAAGCCAATACCCTTCCCTTACAAAATGACCAGCCGTGCCACCTCTGATTGGCAAGCTAGTTCCTTCCGGCCCATTGCCATCTACCAACGTAAAACCGGACGAACCCTGGCTCACCCCCAATAACGGCAATTCAAGCCGCAACACCTCACCAATCGCGCGCTGCAACCGACTTACAAACACCTGTGCAACGCTGGCATGCATAAGCGGAAAGGAAACGTTTGCCGAATAATGATTGCCAGCGCGGTTAAGACGATCAATGGTCGCGCCAGTCGCGCCGCGCTGCATCAGTCCGCCGTCAACCTGCGTCATAGTCACGCCGTTAGGAGCTGGCACGGGGGGCAAGGCAATCATCCAACTCTCCGGCTCTGCATACGTGACATTTGCGACCGCGCGACATTGGCCCCGCCCTGCATGATCGCAGGGGAAGCTTGAACAATGCGCCCGTCGACTACTACATTGAAGTAGGGCGATGGCACGATCTGCGCAATGCTACCGCCCCCCATGCCAGACAATTCACGGTTAGGAATAACCTGCGAACCTCTCGGCAAATTCACCAACTCCGGCCCGCGCTCACCCACTTTTGCCAAGCCCCCCGGTGCAAACCGAGTTCCGTTCGCAAACCCCGGCACACTAGCGTTAATCCGCCCCTGCACACCTTTGCCAAACGCGCCAATCCCGCCAAGCTGCAAACCCAGATTAATTACACTACCCAGAATATCCAGAAACCCGCCGCCTTTTATAGCTTTCGTCATACGGTCAAGCGACTGCAAAGTGCGGTCCGCCATTTTCCCAAAGCTTTCGCTGACCGCCACAGCCGCACTTTCAGCGGTAGCCGCAAGCCCTTCCGTAGCATCGCCTACCAGCGCCCTGCCATTCTCAATACCAATCGCCAAGCCCTGAGCGATGTTCCTGCCAAATTCCATAAACAGCAGGGAGGGCGAATTGATGCCTAGAAATTCTCTCGCCTTATCTACACCAAAGCCAATTACTGACTTCAGCGCATCCCACACTGCCCCCGGCAATGCCTTGATGCCATCGACAATCCCGCGAATAATGTCTTTGCCCATCTGCATCAGGCCGGGGAAAAATTCATTAGCCACCGCAATCATGCCAGACACGGCAGTTTGAAAAATCCTTTTGGCAAACTCCCAAGCGCCAGAAAAATCACCCCGCAAAAGCGAGCTAATCAATCCAATGTAGTTTTCGATTTGCGCGGCGAAATAATCACGGAAAAAGCTAACTACAAAGCCAAGCTTATCCATTACCGCGTCCATTATCGGCTTGACGTTATCGTTATACCAGCCCGTCACAGCCGCAGCCACCGCGTCAATGACAGGCTGGATTTTATCCCAATTCTGCCACGCCAAAACGATGCCAGCAAGCACCGCTGCAAAAGCAAGGATAACCGGATTGGCCATTAACCCAAGCGCCGCGACTTTAATAGTCGCAAACGCCGCCGCCACGGCAGGCCCAATCGTAATCAAAGCACCAAGCCCGCTCGCCATCGCCCCGATCACAATAAGCGCCGGACCAATCGCCGCTGCCAATGCGGCAATCACGATAATTGTAGTTTGTGTGCCGCTATCTAGTGATAAAAACGAGTTAATAATCGGCGTAACGATTTTTTCGAGTTTCTCAAATGCGACAACAAGCCGCTCCCCAATAACCTCTTGCAACTCACGCCAAGCCTGCGCCTGGTCACCACCCGGCGCAGCATCACGCGCCGCCTTAGCCGCGCCGCCATATTTCTTTTCAAGCTCATCCAGGATCAGTCCCTGCGCCCCTGCGATATCGCCCGCGTCGGCCATCGCCTTGATCATTTTCTTCTGGTCTTCGGTAAAGGAAACGCTCACGCGCGACAACGCGCTAATCCCGGCAATCGGATCATTCAGAGCTTTGCCGAGAAGCACGGTGGAGGTTTGCAAGTCCTGACCCCGACGCTCCGACAGATCGACCGCGGCCTGCTGCACTCGGTCAAACTGATCACCAGCAATATTGCCAAACGTCAAAAGGTTTGCAGTGACTTTCTGCAAAATCTCGTCATCATCAAAATTTGAGAATGTTTGAAGCTGCTCCGCTGTTCTCTTTAATTCCTCCGCAGTCTTTCCACTAGCGCCCCCCATAGTCGAAAGCGCCTGTTCAACTTGAGCGAACGATTCCCGGCTCTGAATTGCAGCATCGAAAGCGGTCTTGCCAAAAATAGCGAGTGGGGCGGTTATGCCGATAGACAAGGTTTTGCCCATCTGTGTCGCGCCACGCCCGAAAGAGGCCATGCTCTTTTTCGCCCTGCCAAGGCTGCGGTCAAATTGCGCGCTTTCCAGCCCCAGCGACACAAGCAAGCTACCCAGCATTGTCGCCATTAGTCAGGCTTCCTTTCAACACGCCGGATCGTCATAGGCGCACCACGCGACTGAAACTCACGAAATACCTCTAGCATTTCATTAGGGGTTTGCGCAAGAGACTTAGCCCTCATCCGCCGCCGGTAAAAGTCAAGCGGCTTTAACTTGCCAGCCTGCGCCGCTGCCGAAAAAGACGCAACTGTATAAGCATCGACCAGCGCCGCGTCTTGATCATACTTGCGCCGCTCGATCACGCCATCAATAACCGCGCTATAAGTTGCTGGCGTTTGCGTCCAAAACGTATCCGGTGTTTGCCCCGCGCTCACCCAATCAGACAACAGCCTTAACGGCTTTAGCCTCTGCGGGGCTTCCGAGGGTTTGCCTTTCCCTCACCCCCCGTTGGCATAGCCTTGGTGATCGCCCAACCAACAATCTCCATGGCACCGTCAAGACTGATTGCGCCAATTACGTCACCGGCTTCTGCAATGGTAGTTTCAGGCTGCGCCGCCAAAAGCGACTGATGGAAAATTGCCCTCAAATCGGTAAATTTGATTTTGGAAGCAGCGCGCATTTGAGCCGCCGGATCATCCTTTTGGGCTTCGTCAATGCCGCCAAGGAAAGGTGCAACAAGCGAAAGGAACGGCTTGTCATACCGCTCCTCCAACTCACATATGGCGTTAAAGTCGAAACGGGCAATCCATTCAACACCCGCAACGTCAAACCGCTTTTCATCAACCGCCATTACAAAGCCTCAGCCTCATTGACAGCGCCAGTAAAGCGAATGGTCATGGTCGCAGTCATTCGATCATCAATCGGAATGCTGCGCTCGTAACCCTTTACGATGCACTCGCCCGTGATTTCCCACAAGCCAACGTCCCCATCGGGAATTGCAATCTTGTAAGAACGGGCAACACCATCCGTAATCGCGGCACGGATCAGAATGTCAGTAGCAGAACCCGGCACGTAATTCATCTCGAATGTGCCTTCACCGTATTCAATCAGGCCAGTGATATATTCGCGGTAACGGTTCGGGGACTTGAAGTGAGTTGCCTCGACATCGTCAACCTGCGGATTAGGCGGGGTGACTGCAAAAATTTCCGCAAGCTCGGTAAGCGCCCCAAGCGCATCATCAAGCCAAAACTGTGTGCTCCAACCGATCAATGCGCTCGTCATTTATTCGCTCCTATGCCAAAATCGGGCATCAATACTGTCTCTATAAACTACCCCGGTTTCGCTATGTGAATTGAGATTGCGCACCGTATCAACGAACGCCCGATCAAAAATCACACCACTAACCGTAACAGCCGGGACTATAGCCGATATGACAGCCTCACGCAAGGATGCGACTTGCGCAGCAGAAACCCCGTAACAGTCTATTTGAACGCCAGTAAACCGGCTATCAATAAACCCCTTAAACGACTGCGGGCGAGCACCGCCCACAAGCGTTAGAACGATAGACGGATAAGCCTCACCTTGCGGCCTGGCACCCCAATTGATACGGGAGCCGACAATATTTGCAACAGGTGCTGCGTTTAGCAATCGAATGCGAAGCGCGGCCTCCATTACAGCGCCCTCGCAGCCAAGCGAGCCGTTTTCTTAGCAGCCCGTGCACGGGTCTTTTCAATTTCGGCGCGCAAATCATCGGCCAGTCGGTTTAACGCCTCATGTTTAGTCAACTCAAATGCGGGCCTGCCAGCGGGTTGCGCCGGGTTGCTCTCATTCCCAAATTCTTGAACCGGCCCATAGATGCGAAGGCGCTTGTTTTCGGATTCGTCAATGCCGACAAACATGGCCGCAACACTTCCGCGCAGTTGCCTTTGAACACCCTTAACAGCTTTCCCGATCTTTATTGAACGCTTCAGGTCACCATCACCCACGGGCGCAAGTTGAACCCACTTATCCCTGATAGGCTCAGCTGCGCGCTTCAAAGCGCGCTCGGCAGTCCGCTTTGCAGTGGTGCGCTTACCCAAATCAGCAAGGGCCTGCTCTAATTCGCGTCCGCCTTCAAACTTGACCACATTCATAAGGCATCGCCCTCATCATTCGCCACGCCCACACACTCAATCCAGCGCCGCCTACCTAACTCGCTAACCGACTTTAAGTCGTAAAGCCTGCCAGCGTAACTAATCCTGTCCGCAGGCGTAATCGTCCGCGTCACGCTGTCGTCACGAAGAACAAACGTCATTGGCACAATCGCGTCAATGCCCTGACTTTCAAATACCTCACGCGAACGTGAAGTGATGCGCTGCGCCTTCCGAACGGCAAGCGTTGCCCACGCGCCCGGTGTAGCCTGGAGGCCGTCATCCACCGAATCACCTTGGCGCAAAATGGTAACAATGCGGTCAAGTGCGCCCGCCCTCATGCCGCCATCCATCCAATGCGCCATCGGTTAATCAGGCTTTCGACTGCGAACGGAACCGGCAACATTGTCTTATCAGCAACAGCCTCGCGGTTTTCAAACCAGTTAGCAATCATCATCAAAGCGGCGCGCTTAATCCCCACCGGAACCACATCCATGCCAAGCTGAAAGCGAAACGTCACCGCGTCCGCACGATCAAACAACGCAGGCCACGTAAAACCATCGATAGGCTCAAGATAAGCGTAATCCTCATTCGCCACCAATCGAAACTGATTAACATTGACCTGTTGTTCAACGCCCGCTTCGTCAAAGTAAACCACCGATTGAAGCGCCTTTACTGGCACAACAGGAATAGCAATCTTGTCGGCAGGGACATAGCGCAGCGAATACGCCCAAACTTGTTCCCCCAGCGCCTTTCCAACCATGCCTTCCGGCCCGTCAAGCATTTCGGTCGCCACATCAATCAGCGCGCCGATGTAAGCGTCCCGGTCGTTGTCGATATACTCAAGGTGCGCCTTGGCCTCGTCCAGCGTCACAATATCCGCAGGCACCCCAACCCGAACAAGCAGGTGCGCGGGGTGCATCAAATACGGATCGGCCATTACTTAGCCGCCTTTTCAACCTTCGGCTTGCGCACGGCGCGCTCCACCTTTTCTTCGCGGATATACTCGGCAAAGCCCGCAAGCACCAGCCGCGAAGCCTCGTCCGCGCTGCACTCGTATTTTTCGCCCACTTGAAAAACACCGGCAGGCCCGCCGAGACTAGCAAGAAGCTTGATTTGCATGAGAACCCCTCAAAGGTAAAGGGGCGAGCCGTAGCCCGCCCCGATCACGTTAGGCAGCAGCGGTGATCATATGCTTCACGGCTGCGGTATCGGACAGTTCCCCGTCAAAGCGGATGTAACCGGCAACGCCGAAGCCGGGCCAGAAATCCTTGTCCTGCAAAGCACCAATCAGAGGATCGCCAACCTTGCGCACGTAATACCTGCCAAAGTCGCCAAACAACATGACACGGGTGGCAGCAGCCGCTCCGGGGATCGACGCAACCGCCTGATTGATGTTGTAGCGATAGCCTAACAACGTGCCGGGAACGTCCTGTTGGACATTGCCCATCTGCCAAAGGTAGTTTCCTTGGCCGTCCTTCAGCTTGCGGATAACAGCAAGGGTGCTGTCATTAAACATGAATCCCACCTTCGGACCGAAGCGATAAGCCGGGTTAACCGAATGCATCAGGTCGATGATTTCATCAGCGGTAATTGCCGTGGTGCCAGCAGTCGTCTTGCCTAGGCTGGACGCGGTGACAACGCCGTTCGGGGCGCTAGATCCAGTGCCAGTCGTAAGCTGCGCGTTGGCAACGCGGCCAAGGCGCTCACCAAGCAGTTCGCCAAGCAGAGTTTCCATTGCAAAAATGCTGTCATCAGCAAGCTCCTTGGACACGCGCAGCCACTCGGTGTTGTAAGCATAGCTTTCCAGCACCTTCTGGCCAAACACAGCATCAGCGCCGCCGTCATCAGTCAGCGTGGTGCCCTGCGTATGGGCGACAACAGTGGACGATTTGGAAACGTCATTCACTGTCGGCATGGTAAGCTGATTGCCCGAATTCGTAGGGATAACAGTCGCTACGGTTTCGTCATACATGGGCCCCCATGCTGCCATCGACTTCACAAGGATCGATAGCAATTCAGTGGGGATGGTGAAACCACCAGCCGAATTGGTAGTGGTTTGCGCGCGCAGTTCTCCCTGCGGGATATTGGTGCGGCGCTTTTCCAGAACCGAACGGGCTTCTGGCGAAAGAGCGCCGATCTGGCCTTCTGCGCGGATATACTCGTAAAACGCCGAGCGATAATCTATGCCTTCACCATCATCGCCAGCGGGGGCCGAGCCGTTTTCAACCGGACGCCTTGCAGCACGGGCACGTTCTTCGGCTTCTTGTGCGCGGGCCTCAAGTTCGGCGTGTCGTTGCTCACGCTCGATAGCGGCCTGCGTCTTGTCAAAGTCTGACATGATCGCGTCATGACGCGCCTCAAGTTCAACCGCGCGGGATTCGTCGGTGTTATTGCGGATTTCGTCGAGCGCATCGGTTGCCTTCGTGCGCAGTTCTCCCAGCTTTTGCTGATATTCGGTAAGGGATGCCATTTGAATCACTCCATAAATTGAGACTAACCGGGAGTAAGCACCCGTCGGGCCTCCCGCATGGAGCGGGGCAATGGATGACCAATAAATAGGCAGTGCCTAAATGTCAAGCACCTATCCCGCGCACCTTGTGAGCCATTTCTGCCTTGCGCTTAAAATAGCCTGAAACCTTTTGCGACTTGACAGCCCTGTCAAGCGAGCGCATCGCCAGTTCCGTATCGACATAGGCGGGCCAAGTTACCGCGCTAACCTCACGCAACTGCACTTCATGAATTGACCGCTGCGGCGGATTGCTCGTTTCGTCCCATTCGTCATGGGTAACGCGAAAACCAAACGACATCCCGTCAATGTCCCCGCGCTCGATAAGAGTGGCGAGATCACGTCCATCGCCTGTATCCGGCAAGTCAATCTCCACCGCAAGCCCGCGCTCGTCCTCTACCAACCGCAGCGTTCCAGCCTTTGTCCTACCAATCACGCGCCCGCTGTCATGGTCGATCAGCGCACGAACGTCAGCGTCCTTGAGCGTATTAGCAAACGCCCCCGGCATAATGCGTTCCACAAACGAGCCGCCAATGTCAGCATCAGAATTAAACACCGCCGCATAGCCGCGAAGGGTTTTATTTTCACCATGCGCCCGAAATTCGGGTGATTCCGTTACAGAACGCCGCTCAAGCTGCATTGTCGCTTCCTTCATTAACCGCCGGGGGAGTAGGGGCAGGCGGTTCAACCCCATCACCATCAATCGGCACTGTGGCACCCTGCATAAACAACTTATCACTACCCTCGACAAACGGAAGATTTTCCCGATCACGCGCCTCAGCAGGCTGCAAAATGCCGGTTTGAACCCCGCGCGCATAGCCTTCCATACGGGTTTTGAAATCGCCGCGTAAAAGCCCGTCCATATTCATTTCAGCATAAACGCGATTAGACCGATAGCCAAACAGCTTCAGGTTCAACTCTTGCTCAAACTGCTCGACCCAGCTTTTCAGGGTGTGCTTGACGAAGTGCAAGTCCTGCTGCTCGGTGTTGCTAAACGTGCCGTGCGTCAAGTCCTGCAAAAACACCGGCGGCAGATTGAATAGACGTGCAATTTGCTCAATACAAAACCGCTGCGTCTCAATCATCTGTGATTTTTCGGGATCGCTGCCAATCGGCTTAATCTCCAAACCCTGCGGCAAAACCAAAGCCTGCCGCTTATCCTTGGCCGCGTTGCGAACGGCGCCCTCAAGGTCATTCGCAGCGCGCTTCATTGCCTGACTTGTCTGGAAAGTCCCGGTTACAGCAAACGGGGGCACACCACCATTCGCGAGAAAGCGGCTCCCGTAGTTCGTCACTGCTACAGCCAGGCCGATTGCATCCTTACCCAGCATCAAAGGTGAGCGCGCGGTTAGCCCGTCACTCTTGAGCATAAACGGAACGTCAATAACATCTGTCGCCGCATAGGTGACATTACGATTATTCTCACCCTGATAGTTGTAAAATTTGCGACCATCGCGCCGGGTAACCTTGGTTTTCAGCGCCGCCATAGGCCAGATGGCAATGGGCGATCCGCTAGGCCCGCGCTCAATATAGGAAAGCCCGCGCCCATGCACAAAGACGGACTGGAAGAATTGCTTGCGCCAATCAAATGACGAAGTTTCGGAATTGACCGCATAGTGCAACATGTCGGACAGAATGCCCGACTGCTTTTCACGACCCGCCCGCGTCTTGCGGTAAAGCCCAAGGGGAAGCCCCGCTAACGTGCCAGAGAGAAACTGCGTTGCCGCCAGAACCGCAGGAACGCCTAACGCGCTGTCAGCTGTAACGACAATATCGCTTGCCGAGCTATTCCAGTCCAGCCCCATCGCCGCGAAAAAATCCTCGCGCGATTGCGTCACGGTTACATTGCGTTCTTCGCTAGGCGGATCGGCTGCGCGCGTTTCCGCAGGCAAGCCAATAAGCGTTTCAAGCCACCCCATCAGATATCCGCCAAACTGAAATTCGGGTCAACATCCCAAGGTGTAGGCGCGAAGCCATCATCAGCGACAGCTTCGACGCCGCAAGCCATCGCCAAAGCCACGATACCGTCAATGCGCCCCGTCGCCTTCACCTTGTCTAACTTCCTATTGCCCGCAGGATCACTTACAGCCACGGCATTAGCCGCACACATACTTAGCACAGGATGCCCCCCATGCGCAACACGCGCCTGCAACAGGTCCGCCTCCAACGCATCCAACGCAGGTGACATGGACTTAAAGCCCTGCCCGAACGGTTCTAGTGGCAGGTCAACCCCCTGCACTTCCAATGCAAGATTCATCCTGTCCATTCGCCAACGGTCAAAGCCAATCTTGGCCACGTCTAGCCCCGCCGTTATCTCGCCAATATCCCGCGCGACAAAGGCATAGTCGATAACCTTGCCCGGAGTAGTCCTCAGCAACCCGTCCCGAACCCATACATCATAGGGCGCTCGGTCACGCCGCGCCGCCTCATACACGCTTTCGCGCGGCATCCAGAAATAGGGCCAAACGTGCAACACGCTATCAAGCCGCGCCGCCATAACAAAAGCGGTCAAGTCAGTTGTGGCGGACAAGTCCAGCCCGCCATAGATAATCCCGCGCGGTTCACCAGGTTCGACGTTGCAAGCCTTCCAAATGCCGGGGGACACAAAAGCCGCAGTCATGTTGCGGCGCTGGTTTAGTGTCAGGACACGAAAAGTGTTTTCCGTCGAAGGCATACGCGCAGCTTGCTTCGCCTGCTCTTCAACATCTTGCTCGCTGCGAAACAATCCCAACGCCGGGTTTGCCGCCTTCCATGCTTTTCGATCTTGTAACTCGCAATCATCGGGAGCTGCATACAAGTGACAAACAATAGACGGGTCATTGGCTCGCACTGCATCATCAAGCCAAATACTCATTAGGTCGGCATCGGTCGGGGCTTGTGTGCTGATAACGATTAGCAGCGGGTTTTCATGCGCGCCCTGCGATGTCGTGATCGCATCTACGAAGTCATTTTGAGGCCCCTTGACCTGCCCCATTTCATCAAGAATAGCCAAGACAGGCGATAGACCATGCGCGGTTTTGCCTTCCGCAGCCAGTGCCTTGTATTCGGTATTCATGGGCAGGCCAATCAGCCGCTTGCCGCTCGGCACAATGCGAACAATCTTTGACAGTTCCGGCGATAACTGCACAATCTTTGCTGCCAGATTAAACACCAGCGCGGCCTGATCTCGGGAAAGCGCACCGCTCACAATCTGACTGTTTAAGCGCGCTTCCGGGCCTACCAAATGCGCCAACAGCAAACATGCGATTAACGCAGTCTTGCCGTTTTTCCGGCCCACACTCAAGTAAGCGCGGCGGGTGCCGTGCGGATTATCAAACACTTCGAGAATAAACCGGCGCTGAAAATTGGCCAGTTTAATAGGCTCACCTACACTAGCCCCCTCAGGGACCATGCAATACTTTTCCACGAAGGCAACAATCTTTTCCCCTCGCGTCAATGCGGTCTCGCAATCAATTCGTCACCAAGGTCGGTTTCAATCCCCTTGGCAATGTCTTTCCTGCCTTTCGCGTTTCTGTTATCATCGCCATTGCGCGCGCGCGCGTGAAGCGCCAAACTGCGCCGGAACGAAAGCACGTCACCAGCAAGCCCCTTCACAATCGTAGCCCTGGGATTGATGACAGGTGTGCCGCGCTCGCTCATGCTGGTAAAGCCCTCACCCCGCAATAGACGCTGCTCGCTCTCAAGGTTAGCCATAGTCCGCGCTAGCATCGCCGCAATCTCTATTGCATGTTCCGTCCACTCGGCCCGCGCAAACTCCTCGATCACGCTTTCAAAAAATGGCCAGTCGCAATCGTCAAGCGAAACATGCGCAGGCGGGGCAATATGCCGAGTGCTGCCCTGCATGATTTTTACCGCCGCCGTGGTGCTGTCAATGCGCTGCTTACGTGGCATTCAATAAAATCCAAAGGGAACAGGGTATAACGTTAAAAAAGAGG
>Ga0210043_1000921_pt1 | contig 28696 bp, 32 predicted proteins | sample CryGeymet201501t_FD_183990 | JGI IMG/M metagenome (GOLD analysis project Ga0210043, IMG submission 183990) | Groundwater microbial communities from Crystal Geyser aquifers in Utah, USA - Crystal Geyser metaG 2015-01t (SPAdes) (version 2) | ecosystem: Environmental > Aquatic > Deep subsurface >... | reverse complement strand
GCGCATCGACGCGAGCGTCGGCGCGATGGCGGCGGGCGTCGTGACGGCCTCGGCGATCGCCACCAACGCCCTCGACGCCGATGCCCTGGCGACGGATGCAGTCGCTGAGATCGTGGCTGCAACAGACGCGCAACTCGCCGGGACGCATGGCGCAGGCGCATGGGTGACAGCGACGGGCTTCGCGACGGCAGCTTCGATCTGGGACGAACCGCGCGCAGGGCACAAAGCGGCTGGCTCCTTCGGCCTTGCCGTCGATGCAGTGTCCGCAGAGTCTACCGTGGGAGCGTCGCCAGCGCCCACAGAGACGTCCTTCCCCACGAGCCTCACGCAAACAGACGGCTTCTGGGCGAACCAGTTGCTGGTGATCGTCCGCGCAGCGACTGGAGAAGCGCTCTCGCGCAACATCGACGGCTACCTGAGCGCCAACGGCCTGATCACTGTGCCAGCGTTGCCCTTCGTCCCGGCCGTCGGCGACGTCGTGTTGCTCATGCGCAGGCAAGGCGGGAGTCTCAACGCTGAAGTGGTAGCCTCCAACAGGAACTGAGAGAGAGAGCGCCATGGCACGAATCGAACGACTCCAGACCTCGGACTGCGCAAACCCGATCTTAGACATCTACTTCGCACTCGCCGGAACCCCGATCGACGTCGACACGTTGGAGTTCCAAGTCTTCGAGCAAGTGACGGCAGCGCCCACGCTGACGCAGGTTTACCCGCTCACCGGCCGCGCCACCGTCGATCTCTCGGCATGCCCGACAGGCGCCAAGATCGCGACAGGGCACTACGTCGCCGAGTGGACGGTGCCAGTCGATGAGCCAGTGGGGACACACGTCCTCAAATGGTTCTACAAGCAGACGCCCTCTTCACCCGAACGCGCGTTCCAAGAAGAGTTCGAGGTGCTCGCCATCGCGGCCCCTTCGACCGTTGATGGCTACTGCATGGTGCAGGACATCCGCGACGAGGGCGTGCCTGTATCCATGTTCGACGACGCGCAGGTGCAGACAGCGATTACGCGCGCCTCGCGCCTCGTCGATCTTTTCACCGAGCGATGGTTCGAGCCTCGCGCCATGACCTTCTTGCTCAACGGGCGTGGCACGCGCACCGCCTTTCTCGGCGTCCCCATCATCAGCATTTCCTCCGTTGCAGTCGACGGTTTGGAGCTCCTCGCCGACGAATACTACGTCTTCAACCGCCACCTAACGGAGAACCTTTCAAAGCCCGACGACAGGCAGACGCCGCGGATTGAGCTCGGCCAGCCTCGCTTCGGTTACCGAGTCGCGCACTTCGGGCGCCTTTTCCCATACGGGCAACAGAACATCAGCGTCTCCGGCGTGTTCGGGTACACCGACTACGACTCATCGAATGCGCAAGGGAAGACGCCAGACATCATCGTCCATGTCACGAAGCTCCTCGTGATGCGGGAGATGTGGCGCATGTTCGATCAGGCGGACGATCGAGACGACGCCGCGAGAAAGAAGTTCGTCACGAACTTGAAGACCAGAGATCAGTCCGTGAGCTACGCTAACCCTGCCTTCGGTTCATTCAAACAGGTTGGAGTGGGTGCGTTCACCGGCGACCCGGAGATCGACACCATTCTTGCTCGTTACCGCAGGCCCATCGACATCGCGGCGGTGTGAGGTGGCGCGCGGACGACTCATCTTCCCTTTCCGCGTCGACCTCGCGCAACTCGACACTGAGGCAACGCAGGCAGACCCAGACGGCGCTGGACCGTTGCTCTCAGGCTACGATGACGAGTTCCGAGAGCCTGTGATCGTTCCGCCGACCGCTGGCTCAGCGCGTGGCGTGAGCGCGCGGGCGGAGACGATCATTCGCTGCCCTGTGCAGATCGAAGACGACGACATGGAGAAGTTGCAGATGTTCGCCAGCGGCAACTCGCCAGAGTCGTCTGTGACCCTGGTCTTCCACTTCAAGGAGCTGGAGCGCAACGGCTTCGTCGACGCCGTCTCGGGCGAGGCGCTGATCCGCGTCAACGACCGGCTGCACGCCATCTACACCAGGCGGGACGTGCTCGTGCAGATGGTGCGGAATCCACCTGGGCTCTTTTGCACGGAGGCGAAGCCGCGGAGCTTCGGGCTCTCCACGCAAAGCTCGTCTCGCAATTTGCTCGTCTGCAAATTCGAGGCGCGAGACCTCTCTGTGCGCGGATGACGTTCACTGGCGACTGGGCGAAGGCGCGGCGCATCCTGCGTGTGGGCAAAGATGGGCGGCTGAAAAACGCCATCAAGATCGCGCTGCGCCAAGAGGCCGAATGGTTCCGGCGCGAGGTCGTGGTGGGCATCAGGAACCAGGCGCCTGGCGGCAAGCAGTTCAAACCGCTGAAGCCAGCGACCATCGCTGCGAAGGGAAGCAGCAAGGCGCTCATCGACTCCAACACTTTGCGCCGCTCCATCACCCGCAAGACCTTCGACGGCGGCGACAAGCAGTTCGTCGGCGTGCTCCGAACGGCTCGCGAGAAGAACGGAAGCGCAGTCGCCGACATCGCAGCGATCCACGAGTACGGCGCGCCGAAGGCGAACATCCCTGCGCGCCCTTTCCTGCAGCCCGTCGAAGATGCCACCGGCAAGGACTCGCCCAAGAGGATGCTGGCTCGCGTCGCCATCCTCCTCGGGGGCGACTTGGGGCGGCTGCTCTTCAACGGGATCTCGCTCAAGTCCTCGAAATGAGATGGCTGACGGATCGCGCCTTTGGCGCTGTGCTGCCCTCTGTGGCGTTTTTTGCTCTACCCGACCTTGGGTCCACGGCGCGGCCGCTGATGGCGCCACGGCGCGGCCTGTGCGCGGCGTCGGCGCACGGCGCCCAACGCTGGGCCGTGCGCTGGCGTGGTCCTCTGACCATGGTGTAGACTGCTCCTCGTGGCAGTCCCTTCAGTCGTCAACGTGATCCCAGCGCGAGGCCCGACGGCGGGCCGTGGGCTCGTGGAGGTTTTCGGAGACGGCTTCTCCGTCCTTGTCCCGGCGGAAAGCCCGGGCGGCCCGGCTCCAGCGCCAGTCCCTACGGTCGAAGTTCTCTTCGACGGCGTCGCTGCGCATCGCGTCGCCGTGCCTCTCTCGAACAGGCTGATCGTCGAAGTGCCTCCGAGCCCCATCGCTCCTGCGCCTGTGATCATGGCGGGCTCCCCCGCGCTCACTTTCGCCGCCTCCGGGCCCGACACCATCACGAGAGACAGCGGTTCGTGGATCGACGACGGCTTCCGAGCAGGCATGCGTGTCCTGATCGTTCGCTCAGACTCCAACGACGACTCTTGGCTGCTCATCGCGAGCGTCAGTGCGCTCGTGCTGACCTTCGACGCCAGCGTTTCGCTGGTCGCAGAGGGTCCGACTGCGGACGTCGCCGTGCGCTCGAACAGCTACGGGGAAGGCGCAGTCGCGCTCACCATTCGCAACCTCGACTCGCTCGGAGAACCAGTTCCTGGCGAGGAAGTCGTCGTGCCAGACGCCTACACCTACGAGCGCGTGCAGCTCGGCACGGAGTCAGACCTCACCAGGATCTGCCGCGAGCTGATCCGCCAAGTGCGTCTGCAGGTGATCCCGAACGCGGCGATGACTGAGAACACAGACTTCGATGCGAGCGTGGAAGATCGTCTGAACACTGCCGGACTGGCAGCGTTCCCGGCCGTCGTGCTGATCGGCCCGACGTTGGGGGAGAACCGCGTGCTCTCCACGAACGAAGAGCAGGAAGTCACGCTTGCCTCCGGCGAGGTCCAAGTCCGCAGGGCTCCGTTCACCATCGATCTAGACTTCGGCGTACTGCTGGTGAGCAACAACAAGGTCGAGTCCATCAACTTGATGGGTCTCTGGTTACAGTTCGTCGACCGCAACCACACGCTCGCACTTGCCCGCGATCCCAACGATGCGTCGCTCGGCGTTGTGGAGTATGAGTTGGACGTGGCGCTCGGCAGCACGCTGGTTGTGGATGGTCAAAAAGGTTCTTCTAATCTCCGTTCGGCCTCGGGCACTTTGATCGTTCGCGGGTTCGATCTGGAGGATCTCGCTGGCTTCGCCGACGAGAAGGTGGTTGACGTGACTGCTGAGGTTGGGGAGGCTGGTGTCACACTGAACGTCAGCCAGACAGGCGTGAGCTACGCAGTTGGGCCGAGCCCTGGAGGTTTGTGAGATGACCGTTACCTTGATCAACAAGTCCGCGCGACGCCAGCTCTTGGAGCTCCGCCACCCAACCTTCTACCGTGCGGTCTGGGGCTACCACGTTCAGACGGTGCGAACGTCCGAACTGAACCCGAAAACTGGCAACAGACGCACCTTGGAGACGAAGAAGAAGTCTCCAGGCACGCTGACGCTCCTCGGTGGTCAGCGCATCGTGGGCTTGCCGGACGACATCATGCTGTGCCCAGACGTCGAAAAGAAGCGACGCGCAGGACTCATTTTGATCGCCTTCGATGCGTCGGCCGAGACCGGGCTCGCCACGGCGTCGTCCGAGACCACGGCTCACGCTGCACCCGAAGCGTCAACCACGAAGCGCCGCAAGGCGTCCGACAACGCGTAGTGAGGTAACCCATGAGTCAAGAACTACTCGCAAGCAAGATCGTCACGCAGGAAGACCCCCCGCGCATTCGCCAGATCAAGGGCGTGGCGACGAACGTCTACGGCATCATCGGCATCACCGAGCGTGGTCCGGTGGGCAGCGTGGAACGGGTGACCTCTCACGATGCTTGGCTCGCCATCTTCGGGGGAGACATCGTCGACGGTGATGCTTCGCACGCTGTCCGCGGCTTCTTCGAAAACGGCGGTCAATCACTCGACTTCGTCCGCACAGTCCACTACACGGACGTGACGAACGCGGCCACGAAGACGAGCGCGGCTGGCACCTCCACGCTGCAGACTGCCGCGGGCGCACCCACGAAGGGCAGCGTACTGGGCACGGCCACCGAGCCTTTCAACCTGGCGGCCGGCGATACCGTCGACGTCACAACTGATCTCGGTGGGCCGACCACCACGACTTTGACGGCCACGGCTGCCAGCGTGACCGGTGGCGCAGTCCAGCCTTTCATTCTCACCGACGGCATGACGCTCACTTTCAACGTGGACGGCGTACCTCAGTCGGTCACGTTCCTGACGGCTGAGTTCTCCGTCATCGGAGCGGCCACCGCGCTCGAAGTCGCGGCGGTGGTGAACGCGAAGGCCACCGGGGTGAGCGCGACCGTCAGCGCTGGCGCCGTCAAGATCACCTCCGACACGCTCGGAACTGGCTCCACGCTCGGCACTTTCGGTGGCACCGCACTCGCCGTGCTCGGCTTCACCGGACTCAGCGGCGCAGGCACCGGCAACGTCGCTTCGATCGATGCGGTCACTGTCGCTGAGTTGAAGGCCGCAATCGAACTCGCTGTCGCTGGCGTGACCGTCTCCAGCGCCGGCGGCGCGGTACAGATCGAGCGCAACTCGGCTGGCGCGGCCTTCTCTGTGCAGGTCGCCTCCTCGTCCACGGCCGACGACGAACTCGGCTTCGACAACGCGACCCACTCTGGCACGAGCGGCGCAGCGCAAGACACGCTAACCGTCGACGGCAAGACCGACGGCAGCTACGCCGCCGACATTGCGTCGAGCGTGGTTGACGCTTCCTCGGGCGTTGCCGAACAGTTCAACTACCGTGTGCTCGACGGTGGTCTCGTCGCCGAGTCCTTCCCCAACGTCAACATGGACACGATCGTTGCGGTCGTGAACGACCCCGACACGGGCTCGAAGTACGTGGCGCTCACGGACGCTGGCGCGTCTGGGACGCTACTGCAACGTCGCCCGGCGAACGGCACGTCCGCCAACCTCACCGGAGGCAGTGACGGGATCGTGGGCCTGTCAGACATCGACTTCATCGGCTCCGCTGCTGGGCCCACAGGCTTGCGTGTACTGGACGCCTCGCTCGACCTTTCGATCCTCTCGGTTCCAGACCGGCCGACGAGCGCGGTTCAGAACGCGATGCTGAGCTACTGTTCGGATACGCGCAACGGCCAGTGCATCGCGATTCTCGATCCGCCCGCTGGCTTGGACGAGAACGGGATCGTGACCTACGTCGAGACGACTGCTTCGCTCGAGGACTTGTCGGAGTTCGGCGCCATTTACTGGCCGCAGATCAAGGTGCTCAACCCGAACACCACGGTCTTCGGATCAGATACGGCGATCGTCGTGCCGCCGTCCGGCCACATTGCTGGCGTCTACGCGCGGACCGATGGCTCGCAGCTCGGCGGTGTCTTCCAGCAGCCAGCAGGCATCGAGCGCGGCATCTTGAAAGGCGTCGTGGGCTTCGAAACGGACATCGTGATGCAGGAGGCGAAGCGCGACATCGTCTTCCCTCACCGCATCAACCCGCTCACAACCGAGGACGGTCTGCCGCTCTACATCGACGGCGCGCGCACGTTGAAGGGCAACGGCAATTTCCCTTCCGTGGGCGAGCGTCGAGGCGTGATCTACATTGAGCAATCGATCAAGCGCGGACTGCAGTTCGTCCGGCATCAGAACAACACACCTGCGCTCCGTGCGCGGGTCAACAGGACGGTCGCTGCCTTCCTGCTTCAGCAGTACAACCAGGGCGCTTTCCGTGGCGCTACGCCCTCCGCCTCGTTCTTCGTCGACACTGGCGACGCATTGAACACCCCGACCGAAATCTTCGCAGGCAAGCTGATCGCGGCCATCGGCCTCGCCACCAACAAGCCCGCTGAGTTCGTAGTGCTCCGGTTCTCGCAGGACACGCGGGACATCGAAACCGAACTGGCCAAGGCCGGCATTTGAGGAGTGAGTCATGACTGTTATCGGTACACCGCGATCCTTCTACAAGAAGTTCAAGTTCCGCGTGGAGATCGACGGCTTCGCCAGTTCGGCCTTCCAAGACTGTTCCGAGCTCTCCGCCGAGGTGGCGGTGACGGAGCAGTGGGAAGGCGGAGCCATGACGCCGGACAAGTCCCCTGGTCGGCTCACCTACGCGGACGTCACGCTTTCGCGCGGCACCACCACGAACACGGACATCGCTGACTGGTTCGAGGAAGTTGCGAACGCGGCGGCCGACAGTGGTCTCGTCGATCCTGCGTACAAGCGCATGGTCGAGATCGTGCAATTGGACCGGGACGGCACGGAACTCGGGCGCAAGCGCCTCTACGAAGCCTGGCCGAACAAGTACGTCGCTGGCGACTGGGACAACACATCAGACGACAACGTGATCGAGAAGCTCACGCTGTCCTTCCAATTCTTCCAGTCGGTCTGATTCACAGACCGGGTGCATACGGGGTGAGTTATGCAGTTGACGATCGAGTGCCCTTCGGGGCTGTGCGGAATCGTGACGCACTTGGAGGTGCGCGATTCAAAGTGCCTGACTGACGTTCGAGCCATGCGCTCGGGTCAGGCAGCGCATGCGATTCTCCAGGCGTGTTGGAAGGAGACGTTGGACCCTGGTCCGTACAAATTCTCCGGCGCGCCCGATTGGAGCAAAGTGTTGGCGTGCGACCTCATCTACGCCACCCTCATGGTGCGCGCGGCGACGCACGGAAACGTCGAGGAGTTGGACCTTCAATGCCCGGCGTGCCGCAAGAAGTTCGTCTGGGATCTCCCGATCGATCAGCTCCCGGTCTACCCGCTTCCGCCCGAGTCTGTGGCGAAGATCGCTGCAGGAGACAATCTCTTCACTGCGACCTTGTCGAACGGTGCGGTCGCCCAGTTCCGCCTGTTGGACGGGGCGGCGCAGCTCAAGGCCGTTGAGTCCGTTCAGGAGTGTGGAAACGAGATCATGCTCGCGGCGCTGACAACGCGCGTGATCAGCATCGAGGGCGTGGATCAGACGAAGCTCGGCGACTACATCGCGCACCTTTCGATGCACGAGGCGCAGCTCTTCATCGACGCCTTCGACGAGGTCGACGGCGGAGTTGAGACGCTGTTCGACGTCTACTGCCCGAAATGCGGCCACGAATGGGAGGTGGACCTCCCTTTGGACCTTCAGCGGATGTTCTCTCCCAAGCGTCGGGCGCGGAGACGCAAGAAGGAAGGGACAACGCTGCACGCGGGGCCTGGTTTGGAGACGCCTCCCGTTTGAGCCTTTGGGGCATCTTCACCGGTCTCGACCGCGATACGATCTTTGGACTCGTGAGGCGCCTCTGCTACTCGCTTCACGGCGGCTCGGGCTACTCGTTCACAAGGGAAGACGTGATGAACATGGGGCTCGGAGAAGCGTTCGAGTACGTGGAATACCTCGGCGAGTTTCGCAAGGCTGAAGCTGAGGCGTTGAAGTCTGGTTAGCTTGCGCGCTAAGCTGCTACTGCTGTGGCAATCAACAACCTCGGACTCGGCTTCGTTTTCACTGCGCGCGATCGCGCGAGTGGCACGATCAATCGGGTCGGGTCGAGCTTCCAACAGACAAGCACCAGGGCGCGTCTCTCTGGCCGGGCAGTGCAAGGGGCGATGTTGGGCATCGGCGCCAGCGTGGCGTCAGCAGCTGCCGGCGTGGGCATCCTTCGCTCGGCCTTTGCGGCGGCTGAACAGTCGGCAGCGTTCGGTCAGACCATCGCTCGCATCGGCGCCTTGACGCGGGCGAGCACGCAAGAGCTTGGGCAGTTGCGTGACACGGCCATCCAGGCAGGCATCGCGACGCAGTTCAGTCCCCAGCAAGCGGCCGAAGGCCTGTCCGAGTTGGGCGTCCGAGGTTTCACTGCAAGCGAGTCCATGCAAGGGCTGACTGGCGTCTTAGACCTAGCGGCCGGTGGCAATATCTCGGTGGCCGACAGCGCGCAGACCGTAGGCGCTGCGCTTCGCGTCTTCGGCATGGATGCGAGCCAAGCGGGAGCCGCCACAGACCGCTTGCTGCGCATCTCGAACGTGACTGCGTTGCAGGCGAACGACCTGGCAATCTCACTCGGCAACGTCTCGCGCGGCGCGGGCATCGCGCAACAGAGCCTCGACGAGATGCTCCCCGCCATCGGCCTCGTTCGCAACACTGGCGTTCAGGCGAGCGTGGCGTCGAACGCTGTCTCCTCGGCGCTCATCTTCATGGCCCGCAACGCGCGGAAGTTCCACGATGTGGGCGTAGAAGTTACTGACGCGCGAGGGAACTTCCGTCCTTTCCTAGACATCGTGCGCGAGACGGACGTTGCGCTTGGTTCGAGATTCACGAACGCGGCCGACCGTGCCACCCATGCAGTCGAGCTGTTTGGGCGCTTCGGCGTCACGGCCTTCCAGGGCGTCTCGAACCAGATCAGGAACGGCGTCAGGAACTCAGAAGGGGACATCGTGCGCGGAGCCGCCGCCGTCGACTTTCTTCGCCAGACGATGCAGAACGCAGACGGCGCAGCTCGTGAGTTCCGAGAACAGTTACTCGACACGTTCGCTGGCCAGCAAACGTTGTTGGAAGGCACTATCGAGACTCTTAGGACCGTAACCGGAGGCTCCTTCGCTCGCGTTTTCCGGCCGTTCGTGACTGCGATCACCGATACGCTCAACGTCTTCATCCGCGTCTTCCAGAGCATCCCAGAGCCAGTGCAGTCCGCGCTCGCCGCCATCGTGGTGGGCATCGGCGGCATCTTAACCGCGCTCGGAGGCATCACAGCGATCGGGTTCGCCATCGGACTGATCGTAACCTTCGGCGAGATCGTGCTGACCACGCTTGGCGTTGTGGCCGTTGCGCTCTCTCCAGTGATTGCTGGCTTCGTTCTGCTGGCTGCCGTCACCGGCACGCTGGTCGCTGCCGCGCGCCGCAACATCGGCGGTTTCGGCGACGCTGCAACCTCTGCCTTCAACAAGGTGAAGCTGGCCTTCAGTGCAGTGATCCAGCTCTTCTCAGACGGCGGCTTCTCGGGCGCTGTGCGCGACGAGCTGAACAGCGCGGAGAACCAAGGCGTGCGCCGCTTCGCCATCCAAGTCTTCCGCATCGGTGGGCGCATCAGGAGCACTTTCGAGGGCATCGTGGGCGGCGCCACCACGGCCTTCGAGGCTGGCGCGCCTGCGATTCGCGCGCTGATGGACGCGTTCCACGAACTCGGCGTCTCGCTCGGCTTCGTCTCCGAGAGCATCGAAGGCGTGGCAGGTCTTCCGACTGACGATGCTCGTTCGTTCGGGGAGGTGATCGGCCAGGTCGTGGGGCGCGCGCTCGTCTTCATCGTGGACGTGGTGAGGATGGCAGTGAACGGGTTCACGATCATGGTGGAGACGGGCAAGGCCATCTGGCGGACCTTCGGACCGACCTTCAGTGCGCTCGGAGATTTGTTCTTGGAGGTCGGCTCAGCTGTCGGTGAACTTTTCGGACAGTTCGGCGCGATGGCCGCTTCGGGCCGAGATGGGAAGGACAGTGCGCGATCGCTCGGCACCACGATTGCGTCTGTGCTTTCGCCTTCCATCTTTGTCTTCACGCTGGTGCTCGGCGCGTCTTTGACGGTGCTCAAGCTCGTGATCGGAACGATCGGAACGCTGCTGCACACCGCACGAATCGGCTTCGGCGGTTTCATTGGCTTGATCACGCAACTGCAGGTCGCCTGGTTGAACCTCGGAGATCACATCACCATCGCAGTCAACGGCATCCTTGCAGACGTCTTGCGGCTTGTTCGCGGGCTGCCTTCCCAGGTGCAGTCGTTGCTCGGGATCAACGTCCAAACGGTGGGCGCCGCAGAGACTGGCCTGATCACGCAACAGCGCCAGGCGAGAGCACGGATCCGCGTTCGCAACGCGACTGGTGACCTGCTTGCGGAGCAGGCCATGCCGGCGTCTGCGGAGAACGCTTCGCGCATCCAAGCCGCGCGCTCGTCGCAGAACCAGGCAGTGGCCGGGATGATTCGCGAGCTTGGGCGGCAGCCGGTCAACGTGACCTCTGTTCTACAAGTCGACGCTGAGGTTCTCGCTCGTGCGACGCAGCGAGGCGAACGTTCGTCGAAGGCCGGCGGGTTTGCTCCCGTCGGGCCGCTGGCAACGGAGGACTGAGATGTCCATGCAGGACGCAACGCAAACTCCGCCTCGTGTCACGATCACAGACCTGGCTTCGGGCTTCACATTGGACGTGCAACACAACCCGGAGCGCCTGCGCGAACAAGTGAGCGCCAACTACGGTAAGCTCACCGTGCCTGGCATGTCGCACGAAGTCCCGCAATTCTCGAACACGGCGAGCGAAGCGTTTGAGTTCAGGCTCGAGTTCCGAGCCACCTCACGTTTGGAGATGCAGATGATCCAGAAGTCGAGGCGGTTCCTGAAGTCGCTGTGCTTCCCTCGTGGCAACGCGGAGGACGTGCGTGGCGGAGCTCCGCCTCGCGTGTTGCTCGTGTGGCCCGGGATGCTCTCCTTGACGTGCTTGATGGAGAGCGTTCAGATGGACCACGTTCTCTTCAACAAGAAGATGCAGTCCCGCGTCTACAGCGCAGACTTGAAGCTCAGCGAAGTTCGAGACTTCCGCATTTCATCCCAGGAGGTCTTCGGGGACAACCAGTTGCGTTACGGACTGGATCCCGAAGATTTCTTCACCGTCGAGCCGTCCTGATGCCTCCGCGTTTGCACAGCCGCCACACGTTCACCTTGGCCACGCGCTTCACGGCCGACGCCCTTGGGCGCCGCTTCCTCACGCCAAGGGAGCCTTACCGTTTCGTCCAGCGCGACGACAACAGGATCCACGTCGTGCGCAGTGGCGACTCGCTGTACTCGCTCGCTGCAAAGTATTTCCGCGGCTTCAAGCGGCCGGCTGGACTCTGGTGGATCATCGCCGACTTCCAGCCGCAGCCCATCCACGATCCGACCATCGTCCTGACGCCAGGAACAGTGCTCCATGTCCCATCGCGCAGGACTGTTGAAGAGGACATCTTCGGCGAGAAGCGCCGGTGGGAGTCGACTCCGTGAGCATCGAACCTTTCGACAGGACAGCGCCCTCGTTCTTCGTCACCATCGAAGGCGATTCTGGTCGCACCGGCCGGCTCATAGCGGAGTCACCAGTAGGCGCTGGCGACACTGTCTCGGATGGGAGCGCGCGCGTACTGAACTTCGAGTACACGGACTCCGAACGCAGAGCGGACTCGTTGAAGCTCACCATCGACAACTTCGACCTTTCCATGTTCGACGATCCAGCGTGGAAGAAGGGCAACGCGATCCTCGTTCGCTGGGGCTACCCCGGACGCATGGCGCCTGAACGCCGCTGCATCATCACGAAGATCACTGGTGCGCTCACGCTCACGGTCGAGGCGCGCGCAGAATCTGTGCTGATGAACATGCAGACGCGCAACAGGCTCTTCGAAGGCATGAGCCGGTCGAGCGTCGCAGCCGCCATCGCAGAGGAGAACGGATACGGGATCGACGCACGGACGATCGAAGACACCGAGGTTGTGCTGGCGAATATCCAACAAGCGCGGCTTACCGATGCGCAGTTCCTGACGCGACTCGCGCGTGAGGAGGGCTTCGAGTGGTTCGTGGACTTTGACGGCTTCCACTTCCACAGTCGGCATACGGACCAGGCGCCGTTGCGCGTCTTCACCTACTACACAGATTCAGGCATGGGCGAGATCCTCTCGTTCAACATCGAGAACGACATCACCGCTCGACCGGGCCGGATACGAAGGAGGGGCAGGAACTCCATCACCGGCCAGGACGTGGAGGGCGAGGCGGGAACGTCCACCGAAGGCGACGGTGCGGCGTCAGCGCGCAGGGAGTCGCTGGCGCAAGGCGAGTCAGAGGAGGAGGCCGACTACAAGGCGCGGTTGGCCACAGCGAAGGCGTCCGATGGACCGAGGCGAACCGCGCTGACCCATGTCATCGAGATCGTCGATCAAGACACAGGCTCCAGTCGCGTCGAGAAGCGCGTGGCCCAGGAAGACATCGCGCCCGACGCTGGCGTAGATCAAGACGCGCTGACCCGACGCGCAGCGGGCCTGCACAGGCGCCACCAGCAGACAGCGGTCAAGCTCACCTTCGAGGCCGTCGGCGACCCGCTGTTGCTGGCAAAGACGGTGATCGATATGCGCGGGCTCGGGCGCAGGCTTTCGGTGCTCTACTACGTCAAGGAAGTGATCCACAAGAATGGGCCGGGCAGCTACACGATGAGCGTCAAGGCCGTGAGCGATGGCAGCGGCGGACACGACACCACGAGCCGCGCAGCGCGCGGGATCGAGTTGTTGAACCCAGGGCCGCTTCAGAACGCTCCAGTGAACACTCCTCCGGCCACGGGTAGCGATGGAACGAACACGAACACAGCGGACGTTCAGGAGCTGTCTCCGTTCTCGATCGCCGACCAGAACGATGGATCAGTCGTGGAAGGATTCCGCGATCAGCATGGGCGCGTGTTCCGCACGAAGACCGAGGCGAACGCGGCAGACTCGGCGCGCGCGGAAGCGGGAGAGACATGAGTGGAGAGCACGACGGAGAGGGCGACCCTCGCTACACCGCCGTCTACGGTGGTGTCGTGGTACGCCGAGACGACCCTTTGAAGATCGGACGCGTGAAAGTGCGGGTCCCTGGACTCATCGAGCCCGAGTCCGGCTGGGCGTTGCCCGGCACGATCGGCGGTGGCTCGCCCGGACGTGGGATCTATTTCGTGCCCGAAGTGGGGTCTGAGGTAGACGTCTGGTTTACCCAAGGCGACCCAGATCACCCGCGCTACATCTGCGGCAACTGGACGGCGCGTGGAGGCGTCTCCTCGGTCAACGCGCGCGTCGTTGGGAAGTCGGCTGAAGAAGCGCCGAAGGTGAAGGTGATCGAGACCGAGCGCTGGCTGATCGTGCTCGACGATTCGGACCTCACGCCGGCCCTGCTCCTGCAAGACAAACAAGGGCTCGGAGACAAGATCGAATTCGACGGGCTCACCCGCCAGATTACCCTCATTGCCACCACTGGGATCACCATCCAGTCGCTCGGCGCGATCGACATCAAAGGGCTTGCCGTCACGCTCAACGGCAGGCCCGTTCTCCCTTCCTCCGAACCCATCTAGGAGCTGCAGATGGCGAACGATTGCGTAGAAGTCGTGGTGCAGAACCAGGAACTGTGCCTGACGTTCCCAGGGGGCGCGAAGGTGTGCGCACAGGTGCCTACCGCTGGCGGGCCCTCGCCTCTCATGCTGGCGAAGCAACTTATGGCTCAATCGTCGGCTGCGCTCGCGCCGCTCAACCCGATCTTCGACATCATCGGCGCAGTCGTTGCGATCAAAGATTTCGCTGACGCCGTGGCTTCCAACCCTTTCTCGGTGGCGAGCGCCGTGCGGAACTTGGCAAACAAGGTGGACCAGCTCCTGAGCCTCATTCCGCAGCTCTCTGTGCCGCTCATGATCCTGACGCACGTCGACCTCGTCCTCGCCTACCTTCAAGGTCTCTCTGCGGAGCTCGACGCCATGGCGTTGCAGGAGGCTTCGATTGCAGCCTCGTTGGAAGTCGCCGAGCAACAGAACCTCGCAGTGCTCTCCGACGTCGCAGCGTGTGCTGGGTTGCAGCTCCAAGCTCAACTCTCGAACCTGAAGGCCGGCGCTGGCCCGGTGGACGGGTTGATCGAGGTGCTCAACACCTTCGTCTCGCTCGTGCCCGGCATCCCGCAGATCCCTTCGCTGGGCATGGCGAATGGTGGGAGCGTCGCGGAGGCGAAGGACGCAGTTTCGCAAGCCGTGGTCGTCCTGACTGTTGTGCGAAACAGCATCCCCATCTGAACGCACAGGCCGCGCTGTGGGGCGCTCGGCGGCCACGGCGCGCATGGGTCCATCCCGACGCGTGACTCGCCCACAGCGGCGCCCAGCGCCCAGCGCGTGACACGCATGCGAACGGCGGGCCGACGAAACGGTTGACGCCACGGCATCAAAGGCTCCCGTTGTTCCACTGACTGAGGCGTTGGACCGGCAGGGCGCGCGGTTGTAGTATCTCCTCCATGACCACGTCTGGCAACGACGCGTTCCTTGGCTACGGCCTGTTACGCCCTTTCGTGCGCGACAAGAAGTCCGACTGGGCGTCGGCCGGTGGCGTGCGCTTGGTGCGCGCCGCCTTGGGCCAGATCCTCGGCACGCGCGCCGACTCGGACTTCAGCCAAGGCGAGCTGCCGTGGCGCACCGAGTTCGGCTCCTTGCTGCATCTCATCCGGCACAGGAACAACGACGAGACGACGCGGGAGCTTGCCAGGGTGCATATCGCGAACGCGTTGGCTCGCTGGGAGCCGCGCGCGCGGCTGACCGGCGTCAAGATCGTGAGCGAAAGCGCTGGCGACCAGCGAGACGTTGTGACGGCGATCCGCGTCTATTTCGACCTAGTGAAGCACAACGTGCCGGGCAATGCCGTCATGTTGCAGGGGCTCGAAGTCGAAGTCCCGTTGGGATAAGGTGACTCCATGGCTCTCGTCAAGACGACCGTCGACTACACCGACAAAGACTTCGACGCGCTAAGAGCGCGCTTGATCAACTTGGTGCGCGGTGCGTTTCCCGAATGGACTGACTTCAACGTCGCAGACTTCGGAAACATCCTGCTGGAGATGTTCGCTTTCGTCGGCGACACCTTGCTCTACTATCAAGACAATCAAGCTGGCGAGTCGCGCATCTCCACTGCGCGCTTGCGCAAGTCGTTGATCGGCATCTCGAAGCTCATCGGCTTCGTGCCCACAGGCGCGACTGCTTCGACCTTGGAACTCACAGCGACTTTGGCTGCTTCGCCTGTCGGCTCCGTGACCTTCGAAGTCGGGGACACGTTCCGCACCCAAGAGATCACATCACCCGTCGTTTTCCATCTGCTCGCTGAAGTCGTCATTGCGGCTGGCGCGCCAACGCCCATTGCCTTGTTGCAGGTGGAGAATTCCGCCTTGGCATCGGACGTGTACTCCTCGACCACGCTGGCCAACCAAGAGATGCGGCTGACGAAGTCCCCTTACCTCGACGGCTCCCTTGTCGTTACGGCCGGCGACGGCGTCTACACGCACGTCGAAAACTTCCTCTCCTCGGCTTCCACCGACCGGCACTTCACGGTGGTAGTCGATGAGAACGATCGTGCCACTGTCAGATTCGGGAACGGCATCGCTGGCTCGGTCCCAGTGGGCTCCATCACGTTCGACTACAAGACCGGCGGCGGGACGACTGGCAACGTTGCAGCCGGTACAGTCGTCAAGGCCGACAAGACCTACTACGACAGCTTCGGCAACCCGCAAACGTTGAGCGTTACAAACCTCGCAGGAACGAGCAACGGGTCAGACCGTCAGAGCGTGGAGTCCATCAGGCTCGCTGCGCCGGAGTCGGCTCGCATAATCACGGCAACAGTGGGCAGGGAAGATTACGAGATCAACGCCAAGCGCGTGCCTGGCGTGACGCGCGCACTGATGCTCACCTCAGACCAGTTCGCTGGCATCCCCGAGAACTCTGGTGTGCTGCGCATCATCCCAAACGGCGGCGGACTCCCTTCCTCGGCGCTCAAGGCAGACGTGCTGACGATGGTCACTGTGACCTACCCGAACCACCTGACCTTCACGCTGTCCGTGGTGGACCCTGACTACCTGACGATCGACGTGCAGGCGACTGTCTTCCTTTCCTCAGGTCAGACGCCGTCGATTGTCGATGCGAGGATCAGGTCTGCGCTTGCGGACTTCTTCGCGCTGAACCTGTCCGACGGTTCGCCCAACCAGTTGATCGATTTCGGCTTCAACTTCAAGGACGCGAGCGGCAACCCGGACGGAACCATCGCCTGGTCTGACGTCTTCAACGTGGTGCGAGACACCAGCGGCGTCCGCAAGATGGGCGATGGGCTTGGCGACTTCTTGCTCAATGGAGAGCGATCCGACGTGATTATCGGCAACGAGAAGTTCCCGGTGCTCGGAGGTGTCGTGCTGTTGAACGGCGAGACCGGCACGGTGCTCGCATGACGACAGTCAACGGCAGCTTCGAGACCGCGACAACGGGCGCCCATCCAGGGCTCGCTGATTCGTGGACTCGTACTGTCGTGGCGACTCAGGAACGCTACGCGGAGTTCTCCAAGAACGAGGGAGACTACGACACGTCAGGACAAGAGGACTTCGAGCGAGGCTGGACGCCTCCCGTTGACCAGCTTTTCCTCGACGAGTTCAACGTGGCCGCGTTGGTAAGCGACTTTTTCGGCACGACGGCGCGCGTTGCGGAGGGGTTCGAGACCGAATGGGGCACGCGCTCCCAGGGCGAGTTCGCGTTGTCGGCCTACGGTTTCGCCGCGTTCGGCGCCGAGTCGATGGAGACTTTCGAGAGCGGCTGGGGCTCGACTCCGTTCGACTTCCCAGATTCCACAGTGATCTACCTTGCCACGTTTGACACGGTGCCAGAGTTCTACGAGGACTTCGAAGAGGACTGGGCTTCGTTCGTGTTCACGCTCTCGTCGACAAGCGCATTCTTCACCGAAAGCCCGCTTACGTTCGTGCCATATGAGTCGTTTGAAACGTCCGCGTTCGACCTGGCAGACGTCACAGTGACGCCGTCCACGAACAGGGTCGACAAGATCGCACACGGGCTGCAACTGAACGACGTGATCACTTTCTACAATGAGGGCGGCAGGTTGCCAGACGGCATCCTCGCGGACACTGACTATCTGGTGTTCTCGGTCACCCCTGACGACTTCCAGATTCGAGCGGTGCTTGGTGGCGCCGCAGAAACCATAGTAGACAATGGCTTCGGGACTCACTTCGTCCGGCATGATCCGGCTTCGTGGTGGGTCGATGAACTTCTCGGCGTGTAGGAGATTCCATGGCTCAAGCAGAATGGTCGACGCTCACTAATTCGCTCGGCGCTCCTTCGGTCGCTCGCGGCGTAACGTCCGGCGTGGCCAAGCCGAACGGGGGAGGGAACTTCGTCTTCGGTTTCCACTCGCTCGCGATCGTCGATGGCGCTGTGGCGCTCCACAACAACCAAGTCGACTTCGCTCCCATGGCGCTCGGCGGCTCCGTGCGCGGTGCCATCAAGCGAGCGCCTGGCGGAGGCAAGACAGGCTTTGCGCCCTTTTTCTTCATCGGACTGCAAGGGCCTTCGGTGACTGACCTTGGGTATCTTCTTGGGCTCGGCGACGCGGATCCGCATCACATCGTGTTGCGCAAGGGCTCGATCGCGAGCGGGCTGCCTGACCTCGCGCCTGATCCTGCGAGCTCCCCCAACATCCTGATGAGGAGCAGTGAATCGTTCGAGGAAGACACCTGGCTGCATCTGCGGCTCGACATGATCGTTCAAGGCACGGGAGACGTGCTGTTGCAGGTCTTCAAGAACGACCTCAACACGAACCCGGTGACCGCACCTGTATGGGCGCAGGTGAGTGGGATGGAAGGGCCCTGGTCGCCCACCATCGACGGCTTCATTGACGACGCTCTGAGCGTCAACACGGGTTCGGCTCCGTTCACTTCTGGCAGGGCTGGGATGGCCTTCAGAGTCGAAGACGTGACGCGCAGGGCGTTCTTCGATCATCTCGAAATCGCGCGACAGGTCTAGGAGGCAGCATGGCTTTGACACCGGCAACGATCCTGCGCGCAACGGACGCGAGCGGAAACCAGATCAGGACGCTCGACGATGGACCGGTGGCCGTCCCTGGCGCGGCTCTCATTGGCAACGCGGGCGAGCATGTGGGCATCGAAGCGTCTCCGCTCGTGGTGAAGCCGAAGACAGGGACGCTCGTCTCGACTGGCGCTGCATTGGAAGCGTCGCACGTCGTGAAGAACCTGCCTGGAGTCTTCTACCGTGCGAGGCTCACCTTCGGGACTGTTCCGGGTGTGCCACTCTTCCTTCAAGTCTTCGACAGCGCGACGGCGCCGATCGCTGGCACGGTGCCTTTGTTACGGAAGGGCCACGACCCTTCCGTCAACGGCTTCCACTCCATCGAGATCGAAGTCCCCGAAGGGCTCGCCACGGCGGCAGGCATTCAGGTCGGGGTTTCCACAGATCCTGCAGTCTTTGCAAGTGCTGGAAACATCGGGCTGTTCGACGTTTTCTACGAATGAGATGACCAGTGACCTTGCTTGTAGTCCTCGATTCACGCGCCCACAGGCTGCCGATCACGGTCGGCGACTTGAGCGCGTTCGAGCGACACCTCGGCGTAGAGCAAGGGCGCATGCCGAAGCCCGGCGCGCCTGGCGGTTCCTACGTTTACGAGTTGGGCCACGCATCGAGAGAAGGAGGGCGCTTCGACGTAGGCGACTACCATGAAGTCTCTCAGGTGATCGGCACGCCGGACTCCAACGCGAAACTGTTCCGCGTGGACGTTGACGTGTTGCTCCCTGAGACGCTCCCGACCTCGCCGGCCGTCGTGTGGGAGTTCAGCGCCACCTTGAACGGAAGCAAGTTCTACTCGCGCAGGTTGGCGGCAGAACAGCGCGACCTGATCCTGCGCGACATCGCAGTCAGCCTTGCTACCAGCGCACCACCGGACACGATCGCCTTCCGACTCGCACTGGTGCTTGCCTGATGGCTGACGACCTCGAAGTGATGCTCCCCAGCGTTCAGCTCGACCTGGCCAGGGAGGACATCGGCGACGCCACCCAAGGCACGGACATCTCGACGCTGGTGGAAGCGTTCGCGTTGGCTGATGGACAAACGCTTCTCGTCGCGGTCGATGGAGGCGCAGCGCAGTCAGTCGCTTTTCTCTCGGTGGACTTCGACGACATCGCAGCGACGACCGCTGCCGAGGCCGTGAACGTGATCAACGGCGCGCTGGTGGGCGCGGTCGCGTCAGATGAGTTAGGCGCCGTGCGCCTGACCTCCGACGTGTTCGGTGCGGCGTCGAGCATTCAAGTCACAGGCGGCACAGCGGCCGCTGCATTCGGCTTCTCGGGCGCGTTGAAGTCTGGCTCCGACGTCACCCCGATCACTCAGCTGATCAACCGCATTCCAGAGCCCAACGAACAAGGAGTACCGGTCAGCACGTCGCTCGAGATCGAGATCCACAGTGGCAACGGCACGGCTCCAAACGCAGCGACTGTTCTCGTGTGGGTCGACGGCGTGCTTGCTTGGGACGGCGCTGTCTACGATCCGGCGTTTTCCGGCGTCGTCGCGAACCCTGATGTAGCCACGCTACGCTTCCGCTTCGGGCCTGTCTCAGGCCTGGATTCCGACGTTTCCGTGCTCGTGCGCGTGACAGAAAGCGTCTCTGGTCTCGACGAGTCCTACTCTTTCACGACGGAAGACCTGACGGCGCCGATTGTCACAGACGTCGTGGCACGCACGCGCTCGGTTGTGCGTGTGACGTTCAGCGAGCCCGTGTTGCAGGTGAGCCCTTCAAGTGCCGCTGACGCACTCAACCCATCGAACTACCTCTTCACCCGGGTCGCGGTCCCAGCGGTCGACGTCGTGCCAATGGAAGTGCTCCCCATCGACTCGGTCACCGTCGACATCTACACCGACTTGGAACTCTCTTTTGGCCTGCCCTACGCGTTGACAGTTTCCAACGTCGAGGACCTGTTCGGCAACGCGGTGTCTGGCGGGGCCTTCGTGTTCGACTCCTTCCAGCCTGAGATCCCAGATGGGCGCCACGCGCAACTGATCGAATGGCTCCCACAGCTCAACAGGACCGAAGACACGACGGGCGAACTGGCCTTGTTCGTCGCCATCTTGCAGGACGTCTTTGATCTGCTGTTGTACAGCGTCGACGACTGGACGCGCATCCTCGATCCGGACTTCGCGCCAGAAGATTTCCTTGATGCAATGCTGCTCGACCTCGGCAACCCTTTTGCTTTCGCCGCCTTGGACGAGACCGACAAACGGCGGCTGTTGCGGGTGCTCGTCAGCATCTACAAGGCGAAGGGCACGGCCCAGGGGATCATCGACGTCATCAGGTTCTTCGTCGGCCCGACCGTCACCATCGACGTCTTCAACGGCGGAGGATGGGAGCTTGCAGCTGCGGACGGTCCCACGTTGGACGGCACGAGTCCTCCTTCCGGACCAGGGGACGAGCTGTCGTCAGCGACCGAAGAGCCGGCCGACGCGGCTTCCCTCGGGCCAGACGAATCTCGGCTACTCTACTCTTTCGTGGTAGTCTCTCCGGTGAACCTGACGGATGAGGAGCGAGCGAGGATCTTGTCTATCGTGGACTTCATGAAGCCAGCGCATACTCACCTCGTCGACATCTCAGAACCGGCGGTGGCGGCGGCTTCGGTTGATCATCTCGAACTTGGAGTGAGCGAATTGGGCGGGGGCACCGTCGGAACATGGACGCTTCACTGAAAGCACGATAGGAGACCTTCATGCAACGCTACAACTTCTTCTTCCGCCAGAAGGTCACCGAGAGCGAACTCGACGCGGCCTTCGACGCGTGCGAGCAGACCGAGTTCAACACCCACCTCGCGCAAGGCATCATCGGGATCCAAGCCAACGCGGTGGCGACCGAAAACTCAGGCACGCCGAACCTCACGATCGACATCTCTGGGCCAGCAGAGATCCGCGACCAGCTCGGGCAACGCATTCACTGGACGCCGACTCAGGACGTTGATGTGAGCGTCGACGAGAACGGCAACAGCACAACGGTCGGCGCAGCCGGCAACCAGAAATGGATCAGTATCTTCGCAGAGTTCCAACGTGTGCTCGCGGACCCGCGAACGGACGGCGCGGGCGTCCCGCTCCAGTACAACTCGGCGGAGAGCTTCAAGATCAACGTCGTGCAAGGCGCAGAGGCGCCGCTCGGCACGGCAGCGCGCCCGGCGTTGCGCGGCGACCAGATATTGCTCACCGACCTCTCGCTCACCTTCGGCCAGACCCAGGTGCTCAACGCCAACTTCATCACTGATCGGCGACAGGACGCGTTCGTGATCAACGGCGGAGTCGTGCGTGCTGGCACGGCAGAGGCCGCGATCGAGAACCTTTCAACGGCGTTTGCGCTCGACGATCTCATGCACATTAGCGTCGGTGAGATCGTCACTGGTGAGAAGTCCATGCGGGCCAAGATACGGCTCGACGACGCCGGCGCTTTCATCGACGCTACTGCGTTGAAGGCGACGGGATCGTCTGACCCGATCTTCCGTGACCTTGTGCGCGCGCCTTCCGGTAGCGCGGGCTCGCTCGTGCTGGTGAAGATCGCGGAGTTCCTCAGCGCTGAGACCGATGGCGTGAACGTAGCGAGAGTCCGGCGGTTCGTGCATCCAAACGGCGGCTACCTCGTCACCTTCAACGCGGACTTCGACAACGACTCGCACCTTTTCACCGCGGACGCGAACCTCTCGGCGTACTCCTACATGTACGCAGGCATGCAAGTCAGCGTAGCGGAGACGATTCGATTCGTGCAGCGCCGCGCCGTCGCTGCGGCGGGCGAGACCTGGGACGACACGAGCTGGTCTGCGGTCGTTATCGGCGAAGGCTACGTTGACAACGGAGGCGCTTTCTTCACCGGAGGAACCGCAGTGATCGGCGACGGGCGACTCCTGTTCGATTCCCCTACGGCGTTAGGCAGCAACCCTACGGCGCTTGCCAATCCTGGCACGAACGCACTCTACGCCAAGAACATCATGAAGGTCTGGGCGAAGATCGAGATCAATGCTGGCGTAGTCACCTTGACTGGGCGGGACGCGTTCGGCGTGGCGTCGGTCGTGGCGTCGGCACCAAACTTCATAGTCAACTATCACAATAACTTTCAGAACCTCGAGTATGCGATCGTTCCTGCGCCTTTCTTCGAGCCGACGCTTGTGGCTGTGCTCATGTTCCGGCCGGTCTCGACAGCAGCTGGCAGCACGACGTTTGAGATTCGGCGCGCTGACACCGGCGCTGCGGTGTCGATTGCGAGTGTGTTCGCATTCTGTAACCTCATGTGCTTCGGTGAACAGCTCTGAGAAGGTTGAGAGGTCACTTCGTGTGGGAGTTCTTGAACAACTTGCTCGACAAGGCCGGAGTGGTCGTTGCCCTCTTTGCCCTCACCGTCCTTGCGTTCGTGGGCATTGCGCGCATTGCATGGAAGCAGATGGAGCGCCTCAACGAGCGCCTCTTGGAATCGCGCAACCAAGTGGAGATCATCCGGCGGCAAGACGAAGAGAAGCGCGCAGTGATGCGCATGGCTTTCGACGAGGAGCGGATTGCGTTTGCTTCCGAGCGCGCACGCATTGCAGCAGAGCATGCAGCGGAGCTGATCTCCGTAGCGGAGCTTGCGCGAAAAGAAGCGCGCGGCTTCGGCGAACGCGTCGACTTGCTGCGCGACAGGCACACCACGCAGATGGTGGAGCTCGTCGAGAAGTCCACCCGTCACATCGAGCGCATCGATCAATCGATCTCGCGTCTTGGAGTAGCAATCGACGTGCTCGTCCGCGTCGGAGAAGGCAGGTAATCGCATGGTCGAGGAACTGTTGATGCCTGCGGAGCTGGACGAGAACGAAGACGCGCCTACTTCGTTGACGGAAGCGCTCGAGCAGTTCTCCAAGGCCATTGCCAAAAGTCTGGAGTCGCTCGACGTTGCCGACAAAGCGGTGCAACGGCTGTGCGTCGTTGCGCGCCGCAAGGTAAATCACCAACTGCGGCTCGTGACGCAGGTGCCGCCGAAGATTGCGAGCCAAGAAGAAGACGACGACGACGACGCCGACGACAAGGTCGTTTAACAGGAGAACGGATGCCAACAGGACTCGCTCAGTACGTTCGGAGAATCAACGCCAAGCATCACGGCTCGCCGGCCGAGTTCGCGTCCAAGTGCCAAGAGCACGGGATGCAATGGATGGCGCTCGCAGGCCCTTGGCATGACACCAGGGGCGAACGAATGATCAACGATGCGGAGACGTGCAGGAGCTACCTCGACGCGCTCGCAGACGCGGGCGTCGAACCTTATGTCTGGGGCTACCCGTGGCAAGGGAACGAAGAAGCGTTCGTGCGCCAGATGCGCGAATGCGCTGGCGACCATCGACGCGGGCTGTTGGACTCTGAACTCGGCGCGAACCCGAGGAAGAAGCCGAGTGGTGTGGGGTTCGAGAAGGCGGAGGCACATGCTGTCCGGCTCGTCGACCTGATGGCAAGCGAGGGCTTCGAACGGTGCGGCCTCTCTTCGTTCGGGAGCGGCGTCAAGATGGGCTGGTTCCCGATGCGCGCATTCATCTTGCGGCTGCTCGAACGTTTCGACGCTCGCTGTTTCGTGGGCGGGCAGACGTACACGGAGAACAAGCGGATCGATGCGTCGATGGCCGACTACATCAAGGCCGTGAAGGACGCAGGCGCTTCACTGGTCGTGCCCGGAAAGCCCGGTGGAGACATCGCGCTCGTTCCGAACTTCGGCCAGTACAAGCGCGTGCATGGCAAGACGTTGTCGAAGACTCCTGAGGAGTTGTACTCACACCTCGGCGAGTTCATCGACGAGAACGAGCCCGTGAGCGCGCTGATTGGTTGGGCAGAGAACTTCTGCACGCCGGGTCAGTGGAGGATGCTGCAGCGCTTCGCCGTGCAGATCGAGCGCGGGGCGTGTAGTCTTCCTTTGTAACTCGCAAGGAGACACGCGTGGAAGAGTTCGTCAGTAAATGGGCAGTGGTCGTTGGGTTGTTCCTCGGCATCGGCATCTTCTACCAGGCCGTGAAGATGACGGTGCGCGCGAAGGCCGGAGACACAGGATTCAAGGGCGTCTTCTACGTCTGGAAGCGAGTGTTGCTTCTGCCGTTGGGTTGTGCTGCCGGCGCGGCCTGTGCGTTACTCGGTGCTGCCATCCCGCCGTTCCTCGGCCAAGGCATCGGCGGAGGCGTGCTTGCTGGACTTCTCGCGAGCGCTGCGGCTGGGCTCGCCTACGAGCAGATCATCGGGACGGCCAAGGCGATGATGCGCCACAAGGTTGCGAAGGCGGAGTAGCCGACGTGGCCAAAGCATGGTCGTGGCTGAAGCAACGGGCGACGCAGGTGCTCGGCGCCTGCGTCGCATTGCTTCTCCTTGCGCTCGGCGTGGGGTGGCTCTGGCGTCGTCAGGCACTTGGCGGACTCAAGGACAAGCTGAAGGTCACCGAGGTGCAACGAGACATTGCAGGCCTCGATGCGCGCCGAGAGGCGCTGCAGGAACAGTCAGCTGCGGTGGAGCTGAAGGTCGAAGCGAACGACACGGAGCTTGCTGAGAACCAGCGCCAGCTCGATGCGCCGGAAACGGACACGTCGGGCATGGACGCAGAAGAGGTCTCAGAGGCATTCAAAGCACTCTGGTCGAAGCGATGAGACGCTGGGACAGTCGTGAGCGCAACGCGTGCATGGCAGCTCAGCTCGTCTTGGACGTCGAACGACGCGTGCGACCAGTGGATTGGCTCTTCCACGTCGCTTTCCTTTGCTTCGTGCTCGCCGCGAACTGCGCCCACGCGCAATGCCCCGGTTCTCCGGTGGCGCTGCAGCACGAAGGCGCGGACGGCGTCTGGTTTCCGCTCGAAACTTCCCGCTGCCTGCTCGCGAACGAACTCGGGTTCGAGCATCAGCTCCCGCTGCTCCGTCAGCGCGTCACGCTCCTCGACGAAAGCCTGACCTTGCGCGACCAGCAACGCGCCTTGCTCAAAGAATCTTTGGCCCTCGCCATCGAAGCGGAGCACCGAGCGCTCTCAGCCGTCGAATCTGCGGAGCGGTTGCGGCGTAGAGCTGAGGAAGCGCTGCGTGCCTGGTGGCGTTCGCCGGAGCTGTGGATCGTCGTTGGCCTGCTGTGCGGGTTCGGCGCTGCCATCGTTGGCGCGCGCGTTGCCCGCGCTGGCCCTTGACGCGCGCTACGCGCCCGCAGTGGCGGCGCATGGGTTGTGGGTCGCCGCGCCCACGCACTGGCGGCACAGCGCGGCGTGGTAGCGCCGCCGGGGGCGGATCGGACAATGGGGGGAGCAACGTCGACGCCACCGGCGACGAGCAGATTTTAGCATCCGATATGGGTCAGTCTACCCGGCATGAAAGCCAGGCAGCGCGAGATGACCACGAGGTAATCGTTGTCGTCAGGCCTCAGACGACAGACTGGCTCGTGCGTGCACAGGCGGCAAACGTGCTCGTCCGAGTGTAAGGACTGTGCTTCGCCGACGCTGTCTACGTCGGCATAAGTTGCCCTTCTCAGAACGTTCACGAGTTTCGTTGCGCGATCCGTCACGGCTTCACATTGCCCATGCGCTCGGCGTTGCGTCGGTAGGACCAGAAGAGAGGCGGTAGGACCAGAAGAGAGGCGGTAGGACCAGAAGAGAGGCGGTAGGACCAGAAGAGAGGCGGTAGTCGATGTTTCATCCGAGGAGCTTACACCCCACAGCGTTGCGAGCCAACACTGTGGGGGCTACGCTCGCTGCACACCACTCGATTGCTCGCGCCACGCACGCTTACGCAGAGCCGTGCGGCGCTCGATGCGCAAGGAGACCCGTGATGAGAACGAGACTGTTCGTGTGCCTGATGTTCGTTGCTTGCGCTTCAAACGACGTCGAGCCGGAATCGTTGGACGAAGCGACCGTGCCAGACGAAGCTGCAGTGCAGGAAGAAGCCGCTGTGCCCGAGGAGGAGCAGTCCGAACCGACGCATCGCTCAGAGGTCGTGAACGCGGACGTGGCCAGCGCCACGCATCGCGCAAAAGATGAAGCGCCGCGTGCGCGCCTGGCTCGATGGAACGTGCCGACGGCGAGTGGTGGAAATGATGGCGTCGACGTTCAACGGTGGAGGTGGGCCGCGCCAGCCGATGCGCCAGCCGTGGATGTGCGGGTCTCGCGCGCAAGCATGGATGCAGCGACCGAACTGGGCCTTTTCCGCATTTGCGGCTCCGAAGTCGAGTGGAGCTCCGAACGCGATTGCATCGGCATCTGGCAAGTGTTGAAGCATATCAGGTCGAGGTCGTGCGACCGATCGAGGATCGCGCGGATCACAGAGTGCGCCAACGGCGAAGAGACGGCATTGTCTGCGATGCGTCGAGCGTCGAGTCGAGTCATGGGTGCAAAGACGACTCGCGTTTCGCGTCTCTCGTGGCTCGCGCGCGCCGAGCTGTCGTGCGAACGACCGGAAGGCTTCAGTACCGGGCGCCACTGGGGAGGCCGCTTGCGCGGTCTTTGTGAACAGGGTGCGCTGTTGGCGCACGCGCTCGTCTCGGGGGAAGACACCCGAACTGTGACTGGCAGGGCCGAGCCGATCACTTGGGGCGGCAGGTGCGAGCGCGACGGCGGCGCCTGTGACGATCCGATTGCTTGTCGGCGCGGGCTCGGTCGCATTCCGCGCACAAGGACAGCGAATGCCTTCTGGTGCAAACGAGGCACGCCAGGTTGCCCTGCGTGGATCGACGTCGATGGCGTGCTGTACTCAGACCTGGTGTGCGCCGCACTGCGCATTGCGCCTTTGTCGAGGGTTGCAAGCGCGGCGCGCTGATCCTAAACTCAGATTGCCATCTCGGTTCTCCCTTCCGAGGTTCGTTGTTCAAGACCAATCCTCGCCGCGCTGCGCCCTTGCGTACCGGCGAGGACACACTTGACACCGGTTCCCAGGAGAGCGAGAGTCGTAGTTCAAGTCGGACTGCGGTTGAGCGTTTCCCCAACTCACAAGTGCAGGACGACGGCGCCGACACTCTCACCAGTGCTCGGCGTTTTTATTTGCGCAGACATGCCGTCGGGTGATACATGAATCGTGGGCACCGTGCTGATGCGCGGTGGCCTGGTTCGGGGAACCAGGCACTGTGACAGCAAACGCGACGGCCATACGGGAAACAGGCTTGAGCGGTGCAGGATCAGTTCCCCCCAATTCTTCCGACGACGCAGTAGCCGCAGAGCGCACTCGTTGGGGGGGTTGGGGGGGTCTGTTCTGCACCGCTCAAGCCTCCGGGATGGAAGCAGTAAACGGCGTTGTTGCCGAACAACGCCGATCATGACACTGCCGATCATGTGTCGACGCATGCCCTTGTTAGTCAGTCGGACGCTCAGTCACGTCACTCAGGGCGACACTCGCCCGTCAACTCGGCGCCGCCCAAGAAACCCCAGCTTTACGCGGTTTTCGCGGGTCGAACGGGTGTGGGTGGATTGTGTTTGCCTTTGTCCGTGCAAGCGGGTTATGGTTCCCATGGTTCGATTGATGTTTGACATCCGCATACGAGACGCACGGAACCCGGGGCGAACATCTTTTGGTGAGCAGTGGACTTGTTCCGCCGTTGAATCGGCAACTGCAGTAAGGTTCGTTTCGGGACACGGCGAGCGCGTGAGAACGTGGACCCGCCGGGGTTCGAGAAGTAGACGCCCAAGAACATCCGTGGAGCCAGAGTCCGATGAACGGCTGGTGATGCGCCTCGGGGAGCCAAGCAGTCTCCCGCCTCCGATACAACAGAAGTTGGCCCGGCTCAGCCGCAACTTCGACCCTTACGAGGCGAACAACTGCATACCGGTCGACGGTTGGAAAGCCGTCTGAGGCCGGAGGAGAATGAACGCCCTCACTTACTGCTGGGCGTTGGCGGGCTGACCGCATCACCGATCGCACGATCGGTGATGCGCGAGACGTTGGGTTGATGGTGCGCGCTTGCGCGCTGTCCTCGATGAACTGCCGACGCGAGGCACGGTGCCGACTCTGCGGACAACGGCGAAAGAAGCGAGTCTCCTCCGGGCCTGCCGGGGAATGTGGAACGAGATGGCTTAACGGCTGAACCCACGCGCGCAGCGTGCATGGTGCGCATGGGATGCTGTGCGGCCTTCGTTCCACCCGGCTGCTGGGACTGACGGCGCGGGCAACGCGCAGGGACATACGCCCTGCGCAGAACTCGCGTCGTTCCTGGGGCTGAACCATAGTGGCTCGACCGCCGCCGCGCTCGTTGCACAGAGCAACGATTGCCCAGCCATTGCGCTGGTGCGAAGCGAGGCGGTCGAGCCAACGTGAGGCGCGCCGACACCGAGAGGGTTCGGCGCTCCTCACGTTGCCCACGACGGGCA
>Ga0210043_1000920_pt1 | contig 28698 bp, 24 predicted proteins | sample CryGeymet201501t_FD_183990 | JGI IMG/M metagenome (GOLD analysis project Ga0210043, IMG submission 183990) | Groundwater microbial communities from Crystal Geyser aquifers in Utah, USA - Crystal Geyser metaG 2015-01t (SPAdes) (version 2) | ecosystem: Environmental > Aquatic > Deep subsurface >... | reverse complement strand
ATAATCGAAGAGATTGAGCGCATTGCCTTGGGCGCACTTATTACTCCAAGTGAGGGGCGCTGACAAAGGCTTCTTCGGGTCCAGAACAATCCTCTCCAGCTATCGATCGGTTTCCGGATCTAAAGCTATCGGGCCAATTTGCGACTCCAATTCAGAGACGATGTTATTTAAAATGCGCGTCAGAAGCTTGGCTGTTTTTGGCGTCATCATCAACACAGCTTCATCCACATACGTGGTGTCCTTTTCGCCTCCAAACACATGATGGTTCGAAAGCGTAAGTGCTACATCATTGTCAGAGAATTTGACGTTGAAAGCGTTCGCGAAAATGAACCGAAAGTCTTTTGAGCGTTCGCGCTTTTCACTCGGCATAGTTTTTCACTTTCATTGATTCATAAGTACGGGTCGTATTGGATGTTTTGTTTGTAAAGTTGTCAATCACGATCACGTTGTCGGCGCCGCGGGCTGAAATCGTTCGCACCCGGTTCGCGGCAGTGGTTTATGACTATGGCTGCTGCGTGGCTGCAGGCGCGGGGCCTTTAGGGCCGCGACCGTATGGCAGTCCATCAATGTGAATAAGGACGCCTAGAACTTTGGCGACGAAGTGCAGGATGTAGGTTCTCATTTCACTCTCCATGCTGAGGCCCTGCACCACGCAGGGCCTTGCCTTTTGTGGGAAAATTCAAACTGATACAGTACCGAGAAGTGAACAGACCGCCGACTCGACACCAAGGGCGTCATGCGCGGCGGGCTGCTGCTGCTTGCCCCTGGCTTAGGGCTGGGGGGCTGATTTGCCAGAGGATCACAGCCAGGACAGACTATGCGGGGAATGTGGCGGGGCTATGGCAGTCTATTTCCCCATCCTTTTGATCCAGTCAATAACCTGATCCTGCGTCAGGTCGTTCCTGCCTTCAAGTGCATGAAGGCCGGCAATGATGGCGGCCTTCATCGTTACGTGCTTCTCCGTCATGCGGTTCAGCAGGTCCAGTTCCTCGTCTGAGAAACGTATGTTTTTTTGTGTTCCAGTGTGCTTTGCCATGAATGCTATATAGCGGCTAACTTTTTGTTTGACAAGCACCTTTGTTGTGGCTATATAGCGGCTATCAGCAATGGAGAAACTGATGTCAAAGAAAACCAGCCTACCCGCAGCCGCGCCAAAGTTTCCAGAGGTCCACATCGTTACCGTGTTCCTCACCCTCGTTTCGGGAACCATCTCGGCGCTCGCTGCAAGCTACCACATTCACGCAGACGCCACGTTCTCGGTGGCAGAAGTGAAGTGGGCCTTCGTAGGTCTTGGCGGCGTGTTCGCCCTGACCATGGCCCTGATACCAATGTTCCTTGCCCGGCCTCATGGAGAGGCCTTCGAAGGCGGGAACGCCCAGACCGGCCTGATGACCATCGTACTCATGGTTATGGCTCTTGACGGCGCATTGCAGGTTCACGCATGCACCGTCATTATGGAAAGCCTCAGCATGGCAATCCCGGCCTGGTGGATCATGGCAATCGGAGCGGGGCTGTTCCAGGTTTCGATGTTCTTCATGCGTGGCACACTGTTTGCGACCACGCGGGAGATTCAGGACCTGATCGACGCCCGCGCCCACGAACTGGAGATTGCTGCCGCCTATGCCAAGGAACAGCATCTGGCAAAACGGCGTGAAGACTACGCATCCAAGAAAAGCAACGTGGTCAACATGCGATAAAGGAAGCCCTGCCGGAGTGATCCGGCGGGGCTTTTTGATGGAGACGAAAATGAAGATTACCCCTAACCTTCTGCGAGAGCTAGTTGAATATGATCCCGAAACGGGAGCGTTCACGCACAAGCGGCGCCGAAAGGTTCCGGGGGCCTTTTTTTAGAAGGTTAGTTTATCCGGTAGGTGTAGCTGTAATAACAGTTCGTCCCACCTGTATCCGTCGCCATGCCGGACACATACGCACACTCGTTTGCAAGATCACCAATAACCGCACACTGAATGCTTCCACTGATGTTTCTGAGTCCTCCGCCCAAATGTTCATCGCCTGTCAGATTGGTCTGGATCGGAAGGGACATCCTGACTGCAATTTGTGCAGCGGTCGTTGGGTTGATTGTTATTTTCCCACTGACCGTAACGACATCCCCAACCCGCATGTACTGCGCTTCATAGTGCGTAACAGATGTGATGTTCAGGTTGGTGCTAACCTGGACGGGTGTATAAAAACCACTGTCAGACCGTATCCCATCCATATTGGTTGCAGACGATACCCTGCTACCTGTGTAGCCCGTGCCCCTGACATTATCGATTGTCACCTTGATCGGGCTTCCAACTGCTACAGCAGTTTCTCGACTGACAAGATGGCGAACCTTCGCATCAGAGGAGTGAACCACAAGGCCGTCTATCACGAGATTGGCAAGTGTATTGGCATTCACGATCCGAACAGCGTCTGGAGTGGTTGTCGCCAACTGGCAAATATCCTGACCGACCATGTTGCGATAGACACCATGTCGCCCTATGCCATTGTGACCGATTGAAAGTATGGGGCCGCCCGTCTTAACGGCAGTTATACCATCGAACGTGTTGCGCCAGCCCTCATCAACAACTGCCCCGCGTTCACGCCAGTCTACCCCCGCTATATACAGGTCTTCTCCGAGATTGGTGCGGTTTGCATAAACATTGCTGACAAAGCAATCATCGCCACGTAGGGCAGGGTCCGATCCGTCTGCTCCTCGTACCCAAACAGCAGGCCCCCTGCAATTCAGCGCGGTTACTCCGTTAACCGTGGTCGCACGGGACCGAATGGAAACCGCATTCCTGCGACCGCCGATTACAGTGATATTATTGAAGGCAATCCCGTAGCCCGGCCAGTGGGTGCCAGCGCCAGCGCCCCGAGGTTCGATAGCCAGAATATTTGAGACAATAGAGGCTGTCGGCTCGCCATGATTGAAATTCGCACTGTAACCAGCGGTTGTGTCATACGTGTTGCGGCACCTGATCGCCACAACGCCGTCAACAACCAGACCCTCGTTCAAGCTGTCTTCTCGGATCGTATAACCAAACCCCGGAAGTCCATCGACTGAGGCAGGATCGTCCGTTCCTGTCGTGTTCGATCCAAACCTTTCGGGCCTGTAATTCGTAATATGTCCACTATAGCAACCATGCAGGAAAATCCCCGCATGAAGTGAGTCCACGATTTCAATATCATCGACAACCGGATGCTTGCACCACCGGATATCCAGAGCGAAGAGTTCCTGAAACGAATTGCTGGATGTGACCGTCGCGGTGTCATCCATTTCTATGCGGAAGCTGCGGTATGCCACGCCATCAACCAGCGTAACAGGAACCAGCTTTGCCGTGCTTGCCGTCGCATAGCTGAATTTCAGGTAGCGCCACAGTTTCACGGTATCTCCAGACACCTCGCGCACACGAACGAACTCACCCTTCTTTCCTGTGTTACCGGTAAAAATGGAAGACTCATCAAGGAGAACATAAAGGGTGTCCACTGACACTGACGCGCCAAGGCCTGTTGAAAGCGTTATTTCATCGGTATCGGCGCTCGCGTTTGATGCCAGAGCCAGACCGGCACCCTTGTCTGGTGGAGTTCCCAGCGTCCGAAACAAGGAGTTCTGACCCTGCTTGATAAATACTGTGCTGGGGCCATCGCCAAACACTTCAACACCAGGATTCTCAAGCCGCGCATCTGTGCCTGTCAGATACCGCCCGGCTGGTGCATACACACTCTGGCCAGTCAGTACTGCCGCCGCCATGGCGTTATTAATGGCAGTCGTATCGTTCGTTACGCCGTCGCCAGTTGCTCCATAGGACAACACATTGATAGGAGACAGGGCTCCAGACGCCACCGCGTCAGCATTGTTGATCTTGATCCAGTTGGCCGCATAAGTGCTCGTTGATGCGTCATCCGTTTTAGCGCGCACGAGATCGCCCACGGCAAACGTAATGCTATCGACTGTCCCGCCTGTCGTGACCTCATACTCTGACCCGGAGCGCGCTGTTCCGCTGCCCGGAAACGATCCGGCTGATGCGTCCCATGTACCTGCTCGAAACACAGCCTCATCAAGGCCAATGGCTGCGCGCTGTTCAGCATGAGTGCGCGCCTCGATGTCCCCTGAACTGTCAAAGCCAAGCGTTGTGTCAGCCGCAGCAACAGCCAGGAGCGAAGCTGTTGAGACGACATCTGCGATATTATCCGCGACCGTCGCAATATCCACATCCGCATCTGCGACGATCTCAATCTCTGCGGCAATAGCTGCAACAGCAGCAATATCCGCAACATCAAGATCCGGCAGGCTGGATGCCACAGGATGCCCGTCCGCATCAAACGCAAGGAAGCTGTTCGCCCGCAACGATGCGGATGGTAGCCGGTTCATGGGTGCGTCTGACAAGGCCCCTCGGACTGTCCGGTCCTGTTGATCGTTGATCTGCTGCACACCGATGACAACATTATCCATCGCGTTGTTGAAATTCTCCGGCAGGAACCCGCCAGCGTTCTGGACGTTCAGGGATTGCAGGAGGCTCCTGTCTGACAGAACAGTGATGTTTGTCCCGATGGCAGGCGCCGTCAGCATCGTGATCGACCCGCCCGGACTGGCGTTCTGGTCCGCGTTCAGGCTGACCGTGTAGTGCGTGGTCAGGGTCTGCGCCGTATCAATGCCCGCCGTGGTGGACACCACCAAGAGGTCAGCCGTCGCATATGTCTTGAATGCAAAGGCGAATACCTGCGTTGCTCCATCCCCGGCATACGGCCCGGCGCGGCGTGTCTCTGTGCTGATCGTCATATCCGTCTCCTAAAACCAACCGCGCGCTTTGTCACACGCCACCAAAACCTTGTCTTTCAGGACCGGCAATCGCTCACCCGGCTCTGTTTCCGTCATCAGCCAGCTTCCATGCCCTGAGCAGGTTGCCCGTCCAACTTCGGCATAGACCAGTACACTGCGCAGGACCGAAATCCCCACCAGTGCCGTCAGCGTCAGGACCGCGATGGACACATATGGCGCTGCACTGATGGCGCGCGCTGTCCATAACGATACTTCCCGCCCCTTGAACTGCGGCGCTGTCTTGCGCAGGTGCTTCGAGACCATCGGGAACGGGACGACATCGCCGGAGGGCGCGCGGGCTTCATGCTCCGCGCCGGCAGCCTTCAGGATTTCGTCAATCAGTCCCGTCATGTCACATTCCTACTTGGCGCACTCGCCTGCCCATTTCTCCACGTCACGCACCATTTTCATGCGGGCCTCCAAAGGGGAGGCATCAAACGCGGCCGCGCTGAGTTCGCCCGGCTTCGTGATCTCGCACATGGTCTTGTGTTCAATCCTGACGGCGCTTTCGATAGCGTCCTTAGTCACCGAAGAGGATGCGTCTGGTGTCGTCTGACAGGCTGTCAGAAGTGACATCGCCGCTAACAGCATCAGCGGCTTGGTGGGCTTTCTCAATACGTTCATCGGCTTCGTGCTCCAGTTTGGTGAGTTCCTTGGTTGCGGTCTTGCGGGCCTTGGTTTCCTGCTTCTGCACGGCTTCCCGGCGCACCTTGCGGTCATGCAGGGCAAGCCATGTCAGGAAGGCAATGAATGCCGCCCCGATCCCTGCCGCCCACCGGGCCGCTGGATTGTTCTTCAGGAACAGCCAGACACCATATCCGAATGGCATTTCTACACCTTCGGCCCTTCAGCCCTACGCCTGCCGTCCTCGGCAATCATCTTGCCAGCCCACCAGCGCCACAGGCCATAGAGCGCGCCCATGGCTGCGAGAATTCCCAGCACCATGAAGATCGTCTGCGGCGGGTACTTCGAGACATAGGCCGTCAGCTTGTCTGCATAGGGAACCGAATAGGCCACCCCGCCGAGAACAGTCGTGGAAATGATCGCCGCTTCCTTGCCGCTGTCTGCCTTCGAAAGGCCCTTGTGCGTCAGCGATTCCTCCATCGGCTTGGCTGGCGCGTCAGGCTTCAGGTTTGGGGTGTCGATCACCTTTTTCACAATGGCGACTGATGCAGGCGATTTCGGCTTGTCGATTTCCTCTGGCTTGCCACCGATGCGGATATACTCGCCAGTGTTCAGCCATGCGGTTTGCTGGGCACCTGTCATTGTGTCCCATTCATCAGGCAGGGTAAGGGTTCGTGCCACTTTGGCCTCCATGGGTTTGGGTTCTGGCTTCGGTTCAGGGAGCGGAGCAAGCGGATAGTTCCGCGCAACTTCAAGGACTTCGGAAAAAGGCGTCTGATAGATGATCTGGTCTTCCCATCGGCCCTTGGATTCGTTCCATTCCAGCCTGGTTCGCATCGCGATCGCGTCGTTCTTCGTCGCTTCTGACCAGTGATAACCAAGGAACAGGCAGCCCTCCGCATGTTGCCGCCTGAGCAGGCCCCGGAACCTGCGGAAATAATCGCAAGGCTTGCCGTCAGCATCGAGCCAGCGCAGTTCGCCGTTCACCTGATCCCATTTCGGATTGTCAGGCACAGTCCCGTTCAGGACTTCACGCGCTGCCGGACCCCTGCTGGTCGATCCGGTCCACATACCGAACGCCGCAGCGGCATCCTCGATCCGGCCTTCATTGAGGAACCTGACCACGCTGGAACCAGCCGCCGCCGTCCCGCCGATATTGTAGGCAAGGGGCGCAATCGCATCGACCTGGTTCTGCGTCGGCACGACTTTCAGGGCTGGCCAGACGGGTTTCATCTCCTGCCCCAGCGCATGAGCCCTGAGTGCAATCGCATATTCCAGTGTCGCGCATTCACCGGGCTGGACCTTGCGCCCGTCGAGGTGATACGTGGAACCCCAGCCCAATTCATAGGCCCCGCCCTCGCACATCTCTGCCGTGAGACGTGGCTTTGATCCCTCAAACTCGGTAATGAGCTGGACCGCACGCGCGCTTACATTCATCATGATCCAGCCTCCTGCCCGTAGATCACCTTGTCATCTACCGTAATTCGCAAGGCCCCGGAAGCGTCAGCCTCGGCCACAAGGCCAAGCGTCAGTTCCCCTTCCGGTAATGCCTCCACGTCAATCACCGACCGCCATACCAGCGTGTTATCCTCTGCCGATGGCGCTTCGCCCTGAACGATCACGATTTCTACTGTGGACTGGCCGTCATGGACCGTCTTCAGTTCCACCGCCTCACGCACGGGATATTTCGATCCCTTGGGAATGAGGGGCACACAAACCCCGCCAGACCGGCGCAGGCCCACGGTTGTCGCTGCAATGCGTTCCAGAACGCCCGGCTTGATCCGGCCTTCAATCTCGGCCGCCCGCAAGGCCGTTCCCAGCGCAACGGCATATTCAGGCTTCGGACCCATCACCAGCTTCTGCGTTCCGAACTTGGCCGCCAGCACGTCATGGATCAGGGGCATACGGGATTGGCCCCCAACCAGCAGCACATGGTCAATGTCCCGCGCGTTCATCTTCGCCTGCTTCAGCGCATCCTCGACTGCCGCCATGGTCCTGACTACAAGGTCTTTTGTCATCTGGACGAACTCGTCACGGCTGACGGAATAGTTCATCGACTTGAACCCATCCGCCCCAACCGTCAAATTTTCGAGATAGACCCGGCCTTCCGTATCGCTGGACAGGGCGATCTTGGTATCCTCGGCCTCGCGGTTCAGGTGAACCATGCAATGCGGCTTTGACTTCAGATCCTCGCCCTCGTCCTTGAAAAACTGGTCTGCGCAATAATCCACAAGCCTGCGGTCGAAATCCGCCCCGCCAAGGAACCCGATCCCGTTCATGCCCTTGACCGATGACACCCCGTCCTTCATCGCCAGGATCGTGATATCGAACGTGCCGCCGCCAAGGTCATATACTGCCACGCGGGAGAATTCCTGCCGATCAAGCGCAAAGGCCAGCGCCGCCGCATATGGCTCCTCGAACAGGTGAACATCCTGAATCCCCGCAAGCATGGCGCCTGCCTTCAGGGCCTCTCTCTGCGGCTCCCTGAAGTCCACAGGAACGCCGATCACCGCGCCCGTTGGCCGCTTCCCGAACCGGAACTCCGCCGCGCGCAGCACGGACTTCAGGACTTCTGCCACCAGTTGAGGCCCGGAGATCAGGCCAGACCGGCCCTTCCACCAGACCTTGCCGTCCGGTCCCTCGGCCATCTGGAAGTGTCCATGCTCATCATCGCTGTAATCAACACCGAGGAACCGCTTGACCGCTTTGAACGTATAGTCCGGGTTCTCGTTCTGCTGCCTCAGCGCCGCATGACCCGTCACAAACCCGGTTTCTGTCTGAGCCACAGCGGAAGGCATCGTGTCCTTGCCCTCCACGGTCTCGATCATCTGCGGTCCCTGCGGGGTATAGATCGCCGCCCCGCTATTGGTTGTCCCGAAATCAATGCCAATCATCATGCCGCTTCCTCCGCAGGGTCAACCGGGATACGCGCATCTATCCCCCTGGACTTGCGCGACAGGGCGGACGCATCCCCGCCTTTCTTGCTGATCTCGGCCCGCGTCATCTTGATGTCGCCTTCATCCTTGGCCGTCATGCCCTCCAGCACCTTGTCGAGGGCCTTCATTTCGTCATCGCTCATCTTGCCGGCGCCGGGCACTTCGACATTGACCCGCGCCGTCTTGCGCGTCCCTGCCATCAGGAAGGCCCACACGCCGAACGACCTTGCCGACTCGGCAATGACCAGCAGGAACTGTGCCCACAATTCGCGCTTGTCCACCTCGTCAGCCTGTGTCCGCTTCTTGATAGCTTCCAGCCTGCGTTCCTGTGCCGGGGCAAGGGCGGTCTCTGCAACCGATGCCCCGCCATTGTCATCGAGACGGATTTGCAGGATTTCCAGTCGCTTGCGAATCAATTCCCCGCGCTGGCGCATGGCGTTTTCTGTCAGTTCAGCCCGGATACCGTCGATCCTGCCAGTGTAAAGCCCCAACGCGATAAGCCTGCCCTGAGCCTCCTCGATACGTGTCTGGCTGGTCATCAGGTCCAGTTCCGCCTTCAGTTCAGCCTGTTCCTCACGCACAGCCCTGCGGTCCTCAGTGGCTTCCGCAGCGGTATCATCCGGCAGGCTGTCCAGCTTCAATGCCTCAGCGTCCAGCAGGTCAGCTTCAGACCTCAGGGCTTCCGGGGAGCCGACAAACACATCCGCCATCCAGTAGCGCAATCCCGCCTTGCCGTTCTCGACACAGAACCATGCCAGCCCCATGAAGATCAGGCCGCCGACGACCTGCCGCAAATAGGTCTCACTCAGCACCACCAGCGAGAACATGAACACAAGGGCAATCTCTGCCCCGATGGCCAGGCCTGTGAAGGCAACGGAATTGGTACTGACCCATGCGCCCGTGCCATTCACCACGGAAAGCGCCAGCGTCATCAGCGCAAGGCCGATGCTGAGGCCCAGCTTCATCAGCCGGCGCTCCTCGTGAACTGATTTCAACCCCAGCCGCAATGCCATCACGCGCCCCTTATCATTATGTTGTAGAGCGCATACGCGAGCCCGGTCAGGGCCATGCCAATGATACCGACAAACTGGATGCGAACACTCTTGGCCGTGTTGGCAATCAGGGCTTCCCGCTCTTCGTTGCGCTTGTCCTGCTCAGCATTGGATGACCTGATATCGGCCCGCAGGCGGGATTCGGAATCGCTCACGGATTTCTGGATTTCGCTCTGGCGTTCGGCCCGCTCCTGGTCACGGCTTTCCCGCACGGCAGACCGGATGTCATTGCGCCATTCGTTCCGCGTCACGTTCACAACCTCCGCCATGCGCTCGTGACTGACGAGGCCGTCCAGCTTGGCCTCGACCCGGTTCATCTGCGCGTTCATTCCCATCAGGACCCCGAAAATGTCCTTGCCCTCCCCGTCCGCCATCACTGCACACCTTTTAGCCCGCTCGTCAGATCGCGCTTTCTTGCCTCGTCCATGACAGGCAATGGGCCATTCTTGGCCCGGTTCAGCAGGACTTCCAGTTCAAGCCAGAGGCGGCCGCGCGCAGCCTCTATGGTCTCGTCTGACTGGCGCTCGCTTTCGATGAATTCAGCTACCGGGTCAGGCCGCAGGAATTGCGGGATTTCCAGCACGGGCACGTCATTCCAGCGGTCAACATGGACGACACGCTCGACAATCTCGGCCTTGCGCCCGATACGCCGCTTGGCGATCTCGTCGGCCCGCCATTCCCGGTAGGCTTCCCGGCCAAGTTCCCTGTACTTTTCAACGCTCATATACAGCCCCTTTGCTCTCTGCTATGCCCTAATTCGCGGTGTTAAGCCACCACCCTTAAACGCCCGTAATCATTGCGGTTTACCTTGTATTCCTGAAAAGCGCCTCGCGCGCCGCGTCTGCCGGGTCTTCCAGCGGTTCTTCCTCTCCCGTGGCCACGTCATAGGCATATTCGCCTGTGATCCACATTTGCCCTGTCGGCAGGCCGAACAGCAGGCCCATCAGGTCCAGCGTCTGGCGTGTGCCGTATTCTGTATCGAATGCTTCGCCTGTCGCCAGCTTGGCCGTCGCAGCCGTGCCCTTCTCGATAATGCTGCCAGCCGGTGAAATCTGGTAACCGAACTGCGGATTGATGACCGAGTTGAACACGTCCCTGACCAGCGGGATTGTGGAAACCGCGTTACTGGCAAGCGCCTTCATGGCCTTCACTTCCGGCTCGTCCTCGTCATCACCAGGCGGGAAGCGCCCGGCCAGTACCTCAGCCAGCATGGGGATAACAATGAACAGGAGCGCCATGTTCGCGCCGAACGCCAGCGGGTTCAACTGCCCCCCTCGCAACTGCTGGAACTGCGTGGCCGACAGGTTGTAGAGGCCGCTGAAATAGGAATAGACCATGGTCAGCATCTTCTCCAGTTCGCTGCCACGCATCATCTGCGGCAGGTCCTGCATCCGGCCCGCAACCTGTGTGCGCCGTATCACGCTGTCAGCGTACATGATCGCATCGGCTTCATTGCCGGCGTCGATGTTCTCGACATTGCCGTCCATCGCCTTGTCATAGGCGCCTACCCATACAGTCGTGGACACAGCCGCATCCATCAGACCGATCAGGATGAACGCATTACGTTGCATCCCGCCCAGCGGTGTGCGTTCCTGCATCCGGTTCGTGACCATCCGCACGTCACGGTCGAAGCCCATCGGGCGGTCTTTCATGAACTCGGACTTGCCGGAGACCCATTGCCATGTGCCCCAGAATGACCCCGGATGGCCCGTGAACGTCTTAAGGAACCCCTGCGCCGTATAGCGTGAGCCGATCAGTGTCGGCGCTGCAAGGATGCCTGTAAGCTGCTGCGTGGCCGTCCCGATCTTGTAGCCCATGGTCATGACCGAAAAGTTCCGCCTCGCGCCGCGCATGATTTCGGTTGCCCAGCCGCCCGGCTCCTCGGCCCGTTCCGTCGCAATGCCCGCAAGCCATGGCCGCAACATGTCGTACTGTTCCCGGCCTGCCGCCTTGATATACGAATCCGCAAACCGCTTGTTGGATATGATCTTGTGCGCGTCGATGACGGCAGGACGATAGGCAATGTCATGGATCACGTTCTGGATATGCTCGTGAAACACGCCGATAGACAGCTTGACCGGCTTGCCACCAGACCCGACGCGCTCTTTCAGGTGCCCGGTTTTCGTCATCGGCTTGGAGAATGACTTGCCAAGGTCTGCGAGCATGTCCTTTTCTTCAAGCCGGGCCTGAACCACGCTGGACGCGCGCGGCTGTGCAGCGTCATACTTCAACGGGTAATACTTGCCGGAAATGCTGCGGCCACTCGGCAGGGTGAAGTTGATCCCTTCGACCGCCCTTGGCTGGACCCCGGTGATTGACTTCTCAAGCGCAAAGGCCGGGTCACGGTATTCCCCGATCAGGCCCCACACGCCTTCAATGAATTGCCAGTGCTTGTCTGTCAGAACCCTGTCAAGGACCGCCTCGACCTGGGCAGATTCCCAGCCATAACCATCGAGGATAGCGGCACGGTTGCCCGCATTGCCCCAATTCAGCCCCAGCACGACGACATCCATCATGGTCATGCCCTTGCCTGGCACATCCAGTTCAGGTGTTGACACGCGCTGGTGAAATAGCCTGCCGCGCTCCATCGGTGTGAAGATGCCATAAAGCGCCTTCATCTTCTCGGCGCCTTCGCGCATCATCACGCTTTCAACGTCTGCCGCCTCAGCCATGGGACGGAACAGAGCGGACCAGACCGGGCCGTTTTCCTTGCCATCCAGCAGACCGAACAGGAATTCCATACGGGTCAGGCGCGCGTGAACCTTCTTCAGCCATGTGTCCGCCGCTTCCAGTTTCGTCGGCGTGAATGATTTCTCCCGCGTCCTCGACTGTGGAGACGCATCCATGACCGTGACCATTTCATCTATCACGGCATCAAATCGGCGCTTTTCCCTGTTGTTCAGGAGCCCCTGCTTGGTCCGGCCAAGGTGCGCCAGATTGTCGATCGTCGCAGACAGGTAGTCCACTTCGTCTGCCGTCAGGGACTTCCAGACCTTCCGATCAGCCGTCGCGGCCAGCATGTAGGCTTCCGGCGTGATCTCGGATTCCCGGCCCGCCTCGGTCATTTCGAGAACCCATTGCGCAGCAGACTGGACCCTGCGCTGGACCCCTGGCGCCTGCTTGGAAACCCTCAGTTCATAGGCCTCCATCATGGCATCGATCTTCTCAAGGTAATCCGGGGCAATCCGTTCGCGCCGGCCCTTCTGGTTCTCATATGTAAGCAGGTGCTTGCGCGCCTTCTCGATGCGCTCGTTCAGCTTCTCGGCTTCGCGGTACATGTGCAGCGTCACCATCTGGCGGCGCTTGTGCTTCAGGGCCTCGACCATATCGCCCTTGCGCACCGCTTCCATGGCGTTGCGCCCGTGCCTGCGTTCGTCCTGCAAGTAGCGGCGGTATGATTTCAGTTCAGATACGGTCTTTGTGGCCAGTGCCTCCTGTGCCATCTGCTTCGCGGCCCGGCTCGATGCCTGTTCACCAACTGCGCGGGCAAGGGCCTCAAGCTCAATCTCGGACGCCATCATCTGCAACGCGCCATGGGCAGCAAGCCTTGCCTCCTCACGGGTGCGGCCCTCGTTGAACGTGTCGCCCATCTCCTGAGCGAACCGGCGATCTGTCTCTTGCTTGATGCGTGTCTGGCGATTGCCCATCATGACAAGGGACGCAATCAGGTCTTCGCCGGTATTGAACCCGAAATAGGGCGCTGCATCGTCAGGGCTTATGAGGTCGTCGCCTTCCTGAACCAGTTGGGACAGGGCCTTCACCAGTTTCTTCTGGTCCCGCTCGTAAATGTCGATCCCGCGCTCATCGAAGAACTCGGCCCATTGCAGGGCGCTTTGCATCGCGGCCACATCTGCGGCGTCCTGTTCGGAATAGACCGGCTCGTTACGGCTTTCCGATTCGATAGCGTCCAGCAGGTCCTGGACCGTAGTGCGCCCGTCAGGCGAGGATGCACGGATATAGCCTGCCTCCTCTGCGGCTTCACGCACATAATCAATATCGGTGCCGGACTTCTCGTTGATGAGGCCTTCCATGCCCATGCGCTTGAGTTCATCAGCCGCGCCCTTGATGCCGTTCATGCCCTTGATGGCTGGCTTGTCCACCGTCGCCTTCTTGAACGAACCGCGCGCGCGTATGAACTGCGACAGGGTTTTGGGCGGCTTTTCCTTCAGCGCCCGTGCCGTTTCCTGCGCAATTGTGGCAAGGCCATCTGCCGCAGAACCGACAAGCGAGCGGCGCTTGATCGCGGCAGGCAGTTTCCTTGCGACTTCCTCGCCGTAGAATTCGCGCACGGCGTCCATGTCAAGACGCATGGGGGGCAGGTCAGGGGGCGGGCTGGTTGGTCCCCAGCCTTTGGGGTCTTTGCCGCCTTGTGCAAGCTCACTTACAACGCCGCCAGGATCAACCGCGCCAGTTCGTGATCCTCTTCCGTCCATTCCTCTATCGGCGGGACGAGAGAGGCGGGCAGCCGTGAGGGCTGTGACGACTTCTCCGGCACCTTTCCCTCTCTGAGATCCGCGAAGAATCTCGTTTTTGGCGAACTCATTTGGATCAACTCCATCCTTGACCAGCACAAACCCCGCGCTTGGGAATAACGGGTCTGCAACTTTTGCGCCGTCCTGCTCCGTCACGATGCTGGTCTGGCTCGCAACCTCGTAAGCAGTATAGCCTTCAAACGGCAACTTCGAAAGCATGAACCGATAGAGGTCTTCACGGCTCTTGGCCTTGGTGCCTTCGCCTTGGCTCTCTGCCGCGATGAAAGTAAACGCCTTCACGTCAGTTTCCAGCGCATACTGGCGCATGACCATGATCGCGCGCGAGAACATATCCAGCGCAGCGCGGGACCGGGCCGCTGCCCCTTGCACCGATTCCAGAGAGTCGGCCATCTTGTTATCCAGAAACAGGTTCACGTCCGCACGGCCCTTGGGGCTGAGGCGAATAGCCATCATCACGCCCGGCGCGTTGGCATCCTCGGTCAGCCCGAATTCCAGCATCGTGTTTTCATCGCCGCTTGGCAGGGTCTGGATACTGGCCCGGACGTTATCCCGGACCCATTGTGTCACTTCCTCCATTGGCTGGGTGACTGCGGTGCGGATGGACTGGTAAAACTCCGCCTCCCCCTCCGCGACCCGCGTTTCCGGCACATCGCTTTTCCACTGGCCCATGCCAAGCCATGCCAGCGCCCGGCCAGCAGGTGAGCGGTCAATCTCGCGGGTCACGTCGCCCTTGATGCGTTCGCGCTCAGCCTCGGCCTGCGCCGTCACTGTGGCCTCATACTCTCCCATGAGGCGCGCCATGAACTCTTCCTTCACGGCCTCGCGGGCACCGACGATCTTCGCCTTGGCCTTCTCGAACTCCTTTTCCGTGATGATGCCCTTGTCCAGCATGTCCTGCGCCAGCTTCTCGGCCTGCGTCTCGAACTCGCGTGATGCCCCGTCAATCTCCTGATCCGTGGCAAGCATGCGGTCGAACACGGCACTGATCTCAGGCGTCAGGTTAGCGCGGGTCAGCGGGTCAAGCGTCTCGTAGATCCGGGTCATCCATGCCTTGAACATGCGGAACACTTCACGCATGGCAGAACTCGGTGCCTTGCCGGTTCGCAGGTACGCCTCGAACGTCTCCGCGAAGGCTTCATGCAGTTCCCGGCCTTCCGGTGTAACCTGACCGGCATCGTCATAGATGCGGAAATCAGGGCCGACGCCGTGCCACTTGAAGATGGTGTCCAGTTGCTCCTGCACGAACGGGTGTGCATTCGGCTCTGCGGCAAGGCGGGTCAGTACATCGATATACCAGTGTGCGCTCTCGTGCATGAACGTGGACAGGTTGCGCGCTTCTGTCAGGCGGATCGTGTTGGTGGCCGGGTTGAATGTGCCGCGTGGTGAACTCTCGTCCTGTTCCAGTTCCCCCGCCGCAAAATCCACCACATCGCTCGGCAGTTCCACCGCTTCGCCCTTCTTCAGGCGAGCCTCCACCGTGCGCCGGTAGTGCGGGTCCTTGATCTGGCCATGCAGGAACGCGCTCGATGCCGCGTCCGCCCGGCTGACAAACGTTCCAGCCCCGTCCACGAACCCGGATTCTGCCGCGCCATCCTCTCCCGTCAGGCTGTCAACGGTCTGGCCATCAGCCCGCGCTGCTTCGACAGCTTGGTCATGGTTGGCGCCGGTGTAAGTCTTCCCGCCAATGCGAACCGCTGCGGCCCGGATCGGCCCCTGTGCGATTTCCTCAGTGCTGATTTCGCCATCCACGGACCCCACGATACGCGGCCCGAACTCGTCGTAGAATTCCTTCGGATCACGACCAAGCCTGCGCGCGAGGACAATGACCTGCGCAGCATGGGCCGTGGCATTGATACGTGTCGCTGTGTTGTCGCCATAGAGCGCGGCTGCTTCCATGCGCTGTGTCACGGCCTCCATGACCTGCGTTTCGCTGTCGGCAAGCTGCGCGCCTTCCTCGATCGATGCCGTCAGTTCCTCTACCAAGGCCTTGGTCTGGGCCTCGAACCCGGCGCGTTCCTTTTCCTTCTGCGCGGGCGTGAACCGTTCCGTTGCAATGCGGGTATGCGGCTGGATGATCTTGCGCTGCTCGGTCGCAAGGTCAGAGGTCAGCAGGCGTGATGTCCTGACCGTGACTTCACCGCCAATGTCGAATGCCTGCGCAAGCTGGTCTTCTGTCAACCCCAACGCAGACAGCGTTTCGGCCGGATCAAGCCCTGCCTGTTCCAGTTCTGCCGTGATGGCATCAAGGTCCAGCGTCACATCCTCGACACCAAGGCTTTCAACATAGGCCTCGAACGCTTCCGGGCTGCGGGTGCGGGTCTTTGAACTTGCGGCTGCGTCGAAAGCCTTGTTCAGGGCCTGCTCGCCAGGCGACATGGCCGCTTCCCTCTGGCGCTGGGCTGAATCCGTAACGGCTTTTTCTATCCCCAGGACTGCCCCTGACATGGCACCGGACGCGACAAGCGTGGCCACGAATGTCTGGTACGCCGCAGGCCCCATTTCATCAATGAACTGGTCAGCCGTCTTTTCCGGGTTCTTGACCTGCCATTCCACGAAATTCTGGCCCAACGTGGCGGCCTGTTCCGTCACCGATTCCGCCGCGACAGACTTCACGTACCGCTTCAGGTAATCCTTTCCGACATTGCCCTTGCCGAACAGGATATTGACGGGGAGCATTTCCGTCACGCGCTCGATACCCGATTGCGCGCCGGCATAGAGTGCAGCCCCGCCCGGATCGAGTTCACCCTCTGCGGCCGCGTCAGCAATAGACTGGCCAAAGACCTGCCTGCCCATGATCCCAAGCGTGGCAGATGGGCTTTTCGTTGCTACGCCAGCAGCCATGGTTGGTGCCAGCTGGACCAGCGAACTGATACCGGACAAGTAACCCTGCACCGTTTCATCCGATGATTGCGGCATGCTGGCCTTCAGCCGCGCATCTGCATCGATGGCCGCCAGCCGTGAGCCTTCTTCAGCCGTGGCGCGGGAGCGCGACAGGGCGCCGCCGAGGTCCATCGCCGCGCCGGAGACTGATTCCCTGACTTCCTTGCGAATGCCCCGCTTGAACGGGTTACGGAACCCGCCTGTATTGATTTCAGGAACCTTGACCGCCCCGGCTGCGCGGCCTGCGAACTGGCCAGCCTCATCGAGACCACGCACCTTGTCCAGGTTCTGCGTGATCGCCTTGTCGATTGGCGTCAGGCCCGGAGCCGCAAGGCTGTCATATGCCACGCCAGAAATCGCTGTTTCCATTGCAGGGACAAACGTGCCGACTGCGGCAGGCGTCTTGCGAATCGCTTCGCTGATCTTCTCAAGCAGCGACAGGCCTTCAATGTCATCCCGCGCCACCGCATAATTATCCGGCACCTGCAACCATGCGCTTGTTTTCGGCGCCTGCTGGTTCATCCGCTCCATGCGGGCCAGCGTATCCTCGGCCTTGTATTCATCGCGCGCGCCCGCAATCGCGACACGCGGGATTTCAAGTTCCTTTGCCTTCTTTAGGTCATAGGCTGCATCGTCGGGATTGTCGGTTTCCACATAGGTATTGCGCTGCTGCATGAACTCAGCATCACGTTTCTGGCGCTCATCAAGGCGCTTGCGCAATTCGTCCCGGTCGTCCGGGGTGAAGGTGAACCCGTCTTCAGCCATTATTGGTTCCAGTAATCCTTGCGAATGCGTGACTTCCTGTGCCGCTTGGCCGTCCTGTAGCGGGTCACGACGACACCGATCACTACAGCGATAAACACCAGCCAGCTCATGGTTCTGCCCTCATCATGTCAATCGCAGCCCTGACCTCCTCATCAGTTGGCTGGCGTTCCAGCTTCTCGGCAAGGTAGGCCACGGTTTCCTGATAGACTGGCGTTCCTGCAATCGCGCCCACGAACGGGTCAACGAACCGCCCCGGCTCAGGGTATGGATACCGCGTTGGATCTGCCTCACGGAATGCCCGCGCGATCATCACCTTGCTGTCCTGTGACGTAATGGGTGCGCCGCCCGACCGGGCTGCATGTTCCTGTGCCTGACGGTAAAGCGAACCGCGCACGACTTTTTCCTCATCGGTGAAGGTCCGCTTGCCTGCCTTGCCCTGCGATCCCGTGGCGAGGTTCTTCGCCTTCATGTTCTCAGGGCCAAGCACCGGCACCTGCGCGACGAGATCCTTGAACGTCTTGTCCAGTGCGTCGAATGTCTGGCCGCTGGCCTTCCGGTTTGCAATATCGGCTGCAATCTCGGCCTGGTGTTCCGGCATGAGGCTATCCCACACCGCCGTCATATCGGCGTCCCATGTCGTGCGCGGCGCCATGTAGGCTTCCGGGTCCAGCGCGGCGATGCCCTTGAAGTAATCCTTCGAGATGCCGCTGATTTCTTTCATGGCCCGGCGCTCCTCTGCCGAGGATGTCGCCATCTGCTGTGCCCATAGTGCCCGTGTGCGCTGCTCTGCCTGTATCCTGTCCACCACGATCGGGCTGGCTTCCCTGCGCCATGCAGCCGGTACAGGCTGTCCTGCAACGACATAGGCCATGCCCGCTTCCAGATCGGTCGCATCCTTGGCTGATTTCGCCGCATCGTCCTGCGTCTTCATCTGCCCGATACGGGCTTCAAGCGCATTGCGGTCACGCGGGTCAGCGACTTCGCGCACCGCATCCAGTGCCTTGCCATAGTCGCCACCTGACGCTTCCCATATCTTGTCGGCCCGCGCCATGGTCTTCAGTTCTCGGTTCTGTTCATCTATAGCAGTGCGCATGGCCCGTGCATCGGCCTGCATGTAATCGGACTTGTGCCTCTCGAAATAGGCCTCCGCCTCATCGAACCGGCCTTCCTCGTTCAACTGGTCGATCACGCTCGTATGGCCTTGGGACAGGGCGGTCTTGACCTGCTGGTCCAGCGCCTCGCCATCAAAGCCAGCATCCGTCAGCTTTTCCGTCACCGCGTCCCGTGCCCGCGCGAGATGCGCCGCAGCAATGGGTGAAGACGGATTGGTCATGACCTGGTTGAAGGATTCGATCACCGTCGCATCACGCACCTGATTGGCATAGACCGCGCCCTGTTCGACTTCCCAATTCTCCACCTCACGCAGGAACTTGCCTTCAAGTTCATTCGCCGCCAGTGAGAACCCGTCCTTCAGGTCTGGCGCCGTCAGGCCATTGGCGATGCCGGACAATGCGGTGCGCAGTTCATCGCCGTAATGGGCCTTCAATGGCCGCCCGTTCACGCCTTTGACGGCCTCAGCCCCGACCTGCTGCGAGTATTCTGCCTTCAGCCGGTTGGCCTCGTTCAGTGCCTGGTTGTAGGCATCATTGAACCGGACCTTGTTGATCTTGTCCTGTTCCTTGGCGGCGTATTCCCCTGCCACGCCAGCCACTTCGCCAAGGCCCTTGCCAATGGCTTGCAGGTTGCGGCCCGGAAGGGTTGCCGCTTCCATGCTCTGCCCGGACTGGACCCGTGTGCCCGGCCTGACATCCGGCAGGACCTGCCCGCCTGAATACTGAGGAACCCGCGCCATCTAGTTACCCATCCATGCTTTGACCTTGGACGCCGTATCGCCCAACCGCTTCTTGCTGGTATCGAGCGCACCGGACTGCTTGAACGAATCATACTGCCCGGCCCACTTGGACGCGCTGGTCAGGAATGTCGTCCCGGCTTCCAGCAATGGATTGATCCCGCTTGCCGTGGCCCGGTTCATGCGCGCGCTCGATCGCTGGTTGTTGGCCTCGGTCCTGAGCCCCCATGCTTCGCGCAGGGCATTGGCCTTGATCTCCGTGGCGTCCTGCTCGCTCAGCACATCGGTACTGGTCAGGACCGCTGCGGCTGTTTCAGAGCCAAGGTCAATGCCGTTCGATGCCATGCCGACGCGCTGCTTAGACCTGAGCTGCGCCACGTCCTGCCTGAAAGCCTGCTCCTTGCGTTCGCCTTTCAGCAGCGCGTCACGGGCCTGCGAATCCACGATCTTGGCATTGATCTCGTCCAGCCGCGCCTGCAATTTCAGCGCATTCTTCTGGCCCGAAGCGGCGTAATATGAACCGACCGTATTAGCCGCTCCGCTTGCTGCGCCTGCAATAAGTGATGCTGCTGCCATCCTATCCCCCGAACACCAGTTCAATCGTCATACTCGTGATCGTCACAGGCACCGGATCAGACCTACGGACTATCACTGTCCCGTCGTCTTGCCATGACCCCGTGACAGAAACTTCAACTTCTCCCGTCTTCAGCGCAGGCGGGCTGCCATAGGCTTCCGTGGTCCTGATCTTCGCTTCCGTCAGCCGGGACGTATCCGGGCCAACCTTGAATGGCCCGGAATTGACCACCCGCATCGAGACCTTGCCCACGTTCTTGATTGTCGATTGGGCATAGGCCTCGATCTCGGCCGCCACGGGAAGCGTCTCTGCAAGCGCATCCACTGCCAGACCGATATGCGCATAGGTCGTCGCCTCATCCAGCGTAATTTCACCGCCTGATACCGTCTTGCCTGGCTGAACCGCGCCATTGGCATAAATCACCACGTCGCAGCCTTCCAGGTGGTCCAGCCCGCTGATGACTGTCGCGCTCGCCCCGTCATAGGTCAGGCCGCTGTCAACGCCGAAATAGTCCTCCTGGTCACCGAACAGCCTGCTGGCCATCTGTTCGACATAGCGCCGGTTGCGCTCGCCCGTGACGCTAATTGTTCCCGTGGCAGGCGTGACGGCAGATTCAGGGATGGTGTATGTCACCACCGTATCGGATGTGACCGCGACCACGAATGTCCCGTTATAGGCCTCCTGCGCCGCACCGGAGACCGTGATCTCCTGCCCGCTGTCCAGCAAGTGGTTCTCAGAAAACGTCACCGTTGCCGTTGTCCCGCTTGATGTGATCGAGGTCAGCGGTATCGTGCCCAGGATAGGACGGCGCACGATGGCATAGAGCATGTCGTCATTGCCCTCGCCAACGACACAGATGCTTTCGAACGTGCCGGAACGGGTGATATGCCGGTGCCATGCATAAACTTCCTGCTCTGGCACGTATGTCATGCCCAGCAGCCGGCCATCGGATGACACGCCCCACACAGTCGGAACCGGCGCCTTTGAATATGCCATGTCTACAATCGTCTTGTAATCGAACAGGTGCGGCGCGCGCAGGCTCATGTCGATCGAGACATAGCTGTTCACGTCGAAATTGTACCCCGCCGCCCTGACATGCCCGCCCCGCGCTGCCGGGTAAACAGCAGACGTTCCCACCACGACAGGCTGGACAAGGCTGGCGCCGATATAGGACTGAGGCCGCATGCTGATCGTGAACGGGGTTATCGCCCCGCCATCGGTCGAGGACACGACCCATTCCCCGCTATCGGTCAGGATCAGCAACTCGCCCACGGGCACGATGTGGCGCACAATCGAGGCTTCCCGCGCTGCCATGCGAACGCTGATTGCATCGTCGTCCCTCACCGGAATCGAGTAATCGAGGTTGCTCTCTGCCCCGGTCTTAGTCATCCACAGGGTTTGCGGCAAGGCAACCGTCCCGGCAAACACCCGGCGCTGCTCAAAATACCCCACCGATCCGGGATAGTCTGCCGCAAAGGGTGTCTTGTTCGCAGGAGGCGCGCGGCTCGTGTCCGCAGCAATGTTGTCATCCACCAGCGTCGTCGTCGTGGTCTGGCCGATATAGCCATAGATCCCGCCGCTCAGCTTGTAGACATTGCGCCGCCCTGCTGCGGCGAACGTGATCGTGTTGATTGCGCCCGTGTCAAACAACTGGTTGACCGCCGTTCCTGCCGCTGATGGAACGCTTTCGTCAAGCTGGTCATCCGTCACATTGGTGGCGACATAGCTATAGGTCTGTGTATCGGATGGGCTGGTGGCCGGTGTCGGTGTCACAGCTGAGATTGTCGGCGCCGCCAGCGCCGAGCCGAACGTGATGGGCTGCAATGTCCAGTTCGTAGCCCCCAGCCTGCGCAGTTCATAAGGCGGATAGCGCGGGTGGCACAGCGTCAGCACGTCAGCCGATTGCACATAAGTCAGGCTGCCAATGTCGTTCTCGGCATAGGGCGACGGGATTTCATAGACCGTATCCAGTTCAAACCAGTACCCCGTAGGTGCGCTCACTGACGTGCCGGTATAGCCTGCATACTGGATTGTCGTACTCTCGACGGCATCAAGCTCCATGAATTCGTTGAATTCCAGCGTGTAGAGCGTTGTCACCCTGCGGATATAGACCAGTTGACCAATCGTCACGGTTAAAGGCAGGCTGTCACCAACGAATGTGTAACCGGACGGGATCGAATACGACAGGGGAGCCGTCAGCACCCAGGATGACGAAACCACAGGCGTTGCCCCATACTGGTTCGCGCCTGTCTCAGGGTCATGGTTGGTTGAATCCGCAACGCAATACCATGTCGATCCGCCCTTGGTCACCAGGTCACCGGGCACGTAATCCGTCCCGCTATCCCATGCGCTCAGGCCGGTCGTTGGCGTCAGCAGCGTGGCCGCATAGCTGTGGAACCGGATGCGCGACTGTGAGAACTCCAGCGCAGTTGTCTGTGTCGTGGAATACCGGAACGGGATCAGCCGTGTTGCAATGTTGCTATCAACAACTTCCCGCACGAACCGGAACCCTGTACGGCTCTCGATTGGTCCCTGCGGCAGGATGATGAAGTTCTGGCAGTCCTTCAGGCCGGTATTGTATTTCACGTCATCGATGCGGCCCAGCATGTCCGGGCCGATGATGCCGCCATTGAATGAGCGTGTGTAAAGCTTGGCCATCAGTAGTCTGTCCGGCCCCACAGGTTAGAGCCACGCGATTCGATCCATGGCGCCCTGTGCTGGTTGTCATCCGAGACTTTCCGGCTTGCGGCCTGGTTTGCGTCCTCGGCTGCGGCCTTCGCTGCCCACGCCATGCCCTGCTGTGTCGCGCCCTGCCCCACTTTCATGCCTTCGGTGCCTTTGATAGTCGGGCCTGCAAGGCGGCCTGCGAGAAGCCATGAAAACGCCTCCACGAACAATGGCGAATAAAGCGTCGTGTCTGTCTGGTCAAACGTGTATCGGATCACTGCATTCTCGATATTGGAATACAGCACCTTGACGCCCGTGCCGCTGGAACCGATCTCATAGGCCGTATGGTCAGCATAGGTCTCGTCGCGCCATTCGCCTGGATCATAGACGCCCGTGATTCTCAGCGCATCCGAGGGCAGGCCATAGACGAACAGCCATGTCAGCGGGATATCCTCGGACGGTGACAGGCTCGCGGCCGCTACACGCTTGGTTGCAAAGCTCCACGGGTGCATGGCCAGCAGCGTCTTGCGCGTCATCGGGTAGAACTGCGCGCACCGTTGCGCCTCTGTGCTGGCTTCGGGAGGATCGATTGAATTGATGTCACTGCGTTCGCCGATATGCGAGAGCGCCAGGTTGCAGATGTCTACAGGCGAAGTCATTGGCGTCTCCCTTGAAAAAATCCGGTGGCGGGAAAGGACAGCATCCCGCCACCGGCGTCAGTTAACCGTTATCCGGGGTATCTTCCTTAGCCTTGCGGGCCGGTTTGGCGGTTTCCATGTCTTCCCACCATGTCGATTTCGACTTGTCAGGAACCATGAACTCCACCCCCGGACTGATCCGTTCAGCAGGTGCGCCCGGCTCTAGCGGGGCGTAACCATGTCGTGTGGCTCTTACGCGTTTAGCCATGCCTCATGCTCCCTTACTGGCTGATATTGGCGCCAGCAGCCTGAGCGAACGACTTGTACGTGTTCACGTTCGGCGTCAGGAATGCATTGATCGCACCCGCCGTGAACGCTGCCGTGCCAGTCGTCTGCACGATGCCGACATAACGCTCATACTGGCCCTTTGGCAGTTCCACCTTGGCGATGTAAGTACCAGCCGTCAGGCTGGCGACCGGAATGGCCGGGCTGGACCAGTGATAGGTCGCAGACCCGTTCACCGCAATTGCCGCCTGCGCATCGCTGCACAGATGAAATTGCCCCGTGGCCAATCCACCAGACGTGGCAGACGTGGCAACCTGGATCACAAGATACAGGCACTCCACATCGTTGAGGCCATCGCCGCCAGTGTCATAGACATCGCCAATAAGGTAGGAGCCAGCAACGCCCGTATTGAGCGCCGTGGCATCCGCGAATTCAGTTCGTTCATCCATAATCATATCAGGATTTCCTTTCTATCTCAGGGGTTACGTGGTCGGAACGCCGGTCTCAGTGTTAAGGAGCGAATCAACGCGGCGAACAGGCACATCGTCAAACGTCATGACGTACTTGCCTGCCACCTGATCCATCATCAGGGTCGAACCCTTGACCTTCTCCACCATCTGGCGGCGCAGGTAAGAGCGGGCGCGGCGGTTTGCATAGAACGCAAACTTGGCTCCCGACATGGAAGGAGGCATCTCGACAGCCTGTGTCATCAGGTCGATGAGGTCAGGCCCGGTAGCAGCCGTGCCCGTCAGGTCTTCCGAGTTGTACTGGACGCGAACCACATAGCGCCAGTCACGGACAGTCAGGCCGCAATCCCAGCGATAATGCGAACGGTACGCTTCCATGCGGCCATTCGAGCCGTCCACGTTCTCGATGGTGACCTGGCCCTTGTCATTGTGCTGGAGGCCACCAATCGAACCCTTGGGATAAATCCCGTGGACCGTGTTTTCACCCCAGCCAATCAGCCAGATAGATGCGTTGTCAGCATTGTCTGGCGTCGTGCCTGACTGAAGGATGATGTTCTCACCATTGGCAACACCCGTTGCCTTCGAGGAGAAACGCGGGGCAAAGCCCGTGATTTCCTCCGGTGCCGTGCTTTCCGACGCATAGAACAGCGAAGACGCGAACTCCTGGTTCATGCCTTCAATGTGTGCCCGGTCTTCCGACAGGCGGAAGGCGGACGTGTTGCCGTTCAGGTCAGCCATTGCCTTGTCAACTTCGGCATAGGCTTCGAGCATGCCGCATGTGTCAGTGACCTGCGCGGTACGCGATTTGGTGGGCTGGACCCCGCCATACAGCTTGCGCCATGTGGGGGTTGGAAGGCCCGTGCGGATCGTCGTGCGGTGGCCTGTCGGCAGGTTGCCTTCAGCCCATACCATGTCTTGCAGGACTTCGTTTGTCTCTGACAGGATCTCAACGATCTGGTCGATCTTGCCATCAGGATCGAGGCGCTTGGCCACGTCCATCAGGGTTGGGTGAATAGTGCTCAGCGTTGCCATGTTGGCGATCTCCTATTGATGATCTGAGTTATCGTAGAATGAAGCCCGCTGCGCATTGGTGCTGCGACCTCCAGGAACCACGCTGTCATCAGCGATGGCTTTGCCAGCACGGACCATCAGCCGGATCATCTCCGGGTGATTGCCGAGCCGGCTCTCCTCCAGGAAGGACTTGAATTCAGGCGCCTTGTCTCCGAGCAGTTTGTCCAGAGCCTTCACGGCAACAGAAAGGTTTTCCTTGAGCTTGTCGCCCCCGATCTCCTTGTCAGCCTGCACCGCTTCGGTCCATTGCTTCTCGGCCTGATCCATGACCTGCTTCTGGGCGTCGGCCCATCGCTCGGACTGTTTCACGCCAAGGTCGGCAATGCGTTGCGCCTGTTCCTGCGTAAGCCCCAGTTCCTTCGCCACTTCGCCCAGTTCACCAACGGTATCAGGATCAACCTCCATACCCTCGGCAAATTTGAACTCGTAGGCTTCGGGAACCTCGGCCTTGTCTTCAGAGCCTTCAGCGGGCTTGTCTTCCGCCTTCTGGTCTTCAGCCGCAGTCACGTCTTCCTGACTGCCGTCACCATCCGTGCCCGTCAGCATGGTTTTGGTGTCGGCACTCGCCGGTGTGGATTCGGTGGTTCCTGCCTCCACGGCCGCCGTCTCTGTCGCCTGTTCCGCTACTGCGGTGTCAGTCGTATCTGTCATTGCTGTTCCTCCAGCATCTTGAGGTAAAAGTCAGGCGCTGCAACCTGCACCGCCGCCAGTAACTTGAGGCCCACATTCCGCTGGCCCTCCCGAAAACTCATCTCGCTGCCATTGGTCGAAAAGCTGGAGCGATACACGCCGCACCAGTCCAGCAGTTCGCGCACGACACGCCTGCCCTGCGGCCCCGACATCAGCCATGCCCACATCTTCTCGGCTTCCTGACGGTCAAGCGCATTGACATGCCTGCGATCATTCTCTCGGTCCTGCTGCTCTTTCAGGTCGAAGGGGGTCAATTCGCTCATCCTGCTGCAACATCCAATGGTGACGGGCTGTTATACCCTGAGAACTGGCCAATCAGGTCATTGGCAAGGTTGCGCCCGCCTGTGTCTACCGTGCCCAGCTTGGCCGCTGTCTCGGCTTCGGCCTGCGCCTGCGCCAGCTTCTCTTCCTTCTGCGCCTGCTCTGCCCGTGACTGGCGGATCAGCGCCACATCCTCGGATGACACGATCAGTTCAGGGTCCACGCCAAGCATGTCACCATAGGCCGTGGCCCATTCATCGGCGTTGAACTTGTCTAGCACTTCAGGCTTGAACTGCGCGATCGTTCCGAGGTTCATCACGAACCGGTCAATCGAGTTGGTCGCCACGGACCGCTGTGCCTGTGCCAGCATCGAGACGAAATCGACCTTTAGCTCCATGCCCTGCAATTCTTCAGGAGCAGGCGGAACAGCGCCGGACTGGATCATCTTCGTGAACGTGTTGTCGATCAGGGGCTTGAGCAATTCATTATGCAGGCGCTCAAGCACAGGCCCCAGCATCAGCAACTTCTCCTCGTGGCGCTCTGCCACTTCAGTTGCTGTCATCCGGCTGTGGTCAGACCCGGCCAGCATCAGGAACATGTCAGCGTTGAAGCATGAGTTGATGCGCTCGCGCACGTCCTGGATGTCGCCAATCAGGTGCGAGAGATCAAGGCGCACGTCCCACATCGTGGATATGCCATTGCTCTGGCCCACCTGGTCCACGAACGTGATGCCACCGGGCAGCATGTCCACTTCCCGGCCCTTCATGCTTGTAGGCACCTGCAAGGGCGGCTTGGTCATGTAGTCGATGCCATTGGCCTTGCGGAGCTGTTCGTGCTGTAGCTGCTTGATGTCGCCCAATGCTTCCATGCCGGGACTTGCGCCATAGACATCCCCGCCGACACGTCTCCAGCGCGGCGCCAGCGCAGGGAAATCATCATAGCCGCCTTCGCGCAGCATCTGGCCCTTGTTGTCTTCGCGCCCGGTCTCGAAATAGCAGGACTTCCAACGCTTGTTCGCCCCGTCCATGCGGGTCGTATCACGGTCAGGACGCGGCTCGATGACGTGCATCAGCGGTATCCAGTTGTCGTAATTGCCCTTCGCATACATGTTGCGGACAGTGGCCGATGCATTGGCAAGGCCGAACTCGCCCACGATCTCGCCCACCGTCTTCTCGAACTCGCGATAGACCGTGTTGACGTTGCCCTTGTAATCCGTCGCAAGGCAGTATTCTCCGATCGGCGCATTGTAGTGATGGATCACGGAATCATAGTCATCCATGCCGATCACGCATGTCGTTCCGAAGCAGCCCAAGTCCTCATAGACCGAGTGCAGCATCATGTAGGTGTTCGACATGGAGAAGATCGCCAGCATGCGCTTCTGAACCTCGGCCAGCCATGACTTGACGCTGTGATACTCCATCAGGTCATCATCAGGTATGGCCAGACGGAACCATGGACGGGCCGGGCTGGTCATGCCCGCCATCATGCCGGCAGATAGGACATTCAGCGCCCGCGTAGCCGTGCTGTCGAAGATGTTCTGGTGCTTGCGCGTTCCCTTGTTGCGATCGGTCTTCGAGAACCTGGCCGAACGTGGCAACAGGTGATCGCCAAGTTCCTGCCAATGCGTGATCCAGCTTGACCGTTCAGAGGTCAGGCCAGTCCAGCGACGTTCGTAATGATCGCGGCCCTGCCCCATCTATGACCCCAGCAATGTTGTGCGGCCAAGCAGTCCGGTGGTTGCAGGTACACCGCCCGATCCCGTCAGGAACGTGCCCCCGACACCGCCGCCTGCAGCTGCACGGTTGCGCTTCATTGTGGCGGCAACATTGGGCTGCTTCTGGTTGGCCTTGTTGAACTCACGGTCCTGCTGGCGCCGGGAAGCCTCAGCCTCACGCGCTGCCTGCTGGCCCGCTTTCTTCTGCGCCTTGGCCTGCTTTGCCCCCATGTACATGGAGCCAGCCGTTGATGCAACAATTGCGCCTGCAATAGAGGACAGTGCCATTAATCTTTCCCTCCCATCACGCATTCAACTCCGCGATCCGTGCTTCCAGCTGGCTTACGATGTCAGTGAGGTTCGTGCCGGTAGCGACTGTTGCGCTTGGGATGACGGCGCAAAGAGATATATCCGCATCACAAACGGGGCGAGGCAGTTGTGGACCAACGAACGTGCTCATATCGACATTCGACACACGGAGAAGCTTCCAGCCAGTGCCCAACAAGGCGCTGGACAGGGCTCCTCTGGTAGCTTTGCTGACCCCGTTTACATAAGTGACCGGTGTACCAGACGTAACAGCATACGGCAGGCCAGCGTCTCCAGACCGGGAATATCCAACAAATTTATTCGTTGACGGCGAATAAAACAGCATACTTGCTGCTGTTGGCTCGGAAATAAGACGGACAACCATGAAAACATCAGCCGTCAGCGCCGCTCCTGCACGAGAACCCAAAAAGGCTTCACCCAAATCAACTTCCCAGTAGTAACTCGTGCCGTCAGCCCTCAGCGTCGGCGCTGGCGCTGACGCAGACACTCGAACCATTTCACCCCAGTCTCCGGCAACCGAAACATCCGCTACGGTATAAACCTCATCACCGACCTCAGGTATACTCGCATCGCTTTCGGTCTGGCTGGCAAGGTTGGCTGC
>Ga0210043_1000919_pt1 | contig 28705 bp, 41 predicted proteins | sample CryGeymet201501t_FD_183990 | JGI IMG/M metagenome (GOLD analysis project Ga0210043, IMG submission 183990) | Groundwater microbial communities from Crystal Geyser aquifers in Utah, USA - Crystal Geyser metaG 2015-01t (SPAdes) (version 2) | ecosystem: Environmental > Aquatic > Deep subsurface >... | reverse complement strand
GATCCGGAGCCGCGCAAAGATGACGTGATCACTCAGCAGATGGCGCGCGCAATCGAAAATGAAAACAAGGTTTCAGTATCGAATCCAAAGGTTGACAATTTATCTACAGAGGAGGATAGGATCCACAAACTGAGTACATCGGAGTATCATAGACTCAAAAAGGAGAGAGATCTGAAGTACAAGCCGGCGGAGAGCGCCTACCGGGTCAGAGACAAAAGCGCTAGAAAACTTATCACGAAGGAGGCTACATGGAAACATTCAGCCAAAGAGATCCGAGATGGAAGGGTGTTAGACTCGGAACATCAGCAAAAACCATAGGGGGATACGGGTGTACTATCACCTGTCTGGGGATTTTGTCCGGACTCACTCCGGACGTGGTAAATGACCGGCTCAACGCGGTCGGGGGCTATCAGGATACCAACCTTGTATACTGGCCAAAGATCCACGAAGCGATCCCGGAACTGGATTTTGAGTGGAGAGGGAAATCCTACGACAACGCGAGAGTGTTGGAGGCGATCGCGGCCTACGGCGGGTGTCTGGTTGAGGTGGACTTTGACGGCAATCTCGGGACTCGAGATACTCATTGGGTCGTATTCATAGGGGGAGGCCGCATGATCGATCCTTGGACGGGTACAACAGAGAGTACGGGGAAGTACAAGCCTACTGGATTTTCAATTATCAGAACGGAGGCGGAAATGAGCGAACGACAAAAAATGATACTGGAAGCGATCGGGGATGAAAACAACTTTTTTCTGGACGGGGATCCGATTTATCCGGAGCAACTCATGACTCTCACCCGGGGGCGGCTGGACGGGTACATCATATGCGAAGGGGAGCATGCGAAGTGTGGCCAGAAGGAAGCGGATGCGGCGATCAAGGTCAAAGGTCTGGAAAACGAAGTCGTGGGGCTGAATCGGAAAATACAGACCATTGAGGACAAAGCGGCCGTGGCGATCCAGAAGGCCAAAGACGCGGAGACAGCGCTTCAAAAGGAAAACGCTCTCAACAAGCAACTCCAAAAAGCGGCGGAGGATTTCAGTTACAAATTGAGCCAAAAGGATTCGGATTGCAAGGTAGAGATCGCCAAGCGACAAGCGGAGGTCGATGCACTTATCCAGCAGGCCATCAGTTTCGAGGAGGCGATCAAACAGCACAACTCCGATGTCGAAAAATCGATGAAGGCGTTTTATGAGAGGTGGTACAAAGCCTCGGGAACGTCTTGGATTCAGCAAGGTTTATCCAGAATACTCAAGGGGAAAAAATGACGAGTGAAATGTGGGCGGCGGTGGTAGGGCTTTTCATGCCGTACATCATCGAGTTCGTGAAGGCGGTTTTGGACAGCAAGCAACGTTGGCTCGGGTTCGTGACAGCATATGTGGTTTCGGTTCTGGTCGCGGCGGGGACTGCGGCGATCACCGGGGAGTTTGACTTCCAGAATGTAGCCGGATCCGTAGGCGCGCTTCTCTTGACCTCTCAGACGGTCTACAATTTATACTTCCAGCCTCAGAAGATCGATGAAAAGGTGGCCAGACTGATAAGATAGTCAATCCGGAGGGAGCAATAGACTAGCCTTGCCAAAGAGCCTGTTGTTGCTCCCTTTTTTTGACTCTTTCTTTTTTTCGGAAAAGGGTTTATAATCTGCGGTGTAATCCACAAAAGGTACTACCAGATGTCAAAGTTCTATGTTATACTTTTTTTGTCCTTTTGTGGGCGCGAAGCCACTTGCTCTGGTAGGCAGGTGGCTTCTTCTTTTGACTTTTCCCGGGCGTTTCATTATATTGCTATCGATGGCGGTCAGATAAGCCGCTCGCGTAGCGCACACGACTGCCTGATCAAGCACCGGATCCCTTTGGGGTCTGGTGTTTTTTGTGTTCAAAATAGCGGTATGGGGGCGAACACGTAGCCAATCGTGGAGAGTTCCGCTTTACCAAAACATGAGACTCTCACCAATCCACAGGACTCACTTCGTTATACGGAAAGAATAACTTACCTCACGGGGGGTAAGGGGGGCGAACCCCGAATCTCAGGATCTTCTTCATTACCGGAAAGCAAAAGATGAAGAGAATACAGAAAAGAAAAAAACAAAACCTAGTTTATACTTTTGGGAGAAAGTATTGGAAGACAAGGCCAAACAGTCTTGGTCTTTTTGTTTACGCAGGGAATAGAAAGAGGTTTGACAAAGGCTAAAAATAGGAGTATATTATAATCACAAAAAGGAAAACGAACATTCACATCCCCGAGACGAAACCCTTAGCCAGGGAGCCAGGCTATAACATGGTTGATACGGCGTAGCCCGCAAGGGCGGAACCGCTACCGGGGATGAATTATTTATTTTTCAAAAAAGAGGAATAAAATGGGAAATTATATCAAATATTCAAAAGATACGAATGACAAGACAGAGTTGTGTATCGACGATGTATATGTTTGTACTTCTGATCGCGGTAAGGGAATCGGAAGAAAATTAGTCGAACAAGCGATTGAATACGCACGGGCGAATGGATATGTGACTGTCGGGCTATACGCCGAGCCACAATCAGACGACGGGCTAGATGGTGACGCTCTGATTGAGTTTTATCGCTCATGTGGATTCGTATCGGATGGCGACTGCGACGCTCTCATGACTCTCAGAATTTAATTTCCAAGAAAGGAGATTCACGTGAAAAAAGACAATATCTACGACGCAATAGGCCGGCCAGACCTCAAGCCCGTGCAAAAGGTTGCACGCTCAGAGTGGGAGTTGTCGAGCCGGGAACTGGACATATACGAAAATCCTGAATTACTGAGAGGAGGCTTATGAAATAGACTTTTCAACTTTTCCACTTAATTTTACACATAACGGCAAACAATATGAAGACAATCTTGGAGAAAATGAAAGATCAGGTAAGAATGGCGGAGGAGGATTTGAGGGGAGTCCGGCCGGCGAAGGGACTCCCGGCAGAGGGCAAGGCGTTTCTGTTTTTTATTCTGATGCTGGTGTTTCCTCTGTTCATATTCTGCTACACGAACGAAGCAGAGCGCCGGGGAGCGGCACGGGCTTCCCAGACGTTCGCTGAGGCCTCGGATTCCGTCCAGACGGCTCCGGTCGGGGAAAACGCGGTTATCCAAAGTGAGCCTGAGGCGTGGTATGAGCCGTGGGTTGAGGGACTTCAGGGCGGGGAGATCGGATCGGAAAACCTCTGGGCAATAGATTCTCATTGGGAGGCTCTGGCCGGATCGGGATGTCCGGGGAATCTCATGGCTGCGCTCTGGTGGCGGGAGTCGGGTAATTCGATCATCAGTAATAACCCGTTCACGCTCCCGGCGCATGAAGTGGATCCTAGGCCTACAATGGAAGGGTTTGCCGCAGACGCGAGCCGGGCTTGCGAGAGGTTGCGCGGGACGGTACGGAATCGAGGGAACGAATGGCCGGAGGAGATCACAAGGGAGAACGTGGGGATTATTCTGGATGCGGTTATGCGGTACAACGGGTTGAGATACGGAACCGATTGGAGCAATAGTCCGTTCGTGGCGAGCAATCTGGACTCCGGGCATACCCGGATGATGAAGTGCGCCGTGGACGGTTGCGGATACGAGGTGGTGGATTATCTGGACGGGGTATTTACATTTTGGATCAAACTTGAAAGGAGATCATAATGCCTAAGACAATAACCGGATCGGTCGAGGTCAACGTGCCGCTGAGTGAGTACGACATCAAGTGGATACTTCAAAAGGTGAGAGAAAACAAAGTGGAAACTCTCCGGGTGGTACAACTCAAGGCGAAAATGCTTGAGGCTTTGAGCCGGGTTCGCAGTTCTCATACACTTATTTACGAGGCCTAACATGAATCCACAGGATTTCAAAGCGCTGTTGACGGTTCTGGAAATGATCGAAAATGACCTGTCGCAGTTGGTGATACTCAAAAAACTCGAAAAGGTAGACATAATAGGAGTCCCACCAAATGCAGATCGAAAAGGTGGAGAGCAAATCCCAACCGGGAACGTTTCGCACAGTTCGCTGTAGCGAGGGGTTAGACGGGATTACATACGAGTGTTCATGTCCGGCAAACGTCTGGTACAGGGCTTCCAACGGGCGCAGAGGCAAAGCGGATTGCTCCCATATCACGGAAATCAAAAGGAGGTTTGACAAAAAACAAAAAGAGGGAGTATAATCAGGGTGTCTAATTCATACAGGAGGTAAAAATGAGCAAGGTTGTCGAGGCCAAGAATGAGTACCGGGAGTTCAAACGGAAGGTGTCCCCGGCGGAGATCGAGTCGGCGGAGAAGTACATCAAGGATCACGCTCTATCGATCTCCCCGATGAGTTTTCTGTTTGTGTCCATGCAGATGCGCCGGCTTGGGTTCGAGGGGATCCCGTATCGGGATCGCAAAACCTTCAAGGGATGGAAGGCGGAAGGCCTGTATGTGAAACGCGGGGAGAAGTCCCAAATCAGCGGGATAACTTGGGTCGGGGTGGGGGAGACAGACGAACAGGAAGCGGATTACAAAATGCCGCACGTGTACTATTTATTCCACCGGTCGCAGGTCGCGGCCTAACAAGGAGATTCAAATGGCTTATCCAGAGTTCGAAGATCTGAAAGTGTGGCAGAAGGCAAGGGAATTGACCGTGGCCACGGTAGACGTTCTGAGAACGTGTACGAATGACCAGATCCGAGATCAGTTGCAAAAAGATTCGCTCACGATCCTGAACAATATCGCCAAGGGATACGAGCGCCGGGGTACGCATGAGTTCGATCGGTTCCTGTATATCGCTCGGGGCTATTGCGGGGAGTTCCGGTCAACGCTCTACGTGGCGGAGGATCTCAAGTGCATCACGACAGAGCAGAGGTGTGCATTGTCCGAGACTTGCGTGGACGTTTCGAAGATGCTCACCGGGCTTATCAATCACATGAAGGAGAATCCGGATGACAGATAAATCTTTGAGTGTACAACTGCAGGACTCCCTGCAATCAGAAAAGATCCGGCAACGGATAGTAGCCTCACTCGGGGAGAAGTTCGTGGACAGGTTTATTTTCGCCGTGGTGAAAGCGGCTCAGCAGACTCCCCGGATCCATGAATGCTCCGCGCTCTCGAAAATGAGCGCGATCCTCGCGTGCGCGGAATTGAGGTTGATGCCGAATACCGCGAGCCATCACGCCTATCTGATTCCGTTCAAAGGGGAGTTGACTTTGCAGGTCGGGTACAAGGGGTTCATCGAACTGGCCGGCCGGGCGGAGTTCATCGTTACGGCGGAGGCGGTTTATGACGGGGACTTCCTTTCATTCGAGTATGGCACAAGTCCATTCCTCAAGCATGTCCCGGACTTTTCCGTGGCGCGGACAAAAGAAAAAATGACCCATGTATACGCGATCGCTTCCAAGGGAACCCTGAAATGGTTTGTGGTTCTCCCGAAGGCGGACGTGGATCGGGTGAGGATCTCCACGACAAAGAAAAACGGGGCATATAGCCCGTGGGAGAGTTGGTATGAGGAAATGGCAAAAAAGACAGCCATCAAGAGAATGCTCAAACTCATGCCGATTACTCCGGAGATCTCCTACGCGCACGATCTGGACGGGAAAGCGGAGATGGGCGAGCCAGCGGACAACTATGAGGACGCGGACGCGATTTCAGGCCATCAGGAGGCCGCAGGTGGGAAAATAGACCAGTACGTGGGCGCGATTATGAAGGAGATCTACGACACGGAGCCGGAGGAGACAGAGAGGGTTGCCCAGATCAAGCATCAGATCAAAAAGATGGGAGAGCAACCGGCGATCCCGAAGGATGCGTTGATACAGATGCAGAATGCTTTTATATCCAAGTTCGGAATGGAGGCCACCGATGAAAAATGAGTTGATCGCATTCGCGGAGGAATTGCAAAAACTCGAAGTTACGGTCAAGAGCGAAAAGGGGTTACTGGTCAATCCCGAGTTTGAGGAGGTCTACCGGAGAATCAAATACGTGGCGGACATAGCGGAGAATCTGGAAAAGCAGGCCAAGGCTATGGTGATGAAACAGTTTGATCAGTTTCCGGGGATGGACAAGTTCGAAGGCTCGCTGATGTCGTTCACGCGGGTAGACAAGCCGAATTACAAATTGATCGGAGATCCGGAGGCGATGCTAACGGATCCGGAGTTGGCTCAGTTTGTGGAGAAGGCCTACGCTCCAAATAAGGATGCGATCAAGGCCTATGAAGCGGCTCATTGCAAAACTCCGGACGGGGTAGAGAAAACAATAACGTCTTATCCATTACCCAAGGTGGTGAAATGAACTACAAAGGGACTGGCATGAAGTTCCACAAGTTCAAGGATGAAAAGATTGACAAAAACATCCTTTTGAATCACAGCATCAAACTGAAATACGTAGAGGCGATCAACCTCTACGGGGGGAGTTTCTACCGGACTATCGCGGAGGCTATGATCAAAGCGGACGCGCAGAACCTCGGTATACTGGTCAGCGGGTTCGGCCAGCACATCGTGGATGAGTACACCAAGTATGTCGAGGTGGAGAAATGACCACATTCCAGATCCCGGAAGGGACTCAGCCGAAAAAGTGCAACGGATGTGCGGCTCAGATTTATTGGGTTAAGACTGAGAAGGGAAAGTTTATGCCGTGCGATGAGGACGGGACTCCCCATTGGGCAACCTGTCCGAACGCAAAGAAGTTCAAAAAGGAGAAAAAGCAATGATCAAGATCTCATGGTCGATTTTGAATGCGTGGAAGTCCGGGCGGAAGCAGGACGCTCTCGATATGGTTATGGGGAAGCCGACTCCGGATAACGAGTACATGAAAAAGGGGCGCGAGATTCACAAGGCTGTTAGCAGTCAGAAGTTGAGACTGCTGGATCTGATCGATGACTCCTACATATTCGAGGACATGGAGCCGGCGGAAGGGAAACGGCAAAACTATTTCAAGATCAAACTCTCCGACACGGTTCTGTTCTCTATGGTGGTGGACTGTCTCTCGATCGATGGCCGGATAGTCATTGACTGGAAAAGCGGGAAGCAGACCAGTAGTTCAGCGGATCCGATGCAGTTGTTTTGCTATGCCTACGCGCTCGGGTTCAAGGGGATCGAGATTGACCGGGGGATTGTCGCGAAGGTCAACGATGACCTCACGCTCGGGGGATACTCAGTCTACATCATCGATGCGGACAAAAAGGCTCAGGCGGCTCAGTTGATCGCGGAGACGGCATCGGAAATCATGAAGGAGTTGTAGATGGATCCGGACATCAACCGATTGGCATACATGGAAATATCACAGGCCGAAAAGATCAAAACTCTATTGCAATGGCGCGGGGATCGGGGAGCGTTCGTATACGAATTGAACTCTGCCCGGCCAAACGGACTCGGGATCGCGCAGTACAATGCAAGGGTTCTCGAATTGAGGCAACAGGGGTTCGACATCGTGGACAATAACGGGCATTTCGTGTTGAAAAACAAGGGACAAATCAGCATGTTTTGAGGTACAAATGAAGGTAACAAAGTTTCTGGACGGGGTAACTCTTGAGATCTCAACAGAGGATACGCTTGCAGACATTCTCCGGGAGTGGGACAGGATCGAGCAGATGCTACACGGAGTCCGGCCGCGAGAGGTCGCGAGCCTTGCTTGCCTGCTGGATCCCCGGCTGGTGGAGGAGATGCAGGGAAAGTACCTGTTGTCCCGGGAGGTCGTGCTAGAGAAAATTGAAGATTTGAGGGGGTACTGTCTGGCGAACGGGAAGCGGTACAAAAACTACAAAGCCGCTCTAGAGAACTTCATCCGGGGCGATCTCAAGGCCGGGAAGATCCGAAAGGAGGTAGTGAAGCCAAAGCCGGATTGGCAACAGGATCCGGAGATAAGCGATGAACAGCGAGCGGAGAATATCAGAGTGCTGGCGGAAATGAGGAAAAAACACGGCTTATAATTACAGGAGGAAAAGGTGAAAAGCATCAACAGGGTTCAGATTTTGGGCAACGTTACGCGGGATCCGGATATGAAGTACACGCCAAACGGGAAAGCGGTTATCAATTTTTCCGTGGCCTGCAACCATTCCTACAAAAACGCGGCCGGGAAGTTCGTCGAGGGGGTTGTTTTTGTCCCGGTTGTGTTCTGGGGGAAGTCGGCGGAGATTATCGCTCAGTACGTCAAAAAGGGATCGAAGTTGTACGTGGAAGGCCGGTACACTTCCCGGTCATGGGACTCCCCGGACTGCACCAAGCAGTACCGGACAGAGGTACTCGGATCGGACTTTATTATGATGGGCGGCGGGGAGAAAAAGGACGTGCAAGAGGTTGCACAAACCGGAGCGCAGGCCGATGCCCCGGCGGAGAAAACCGGAGATTCGGCTATTGATGACATATTCTGAAAGGACACCAAATGAACACCACCCTAGAACCAAACATAGACGATATGCGAGAGGCAGTGATTGACCACTACTTCTGGAGTCCTAACGAACTAGATGGTGACTTCTGGGGCAATGGTGAAGAAGATCCCGACAAGGTACAAGCGTGGGTAGCGGCGAAGGTAGACGAGATGACCGATGCCGAGGTTCGATTTGTTTTCAGGGAGAAGTTATGAACATCGATCGTGTTACATCGCTTCGTAGTATCACGTTTGAGGAACAGTGCCAGGCCTGGATGGATGATCAGTATAAACATGGTCCTTCCAGAGACTATAAAACATCAAACTCTTAAACATACCAGAAGGAGATAAATGATGGCTAAGATACAGAGGTATACGCCCTGGCAGGATGGTGGGAACACGTACGAAGATGATAATGGTGAATATGTCCTCTACTCCGATGTGGAGGCTTACGTCAATGCAAGAGTGAGAGAGGTGGTACGTCTGCCAAAAGACATTGATATGTTAATTGATGAGTATAAAGAATGGTTAAAAGAAAAAGATGAGGATGCAATATACGATATGACATGTGAATGGATGCAAGACTTGGGGCGTTCAGAATGTTTGTCAATAATGGAATTTTTAGTTTCCATCAAAGCCAAGGTACTCGAAGCATATCCAGTGGGGAATAAATGATACTACGATTATGGCTAACTGCTTTATTCTGTTTCATTTTTTTTTGTAGGAAGTGTATATGGGATATTGGTATCGGCAGATTTCCTATCAGATGACGATGATGAGGAGGTGGGGGAATGATATTCATACCAGTGAATGTGCCATCCTCCAAAAACTCTAGGAGGAACATCAGAACGAAGTCAGGCCGGAGCCTGTCGCTCCAATCAAAGCTCTGTGAGAGCTACGAGATGTGCACCTGGGCTCACTGGATCGCCGCAAAGACCGAGTTCTTCCGACAGATCAGAGATCTCAAGCCTCCCTACATAGTGTCCTTCTTCTTCATCAGGGACACCAAGAGAGTGTTCGACTACATCAATGCCGCTCAGGAGGTTCAGGATCTCATGGTCAAGTACGGATGGATCGCGGATGACAACTGCGACTACTTGATCCCAGTGTTCACTGGACATAGTGTGTCAAAGAAGAATGCCGGAGTGGAGATCCAAGTGCTCAGAGGACTGAAAACCTATGATGTAGGAGAGAGACTATGAAAAACTGTGCACAGTGCGGAAAGGAGATCGCAGACGGCCAGCACTTTTGTGATGCCCAGTGCCGAGACAAATACTATCCACCTGGTACCAGGAAGAAAAAGCTGGGAGGATCGGCACTGGATCTGAACTACATCAAGCAGCGATCCGCTGAGATCATCCAGGAGATGAGAGACAATGCCAGGACTGTCCATATCAAGAACGGCAATTCAGGGTATGATGTCACCTTCGACTGTAAAGGTGGCATGAAGTGTACGGAGTGCGGTACGGAGATCTTCGTTGCCACTACAGAGGTCAAGAAGGCCGCTGTTCAGATCAGTGTTGAGCTGGACGGATCCTATGCCCTGCACTTCCTTGTCTGCGCTGATAAGCTCCTGGCCAGGATGAAGAAGGCAGAAGGGCTCATGGCAGATGAGGCAAACAAGAACCATCCTCAGATCGAGGTCTGGGCGACAGCGTATCAGAACATGGTGACGAAGTGGGAACGGCTGACCGGCCAACAGTATATACATCCATCAGTGTTTTAGACTATACTTTCATTGACAATACTATCGAAGGAGATTCGATGAACAAAATTGAGGCATACCCTACTCTTGAGGATCTGACGGCGTCAAAGTTTGCATTGACGAACAAGGAGTACAGCATCCTGGTCTACCGGATCAGGGGAGAAACAAAAGTCCAGATCGCATCCAAGTACGGAGTGTCAGCCACCAGGATCGGTCAGATCGAAAAGAAGGCATTGAGGAAGATAGGGCTGACCGGTGAGGTCGCCAGTCCTGTCGTAGAGCCTGCCCCAGTGGCACCAAATTATGTCGGGACGCTGGAACCACCAGTACCAGCACCAAAACCAGAAACACGGTTGACCTATAAAGAGATCTCTGACTTTACTCATTACATTGATAGTTCTGTGGTAGTAGGAAAGCATCTGGATGCCTCCGCTCGTAGTGTGATCAGGGCGGCCTCTAGGGTAGGGACGAATGGTAAGCCTGGATCTGTGGCGTTTGAGGTGAGCGGTTTTGCTACCGATGAGGAGGCCTTAGCTCTGAGAGATATGCTCTGGTATGCCAGCTCCTATGGCGTAGAGGTGATTTTTAATCCGTCCCATCGCAAATAATTTATGTATCGAAGGAGATTCGATGCCAAAGCGTGAGGTGATGACCTGTGCGGATGGTTGACGATACGATCCATGGTCACTGCCTGGGATCGCTTAAAAAGAGAGTGGGTGCGAACATCGTGCGTGTTGTGGAAGCCAAGGAAGTACCGGAGATCTCCCATGATCAAGCAGAAGTCACTCCCATCACCGAAGGCGAAGAGCCGGAAGCCCAGGAAGCCACTGCCATCGATCCTGCAATCTTCTGACATGGCTGATCTCAAGAAGTATGGTCTCACCCTCAAACAGAAGATGTGGGTGGACTACTATCTGGGCGACGAGCTGATGGGTAATGCTACTCAGGCCTACATCCAAGCGTATGGCCTGGACGCTAAGAAGCCGGAAGATTATGCGTTGGCTAAATCGTGCGGTCATGAGAACCTTGCAAAACCTGACATTATTGCCTATATGAACGATAAGATACTGGAGCTGGGGATTACACCTCAGCTCATTGATGCCAATCTATCCTTCATCATGCGGCAGAAGAAAGACCTTGGTAGTTCCCTCGGTGCGTCCAGGGAATTGAACAAGGTTCTCGGCCGGATCATCGACAAATCAGAACAGGTGGTGCACATAGACGAGACGGCACAGAAGCCACTGACGCCGGACGAGATAGCAAAACGAGACAAAATTCTGGCCATTCTGAAAGGCTAACATGGATTTTCCATTGGAAGCACAGCGGTATACAGCGAGACCATGGATCTATGCGAACAACATCAAAAACGAGTTCGGTAATCCAATCGAGTTCCGGAGCCATCGGTTCCTAGAGGATCTGTACGATGACGACTATCCCCAGAAGGCCGTGTTGAAGGCCTCCCAGGTGGGACTGAGCACGATGATGAACCTCAAGCTCCTACATCGTGCTCGGTTCTGGGGAATCAATCAGATCTACACCCTGCCCACAGACGGCGATGTGAGCGATTTTGTGCGTTCAAAGACCAATCGGCTGATCCGTGTTAATCCCTGCATCACGCAGGATCTGGACAAGCGATCAGTGGACAGCATCGAGCAGAAGCAGATCGGCAAGGCGTTTGTGTTCTTTCGTGGCACCTTCGGGAAGCAGAAGGCGATCATGTTGACCTCCGACTGGAACTACCATGACGAGCTGGATACCTCAGATCCTATCGTGGTGGAGACCTACGAGAGCCGGCTATCAGCGTCTCAGCTCCGTGGCCTGGAGTATTTCAGCACTCCATCGATCCCCAACTTTGGCATCGACATGAAGTGGCAACAGTCCGATCAGAAGTTCTGGCGGATCACCTGCCCATACTGCGGCAAGGTCTACCATCAGGAGTGGGAAGAGCGTGACGGCTACCCTCCGACCATCGACATCGAGCACAACTGCTACTTCTGCCCTCACTGCCGGAAGGTGGTGTCAGTCCAGCAGATCTCAGACAATGGCAGATGGGAAGCCAAGTACCCAGGGCGTGACATATCCGGCTACTGGATCCCTCAGATGATCTGTCCCTGGATCTCACCAAAGCGTCTCATTCAGACTTTTCGAGATAGTGAGGACATCAGCCAGTTCTACAACTTCAACCTGGGACTGCCGTACATCAGTGTGGATCAGCGTGTCCAGGAACAGCTCTTCATCAAGAACCTGGTCACAAATGTCCGAGCCGATCAGGCCGGTGGGAATGTGGCAGGGATCGATACCGGCGGAGAGAAGGGACTGCATCTGACCGTGGGTAACGCCAAGGGGATCTTCTGGATGCAGGTACTCAAGGATCAGCTCACTCCAGGAGAAGGACGAGGCCACTGCCAGTTCTGTGGGCGATCCAAAGCGTCTGGCCGGTGCGGATGTCGGTTTGAACAGCTGGCCGATGTGATGACCTTCTACGACATCAGGACAGCGGTGATCGATGGTATGCCATACACCGAGGAAGCCTACGCATTGGCCAAAGCATTCCCATACAAGGTGTTCCTCAACTGGTTCAATGACGATCCCAAGCTGATTGAGATCGTCCGCTACCTGGACGAGGGTGGCCAGAAGGGCATGGAGTTCGAGGAAGAGGTGAAGGTGCTGTCAGCCAGGACTAGGATCATCGATCACGCAGTCAGTGAGCTCCGGCGTGGATCCATACGGTTCGACATGGACAGGGACTCGGTTCATTTCCAGATGCTCCTGAAACACGCAGGCACCATGTATGCCAGGGACACACCGCTTTCCAACCTGCTTGGTACCAGGCGTGAGTGGGTCAACACTGGTGCGAATGATATGTTCCTCTCGTTCATCTATTGGCTAGTCGCTTATATGAAAGGATCCAAGAGTGAACCTAATCGATGATTTGTTAGCTCCTGTAGCGTGTACCACGAGCACTCATGTCGAAGATCCACTGACGATGGAGGATCTGGACAGGATGATCAATCTGGTCAAAGCAGAGAAAAAGGACAAAGAACTAGCCCTGTACGAGAGCTTGGTGATGCTGATACATCACCTGGGAGCCAAGTATGTTGTGAGTGATTGGATTCCGGCGAATGAGATCCAGATGATCGTTGGTAAAAATGTGGAAGTTATGATCAACAATGCCATAGCATCTATGAGTAAAGGAGGATCCAATGGGAAGCAGACAGGCCAAGCGTGAACGGTTTGTCTAGGATCGCATACTCAGGTTGGTTATGAGATTAGATCAGGAGAACGTATGAACGACTACCCAGACTGTCCAGCCAAGGTGTCGATCACCCATACTGAATGGCTCCTGATCCAGGTGTGTCGGAAGAACCAGTATGGAAGCGTGGAGGCATTTATGAAGAGTGGGAAGGTGTGCCGGATCCAGACGAAGGAATCTGTTCTGACCGATAAGCCTGGCCATGTAGAGGTGGAGGTGTCCTGATGGACGGAGAATACCAGTACCGGTGCCGATGCGGTGCGACCTTTGAAGAGAGCCTGGGGAAGTATGGGTGCCCTGAGTGTGAGGCATCAGAAGGTGCCGCACTCCTGATCCAGGCAGAGGAGGAAGAAGAATGAACATCGTAGCTCCTGCGATCGCTGGCGGACGATCTAGAAGCAGACAAGAAACTGGAGCGACTTTTCAGTGGTATTGCCCAGCATATTGCAACCGTTTCGTAGTTCCTCTATACTATTGCCGATGGAGCGATCCATAAGGGCTTTTACCAGCCACGCAGTTTATCGGAAAAACCGAAAGCTGAGATTCATTTCTCACTTTCGGTTTTTTTATGGCAACAAACGACATTGATCCGGTTGTAGCAAAGTGGCAAAAGCGGTTCAAGCTGGCCTACGACTTCAAAAAGCCGATCACGGACAAGTTTGTGAGAATGTATCAGCTGTTCAGAGGCTACGACTATCGGACTGATTACGCATATCAGATCCAGCGTATGCCTCCTATTGCGTTTAAGCTCATAGAGACTTTCGTTTCCAGATTAGCTCCGGCCAAAAGGGAAGTACAAATCATCCCACGGATGTCCGATGATACCGAATCTCCATCATTGGCTCGGTGGGATGATTTGCTTCAATACATTTTCGATGTCAGTGACTTCGAGGCTTCAATCAAGACCGATCTCGTCCAGGACAGCGGTATGTTTGGCAAAGGCCTGGCCAAGGTAGTCTGGGCTGGGAAGCTCCCTGGCATCATTCTCTGCGATCCGATGGACATCCTACCGGCTCCGGAGACCAAACGGATGAGACGGTGCCCCTGGCTGATCCATCGCATCGTGAAGAACTACGACACCCTCAAGCGTGAAGAGGATGCTCGTGGTGCTGATCACCTGTACGACAACCTTGATCAGGTCTCACCCTCAAAGGTGGATGACTGGAAGAAGCCCATGTACGAGCTCGATAGTCTCAAGATGGGGCAGATCGAGACCATGAAGAATAAGACCCAGAAGCCAGCTACCTACCAAGGCTATCGCCTGAGCGATATGTACGAGGGTAACGAGGTGGAGATCTGGGAGTGCTATGACTGGGAGACTGATCCTCAGCAACTGGTCGTGATCATGCAACAGAAGGTTAAAGCCAGGGAAGAGACCAATCCTTTTGATTTCCTCAAGTCCAGCGGTGGCCGGAACTTCATCGAGATGGATGATCACCGGATCGCCAGGCATTTTTGGTCGGTCGGCCATATTGAGCCGGTCGAGAACCTGATCCTGGATGTGGCTGATTTCCAGAACCATCGTTCCGAGGTCGCATCCTACATGACAGATCCTGTGGTGAAGATCCGCAAGGATACCGGCATCACCAAGAGAGACATCGTGTTCGCTCCTATGGCGATCTGGGAACTTCGCAAGCTGGATGATGTCGAAGTGGTACCGCCTCCATCCCCGAACCTGGCCTCCAAAGAGATCGAGATGTCGATCCGTGACGAGATCGAGCAGACCCTGGCCATGACCGAGTATATGTCCGGCCAGCCTCAGTCCAGCAACGAGGCCATGGGCAAGGTGGAGATGCTGATCTCCCAGAGCAATCAGCGGCTGTCGATCAACACCGAGAACATTGAAGCGTTCTATACCGATCTCTCCAATATCCTGATCGAGATGTGCCAGGAGCTCCTGGACGAGGATGTGTACTACCGGATCATGGGCAAGGATGGAGCGTCCTTCGGTCAATTCACCTCAGCCGATGCCAAGGTGGCCGTGGATGCCATCGTGAAGATCGAGCCGATCATACCGCCCTCAAAGAAGGATCGCATCAGTGCAGTCATGTTCCTCCTGGACAACATGGTGGGCAAAGACCAGCCGGATCCCCAGGATCCAGAGGCTATGCAACAGTGGAAGATGAGGAAGCGGATCCTGTTCGAGATGCTTTTGAAAGAATTAGACAAAGAACAATACATAGATCAGTTCCTGGGTACTATGCCGGCGGACAAGGCTGTCCCTATATCACCGCCTCTGGCGGTATCTGGGGCTCCTGTGGCGACCCCGAACACGGTTCCTGGGAACATTCCTCCTCAGCAGGCTCCGATGCCTCAGCCAACGCCACAACCGCAGGGACAGCCTATGCAGGCTCCCCAGGGACAACGGCCAGTGCCGCCTAACCAGCAGATGATACCGATCATTCCCAAGCCGATAGCAGGCCAGGCTCCCCAGGGTGCAGGCACCAAACAGGCCAAGATCAGTAAATTGAGACAGATGATGCAGAAGATACCCCTGATTCAAAACCTAGCATAAGGAGCCAGTATGGCAATGTCACTTCCGTCCCTCATGGAGAGTATGAATACCGCTGAAACGAGCGGAGAGTTTGAGTTTGCACCAGTCCAGGAAGCCATGGATCAGGCCAAGGTCAACTATGAACAGACCGGCGATCTCAAGACTACCCTGGATGAGCTGATCGACAAGCTGGACAGCATCAAGGCCGGATCAAAGGATCTCGGTGGGCTGGCCGCCATGGATGAACCAATGATCCCAGGTAACGGAGAGGAATAATGTCAGATCAGACGATGGAAGAACAAAAGATAATTGAGCGTGGAGTAGCCTTTCGGGAAATGGTCGATACCGAAGGCTGGCGGATCCTGAGAGCTGAACTGGAACAGGAGATCCGCATGGATCAATCTGAACTGGTCAGCCTCGTGCTTACTGAGGAAACGCTTGGATGCCCGAAGGCTAGATCACTCGCCGCTCACATTGAAGTTCTTCACAATGTTCTGTTTTCCGTGGATAACACTTTAGAAAATTTCAGAAAACTATCAAATCAATTATCAAAGGAGTAGAGACCCATGAATCTTCAACCGTTCGAGATCCTGACTGCGTTCAAGAACCAGCTCGTCACAGCGACCGCCAATGGGTATTCGCTCGATTCTCGTGATGGTGCTGGCGTTCCCAAGTACGAGACCGCCCTGGTCAACTGGGAAGTCGGAGACATCTCCGGCTATGTCCAGTCCTACATCGAGAGCAACCTGACCAACGCCACCGACAACGATATGCGGTTCACCGCCACTGACGCCGCCGGCCTGGGTACCGCTGGGGATGGGATTACTATCACCTATGTGGATCCGGGAGAGGAAACAGCAACGGAGACGGTTACTGTGGTGGGGAGAGCCATTACGGTGACTCTTCGCAGTGTGAGTTTAACTCTGTCCACCGCCGCTCAGGTCAAGACTGCCATCGAAGCATCAGCCGCCGCCACCGCACTCGTGACTGTCACTGCCAAAGGTTCCGATACCCTAACTGGTGTCGTTGCCGCTATGTCAGCGATCACCACGGCTTCCGGTGCAGACCGCAAGGCGATCACTCTGACCGTTCAAGAAAGCGACGTAGCCGCCAATGCGTCTGCCAATACCACCTGCGCCACGGTAGGGGGCGGAACGGCCTCTCAGGTGGTTGTGGCGAGTACCAGCTACAAAATGCACATCAAACGTACCAAAAGATACGTTCGGTGCGTAGCGACTGTCGCTGAAACCGGGGAAGCAGTCTCCGGTGCGTTCTGTGCTCAGATGATCACCATCGACAATGCTGAGCTTCCTCTCATCACCGCATCATCAGTGTTGAATAGTTAATTTTCAGTTCAGGAGATTCAAATGACAGATGACATGGATCAGGTGTTCTCAAATCTGGAGAATGAGATCGAGGAAGTGCCGGCACCAGGCACTCAGCTCCCCCAGGCCAATCAGCCGGTGCAGGATCCTACCCAGGACGACCAGGACGACAATCAGCCAAAGGATGAGTATCACGGTGTCAGCCGTGAGCAGGTGATTGATCAGCTCAAGTCAACCAAGTCGGAGATCGCCAAGCTCAGGGAGGACTTCTCCAAACAGTTCGAGGCCTTGAAGATCCCTCCAACCGACAAGCAGGTGGTTGAAGCTGTGGACTATCTCAAAGAGATCGGCCTCACCCAGGATCAGATCGATCAGATGAGCGGTACGGACATCGTGAAGATGATGTTCGAGAAGATGGAAGATCGCACCAGCCGGAAGATCAGTGATGCACTCAAACAGAGGGATGAGGTCTCCAAGTCAGCTCAGAAGCAGATCGATGATGCCTACGGCAAGTATCCAGCACTCAAGCCCAAGGGCACCTACAAGGACACGGTGAAGATGGTGCTGGAGAACGCCAAGCTCAAGAAACAGTACCTTACGCTAGATCAGGCCTGCCAACAGGCCAATCGAATACTCAATACGGATGGTCAGTCTGACGGATCGGGATCTGCTGGCACACAAACCCAGATCAAACGATCCAGAATAGCCGTCGAAACTGGGGAGGGTTCGCCCATTTCACCTAATCAGATGGATACTGAGGAGATGCGTATCCACAAACTGCTTAACGGTGGAGAAACTGGGATCCTGGGCGGTCTTTAATACACATTATTGCCCAAATTCCTAAAGAAAGGAGGAAAAAACTATGACAGCAACAGCAACTGGTATTCGTGGAAATGCGAATCTAGTCCCAATCAAGTACGACATCGCCAATGTCATCAATCTTCGTGATCGTAACAGGTTCCCCCTGCTCTCTCTCCTGACCATCCCTTCCGCAAAGGATAGCCGTGGACAGAGCAAATCGATCAAGAAGAGAGTGACGACCGATCCCAAGTTCTACTGGTTTGAAGATACCTTCGGTCTCGAAAGATTCACCGGAGCTTCAACCGTGGATGCTACAGGTGGTACCCTCACCCTGGCTTCTGGTGGCAACAGCCTCCAGGCCGGTGATGTGCTCCTTGTCGCCGCCCAGAAATGGGTATTTGAGGTCTCATCGATCACTTCCGACACCGCAGTAGTCGTGCTTGCAGAGAAAGGTGGAGCAACCGCTACGGCCTCAGCCGTGGGTGATGTTCTCCTGATCGGCAACGCCAACGAAGAGGGTGCTCGTGCTCGTAACATCAAGTCTACGACCATGACCGAGCCCTACGGCTATTGCCAGCTTTTCCGTACCCCCATCGGTATCACGAACACTGCAAAGAATACTGATACCTGGGTGAAGGAAAACGATCTGGACTACCAGAGAATGAAGAAACATACCGAGCACCTCAGAGAGATTGAAAAATCTTTCCTGTTCGGCAAACTTGCCCTGTCCACAGGCGGTACCCATTCCAAACGCTTCACCGATGGCGTAATCAACAAGATCACCACCAACGCAACGGCGAATGTTGACACCGAAGCTGAGTTCCTCACCTTCTTGTCGTCCCAGGTATTTGCCCATGGCAACAGTGAAAAGTATCTCTTCTGTTCTTCTCCGTTCCTGAATCTGATCGAGGGTTGGTTCAAAAACCGTATCCAGATCCGCCAGGACGAAAAGACCTTTGGCATCAAAGTGATGACCTATGAAAGCTCATACGGCACCCTGCACCTGATCCGTCACGAATTGCTCACAGGCACGACCTATGGCAATTACGGTGTGGCTCTGGACATGGAGAACCTGACCTATCGATTCCTTCAGAATCGTGACACTCAGCTCCTGCCCAATCGCCAGGCCAATGACGAGGATAGTGTGGTGGAAGAGTACCTTTCAGAAGTTGGACTCCAGGTCGAACAGGAGACGACTCACGCAGTAGCGTCCGTCAGCTCTCTGTAACCGATTAGCCACAGACGGTTGCTGAGCATATCTCCCACCGCTCAGCGACAATGTGCGGCTAAACCATATCAAGGAGGTTTGAGAATGTCAGAAGAAAAAGATCACGCAGAAATGTCCTATAGGGAACTACAGGAAGAAGCAGGGATCAGAGGCATCAAGAGCTTTGGCCTCAAAAAGGATCAGCTCATTGAAAAGCTCTCAGGCAAGGCTCAGGGGACAGGCGATCTGCCAGCCGGTTCAGTGAAAAGCGATCCTGGGGCATCTGGTGAGGCCACCAAACGGCCTACGATGCGTCAGTATGTGTCTTTGAAGTATTCCAGCCTCCGGCTCCCGATCAAGTCAGCTTACTTCAAATACTACGAGGGTGGTAATGCCCAGCTCGTCAACGGCGAAGCGATCCAGTTCACCGATGGAAGCTACCAGACCGACAATCCGGCCGAGATCGAGTTCCTGGACAATCATCCCAACAACAAGGCAGTGGGCAAAGGCAGTGCGGAGTTCGTTTCCCTGGTCAAGCAGGCCAGCATGGACGAGCTCAAGACTGAGTTCGCCAAAGCCACAAAGACGCTGGAGCAGACCAGGATCGAGAATGAACGCCTGGCACAGGAGAACGCCGAGCTTCGCATGAGAGCGGCCGGACAGGTGCTACCAGTGGCCAAGGCTGAAACTCAGACTGGGATCCGTGGTACAGCGGACATCGTCCAAGCAAAGTTCTAAACACGAGGATCTGATGAGGAATATGGACGGTGCCTATGTTGCGATTCGTAGTGTGGGCATCGTCCGTTCTGTGAAAGAGTATAGATTATTTTCTAGGAGACAGAGATGAAAGACGCTTACGGCAATCCGATCTACGGCAGACCTCTCGGAACCAGCGGCCAGAAGGCAGTGACAACCGCCGGTACCCAGCTCCAGGTCAGCGAGGCATCAGTGAAGTGTGCAGGTGTTCTGGTCAGAGCAATCCCAGGCAACACCGGTGTCGTCTATATCGGCGGAGCGGATGTATCGGCTTCCACCGGCCTGGCTCTCAAGAACACCGATCCGGCCGTGTTCATCCCAGTGGCGGATCTGAACCTGCTCTGGGTGGATTCTGCGTCCAATGGTGATGGTATCAGCTACCTTACTTACTAATTTTTCAGGGAGATTCAAATGGATGATGAAACGCCAGTAGTGCCAGCTCAGCCAGTCGAGGCCGTACCGCCGATGCCAGATCACATGGATATGGTACCGCCACCGGCCAAGCCAGCCAATCCGTCCCAGGAGTTCCTCAATGAGTACAAGACGCTCTGTGACAAATATGGGCTGTTGTTCAGTGCAAGTCCGGTCTATGTGGAGACGAACCATCAGACCTTCGAGCTATCGATCCAGATCAAGGTAGTCAAGAAACAGCAACAGTAGGAGCACCTATGTACTTCGCACAACTTCTTCGAGATCTCAATGCCAGGATGGTCTCAGTCGAGACCACCGGCTTCCATAAAGAGAACGATAAGATCCTCTGGCTCCAGAATGCCATAGAGGAAGTAGGCAACATGACCTACCAGGATCCGGAGAGCGGAAAGATGAAGCGGATAGACTGGGACTGGCTTAAGGATGAAGAGATCGTCCCGACCGTGGCCAGCCAGGAAGCCTACGATCTGCCCACTGACATGAAGTTCGGCGGCCTGAGATCTGTGGTGATCGAGGATGCAGAGGGTACCAGGGCTGAGTTCCATATCGTCACAGTGGACGAGTACGAGAACCAGACCTCCGGCTACCGGAATGTGGCGACCATCAAGAATGGCCACCTGTATCTCAGGGTGTTCAGTGCGGACAACATCGACTACACCGCCTATGAGATCGCAGGAGACGACCTGATCATCTCCTACATCCGGAAGCCAGTCATGCCAGTGATCACGAGCAGAGGGGCTATCACAGCCTTTGCGGCGGCCGGTACGAGCACAACGGTCTCCAGTGCCAGCCATGGGCTTGCAGATGCCAATGTCGTGACGATCATCGGGACACCAAACTATGACGGCATCTACTCCATCGGGACGATTGCCACTGGATCATTCGTGATTCCAGCTCAGTTCCTGGCGGACGATGCCTGCGGTACCTGGTACAAGAGCGGTCTCCTGGAGTTCAATGACGAGTTCGCAGTGCCGGTTGTCCGGCTGGCCTTTGCTACCTGCCTGGAGAAGGAAGGAAAGGGCGAGCAGTCAATGAAAGAGCAGGGTGACGCAAGGAATACCCTGATCGCTCTCAGTGAATCCCAGGCCAAGCAGATCACCAGGGCATACAAAGGCCAGGCCAGCTCAACCTTTTTTGGGTAATCAGATATGCTCTATGTCGTAGATTCATTCGAGGGCGGGCTTTCAGAGGATGCGTACCGTGGGCTCAAAGGAGCCTTCCGCTACGGATACGGCCTGGACATCAGACAGACCAAGGACACGCTCACCTGCAATCAGAAGCTCAAAAAGGACAGCGGTACCACGATCACCGAGCTGATCCTGTTCCAGGTGTCTGCTTCTGATGGCAATCTCTACCTGTTCGGGGATGCCGGCGGTATCTACAAGATGACGACCAGCACTGGAGCCTATACCAAGATCGCTACCTACTCAGGTACGGCCGGAGCCGGTGCCAGGATCTGCGGTGCAGGAGAGTTCACGAACAATGATCCGACCACAGCGACACTCAGCACAAATCTGACCGGTGCAAACAATGATCTGGTGTTCACAGCGATCACGCCAGGCGTGGAAGCGAACGATATATCCATCGAATACATCAATCCAGGGGTGGAAACGCCACTGGAGACCGTCACAGTGACCGGAAACGCTATCCAGGTGACGCTCAGGAGCGTATCTACGGTGCTGTCGACTGCCACTCAGGTGATAAATGCCATCAATGCCAATGCTTCTGCTTCGATCCTGGTCAGCGTGGCCAATAAGAGCGGAAATGACGGATCCGGAGCGGTGATTGCCATGGCACACACGCACCTGGCCGGTGGAACATCGACCTATAAGGCCTACATCTACTTCGCAACCAAGACTACGCTCAACCGGATGCTGGTATCCACCAATGTGATCACCCAGGACTGGAAAGCCCTCAGTGATGTCGGTACTACCGGCTGGCACAGCATGGCCGAGGCAGTGGGTACCCTCCAGATCGCCAATTTGAACGATTTGGCCTTCGTGGACTATGAGGGTGGCTTTACGATGTCCGGACTGGACTTCCCAGCCGGTGATGTCGTCTCCACAGTGGTAGGCCAGGACAACTCCGTGATCGCCGGCACCACCAACAAGCTCTACAACTGGGATCGCTTGCAGGTATCCTGGCTGAACCGGCGTGAAGTGCCGGACATGAGCATAGATGCCATGATATTCAGCAACTACCTCCTGATCCATTCAGGATCCACGCTCTACAGCTGGGACACTTCCGCCCTGGTACCGATCCGCCAGATGCTCAGATCCGATCATTCCGTGAAGCCTGGTGCAATCGCCAACTACAAGGGCGTTCCCTATATGGGTGTGAACGGTGCGGCGGATGTCGGCGTCTACTCCTACGGCACCAGGAGCATGATCAAGAACCGCACACTCAACTTCGAGTATGTGCTGTCCCATGGCAAGACGGCATCTGTCTCCATCGGATCAGTGCAGGCACACAACAACAACCTGTATGTGGCCTGGAAGGATGGCACCACCTACGGTGTGGACATCATCGACACTGCCAACAAGGCCGTGGCCAGGTATGAGGGACTGCGGTTTAGGACAAAGACGCTGGAACAGCAGAAGTTCTCGTTCATCCAGCTCTTAATGGAGCCCTTGCCTACCGGTTGCTCGATCCAGGTGCAGTACAAGGTCAACGGCCAGGCCTCCTGGATCACTGCCAAGGTGGCCAATGGATCTCCGACCTTCACGATTGCCAACTCCACCAAGGCGATCTTCAAGATCGATCCGGATCCCAAGTACGGAGGGGAAGAGATCGAGATCGCACTGACGCTCACTCCCAGTGGCAACACCGCTCCGGACATCAAGGCTATTGTGACTACCTTTGACGCAGTAGGGAACAAATAATGGAGATCAAGGTATACCACAACGAATACTACGATCAGCCGTACCTCCAGGGTGACAATCCTGCGAGTGCGGTTCTCGGTACTCCAATGGTCATACCGGCCGGATCTGTTGGGTTCAAGGAGCTGGCCTCCAATGCAGTCAGGGGCGTGAACATCCATGATGGATCGATCACGGCCGAGAAGCTCAGCGTTGAATCCCTTTCTGCGATCTCAGCCGTCATGGGTACGCTGGTGGCCGGAGAGATGCACATACCGGATATGACCTCACCTGAGAGCTACCATGTGGACGGCTTTGGCAATGTTTGGTGGGGATGCTCGAAAGATGCCTTCGCTCTGGATCGCAACAATGCGGTCTCATTCATCCTGAAAAGCGGAGAAGCCAGGTTTTCCAATGTGGAACTCACCTCATCTGTCGCTCTAGCCTATACCAATGCCAATCACTTCACCGCCAACTACCTCGGAGACGATGTAGATGCTTCATTCATTCTCAACCGGACGACTGGCGGAGCTATGCACCTAGTATGGAATGGTGTCACCGCTACTCTTAACCGGCCGTTTGATCCGCTCGAATTGATTATCCACAATATTTCTGACACAGAACCTGTCTCGCCGGTGGCTGGCCAGGTCTGGTTAGATCCATAGGAGATTCACCATGATTTCAGTATTCACGCCAGTACATAAGACCTCAGCACCATTTCTTCTCGATGCCTACAAAGGCATGATGTCCCAGACCTACACGGACTGGGAATGGGTGATCTGCCTCAATAACGGCGGATACATCGATGAAGCGATCAAGGATCCCAGGATCAAAGTGATCAGCATAGAGGATGTCGAGCATTACAGCATCGGCCGTCTCAAGAAGTTCTGTTGTGACAATGCCAAGGGAGAGATCCTGGTGGAGCTGGATGCTGACGATATTTTAACGCCTGACGCACTGGGATCGATCCTGGCGGCGTTTCAGGATGAAAAGGTGCAGATGGTGTATTCCAACTCAGCGGCCTTTGACGATGGTACCTGGAAAGCCTCTACCTTCTCTGAATACTGGGGCTGGAGATCTCGGCCGTTCATCTTCGAGGGACATCCTCTGCTTGAGACGATTGCCTGGGAACCGAGCGTTCAGATGATGAGACGGATCGAATGGGCTCCTGATCATGTGCGGTGCTGGCGGACATCGGCGTACAAAGAGCTCGGCGGCCATGATCCAGAGATCAAAGCCGGAGACGATCACGATCTCTGTTGTCGGACATATCTGACATACGGCCAGGCTGGCTTCAAGCATATCGATCAGTGCCTGTATCTCTATCGCCTGCATCCATTCAATTCCAGCAAGACCTACAACGCTGATGTCCAGGCTCAGACTGACAAGAACTACTGCAAATACTCTCGTGATATGGCGACCAAGTGGGCGTTCGACAATGGCCTGCGGTGCCTGGATCTCGGTGGACAGTTCAACAAATGGGATCACTACGAGACCGTGGATCTGATGAACGCTGACATCATCATGGATCTGGACGAAGAGCACTGGAACCTGCCGGACAATTCCGTGGGTGTGATCAAGGCGTACCACATCTTCGAGCACCTCAAGGATCCTATCAATGCCATGAACGAGGCCTTCCGTGTGCTGGCTCCTGGTGGCTTCCTGTTCATTGAGGTGCCGTCAGCGGATGGCCGTGGTGCCTTTCAGGATCCCACGCACAAGAGCTTCTGGAACCAGAACAGCATCTGGTATTACACCGATCAGAACTTCGCTCGGTTCATTCAGCCACGCTATAAAGGGAAGTTCCAGAAGGCCAGGGTGGCGACCTTCTACCCAGGACAGTTTGAAAAAGACAATGAGATCCCATATCTCCAGGCGGATCTGATCTGCCTCAAGGCTCCCTATACCAATAGACCAGTAGGAGAGGTGCTCATCTGATGGCGATTCTGAAGATCCGGAACGAAACGAATACAGGCTGGTATGAACTTGGTGCGGCCGGAGCTCAAGGAGCTCAGGGTGCCCAGGGTTCAGTCGGTGCCCAGGGATCGGTCGGGGCACAGGGAGACCAGGGCGTTGCCGGATCTACAGGTGCTCAAGGTGCCCAGGGACAGGCTGGAGCCCAGGGAAGCGTAGGAGCTCAGGGGGCAGACGGAGCTCAGGGCAATCAGGGCGTTGCCGGTGCGACAGGTGCTCAAGGGACACAGGGCGATGCCGGTGCCCAGGGATCAGTCGGGGCTCAAGGTGCGAACGGTGCCCAGGGGAATGACGGTGCGGCTGGAGCGACCGGTGCTCAAGGGACGCAGGGAGAAGCCGGTGCCCAGGGATCAGCCGGTGTTCAGGGGGCAGACGGAGCTCAGGGCAATCAGGGCGTGGCCGGATCGGCCGGAGCTCAGGGGACGCAAGGCTTGACTGGATCCCAGGGATCAGCCGGAGCCCAGGGTGCGAATGGTGCCCAGGGAGCAGTCGGTTCCCAGGGAAACCAGGGATACCAAGGCCAAACCGGAGCTCAGGGAGCGGCCGGATCGCAAGGATCGGTCGGTGCCCAAGGTGCCCAGGGAGCGGCCGGTGCAGTCGGGGCGACCGGCATCACATGGAGAGGAACATGGGGCAGTGGAACAGCGTATGCCGTCAATGATTGCGTAGCTCTCACTGGAACCTCATATATCTGCATACAGGCTCATACAAATCACACGCCGCCAAACGCTACTTATTGGAATGTTCTCTCTCTCGTTGGTACGCAGGGTAGCCAAGGTGCCCAGGGAAGCGTAGGAGCCCAAGGTGCGACCGGTGCGGCCGGAGCCCAGGGGGCATCGGGAGCTCAAGGTTCTCAGGGTGCGGCCGGAGCTCAGGGATCGGCCGGAGCCCAGGGAACGCAAGGCAGACAAGGTTATCAGGGACAGACCGGAACGACAGGTTCACAGGGAGCTACAGGAGCGGCCGGAGCTCAGGGAAACCAGGGAGCGGCAGGTGCCCAGGGAGCGGCAGGTGCCCAGGGAGCGGCAGGTGCCCAGGGAAGTCAGGGTGCGACCGGTAATGTCGGTGCCCAGGGATCCGTGGGAGCTCAAGGAAACCAGGGTTTGACCGGAGCACAAGGAGCGACCGGTGCCGTGGGTAGTCAAGGTGCCGCAGGTGCGGCAGGTGCCCAGGGAGCGGCCGGAGCTCAGGGAAACCAGGGAGCGGCAGGTGCCCAGGGAGCGGCAGGTGCCCAGGGAAGTCAGGGTGCGACCGGTAATGTCGGTGCCCAGGGATCTGTTGGTGCCCAGGGCGATGATGGTGCGGTCGGTGCCCAGGGAAGCCAAGGTAGTCAAGGAAGTCAGGGTGCTCAGGGAGCACAAGGGTTGCTCGGATCAGTGCTGGCGTCCGCCGTGGCTATTAGTGCCGGTGGATATTTCAAGATCGGATCAGGCACGAAGGACAGCACTCTGAACGGGATACAGATCGACAGTATAGAAATTGTTTGCCAGACGAGCGGAGCCGATACGGTGGCGATTGGATCCGCAGGAATAGTCGTCTCAGGGGCTAGTGGAATAGTCGTAGCGAAAGCCGCAGACGTATCACTGCTTGGAGACAGTATGGATGACTGGGGCAGGATCATCTGGAAGCGAACTGGAACTTCTACCCCCAATATTGACATTGCTGGATATGTCGATGCGAGCGGATATACAACATTAGCAATATCAACAAACAGCGTCGCCGCCGGCAAGGCATCTCTGTACTTCGGAGATACGCCTGAATCAGAGAATTGGTACGATATCTATATGTACGCAGGACACAATATAGAGGCACGCATAGGTACATACTTCTATTTGAAAAGTGCAGATTTTTCACCCACTACATTTCTGACCGTCCAAAACACAATAGGCGAAGCTGTCTTCACATTTAACAATCAGATTATTGTGGGTGCCAACACAGATGTTGTGAATATACTTGGCAGAGCGAAGATCGGATATAACGGCACTAACTCAGATGTTGCTTGTTTTTCTCATTATGACCAAATGTCTAATGTAGCTTTTAATGTGGCAAGTGTTTCCAATGGTGATCTAATTCTTAATGCAAAAACAGGACGAACAGTTTATATCCGCAACAACGCATCGACCACGAAACAGACTTATTTTAACTCAAGCGGCATGTGGACTATTGCCGCTTCGATTTACGGACTGAGTCTCAGCACATCGGACAATGCAAATGTCGGGATATTGGGTGTTTATAGTGATGATTTTATCTGGGATGGTCTACGGTCGGTCAACTATTATGTCCCATCCTATGGGGTAGGATTTATGCCGGTCAATACTGGATACAATGGAGCAAAAGGGCTCGTCCTGTCCAGCTGGGGGGGAGTTGTAATATTCGGCGGAAATGGGCTAGGTTGGCAGGTGCGAAACGATGGAAGAAACCGGTCATGGTCAATTGATCCCAAAACTACAGGAACGTATGATCTGGGTTCGTCTGCCCTCCATTGGAACAAGCTCTGGGGCTACCATTGGGGATCAACCGGTGACATCGTAGGAGATCAGAGTTTTATATGTGTGAGTGCCGCCGGTAAAAATATAGGATCATCCTCTGCTTACTGGAATGCAATAAATTACAAGACGCTGATCGACAGAGGATGCTTGGGGTGGTTTGATGAGGGCGTCTATATGCCTGACGGCAATAAATATGACGACCTCACTGCACTCACTAAGATTAAAAAGCATCCAACGGAGAAAACGGTGTATGGTATACCAAAATTGGATTATGACACTTTCCCAATAGTATCTCAAAGGAAAACATTCGTTGCGAAAAAGGACATTAAGAAATACGAAATAATGGAAGATGGATCAATGGCCGTGCAGGATTTCCCAAAGGGAGAGAAGGTCGGAGTAGATGGAGTAGAGATGACATCGATGTTCTCCATTATGATAGGAGCACTTAAGCAAGCAAAACTCGAACTGGACACTCTGAAAGCTAAAATCGCAAAATTAGAAAACAAGGCCGTATAATTATCACAAGGAGCATAGCAATGGCAGTCACCAACCTCAACCAATACTACACCGACAAGGGACAGAAGCTCCCTACCCTCCAGGATCGCAGCCTGCTGTACGAGCAGTACGGCCTCGGGACTGCACGATCATACGAGGGGACAGCCCAGCAGAACACGGCACTCCTGGGTGCTCTGTACCAGGCTGACAGTGCACCGCCGGCACCGGCCGCTCAGCCGGAACCAGTGGCACCGGCACCGGTAGCCGCCGCTCTAGTAGACACGACCACCCTGGCCACGCCCACGCAGGCACCGGTGACCGCTCCAGCTACACCTGTCTCCAACATTCCGGAGAACGCTACCTTCTTCACCAGGTACGGCCAGGGTGCCCATCTGGTGAAGTTCAACAACGATCCGACCGTCTTTGTCCAGGATGCATCAGGCAAGATCCTGGCTCGGTATGGAACGCCGGCCGAGGCTGTAGCTGACTATGGCTCCAACTGGCAGTCCAGCATCCAACAGGGTATGCCGATCACCAACAATGTGCTCCGTCAGTTCGATCCTAGATCTGGCGTAGCGGCGTATGGCTTCGACATTGGTGGCAA
>Ga0210043_1000917_pt1 | contig 28734 bp, 33 predicted proteins | sample CryGeymet201501t_FD_183990 | JGI IMG/M metagenome (GOLD analysis project Ga0210043, IMG submission 183990) | Groundwater microbial communities from Crystal Geyser aquifers in Utah, USA - Crystal Geyser metaG 2015-01t (SPAdes) (version 2) | ecosystem: Environmental > Aquatic > Deep subsurface >... | reverse complement strand
ATTTCTGCTTGGTTTTCTGTATTTTTTTCTAGGTAGTTAGCTAAGTTGTGTTCTAGCCAAAAGGTAACCTTATCTGAGCAGTTTAAAGTTTTAGCGTATTCTATGTAGTTCATTTTAATCCTTTACTTTAAATTATTAATTTTAGTTTTAGTCCAGTCTTCCTCATCATGTATAATGATGACTTTTGATTGTATTTCTATCCTATCTAAAATAAAGTCTCTTGCTTCTTTTGATAAACTAAGTAAGAGTTTTCTCTGGTTTTTGCTATCAAACATTTTAACCATGTAAATTGCATTGTCTTCTATATTGTCTAAATCCTTTATTCTGTCTAATTTTTCAGTAACATATCCGTAATTATTGTCGCATGTTTCCCATATTTTTGTACTTTCTTTTTTAATCTCATAAAATATTTTATCTGTTGGTGCTATGTAATATTTATGTTTCATATTCAAGTTATAAATTATTAATGTATTCACACTGTCCGTTTTTAGTAGAACCAGTATTGTAGATACACAATGCACCATTTAAACCATAGTTATCAATTAGATTTTGAACATAACCTGATAAGTAGATAATGCTTTCCTCGTAAGAGTTAAAACAGTACTGATTAAAAGGGCTATATCCGTACTCATTACTTTTGCCAATGCTTTCGCAGTAAACATTATGCCCATTTGTTGCTTTACCTCTAGTACTCTCTTGCATATGTATATAATCCAATACTTCTGCAATAGTCATCTGTTTTTCTGTTGGTGTTGGTAATTCTTCTTTAGCATTTACAAACTCACTACTTACTAATGGCTGTATTTGCTTACCAACATATAAACCTCTATATATTGTAGTTACACCATAAAATACTAAACAAAGTGTTAAAACAAACTTAAACATCAATTCAGATGATTTAAATTGTTTTCTTTGTATTCCGTCAAAGTTTCTCTCATACCAAACTATCAACTTTATCTCTATATATCTGTATAGTCTTTTGAATAACCTTGCTAGTATCCTATCGTAGATTGTTAAGTCACTATACATAAGTATATCGATTGTCTTTTTTATCTTCATTTTTATTGAGTTATAAACCCGTTTGCTAATTCTTCACCACCCATTATTATTCTGGGATGTGTTTTATTTAATAGTTTTATAGCTTTTATTAATGGCTTTCTTGTAAGTTTTAGTATAAGTTCAGGATTGAAAACTGCCTCTGACATATTTGCATTTACTAAAGACTCTAGTAATAAGTCTAAGACTTCATTTCTTAAATCTGGTTTTATAGTTGTTGCTTTTTCTTTTTCCATAGTTAAAGGTTAAACATAAAGTACAAAGTACTTAAAATTGTTAAATAAATTAATAAAACTAACACATCCTTATTGTTCATTTTCCACTGTCTGTATTACTTGTAAATCTGCCAATTCTGCCTGTTCTGCCTCTGCCTGTCTTTCATCTTCGATCATATTTTCCACGTTATAGATCTCTTTTTCTTCTAAACCTGCATCTAATAAAGTTATTATCTTACTCAATGTTAGATAATGCGTTTTAGATAAAATTCTTTTTATTGTTTCTAGTCTATCCATTTTGTTTAGTTTAAATTTAATAAGTATTTAAGTTTTTGCTCTAATCCTGCCACATATCCAGCACTATAAGATGCTTGCTATAAACGGTTGGTATCCTTTTTCCTCTGTAGCTTCTAATGCTTCAACATCAATATTAATCTCACTAAATAAATTCAATTCAGGACTTTTAAATCCTTTTAATACTGTGTTAATAGAGCTATCAAGTAGTTTGATTACTTTGTTTTTATCACTGTTACAATATGTAACCATAGAAATAATAGTTACTTTAAAATATTGGTAGTAATGTTTATATATGTGCTTTATCTGTTCAGTTGTAAAAAGATTAAAATTGTCATTTATTAATTTTGATATCTTTTCAACATCTTCTAACTTATAAAGTTCGTATGCATGAAATTTAACAAACCCCTCATCGTTTTGACTTATTAGCATAATGTCGTGATATGTTCCCTTTTTTGGGTTGTTAATTCTACCAGTTTTAGGGTTAATAGTTTGAAATACTGATCTAAATCCCTTATTAGGTTTAAATTCTATGCTAAACATTGCCTTTGTTCTTAATCTTCCATATGGGTAGCTTTCTACTGTTATGGTTTCGGTTGTTGGTTTATACATTGTATTTATTTATAAAATTATTAAGTCTTATTTACTTGATGGACTAGAGGGGAGTCGAACCCCTGTATTCAATAAGCGTTAAGCCTATATAAAGCATTTGCCTTTCTAGCCCACTATAAAAGAGTACTAAAACTGCTTAAACGTCGATATTTGTTAATAGCGTAAATGGGAGGTGCTATATATCTGACAGGATAAGAAGTAATATTTCACTCTTTTATGTAGTTCTTAATGTTCTATACTATTTTATTAGTATGCTTATAGATTACTATATTTATTATCTTTTGTCAATAGTCTAGTCTTAAATACTCCTGTAAGATAGAATAAAAGAATGAAGAAAAACATTGATATACTTGATCGGGTTAACTCTGAAGTATTCGGAGAATACAAAGTTGACAATCTAGTAAGTGAGATAATAGAAAATAGTAAAAAAGAAGTAAGTAAAACAGTAGAAGGTAAAATACTAGAGGAAGAACAGGCAAAAGTACCACCACATATACTAAAATTCTTTAAATATTACTTTAAATATTCCAATGGACAGCGTGCTTGGTTAAGAGTGTGTAAGGAGAGGGGAGTATATTGTAGTAAAGCAACTGCTGGGGTAACAGCTAGTGGAGTTATACATAGATATCCAGAGTTAAGGAGAGCATTTATAGAAAGAGCTGGATTAGGATTACACGATCAAGCAAGGATACTAAAGGAAGCGGGAGAAGCAGAGAGAACTATATATAATAGGGATGGTGTAATGGTGGCCATAGAAAAGGATCACAGAACGAGGTTAGAAGCTGTTAAATTAGCGGATAAGTTATCAGGTAATGACAAGGAGAATGGAAGTACACACTTAACACAGAATGTAGTTATTATTAAGGATAGACAGAAGGGTATATATAAGGTGGGAGTAGAAACAGTTGGTGAGGATATAGGGGAGGATAACGGAGAAGTTATACAGATCGAGGAGTAAGAGAGTATACAACCTGTAGCTATTTGAGATTAAGAGAAAGTATTTATATTATTGTATATTTTTAAATGTGTTTGTGTATACACTTTTAACAACTACCCCCTACCCCTTGTACAACAGTATGTGTAAGCATAGTACTCATACACAAATGCATAGTGACTGTTTATAATTAAAAGAAAGCCTTACATACCATTACGTACTTTAACCCTTCCCCTTTAACTTTAGTTACATACATGGGTATAGGGTATATATATACAACAAGCTGTAGTAAAGGGTAAAAAGGTTAGTAGTATTAAGTAGTTATTTTTTTTTCTTTCTTAACATTATAGTATTTACTTTAACCCTTTACTGTAGGATTAGATACATCTGTATACTATCCTCTTTTGTTTTACTATATTTTACCTAAGGCATAGTTGTGGAATAAGGGGAGTCTTTGTAAGGTGTATTAAATCTTTAATACTGCAATTGTCTCTTTGCTTTTCCTTTGCACTTAACTATCAAATAAAACTGGTCAGTGTGCTAACTTTGGTTAAGTTATTAAACACCTTCGTGTCTGCCAGAAACCAGGGAAGCATAGTAGGTAACTTCAATCCTGTCTTTTTTACACGCCTACTAGCAAAAAGTAGATACTTATGCTAGAATCTAAGTAATTGTTTTGACAACAACTTACCTAAGTATATAGAGTGGGTGAATCCAGAATCGAGGGTTTACTCACTTTATAAAAAGGGTTTAACACTTTTAAATTCCATGAATCTCACCTGCCTTGTTTAAGGGCGATTTTATATATCTTTCGACATATGAGAACTTTCGTCTATCTCTGGCTACTGGATTATCACCTTGTAGGGGAAGCCATCTAAATTCCTTATCTTACGACTTAGGACTTAGAATAAGTTTTTAAGGTACATACAACAAAACAAGCACAATCTATACTTCAATATATTCTTTTCTTGGGATTAATTTGTGTTATTTTCTCTCTCATTGAATTAATAGTACTACATAAATTTTATAAATATAACGATATTTTAAATAGAGTTTTATCTAATTTCAATACAGCTATTGTTACTAAAATCAAATCTGTCTAAGGTTGTTTTAGTACCAACTTCTACGCCTCTGTCGAAGCTATCTCTAACTCTTACTTCTTTTTCCTTTTCAATTAACACTAACAATGAAAAAGATATTAATACAACAAATATAATTTCTAATATTGTTTTATACATTTAATTCACCACCTTTAGGGGAAGAAGCAACTTTAGTCCAATAATTTGAATTTATAAATCTTGTGTATAAGTTTCCTGATTCTGATAAGGCTAGTATTTCAGAGCTATTTAAAATAGATATTTGTATAATCTTATCTACCTTTTCTTTCTTTTTATGTTCTTTTTGCATATTTTTATACTACCTTAAATCCTTGACTTAGCAACGTGTAGTGAGTGTATTATCATGTATATGTATGAAGCACAACCGAGACAGGCTTTATTTCACTTTTCAGATGCAGAAGAAGTTTTTTATGGGGGTAGTGCTGGTGGTGGTAAATCATACGCAATGCTTTGGGATGCTATAGGTAAAGCTAAAGAATACAAGAATGTTAGGATAGGTATTTTTAGAAGGACTTACCCAGAGTTGGAGAAGTCTATCATTTTTAGATTTTTAGCAGACGTTCCGAGCAATTGGTATAAATACAATAAACAATCTCACACCGTTACTTTTCTTTCTTCTGGTTCTGTAATTGATTTTAACCATTGCCAATATGAACACGACGTTTTTAAATTCCAGTCAGCAGAATATGATTTTCTATACTTCGATGAATTAACACATTTTACAGAGTTTCAGTATAAATACTTACTTACTCGTCTTAGAACAACTAAGAAGCATATAAAGCCTCAAATAAAATCAGCCTCAAACCCAGGAAATATAGGTCATCTTTGGGTTAAGAATAGGTTTATTAAGGTAGAGAAAGAAGACGGTACTTTTGAAGATGCACCTATAGATATTCCAATGGTTAGAACAGATTTAGAAAATGGGCAGCAATTTACAACAATGTTTATTCCAGCAAAGGTTGAAGACAATAAATATATTATGGAGAATGACCCTACATATATTTCTAGGTTGGAAAGACAAGATGCAGACACAGTAAAAGCATTGAGGGATGGAGATTGGGATGTATTTCAAGGGCAATTCTTTAAAGAGTGGAGAAAACCAATTCATGTTGTTAATCCTTACGAGATTCCTAAAGGATGGAAGAAGTTCAGATGTTTAGACTGGGGTTTTACTAACCCTGCTTGTTGTCTTTGGATAGCAATAAAGCCAGATAAGTCAGTAGTAGTTTATAGAGAATTATATGTTACACAGACTACAACTTCTGATTTAAGTGATGAAATTACTAATCTTACTGGTGAAGAAGAAATATCTTACACAGTCGCCGACCCGTCTATGTGGTCTACAACTCAATACGAAAAAGGTGAGTCTATAGCTTATCAAATGATTATTAGCGGTATTGCTTTAGTAAAAGCAGACAACAATAGAATATCTGGTGCTAATAGAGTTAGGGATTATTTGAAAATTAATTATGACTTAAAAGTTCCTAAAGCAAATATAGAGATATTTTCTAGTTGCTTTAATTTAGTTAGGACTTTACCTGCTTTGATTCATGATGAAAGAAATCCAGAAGACTTAGATACAAATGGAGAGGATCATTCTTATGATGCTTTAAGGTATGGCTTAATGAGCCACGTTTCACCACACTCAAAAATTGAAACAACAAGAGAGGTCGAGGGTTCTTTTAATAAATTAATGGGTTTAAAACAACGTGCTAGAGAAAAAGCACTGTATATAGGAGGTAGATAACTATGGCTATAAAGCAAGATAAATTTAAACGTCTTACAGAATTTCAAAAACAGGTAATAAATATGATTGATAAGAATTTTAAAGAAAGTTACAGATTCACTATTAAGGCAGAAAAAACTATGTATGACCCTGATTGGGTAGAAGATTCTTGGAAACAATGGAAGGGGATTATGCCAGAAGTATGCGAAGTTTACTTTGGTGGAGAATTTTTATGTGACGTTAATCAGAAGATGCAACCTACAGAAGCATTAGCACTTATAAATTTAACTCTAATCAATAAATTCAGAGGAACTAAATAATATGACTACAAAATTATTTATTGAACCAAAAGACGGATGGACTTTAGAAGAAATGTCTATACAAACAGAAATAGTAATAAAAATATACGAATCAATCGGTGATGATAAGGATAGGTTTTTAGTAATGGCTTGTTGGCAGTTGGGGTACAATCAAGAAGATATGGCTAGAGTTATGAAAATTAGCCAAGAAGCTATATCTAAGAGACTGGTAAAAGTAAAAGAAGAAATTAAGAAGAATGTAAAATTAAATAGTAAGTTATAAATAGCTATTATCTAACTTAAAATTAACCCATGGAAGATAAGAATATAAAACCCACCGAAAAAACAGAGGAAGAAGATTTGCTTAAACTTTTGAATAGTAGGTTAAAACTTGCTAAAAGGTTTGGTAAGAATTTTAGAAAAGAAGCTGTGATGGCTATAAAGGATTATGATATTGAATCTTTTGACGAAATAGATCACGAAGATTTATACAATAAATTACAGATACCATATATATTTTCCACAGTTGAAAGCGGTATTCCATCAATGTTTGAAACAATGCCACAATTAATCATGACCCAAATGGGTAGAGAAGATAGAGAATTTACTGACTGGGTTAATGTTGTTTGGCGTTATACATCATCTAAAGTTGGCTTAGATGAAAAAATAGAAGACTTTGGATTTTCCTTTTTAACTATCGGGATGGGTAATTTAAAATATGGGTGGGTAACTGAAACGGAGGAAGTAGATGAACCAACACAAGTACCATTAGAAGAAAATGGACAACCAGTTGTTGATATAAATGGACAACCAGTAATGAATGAAGTTATTAATAAAATAGAGGTAACTGTTAAAGATTTACCTGTTATTGATATTAAAAATTACAACGAAGTATTTTATTCACCAGAGTCAAAATTTTGTATAGATGATTCATACAACAAAATTCCTTATATATTTTTAAGAGATACTTTAGATAAGGATGCTATAGAGTTTTATTATAAAAAAGATATAGGTGAAGAAAATTTATCTACTGTAAAAGTATCTGGATTAAATGATGACGAAGAAGACGACGACTCAAAAGAGGCTTTAGAAATTGATGGAATTTTAAGTGATGATTTGGAAAGATCAGATGTTTATACATATTATGGAGTTTTACCTAAAAAATACGTTAGTAGTACTGACGAAAATTGGAGACCAGACAAAGTATATAAAATTACTTTTATAAAAACTAAATTACTTGATGAACTAGAAGTGTATGGAAAAAAACCAGTACTACAGTTGGGTAACTACGGTTCACCAACTAAGTTTTGGAAGTTTGGAGAAGCTAAAGTATTAAGAGAGCTAGAGCAAGATGTTTCTTTAGGTAGATCAACAATGGCTGATTATAGAGATAGGTTGTCTACTAAAGTTGCTGTTCCAAACGGTTCAGAGTTTGATGAAGAATCCTTTAGATCACCTAAGAAATTTACACAGGTTAAGTTTATAGGTGACAAGTTACCTCAATATATAACACCACCACCAGTACCAGAGGTTGTAATTCAAGCTATGCAACAGAGTAGGGGTGATATACAGATGAGTAGTGGTCAGTTAGATGTTTCTAGGGGTGGTGATACAAATACTGTTAATACGGCAACAGGACAAAAGATATTCCAGAACGTACACGAAAAAAGAATTGGTAGAAAGAGAAAGAAAATTGGCAGACTTATAGAGGCTATTGCTAAGAATATATTACCTTTATGTGCTGAAAACTGGGATCTTGAAATGTTTGCAAAAATAACTGATATGCCACAAGAAGATATAGAAAAATTTGGATTTATAGAAAAATTAAAGAAAGTTGGGGAAGAATATGATGTTTCTATAGATGTTGAAGATCAGTCTAACAACAAAGAGGCTGTAAGGGCTTCTTCTATAGCAATGTTTAGAGAACTAAAAGACGTACAGGAAGTAAACAAAGAAGAACTTGTTAAATGGGTTATTAAAACAGGATTCGATCAAAAGGATGTAGAAAGATTTTTAGTTGGTGAACCAACACCAGAACAACTTATGAGTGCAATTAATGCTTTATCAGGTATGGGTTTTATTTCACCAGAGGTAGGTGGGCAGATGGCTATGGCTATACAGCAACAAGGTGAAAACCCACAAGCAAGTGGGCAAATGGGAAGACCAGCAACACAAGATCCAACACAAGTAGTTGAAGACTCAATGCCTGGAACAGATCAAAACCAAATGGAAGCCCAAGCATCCAGTGCTTATAAACAAACAGGTGTATCTAAATAATGAAAGAAGAAAGATATAGATTTATAGGTAACACTACAAAGCCTGGAAATAAATTATGGGATGAATATGTAGATAAAGAAACTGGTGCTAGTAGTATGAACATTATTACACCTAAGAAAATATCTACCTTTGACACTTGCAAACATTATTACGATTACGACCCTCAAGACAGCAGTGCGATATGTAGAAACTGCGGTTTAGGACATAGATTAGTTTGGGGTATTCAGATAATAAAAGACGGTAAAATAATCACACAAAAACCACGCTAAGTTATAAAACAAAAATTCCTCATTTAGAATTTAATTAATAGTTAAATTTAAGAGCAATCTTAATAGAACTCTATATTTATGGAGTAATCTTTTAATGAACTCTACGAAATTATGCCAAATATGAATGACTTCGTACCAGACGATAGTAATTTGGAAGCTACAGATAGTAGCCAGGACATTAACAATTTAGAAATCGACAAAGATGAGGTAGAAGAAGATGAAACTTCTGATGAAGAAATCGATACTACCGAAGATGAAGAAGTCGGTGAGGAGGGAGAAGCAGACCCAAAAGAGGTAGAAACTGTGAAACCACAGAATACCGAAGATGTGAAAGCAGAACCAACAGATTTACTTACTCGTTTGGAATCCTTAGACATAGACCCAGAACTAAAGCAAGAACTGAAAAGCGGTTACTTGAGGCAATCGGATTATACCCGAAAGACACAAGAAGTTGCTCAAAGAAAGTCTGACTTAGATACTTTTGACAGATTAAACCCTGTTATTAGCAAAATGTTAGCAGACCCAAAACTTGTTGATTATGTAATGAGTGGTGGTGTCTTACCAGAACAAAGTAATGTAAACAACGATGAATTTGATATACCAGAAGACCCTAAAGAATTTTTGAAATTAGCAGAAGATAGAGCTTACCAAAGAGCTATTAAAGTTATAGAACAAAAAGAATCTGAAAGGTTTGAACGTGAATTAATTGCTAAAAGAGAAACAGAAATTAATATTGATATTTCTAATTCACAGCAAGTAGATCCACGCCTATCTGACGATAGTGGTGAGGATGATTTTAAAAGAGTCGTATCTAGTCTTGTATCTGTAGATCAAGGGGTGAGAAATGGGACCAAAACCTACACACAAGCTACTAAAGATGCTATTGAATCATTCGACAAATTTATGTCTAGGAAACTTTCTTCTGAAAAGGAGAAATTATCGGTAAGTGCTAGGTTAAAACGTACTAAAAATACTTCACCAAGCAGTCTGCCAACAGGTCAATTAAGGTCTAGTGAAAAGCCTAAATCTATGATGGATGCTTATAAATTGACATTAAAATCTGACGAAGTGTAAATAATATTAATTTGAAACGAAAGGCAATATATGGCTTACAATATAGGCACAATGCTTACTACCACGTTAAAGAACTATAGAAAAACTTTAACTGATAATATTCATGAATCTAATGCCATCTTCTATTTATTGAAAAAAGAAGGTGCTATTAAAATGGAGAACGGTGGGGAAAGAATAGTAGAACCCTTAATGATGGGTAAAAACGACACTGCTGGGTCTTACAGTGGTTACGATAGGTTAAATGTAACACCACAAGGTGGAATTGATAGTGCTGAATACAACTGGAAACAGTACAGTGCTTCTATTACTATCTCTGGTGATGAACTTAGAAAAAATAAGGGAAGTAAAACTAGAATTATTAACTTATTAGGTGCTAGAACAGATCAAGCTGAAATGTCTCTAACATCCGAGTTAGTAGCTGGTTTATTCTCTGACGGTACAGGAAATAGTGGAAAAGACCTAACTGGATTAGAGGCTATGGTTTTAGCTTCTGGTACTTATGGAGGTATTAACTCTGCTGTTGAAACTTACTGGCAAGCTAATATAGATGGTGATGACACTACTCTAGCTTTGGCAGATATGAGAGCAGTATTTAATAGCTGTTCTTTAGGTGGAAAAAACTCACCAAACATGATTGTTACTACTCAATCTTTATTTCAAGATTATGAGGCATTTTTCACTCAAGTAGCAATTAGTGGTGGAGGTTCAAACTTTACTACTCCTTCTGGTAGTCAAAAAACTGTAGCAGATGGTGGATTTCAAACTCTATCATTTAAAGGTGCAGCGATTACTTGGGATGAGCAAGCACCTGCTGAAACAATGTATATGCTTAACACTAAGTATATGAAACTTGTTGTTCACGAGGATGCTAATTTTGAAACTACTGATTTTATTAAACCAGTAGATCAAGATGCTTTAGTAGCTCAAGTTTTATGGCAGGGAAATCTTACCTGTAGTAGAAGAAAGAGCTTTGGTGCTTTAAGAGCAAAGGGATAAGTTTAGGATTATTAATTTGAAACGAAAGGTAATATATGTCATTAAAAACTATACCAGGATCAAAGTTGACGGAGAATACAGCAACCCCAACTAACGAGCCAGGAATGATCGACATAATAGACGGAAAAGCATACAGATACGTTTTAGTAGAAGATATGGCTATCGCAAAAGGCGATGTTGTAGAATACGCTGACGTAACAGGTTATGAAGTAAGTAAAGATAGAGCTGGTGGTTCTTCTTTAGGAAGATTCGTAGCTGGTGTTGCAGTTACTACTATCTCGGATGCACAGTATGGATGGATTCAAGTAAGTGGTATTTGCGACTATGTTAAAACAGACGGTGGAGTTGCATTAGGCGACTTATTAGTTCCTCACGCTTCAACTGATGGGGTAGCTGATACAGAAGCTAGTGCTTCCACAGTAGTAGTTACATCTGGACAAGTATTTGGATTTGCTCTAAATACAGATACAGCGACTACTACAACTAACTGTAAAGCAATTCTTAGGTGCTTATAGTTTGTAGACACTAACTTAATAAGTTAGTACGATTATGGTGGGGGGGAACGATAGCTTTTAGCTACCCCTCCGCCATTAATAAATTGTTTTAAAATATGAAACAATATAATCTCCTGATTGGTATTCCTTGTCCTGAAACAGTTAAACCAGAATTTGCAATAGACAATTTGCAAGTCATAGTATCCCAAGCAAAAGCAGACCCAAGACTAAAGAATGTTTATATTACTTATCAAAAAGGTGTTAGAACTGATAAAAATAGAAACCTTATATTAAATAGAGCCATAGAAAATGGGGAAATTGATATGATTCTTTGGTTAGATGTAGATATGCTTTACCCACTAGATATTGTTAGTAAGTATTTAGATATTGTTTATAAAGAAGATAAGTTAGACCCAGTGTTACTTGGGTGTCTATACTTTAAAAGGGGTGATACATTTGAGCCTATTGTTTATTTAAAGCACAAGAAAAAAGATTTTAAATATACTATTGTTGATCCAAGAAAATATTCTGGAAAAGTTGTTGAGGTAGATGCTTTAGGTTTTGGTGGTATGTTGGTAACAATGCCAGTATACGAATCTATGGGAGAGGATAAATGGTGTGTTTATGGTGAGGATTTTCATAAACCTAATGGTGTAGGAAACAAACTAACTCACGATATGAACTTTTGTAGATTAGCTAAAGAAAAGTATGGTGCTAAGGTTTATTGTGATATGAGAATACAACCAGCACATTTGGGTGATTTAGCTGTAACTATGAAAACTTGGTTAGATAATTTAAAAGAACCAGGAAGATTAACTCAAAGTAACATAAATACTAAAGAATATTGGGATGAGAAATACAAGGAAAGATCTGACGAATATACAAACAAACACAAAAAACAAACAGATAGATGGAAACTAGCGTTAGAGTATATCTCTAATGGTAATAGAGTTTTAGATATTGGTTGTGGAATTGGGGAATTTCTAAAGTATATTGATGGAGAAAGAAACGATATTATGCCATACGGTGTTGATATATCAGAATATGCAATTGATGAGTGTAATAATTCTATGAACGGTGTTTTTGATGTAATAGATTTAGACAAAGCCAAAAGGATGCAATTTAATAAGTTAGATGTAGCTTTTTGTGGTGAAACATTAGAACACGTTAATAACCCTCAAAATGTAATTGACTTAGCACACAAGTCATTAAAAGATGGAGGTCTACTGGTTATAACTACTCCATATCTTAACGGTATAGAAAGTCCAGAACACGTTAATTCATTTGATGAAACTTCTATAGAAACTCTATTAAAAGGTAAATTCAAGATATTGAAATTAGAGAAAATATTTGATGGTAGGGTTATGTTTGTGGTTGGTAAACGTGTTAGGTTATAAAAGAAGTATCAATATATTACTATTAAACTATGGACACATTTAAGGCTCAACTACAAAAACTTATAGATGATTATTTTAGTGATTTAGGGGCTTATATAGCTAAACTAGATGCTAAGAGTGCGAAGTTAGATAAAATTGAATTAGAGTTAAAGTCTAATATAGATAGAGTTAGAGAAGAATATAAAGAAGTAGATGCTAGAAGAAAAGAATTAAAACCTTTTGAGAATTTAGAAGCAGTTAAAGAAAAGCTAGATTTAAAAGAAAAGGAATTAAAGGGTAAAGACTTAGTTTTGTTATCTAAAGAAGAAGAACTAAACAAATCAGAAATTAGACTTTTCAATATAAAAACTGAACTAGATCAAAAGAAATCATTTTTGGATGAAAGAGAAGCTAAAATATCAGATCGAGAAAAGAACTATAAATCTACAATTAAAGAGGATTGGTTGAAAGAATTAAAAACTAAAATTGGATAACCAAAATGCCAAGAAAAGACTGGAACTCTGTAACAAGAGAAGCGTTTGAAGACCTACCTATAATTATAGACAAAGTGAGTACTTCCATAACATATATTGGGAAAGCAGAATATTGGACACCAACAGAATCAGAACCTAAGTGGCGTATACAAAAATGGGTTAAAGATGGGACTATAACCAGAAATTATATGGCTGATGGTAATGATGATTATGACAATATTTGGGCTAATAGGGAAAATTTAGATTACATATAACACATGAATTTAATAGTAAAAATAATAGATTCAATAGATTCACTACTTCACGATGGTCTAGGCAATGCGATAACCTCTACTACAAGAGGCTCTAAACAAGCTTTATCTGTTGAAGTAGTAGACGGTAGTGGTAATCAAGTAACAGTATTTGGTGCTGATCCAGTAGGTTTGAAAGATGCTGACAATCTAAGGATTGATCCTGCTACGGAAGATACCTTGCAGGCACTTCTATACAAACTAAACAACTTAAAATATGACACAGGTAGCAATTTACAGACTAGGGTGGTAAGTTCTACTACCGACCCTGTATACGCCTCTGTGGAAACTGTGACCTCTATAACAAACCAAGGCAACTTCACGACTGTAGATATGGGAAGATTTCAAATTTTAAATTACTGGTGGGGGCAGTATTCCGCCTACCGAACATAATATGGGGCTAAACTTAAAGTACGGAGTCAACTTAATGCACGCTAGTGAACCAGTTATAGATTATTCTAAGGTTCGATCTTCTACCATGTCACAAACTACTTTCAATGGGGCATTAGATTTTAAAAATAATAACTTTTACATGGGTATATATACTACTCTTAAGCATTGGGTTATGAACATAGCAGTACCTACACTGCAAGAACTTAATGACTCTGGTTCTGCCCCATCCTCGTCAAGTACGACTAGGTTTGCGTTTATGCCTAAAATAACGGGTGGTACTAATATTATTCAGGATCGACTGTACTGTACTGGATCTAATATAAATTCTTGGATGAGTACCAATACGGGTGCTTGGACAGGGGGTACTACTCAAGTCATAACTGGGGGTACAGCAGATTTAGTCATTCCTAATAAATATCAGCTACCCACCTACCCGAATGCAGAGGGGGTAATGTTCTCTTTCTCCTCAACCAACAGCGCCCATTGGAAAAAGGATGAGGAAACTCCAGGAGCTTGGACTGCATTGGCTAACTCTGCATCGGGGGCGTATACCCAAAATGCTTTTGCCCATCTATGGACTTACAATACTGATGGTGGGGATTGTATATACCGAGTGAACTCATATGGCACTTATAAAATTTCAATAGAAAAGTACACCATAAGCACAAACACATGGTCTTGGGTAGCCAATGAGATAACATCGCCAACTAAGGATTTTTTAGGTCAGACCAATTCTCACTATGCTACAGATGGCACATATATATACATAACCCAGAGTTACCCCTGGCTTTCTGGGGCTGAGACACTTGATCCATTTAGATATGTTTACAGGATTGATCCAACTACTATAGCGAACGGTGACAGTGTTACTCCTTACACTAAAATTATGGTATCAGATATTTATACCGCTGATATGTGGGCTTCCCATGTCTACAAAACACAGTTTATTGCCACTTTTGATGGCATTAAATATTTATATGAAACGACTCACAATGGTTCTAGATCTGTTACATGGAGGACCCCCCTAGTTATTGCATCTTAAAAATATGACTAAAGAACAAATACAAACAATAATAGAATATTTTACCGAAGCTAACACACCAGTTAACGAGATAATTGTATAATTTTAGTTTCCTTTATAAGTAAATCCTTTAGAAACAGGTAACAGTTCCTCAAAGACATTCAATCCCTAAATTAAAAACAAGGATTGAGTGCGTATATTAACTAAACGCCCTATACCGATACACAAAATCAGGCTCTAACATTTCGTAATGGTAAACTATTTCCGATTGATAAGGCACAAACCATGTGGGATCTTCCTGTATATAATCGTAACTACGAATTATTGCCATCCCTGTTAAAACATCGTCATAATCCGAAATCCAACCAACCTTACCCCCGTAATAAACCTCTTGTTTTACTAGTTCTGTATTGCAACCATAATACCTTTCGTACCAATCTTTGTGTATCGTGTTGTGGTTTTGACCATCTATAATCATCAGATTTAGTGGGTGGTTCGGGTCTACTCCTGGTCTATGTCTTTTAAGGAAATACAATGGAGAAATGTGGTGACAATTTCCATATTTAGCATCCCCGAAATAATTAATGCCTTCCAACCTACCATTAACGACAAAAGGAAATGTAGTGTACTTGTCTCTAGCGACTATCTTAGCTCGAATGTATGGGTCTCTTTTTTGCTCGGTAGGGTTAAGTGATATTACTTCCATTTGAATAATTGTATAATTATTTTATTATTATTAAAATGAAAACAAAAAACATAACAGAATGGGTTAACTTATACTTTAATGGCAAAGTTGTTAAGCCGTCTAACAAACCTCTTACAGAATATCTTTATATTAAACATGATAAAGATGGTAATCCTATATATGATAAATTAAATGGCTTTAAGCTTTCTGATGAATTAAAAAAACTATGACTTGGAAAGAAAAAGCTGACAGTTTTAAAACAAAGGGGGAGATCATAACTGCAATGGGTAGCGTGTTTGCTTCTGTACACCCAGAAAAACTTACAATTATGAAATATTTAGCTAACAGGCTTTCAATGGTTACACTAACTCATGATTTATATGGAATGACAGAGGACGAGAGTTTACCAGAAGAAGTTAAAAAAGAAGTACTTAATGTTATTAAAAATCCTTATGGTGTTAATTATGTAGATAGAGATAGTGTATAATTTTTTTTAATACAAAGTTACTTTTAGGGGGTGATATATTATGCAAGATTTTATACCAGAGGGAAAGTCTACATCCAATGCTAAAAGCGTCTTCTCCGACTTCATACCAGCAGAATCATCATTTAGAGAAGAAATTGTACACACTACATTAAAAGGTGCTGAAAAACTTAGGTCATTAGATGGAATTGGTGAAAAATCCGCTAATAAATTAGTTAAAGCTGGATTTGATACACCACAAAAAATTGTTGAAGCTAGTGTAGAAGATTTAACTAAAGTAGTTGGAAAATTAAATGTAAGTAAAATTCAAGCTGGCTCTAAAAAGTATATAGAGCAGTTGTAAGTTATAAATTAATATGTCCAGCTCTATAATTTACTTATGGCTACTACAAAAACTATAAGTGATGCACAATTAGAGCTGGCATTTCGTTTAGGTCAAACATCAGCACCATCTAATGCCTCTGAACTGGCTAAAAGATTAAGTTGGTTTAATACCGCTATAAACAATGTCTTAAAGAAAAAACCTCTTTGGTTTACAAAAACTAGAATTGGTTATCAAGCAGTTGCCAATAAACAGGCGTATGATTTACCAGCTAACTATAGAAAAATGATAGAAGTTAGGATTAGTGACTACGAGTATAAAAAAATCCCCTTTGAAGACGTATATGATAGAGTTTTAAGAACATCAAATCCTGTAGCTATGCTACCAGAATACCAAGAACGTATTTATTGGATATACGATGACAAGATGAGTTTTGTTCCAATTCCTGATACAACAGAAGTACCAACTACATTATCAGTGTCTTCCGCTACGTATAGCAGTAGTACTGGTTATGTTACATTAACTACTTCTACTAATCATAATTTAACTACTGGCAGTCTTATAGACGTTAGTGGTGCAGGTCAGACAGAATATAATGGACAATTTGAAATAATAGATTCAGGTGACACTACGGTACTATATACTCCTACTACAGCACCAAGTGTGACAACTGCTACTGGTACTATTACATCTACCAGAGCCAACATAGAACTTTGGTATTATTCTTATCCAACTAAGCCTACAGGTAACTCTAGTTTAATAGTTTTACCAGATGAATATATAGATATTTTAGTATCTTATGCAGAGGGTAGATATTGGAGTACAGCACATAAAAGAGCAAAATCTTCCGATGCTTTTGTAGAGTACGAAACTCTAGTAGACGATTTGATGACAGAGGATTTTAGACGTGGTTTTGGTGAAAAAACAATTTTATAATAAAAGATGCCTTTTACTTCTAATGTTCAAGATCAACAAGAAAAAAGTCAATATTATATAGGATTCCCAAAAGGTTTAAATAATGTTCAAGATGAGAGTTTAATCAATGATAAAAACGTATCAGAAGCTAGTAATGTAGTGTTATCTGTTGACGGTATTAAGAGAAGACCTGGAACAACAAAAGTGTTCAATGATGACTCTGCTACATATATCTACGGTTTATCGCCATTTTATAAGAAAACTACAAGCTCAAGAAATTTAGTAAGAGTAGCCAATGGTAGGCTTCAACACTTAGTAAGTGATGTTTGGACTACAGTTGATGATTCAGTTGTATTTCAAGATAATCTTTGTAACTTCGTACAAGCTAGGGATAAACTTTTTACATATAACGGTGTTGATAAGTTAAGATATTATGACGGAACAACAATTACTGAATACACAGAAATAGTTACACCTACTGGTTTAGCTGTAAGTGCAGAGGGTACTACTGGTGCAGAACCATACTCTTACAGAGTAAATTCTTTCAACTCAACAGGTGCTAGTGCAGGTTGTACTGCTGTTGCAATAACAGATGGAAATGCAACTTTATCTGTTACTAACTACAATGCTTTGACTTGGACTGCTGTTAGTGGTGCTGTTGGGTACAATGTTTATGGTAGAACTTCTACAGGTTATGGAGAAGTATTTTTAGCAACTGTATACACTAATTCATATAATGATACTGGTGCTGATTCACTAGCTACTGGAACACCTTGTCCAGAAAATAACAATTCAGGTGGAATTATAGGAAAAGTAGGTATTTATACAATGGGTAGACAGTTTGTAGCTGGCGTTACAGAGGGTGGTACTTATTATCCTACTAGGATTTATTATTCAGGAACTATAGCAAATATTGATGCGTTTACTGGTGGAGAATTTGGTGGTGGTTGGGTAGAGGTTTATTCAAATGATGGTGGAGAAATAGTAGATGTTAAGCCTTTTCAAAATGGGGTGCTTGTTATTAAAACAAATGGGTTATTTAAGTTTTATTTTACTTCGGAAGGTTTACCTTCATTAGAAGAAATAACAAGGGGTCATGGTGGTGTTTCTTCTAGGTCTTGCCAAATTATTGATAACGACATAGTTTATGTAGCACAAAAAGATAATAGGCTTGCTGTAATGACTGTGGGTCAACAGGCTCAATATGTTGGAGATCAATTAAGAACAAACGATATTTCAATTTTTATATCAGAGGCTTTAAATAACGCAGATAGAGCTTCTATTGAAAAGATAGCAACTTTTTACTTCGACTATAAATTTGGATTTTCATATGCAAGAGAGGGTTATACAGAAAACAGAAACGGTTATGTTTTAGATACTAGGTTTGGTGGGTGGGTAGAATGGGATGGTTTACCAATGAAGAACGGACACTATATAACCTACGATGATGGAGATACAGTTCATTTGTATGGTGCTTCAAACTCAGATGGATATGTAACAGAGCTTTTTAAAAATGAAATAAATGATAATGGAAGTGCTTTTACATCAGTTGTTACAACTAAGTCATTTAACTTAGGTATGTTTAATGTAGAGAAGATATTTAGAAATCCTACTCTTTGGTTTAAATATATTAGTGGTGGTGCTATTAGACTAGAAATATTTGTTGATGGTACTATATTGGCTGGAACAGCGGAATTATCTAGTGCTTCTGGTGGAACAATGGTGGGTGTTGAATTAGCAGGTCAGGCTTTAGCTGGTGCTTCTGTACATCAGAGTGCAGAAACTACGGAAGGTGCAGATTTACCTAAAGAATTAGACTTTTTATACCAGTCAAGAAACATTAAGTTTGCTTTGATAGATACAGGTAAAAACAACCAATGGCTTTTTATGGGATTAAATTTACTGTATTCACCTTTAGAGGGAAAACCTTTAAATGAAATGTACAGAGTACAAGTATCATGACACCACAAGAAATAGCAGAACAACTAAACAAAGAGTGGTTAGGTGGTAATTATCAAGTTACACAGATGCCAGGAAAAGCAGCCCCATCTACACAGAAATTCTATAGTAATCACAAAGGGTATGACTTTGGTACACCTGCTGGAACATTAATTAAAGCACCAAGAGATTTACAAATAATTAGTTCTGGAATGGATAATACTGGTTATGGTAATAGAGTTGGGGTTTACGATCCATCTAACGATAGAACATATTATTTATCACATCTAAAAGAAATATTAGCTAGTAATGGGACAATAAAGGCTGGTGAGCCAATAGCTACTACTGGTGGTGTTCCTGGACAATATGGTTCTGGTAATACTACTGGGGCTCATTTAGATATGGAAGTTTATCAAGGAAATAAGCCTATGTCTTTTTCTCAACAGGTACAAAGTTATTCTCAACCTAATAAACAAATGCGTTACAACAACACAGAATCTATTATGAACATTATTAAGAATAAATATGGTGAGAAAAATATAGGTGCTGTTTCTAGTGATCTAAATAGATTAAAAGATTATGCAGGTAAAGGTTATAAAATTGTCAAAATATCTATCTAGGTTATAAAAATGCAAAGACTAAATTATTATTAAACTATGGCATACGCAATTGCATCATTATCAGACGGTAGAATTTTATATAGTGACGGATCAAAGAAATATCCAGCTAGTGGATATGGTAGTTCTGTGCAAAATAGTGGTAATTCTAAACCTGCTTCTGGTTATGGTAGCCAATATCAAAATGATTTAACTGCTAAAGATTCAAACTATAAACCAAGTTCTAACTCAAAATCTAGTAGTTCTAAATCCAGTAGTTCTAGTAATAGTTCTAGTAAGAGTTCAGCACAAAAAGAGGCAGAAAAAAGATCTTCTAATGCTAAAAACTATAGTTCAAATGCTACAAATATGGTTAATTCTTTTATTTCTTCTTTACAGAATTTGAGAATACCAAATAACACAGTACAGGCTTCTGAACAAAATGCTAGTTATGAAGTTGGTACTACTCCAACACAGACACAAAGTACTAGTTCAGTTAATACTGGATTAAATAATTTAAAAGGTAACTTTTCACAACTTTTACAAAATATTAAAAACCCAGTAATAAACAACAAACAAATGTTTAGTCCTACTAGTGGTTTAGATATAGGTTTATCAGAATTTTTAACTGGTAAAGGATATAGAGCAGATCAAGGAGGAGATGTATTAGGAGATAAAACAATGGGTTCAAATTCTGTAGATTATTCTGGTAAGAAAAACTCATCTATAGTTACTGATTCAAGTCTATTTTCAAATCTTCCTGCAAGTGGTTTTGGTAGTCAATTTCAAAATGATGGTACAGAACAAAAAAGAAAAGATACTATAGCTAATAATTTTGGATTTACAAATAATGCTGATAACGGTACTAGTGGTTACAACTCTACTTTTAATGATACTGTTTCAGGTACTGGTGATTTTTATGTAGCTTTACAAGATGCTAATAACCAAATAATTGATAACTACACAAAAGGTACAATAAGCCAAAAAGAAGCAGAGGCACAACAAAGAGATTTATTGATACAGACAATGAGAACACAAGGTCAGTATTTGGATAAAGAATCAGAAAGATTAAAAGGCACTTATGGAAAAATGTATGACGAAGGTGTCCAGTCCATTGATAGTCAGTTAAATACTTTAATCAGTGAGGCAGATACTCAAAAAACAGCTAATAAAAATTCCTATGAAGATTTAATTAGACAAGCTGTTAAGAATAAACAATTAGACGATGCCAAGAGAGGTAATATTTTTAGTTCACTAGGAACAGCAGAAAGTTCTGCATATATAGATAATCAAGGACAAGCAGACAGAAGTTTTGGTTCTGCACAGAATAAAACAGAGTTACAAAAAATGGACTCTTTAAACGCTATTGATACACAAATATTACAAGCTAAAACTAAAGCAGATCAAACTAAAACATCAATGAAAAATGATAGAGATGACAAAATAACACAGCTTTTAAATAGTCAGTCATTATCTAAAGCAGAGATTGAACAGGGAATAACAGATGCTAATATAAAATATGTTTATGCTATTAAAAAGTTAGATCAAAGTGTTTTAGACCTACAAAATCAACTAGCTATTCAAGATAAAAACAGTCAAGTATACCTAGACTCTATCTACGCACAAGGAAATATACAGGGTAATTTAATTAATCAACAGTATGCTTTAAATAATGCTTCTAGTTCAAATATGCCAACTGTACTAGACACAGAATTAAGAAACTATGTAAGACAAGGTGCAAGTAACCCAGCCTCTTTAGCTAAACTAACTAGTCTTTATGCACAATATCCTGAATGGAAGAATTTAATAGGTGATGTTATTGCTGGTAAAGTTCCTAATGAAGCTGCACTTGATAACGCTATGGGAACATCTAAAGTACCTTCAACAAGTTACGCTAATATGATTGGCGGCGGTCTATTTAGCGGCGGTCTATAATGTATGTATGCTTTCATTTCAACAATTATTAAAAACACTATTAGATAGAACTACTGTTGATGAGAGAATAGGGAAATTTGCTTCAAATACATACAACAAATATGTAACACAACCATTTCAAGATAGAGCAATACCTATAAAAGACCCACGAGGTGGTAATAGTACAACTTATCAAATCAAACCATCTGTTCAAAGAGATTTTATTCCAACTATATTAAGAACAGCAGACAACGCTGTTAAACCTTTCATGCAATCAAAGTTTATGCAGAGTGATGCTATGCAAAACTTTACAAAAGACCCTTATTCATTTGCCCCTTTAAAAGTAGTTAAACCAATAGAAACTGGTGAAAAGGCTATTCTTAGAAGAATTATGGATAGTAACCCAGTTTTTAAAAATGATGCAAATGCACAAAGAGCTAGTGAGGAAGTTCTAGGAAAAGACAAATCTGTTGGTGGTGATTTACTAGATGTAGGTACTGGTGTAGCTGGTATTATTGGACTTGCTAACCCATTAAGAACACTAGGTTATATAGCTGGTGGTGCTGGTATAAGTGGTGGTATGAACAAATTATCTGGTTTAAGTGGAAAAGAATTAGTAAATAAAACACTTGAAGATACAAGTAATTTCTTAGAAAAAGCACCTGTAATGTCTGGATTCACTAAAGTTACAGACCCAAGTATAACAAAGATAGCTGGTTCTGCTTTAACTAGATTACCATTAAAGTCTTTAGCTAACGTGTTTCAAGGAGTGTCTATAGATAAACTAGCTGATATGGACACTACTAAAACTAGTATTCTAATAGATGCTGTATTTCCTTTAGGTGGTGAAGCTGTAAGTGCTGTAAGTAAAAAATTTGCAAAGTTATTTAAAAAAGCAGATGTTAGTGGTTTAGATAATGTTATTTCAGAAGCTAAATCAAAAGGTGTAAAAGTTAGTGATGAAGCCTATCAATTTGTTAGGGATGAGTTAGGTAGATTTGCTAAAAATACAGGTGAGACAGTTTCTAAACTAAAAGAAAGGATGATAGAAATATCACCTGGCAGAACAGTAAGGTCTCTAGAGGGAATTGTACCTGCTAAAGTTGGTGATGATTTTGTTCAAGTAGGAAGTGAAATAAAGTTTTTAGATAAGCCTTTAGGTTTTGAAGATGTTAAGAGATTAAACGAAGAAAAGATATCATCTCTTAAAAGTATGGGCTTCACAGACCAACAAATAACTAGCAGTGCATTTGGTGGTATTGCTGGTTTAGAGTTTGAAAAAGATGATAAAGGAAATATTACTGGTGTTAAATTTGATCCAGTTAAAGGTGGTTTAGGTGTCGGTTTAATGGCTGGTGTAGCTAAAAAAAGATATAACACAATTGGTGATATTTTAGGAAATAAAGGTGTAAGTGGAACAGTAGGAAACAATTTAGAGGCTGGTATAAAAGCTATTAAAGAAAAATTCCCACAGTTAGAAGAATCATACATTAGAAATAGAATAGGCAAAGTAGGCTTTGACAAACTATACCAAGAATTGAGCACTTTAAGGCAAGATTTTAATCCAAAGAATTTACAGAATTATAGTAGCAAAATACTAAAGAATAAGTTTGGTGATACACAAATGTACAAGAATAACACTGTTGATATTCAGCCAGAAGCACCAATATCAGCCTATGATGATGTATTACCAAGAGTTGAACAAAGTGTTCAAAATATAATACAAAAACCACAGGAATTATTAAATCAACCGGTAAGAAACACAGTAAGTAACATTATAACTAAAGTAGATGACTTATCTAATAATATTAGAGAAAACGTAGTAGAGTCTATGACTAAAATTAGAGAGGGTAAACACAATATAATTACACAACAAGAAAAAGATACTGCTATGTCTGATATGTTTAACACCTTAACTAGTAAATATGATGGCTTAGTTAGCGTTGCAGATAAGTTTAATAAACAAGAATTTGCAGATGCAGTAATGGGTAAAGTTACACCTACTAAAGAGTTAAAACCCTATGTTGAACAATTTAAATCCTTAATGGATGATTTAGCAAAAGGTGAAGGTTTACAGAGTATTGGGAAAGATAGAAAAAACTACTTTTCTGCTATTTCAAATGAACAAGTTTATGATGAAGTTATAGGTGACTTATTCTCTCAATCTAGGATGACACAATCTATTTTAGATTTACCACATTTAAAGGCTAAAAATAATCCTGATTATATAGGTGATGCAAGTCTTAAAGACACTATAGAATTTAGAATTAGATCGGGTATAGCTAATGTATTTAAGAATGTGAACACTGGTATAGAAAATACAAGAATAAGTCTTAAACCTAACGATTCTGTCATAGATCAAATACAAAAAGATGTACCTGTAGAACAAATTAAAGACTTTACTGGAAAAATAGGAATAGGACAAAATTTAAAATTCTTACCAGATAATGTTAAGGGTGGTTTACAGGTTGTAACAAAGTATTTAGAGGGTTCATATGTAGGTGGTTGGGAAGATTTAGGTTTAAAGGACTTAATAAGACCATATTATTTAGGGAAAGTTGAGAGTATACAGTGGAAAGGTGATGCTTCTAATTTATGGGAGTCTAACAAAAATGGTGAACAATTTGCTGATTATCTAGCTAAAGAAGCAGGTTTTAAACCATCTACACCAGAGTACACAAACTTTGTAACTAAAGTAGCAGAGAAATTAAACAATTTTGGAAACAAAGATTTAACAGCAAAAATTCTTATAGAAAAGGTAGCTAAAGAAAAGTTTTTAAATACACCTCTAACAGAAATAGAGAATTGGGTAAAAACAAATAGAGTAGTTGATTCTGAAAGTAGATCTTTTATTGATAGAGAGCTTAAAAATATGCTTGGTGAAGAAGCTAAACAGTTCTCCAAAATAGAAAATGCAATTAATGGTTTTAGACGTATACAACAGTTAGCTGTACTTGGTGGAAATGTAGGAACTGTGTTATTACAGCCATTTGAGGTTGGTAGGGTATTTTCTAGGTATAATCCTAAAAGTGCTTCACAAGCAATATTAGAAGTAAGTACTGGTAAGAAGCCAACTTTTGAATATTTCGCTAATGAGGGAGATTTTACTTCCTATGCTGTAGACGGTAAGAAAATATCTGAAAAATCAGTAAAAGGTGTTCTTAATTCACTAGAAAAAGCTGGTTTTTATGGAATTGGAAAGGCTGAAAATTGGAAAGATAAAGTCTTTTTAAGAGCAGCAGAGTTAGATGGTACTAAAAAAGGTCTTACTGGTAATGACTTGAAAAACTATGTATTTGATGAGTTTAGAAAATTCGGTCATAAGTACGCTAGTGAAGATATACCAAGTATGTTGAAAAACCCTATTACAAAGGCTGGTTTTATGTTTCAAACCTATTCCTTTAAGTCTTTAGGTCTTTTATTAAGACAAGTTGAGGGTGCTTTTGAAGGTAATAAAAATAAAGAATTACAGTACTTAGCAATAGCTGGAATAGCGGGTTATTTACAGTATGAATTTATGACTAATGTTCTTAAAAAATATGCAGGTTCTAAATTATCCAGTATAGCAGGTGGTGGACTACCATCTTTATATAACCCAGCAGTAGACTTAGTTAAAAATGGTTATGACTACTTAACTGACGAAGATAAAGAATCTAACTCTGCTCAAAATTCTTTAATGAAAACAAAGAAAGCTATAAATAATCATATACCTTTTGGTAATCAAGTTTTGAATAAAACACTGCCAGCAGTAAAAAATATTATGCAGGGATACGATGGAACTATAAGTGATAATGTACGTTTCCCATCACCAGAAACTATTGGTGACAAGGCTAGAAGTGTTTTATTTGGTAAAGATGCTACATCTGAATCAATGCAATATAACAAAGAATATGACAGGAATTATTTAAGAAAAAACCAAACAGAAGACTACAAAAGAATATATGAAACTCAAGGTTATGATGCGGCTAAGAAGTATTGGCAAGACGTTAATAATGGTTTAATAGCTAGGAAAGAACTTGAAAAAGCAACACTAGATTTAATAAAGGGTGGTACTAGTGCTAATGAAATATTAGCTAGTGAGATTAAAGCTTCCAACGACAGTACACAAAATCCTACAGATATAATATCTATTTTAAATGGAGAAAATGCTAAGAGTGAAAAAAGGAAAAATATACTTGATATTGTTATGAAACGTACTGATGTATATAAAAACCTTAGACCAGAAACTCAACAATCACTATTAGCTTCTTATGGATATACAAAATCAGATATAGAAGATGCCTTATTAAGTAGCTTATCTAACTCTACTGTTGTATCTAGGGCAGATTATATTGTTAGTCAGTCTAACCCCGACTTTGCTAAATTATATGATGCTGGTGTCATAACACAGGGTGTTGCTGATGAATTGGAGAAAAAAGGCTATATATCAGATGCTAAGAAGTTTATGGAAAATATGAAAATGACAGACTCTTTCTATAGAAAGAAAGTAGCTAAAGAATTGAATATAAAATATCAAAATGATATGTTAGAAAATAACGCCAAAACGATGACTAATATATTAAAATCTATGTCTTCTAGTTCTAAGAAGAAAAATGATATTTTATCTAAAACAAAATTAGTATATCCAAATAAGACAAAGTTGAAAGTGCCAGATATATTAAAAGGATTTAAACCACCAAAAGCAGAAAGATATAAAGTTGATCTAAATCGTTAAGGTTATAAAAAGGAGTTTATAAAGTTATTATTAAAGTATGTTAGCTTATTTACCTCAATACAAAACAACAACATTATCAGTTACAGGTGGTATAGATGCCACTCAAACTACAGGAATTGTCTTAGCAGATGTAACAGGTATTGATATAACAAAACCAGGAATTATTTGTGTTGGTTATGCAGTACCTTTAGTTATAGATGATATAGAATTTATTGCTTATACGTCTATAAATGGATCTAATGAATTAGTTGGTGTTACAAGAGGATATGAGGGTATAACAGCTAAAGTATTTGATAATCAGGCAGTAATAGGATACTCAATATCAAAATCTCACATAAATAATATAATTGATGCTTTATTAGAAGAACACGCCGAAGACGGAACACACGATGCTACTAAAGTAGTTAAAATGACGGGGGATCAAACTGTTGCTGGGGTTAAAACATTTACTTCACCCGTTATCAATACAGGAATCTCTGGTACAGCAATAGTAGACGAAGATACAATGTCCTCTGATAGTGCAGTTAAATTACCTACTCAACAAAGTGTTAAAGCTTATGTAGATGCTAAAAAAACCCTCACAAGCTCTGATGACCACATAGTTTTAACCCCGGGCACAAGTAAATTGGTTAAGATCAGTGTTTTAAGACAGGATGATACAACAAATTCTTATAAGAACAATTCGGTAATATTAACTGGGTATGGAGTCATAAACGGGACAGGCTCTGCAAATCCTTATAAAGCCGAAACAGTAACATTTGGTATAACTTTTGCCGCTGCCCCAATAGTGATTTGTAGCGGTGCAGGTAGGGGTTCAGTAGGCGCGGGGAGTCTTAATAGTCCTTGGAGTGACTATTTTGTGGCAACCCCAGGTTCTATAAGCACAATAAACTTTGTAGCCAATGCATTTAGAAGTCCTGGGGTTACTAACTTAGACGCTTATGATTATGTATATACTTGGATTGCCATTGGAGTACTGTAATGAAGCTAGGTATTATTGAGGACGGAAATTTAAAAGGAAAAAGGATTGTTTTAGAGCCTAGAGATGGGTTAGAAGATAACCTTTATTTAATAGAAAAAGGGCCCTTTTTAAACGGAAGCCCACAATTTGCAATGTTTTGCTTAGTTTGTGAAAAAGAAGTACCTGGCAAGTGTCCAATTTGTAATAAAGAAGATATAAAAAAATGAAACTTAAATCAATAAACAAACTAATCAGAAAAATTAAATATACCTCTAGCAAATTTGTCTCTAAGGATAAAAAAAAGTTAAAAAAGTTACTACATACTTACTATGCAAATTAGCGAACTTATTAAAACTTTATTTGCAGGAAGAAACACTAATGTTTTTCTTGGAATTTCTGTTATTGTGGCTAGCATTTTCTCTGCTTATAGCAGCCGTAATAGCGTGGAATTGAACAGAAACTACACAGAGAGCAACAAAAGGGTTCTCGCTATAGAGGAATTCATTAAAGTGGATATAGCCGAACAAGACAGAATAAGAGATAGAATACTAATTTTGGAAACCAACTTTGCAAACCAAAACATTATATTGGGTGAAATAAAGTTAGACGTTAAGTCTTTAATACATAACAAATGATTACAGTACAAAAAGGTTTATTTAAAGGTGAAGGTAAACTAACTCAATCTTTTGGAGTAAACGCCGCAGCATACGAAAAATTTGGATTAAAAGGTCACAATGGTGTAGATTACGGAATCCTTACAGGTACAGAGCTTTATTCCTGTATTAACGGAACTATAACAGAGCTTGGTAAAGATACTTACGGTTACGGTATTTATGTAAAAATAGAGAACGAAGAATGTGGAGTTTTATACGCACACCTTAAAGAGTGGAAAGTAGGTTTAAACACTAAAGTTAAAGCAGGACAGTTAATAGGATTATCTAACAACACCGGTAACTCTACTGGTCCACATTTACATTTTGCTTTATTTCCTAAACCTAGAGACAGGAGCAACGGGTATGCTGGATATATTAATCCTTTGGATAAAAAACTAGTAAATTGGGTGGGTAAAATTTCAACAACTGAACCAGTAGTAACTCTGCCTTCACCAGAACTATTACCAAGCGACCCATTACCTTTAACTTTTAGAAAAACAAAAGAATTTGGCCAAGCCAAAGAGATTTGGGGTGTTAAGGATACAGATGCTTTTGATACTACACTAGAGAAAGGCTTGAAAGTTACAAGAGATTTACAAGTTGCCTTAGCTGAA